>JGI25406J46586_10001582_pt1 | contig 10742 bp, 10 predicted proteins | sample TabmetS4T2R2_FD_46586 | JGI IMG/M metagenome (IMG submission 46586) | reverse complement strand
TCCTCGTCATTGGAGGCGCCGCCGCCCCATTCGGTATAGGCGGTGGGCGCGGCATCCTGCGCGGCGCGCGCGGCGGCCTCCGCCGGCTCCTCGGTGAAGACATTGTCGAGGCGGGTATCCAGCGTCTGCTCGATCTCGGCGCGGCTGCCGAGGTCGCGGTTCATCCATTCTTCCTGGCCGGACTCAAAGCCTTCGGCCGCGCCCGCGGAATACTCGCCACCGTCCTCGCCCTGGCTGCTCTCGCCGGGCTCGGAAAATGGCGCGGGAGGCTCCGTCGCCTCGCCCGCCACCGGCGTCTCGGCGCCGTCATTGGCGCGCTCCAGCAGCGGATTGCGCTCCAGCTCTTCCTCGACGAAGGCCGACAAATCGAGATTGGACAGCTGCAGCAGCTTGATCGCCTGCATCAGCTGCGGCGTCATCACCAGCGACTGCGACTGGCGGAACTCTAATCTCTGCGTCAGTGCCATCTGGGCAAGAAACCGTCCAAAACTTGGTCCGATTCTTGCTTAGCCTAGTCCATAGCCCTTGTACACGGCTTGACGGATGCAAAATTTGGGCTAAAGGCGCTTTCCCCACAAAGTGGTTACCGCGCTGCAACACCAAAGCGGCGCATCACCTGGACCGCCAAACCGCCCCACACTTTGGCGGGTCATACGCGTTACAACCGGAATTCCTCGCCGAGGTAAAGCCGCCGTACATCCGGGTTGGCGACGATGTCGTCCGGGCTGCCCTCGGTCAGGATCTCGCCGGCATAGACGATGTAAGCGCGGTCGGTGAGGCCGAGCGTTTCCCGCACATTGTGGTCGGTGATGAGAACGCCGATGCCACGGTTGGTCAGATGCCGGACGAGGTCCTGGATGTCGCCGACGGCGATCGGATCGATGCCGGCGAAGGGCTCGTCGAGCAGCATGTAGTTCGGCCGCGTGGCGAGCGCGCGCGCGATCTCGACGCGGCGGCGCTCGCCGCCGGACAGCGCGATCGACGGCGATTTGCGCAGCCGCTTGATGTTGAATTCGTCGAGCAGCGCATCCAATTCGCGCTCGCGCTTCCTGCGGCTGGGCTCGACCACCTCGAGCACGGCGCGGATATTCTGCTCCACCGTGAGACCGCGGAAGATCGAGGCTTCCTGCGGCAGATAGCCGATCCCGAGCCGCGCGCGCTGATACATCGGCAGTTTCGTGACATCATGGCCGTCGAGCTCGATGGCGCCGCGATCGGCCTTGATCAGACCGGTGATCATATAAAACACCGTGGTCTTGCCGGCGCCGTTGGGGCCGAGCAAGCCCACTGCCTCGCCGCGGCGGACATAGATGGAAACCCCGCGCACGACCTGGCGGGTGCCAAAACTCTTTTCCACACTATGCACAGCCAGGAAGCCGGGCCGGCGCAGCAATTGCGGGCCGCCGCCATTGGCTTTTTTCGGCTTGGCTGCGGGCCTGGGCTTGGCGGGCGCGGTCGGACGCGGCGCGCGCGGGGCTTGCGCCGGCGGCAGGTCGATGGCGGGCGCCGCTCCATCGCGGGCGATCGGCGGCGCATCGCGCACGGGATTGGAGAGCATGTCGCCGAAGGAATCGCCGAGCGTCGTGATGTCCTCGCGCGAGCGGGCAAAGCCCGGCCGCTTGGCCGGACGACGCCGGAACATGCCGAGTAGATCCACCATCCCCGCTTCGCTCAGCCTTTCACGGTGATCCCGCGCAGACGCCCGCGGCGAGATTCGATTCGCGCTGCCGCGAATCATGAATGAATGGATGCCCCTTGCCCAGCGGATCACCCCCGAAAGGTGCTTTCCCCATCCGCCCGCCACTCACTTGTTGAGCATGATCTTGTCCGAAAACCGGTCGCCACCTTGCGCCAACGCGGCCCCTTCGGGTCGGGATCATGCTTGCGGGGTAGATACAGGCTAAGCCTGCCGGCTTCAACCTCGCCGGCCGCGACGAATTCACAAGAGCTTGATTCTACTTCTGTTTTCCTGGAAGCAGCGAGGGCACGGCCGGCGCCTGGGCGGGCGCTCCCCCCTTGGACGATCCGCCGCAACCCTCGTTGTTGCCGCCCTGGGGAAGCAGCACCTGCACCCGGCCGCTGTCCGATTCGACCCGCGACATGCCGGTGGTCATGTCCACCAGCAGGCGGTCGCCGCGCATGACGTTCTTGCACTGGGTCATCACCACGCCGCCCGAGATCGTGATCAAATTGGCCTTGGTGTCGAACACTGCGAGGTCGCCGGTGACGACCTGGTCCTTTTGCGTGACGACGACGCTGCCGCGCGCTTCCAGCCGCTTGATCGAGGAGCTGCCGGTCGGGCCCGGGGTAGCCGACTGCATCGGCGCGGCCGGCGCGCTCTTCGCCTTCTGCTTGGGTGCCGGCGGCTGCTGCTCCGGCGGCGGGCTCTGGTCATAGAACACGACCAGCGTCTTCGAGGTCATGGTGGTGTCGCCCTGCGTCACCTTCACATTGCCGGCGAACGTCGCCTCCTTTTTCTTGTCGCGCACTTCCAGCGACGCGGCCTCGATCTGGATCGGCTGGTCGCGATTCTGCGTAAAGCCCTGCATCGCGTTGGGCACGCCTCCGCCTTGCGCATGCGCTGCGCTGAAGGCAACGGCGGCGAGCAGAAGCAATGCGGCGGCGCAGCCGCCATGCGCGATCCAACGGTCAGGACTGCGGGACAATAAATTCATCCTCGGGATTCACTTTGCGCCGGCCGGCTTGCTGCCCCCGCCCAGCGAGCGCGTCTTCGGCGGCTCCGGCGGCGGCGCGGGCGGGGTTTCCGGCTGATCCAGCGTCAGGTTCATCACCACATTGCCTTCGAAACGCACGATCTCGCCGCTGTTGATGATCTTCAGCCCGTCAGCCACCAGTGTGCCGTTCAACAGCTTGACGTCGACGTGCTCGTTCGACATCACCATGCCCTTGCTCATGTCGACGGTTGCCTGCGAGAGTTTTGCCTCGTAGCCGGTGGAAGACTGCAGGAAGATATCTTTTTTCAGCTCCAGCGTCTGTTGCTTGCTGTCGTAGAAGCCGGTACGCGCATCCATCGTGACGTTGGAGCGGTCCTCCATCATCACCTTGGCGCGCAGTGTGCGCAGCTCGACATGGTCGGGGTCGGTGAGGTCCTGGATCGCCGCCTTCGCCCACATCTCATAGGGCCGCCGGTCCTGCGAGAAGCCGGCGAGATGCGGATTTTCCATGGTGATCTTGGTGCCGGATACCACGAGGTTGCCGATATCGACCGGCAGCTTTGGCAAGAGCATGCGGAACGGGTTGAATATCGACACCGCCAGCACGCCGGTCATCGCCAGTATCACCGCCGCCGGCACGGTGATGCGCAGGAAGCGCACCAGACGGCTATGGCGCGCCGCGGCACGGAAGCGCGCCTCCAGCGTCGCATCATAGGTCTGGTTCTGGACAAAGTTCACCGCGGCTCCAGGAAGCGGAATCGGTCCCAACCGACGCAGGGCCGGAAATCAGGGCCATACTACCCCGCCTGATCGGACATTGCAGCCGGGCATGATCCGGAAAAGTGGCGTCCGGTTTTCCGATAAGGTCATGCCCCAACAGATAAGGGGTGTTCATTCACCAAAGTGACCGAAACAGGGCGGATTCGCCCTGTGACGCTTCACCTCACCGGCATGCCCTAACCTCACGAATGCGCAAAAATGTCCTCGGCCTCCCAACCCCCGAGGTCGAGTTTCGCGCGCGCCGGCAGGAACTCGAAGCAGGCCTTCGCGAGCTCGGTGCGGCCCTCGCGCGCCAGCATCGAATCGAGCTTTTCGCGCAGCGCATGCAGATGGAGCACGTCGGAGGCGGCATAGGCAAGCTGCGCCTCGCTGAGGGCATCCGAGCCCCAGTCGCTCGACTGCTGCTGCTTCGACAGCTCGATATTCAACACCTCGCGCACCAGATCCTTTAAGCCATGGCGATCGGTATAGGTGCGCGACAGCCGCGAGGCGATCTTGGTGCAATAGACCGGCTGCGGCATCACCCCAAACGTATGATAGAGCGCGGCGAGATCGAAGCGCGCGAAGTGAAAGATCTTCAGGATGTTCGGATCGGCCAGCAGCTTCTTGAGGTTCGGCGCGTCGGCGTGCCCCTTCGGCACCTGCACGATGTCGGCAGAGCCGTCGCCATTCGACATCTGCACGACGCAGAGCCGGTCGCGATGCGGATTGAGCCCCATGGTCTCGGTGTCGATCGCCACCGACGTCGTGTAACGCGAAAGATCGGGCAGGTCGCCGCGATGCAGGCGGATGGTCATGTGTCCCTCGTCGAATCGGTCGCACCAAACTACCGCCCAAACCTGGTCCGGGCGAGCGCTTGCGCAGGGTCTTCAAGCCAAATCGGGTCCCGCACGGACAACTCTCGGCGCGAGCTTTGCGGAATTACCCGTACTTTGAGCTTTCCCGGTGATCGGTTGTGTACCGGTTTTTGTACCTCCGAAACAATCGTGCCGCCGCCTTGATATACTGTTTCCATGTCCCAAATCCGCATAGGCGACTGGTTCAAGGGCATCGCGCTCGGTCTCCTGGTCATTGCCGGGTCGGAATATCTTGGCCTCGCGGCCTGGATCGGGCTGCTTCTTGTGGGCTCATTGCCCGCTCTCATCGTTTTGAGGCTGGTGCTCTGGATACTTGAGCCGATTGCTCGAAAGCGCGGCTGGGGCAGCGAGGGACGTCTCAAGCGCTATCTAAGCCGCCCACGTTTCGAGGACGAGAGCCGACGCACGTAACGAGGCATGCTCGAACTTGTCATCTGCCGGCTGGCAAGCCCGGTCGAGCCGCGCGTTTAGCCCGCGGCGATCGCCCTTGCCTCCTCGGCCGCGCGCTGCATGCTCGCCGACATTTCGCTGGTCACCACGCTCTGCTCCTCGACCGCCGCCGCCGTCGAGGTAACATATTCGCTGACGTCCTGGATCGCCTTCTTGATGGTTTCGAGTGCAGTGGCGACGTCGGTCGAAATGCCGTTCAGGCTGCTGATCTCCGCGCCGATCTTGTCGGTGGCCTGCTTGGCCTGGTTGGCGAGGTTCTTCACTTCCGAGGCGACGACGGCAAATCCGCGGCCGGCCTCGCCCGCGCGCGCGGACTCGATGGTGGCGTTGAGCGCGAGCAGATTGATCTGGCCGGTGATGTCGCCGATCATCTCGACGATGCCGCTCATCGACTGCGCCGCATCGGTGAGCCGCTTGGCCTGGCTGTCCGCATCGGACACCCGGTCGACGGCGCTGGCCGCGGTTTCCCGCGACTTCACCATGGCCTCCGAAATCTCGCGGACCGACGCATTCAGTTCCTCCGCGCCCGGGGCAACCGAATCCATCATGCCGCGCACGCGCTCGTTGCCCATGCGCACGAGCACCTGCCTGGTGACGTCGGAGGCGTATTGCGGACAAGTGATGATGGATTCGGTGATCATCGGGCTTTCCGGAAGGTTGGCTAGGCTCTTGGGAGCCGCAGGGCTACATCCTGTAGTGACTACAGGACCGGCTCGCTCCACGCAAAGTTAGCCCCCGCCGGTCGCAACAAGCTGCTAGTCTTTTGCCGCAACAGGCGCAATCCTTGCAGGACACATGCAGCGGCGGGAGTTCATATTATTGGTCGGCAGCTTCGGTGCCGCGTGGCCAACTGGTCTGGTCGCGCAGCCGGCCGCTCAGCCCGGCAAGAAGGTGCCGCGCATCGGGCTTCTGGCAACGGTCCCTTCCCAGCCACGCCTTGATGCGTTTGACCGTGCGCTGCGTGAGCAGGGTTTTGTCGAAGGCGAGACCATCTTCGTCGAGCGTCGGTTCTGGAAAAATGATCCCGAACAGTTGGCGAAGTTTGCCGCCGAGCTGGTGGCTCTGGACGTCGAGGTGATTGTGGCGCCCAGCACGCCCGAGGCAATTGCCGCCAGGGCGGTCACCAGCATGATCCCGATCGTGACCGCCACCGCGGACGCGGTCGGTGTTGGCCTTGCAGAAAGTCTTGCGCGGCCCGGCGGAAATGTGACGGGACTGACGGCTGTCGCAGGCAGCAGCAAGAATTTCGGGCTCCTGGTGGAGTTGCTGCCCGGAGCATCGCGGTTCGCGGTCCTGCTCGATCCCGACAACCAATACCATGCACGGTTGATGGCGGACTTTCAGAAAACCGCCGCGGAACGGCACCTCGAGCTACTGCCGGTGGTGAAACGCTCGGTGGACGACATCGGTCCTGCTTTCCAGACCATGGCTTTGAAGGAGGTCCAGGGCCTGCTCGTGCTTGTGGACCCCATCGGGTTCGCCAACCGGCGGAAGATCATCGAGCTCGCCGAGCAAAACCGAATTCCGGCCGTGTATTACTGGCGCGAAGAAGCGGTCGAAGGTGGCCTTCTCGCCTATGGCGCTGACATCGTCGACCTCAATCGTCGTTCCGCCACTTATGTTGCAAAACTGCTGCGAGGCGCGAGAGCGGCCGAACTCCCGATCGAGCAGGCTGACCGATACCGTCTGGTTATCAATCTCAAGACCGCCCGCGCGCTCGGTCTGACCATTCCGACGGCGTTGCTGGCGACTGCCGACGAGGTGATCGAATGAGGCGGCGACGGTTCATTGCGGCCGCATTCGCCGAATTCTCAATGATCTAGGGCAAGGGCAATGGTGCCCAGGAAAGGACTCGAACCTTCACGGCCGTGAAGCCACTGGCACCTGAAGCCAGCGCGTCTACCAATTCCGCCACCTGGGCCCGGGCGGGTTACTAAGGACGCGTCGCACGATTGTCAAATCGGCAGATTGCGATCCAAATAGACTATACAGGCCTGACATGATGGCGTATCGCGAATCCGCTAAATCCCAGCCATCGCTCAGGCTTTTGACCGCAGGATTGACCCAAATGGCATCGAGACTGGAAACGCTCGTCACGGTTTTCGGCGGATCGGGTTTTCTGGGCCGGCATGTGGTGCGGGCGCTGGCGAAGCGAGAATACCGGATTCGCGTCGCGGTGCGGCGGCCGGAACTGGCGGGGCATCTGCAGCCGCTCGGCCGGGTCGGCCAGGTCCACCCCGTGCAGGCCAATGTCCGCCATCCCGCTTCCGTGCAGGCCGCGATGCGCGACTCCGACGTGGTCATCAACCTGGTCGGCATCCTGAGCCCGACGGGGGAGCAGACCTTCGAGGCGGTGCACGCTCGGGCCTCCGCCACCGTCGCGAAGGCGGCGGCCGAGATCGGCGCGCGGCTGGTGCACGTCTCGGCGATCGGCGCCGACGAGCACTCGGCCTCGGTCTATGCCCGCACCAAGGCGGCCGGCGAACAGGCCGTGCTCGCCGCCGTGCCGCAGGCCGTCATTATCCGCCCTGCGGTGACGTTCGGGCCGGAAGACAATCTGACCAACCGCTTTGCGGCGCTCGCGACGGTGTCGCCGGTGCTGCCCCTGATCGGCGGCGGCCATACCCGCATGCAGCCGGTCTATGTCGGCGACGTCGCCACGGCGGTAGCCGATGCCGTGGACGGCAAGACCAGGGCCGGCGCCACCTACGAGCTCGGCGGGCCGGAAGTGATGACCATGCGCGAGATGATGCAGGCGATCCTCGAATTCACTGATCGCGACCGCATGCTGGTGACGCTGCCGTTTGCACTGGCGAAATTCCAGGCCTTCTTCCTGCAATTTGCGCCGGGCGCGCTGAAGCTGACGGCGGACCAGGTCGAGCTGCTCAAGACCGACAAGGTGGTGTCGGATGCCGCCACCGCCGCCGGGCTCACGCTGCCAGGTCTCGGCATCGCGCCGGAACCGATGTCAGCAATCGCCCCGCAATACCTCTGGCGCTTCCGCCCAATGGGCCAGTTCCAGCGCAAGAGCGTGTAGGCCCTGCTCTCTCCACTTGTCATTCCGGGACGCGCCGTTTGGCGCGGGCCCGGAATCCATACGCCGCGGCCGTCGTTGCTTTGTAGACGGTTGACGCCATGTCTTTGAACTAACTGCTTCCTGTGGTGATGGATTTTCGGGCTCGCCGCTAAGCGGCGCCCCCAAATGAACGGGCACACTTCGGAATCTCAAAATACCCTCTTGACAATTACGCAAATCAGAACTATAACGCGTCCATCCCGTGCCGCACGAGGGGACGTATCATGATCGTCGCGACACGTTTGGCACGGGTGGCGATGGACGCTGCGGCGTCAGCGCGGTGTAAGCCGTGCAGACGAAACGCTCGCAGCGTACGGCGAAGTCGTGTGGTCCTGGCGCCGCGACCCTGGCGCTACGTCGGCAAAAGTTTCTTTCGCCGGCAACGGGGGCAAAAAAGGCCGCTTCCCCGGGGAGAGCGCGTATAAGCCGTAAAACCATTGCGCGGGGAAAGCCGGGATGTCTCGGCTGTACCTGTCAAACCCGTGTGCATCTTCTGTAGCAATCCGCACACGGCGCTGCGGGCGCAGCCAGCGCCCGGCTTTCTCCGCGCCCTCTGCTTGTAGAGAGCCAACGAGATGGCACAACCCGGGTGAAAACACGCCGCGGGAATGAATACATATGTTTCAGAGTCGTCCCGGCGAAGGCCGGGACCCATACGCCGTGTTGGGATTTGTTTTGCACGATGGTTGTCGGCTTTCCCCTAACAACGCCGACCGGGGTTATGGGCCCCGGCTTTCGCCGGGGCGACAAAGTCACTTCCCCAACGCCAATGCGATCAGGCCGAGCGTGCCGACGATGACGCGCCACCAGGCGAACAGCACAAAACCATGACGCTGCACATAGGTCAAAAACGTCTTCACCACGATCATCGCCGTGATGAACGACACCACAAAGCCGATGGCGACGATGCCGAGATTGTTCGTCGTCATGTCGCCATGGCTCTTGTAGAAATCGTAGGCGAAAGCGCCGACCATGGTCGGGATCGCAAGGAAGAACGAGAATTCCGCGGACGCGCGCTTATCCGCACCAAGCAGCATCGCCGCCACGATCGAGGCGCCCGAGCGCGACACGCCGGGAATCATGGCGAGGCATTGCGCAACGCCGATCCACAGATACATCAGCAGCGGAAAGCGCGTGGCTTCGTGCTCGGTGGGCTTGAGATCGAGCTGGTCGACCCAGAGCAGGATGGCGCCGCCGACGATCAGTGAGAAGCATACCACCCACGGATTGAACAGATAGCCCTTGATGAATTTTCCCGCGACGAGCCCCAGCACCACCGCCGGCAGGAATGCGATCAAGACGCCGATCACGAAGCGCCGCGCGTCGGGATCCGAAAACATGTTGAGCGCGATGCGCCACAGCTTTGTGAAATACAGCGCGACGATCGCGAGAATCGCGCCGAGCTGGATCAGGATGGCAAAGCTCTTCCAGAACTCGCCCTCGCCGAGATCGAAGAAGCGCTCGGCCAGCAGCAAATGGCCGGTCGAGGACACCGGCAGGAACTCGGTGACGCCCTCGACGATGCCGAGAATGATTGCCCTTATCGTGTCAGACATCATGTCGGGGCCCGCTTTCGTGTTATGATCCGTGATCGCCAATTGCCGCAAAAAGCCGTGTTCTTCTCGCCTATTCGTATCCCTGCCGCAATCGCAAAAAGCGCAAAAACACAGGTTGCCTCAAACGTGTGCTCAGGTACCCTTGTCAGACGCCCTTGCGGCCCGCCGCGGTTGAGGAATTGTTAAATCGATTCCGCCTAGTCCAAGAGCTGCATGTTCACGCTGTTTCATCACGCCTTCTGCCCGCATTCACGATTCGTCCGACTGATCCTCGGCGAATACAGCTTTGACGTGCGGCTGGTCGAGGAACGGGTCTGGGAACGGCGCGAAGCGTTTCTGGCGCTCAATCCCGCGGCGGCGACGCCCGTGCTGTTCGCCGAGGGCATGCCCGCTATCCCAGGCGCCGGGATCATCGCCGAGTTCATCGACGAGGCCTATGGCGCGGAGATGGATCAAAAGCGGCTGATGCCGGTTGCCATGGGTGAGCGCATCGAGGTGCGCCGGCTGATGGCCTGGTTCAACGAGAAGTTCTTCGAGGAGGCGTCCGGTCCGCTGGTGACGGAACGCATCTACAAGCGCTTCATGAGCGAGCAGGATGGCGGCGGCGCGCCGGCTACGGACGTGATCCGCGCAGCGAAAGCCAATGTGCGCTATCATCTGTCCTATATCGGCTGGCTGGCGCGGACGCGAAACTTTCTCGCCGGCGAGCGCCTCACCTACGCGGATCTCGCCGCCGCGGCGCATCTTTCGGCGATCGATTATCTGGGCGACGTGCCATGGTCGGAGGACGACGCGGCAAAGGCGTGGTACGCACGGGTGAAATCCCGCCCGTCGTTCCGTCCGCTGCTCAGCGAGTGGCTGGCGGGCGTGCCGGCTTCGCGCACCTACGTGGACCTCGACTTCTGAGCACGACCGAAAAACTTTCTCCCGCTGAAGTGAAGACCGCGCTCGCGCGCGAGGCCGCCGCGCTCGGCTTCGACTGCATCGGCGTGACCGATCCGAACGCGATCGGCGAGGCCGGGCTGCGCTTCCGCGAATTCCTGGAATCCGGCGCGCATGGCGACATGGATTGGCTCGCGCAAAATCCCGAGCGACGGATGCATCCGCGCGCGCTTTGGCCGGACGTGCACTCCATCGTCATGCTCGGCTTCAATTACGGGCCGGACGAGGACCCGCTGCTGGCGCTGGCGAAACGCACACGCGGCACGATCTCGGCCTATGCCCAGGGCGACGATTATCACGACGTCATCAAGAAGCGGCTGAAGACACTGGCGCGCTGGCTCGCGGCGACCACCGGCGACGAAGTAAAGGTGTTCATCGACACCGCCGCGGTGATGGAGAAACCGCT
>JGI25406J46586_10001578_pt1 | contig 10756 bp, 6 predicted proteins | sample TabmetS4T2R2_FD_46586 | JGI IMG/M metagenome (IMG submission 46586) | reverse complement strand
CTCGCTGGGCATGCGGCAGCGGCTCGGCCTGGCCGCGGCGCTCCTGCGACAGCCCCGGCTGCTGATCCTCGACGAGCCGACGAACGGGCTCGATCCGCGTGGGATCCGGGAGATCCGCGACCTGCTGACCACGCTGAACGAGGGCGGGACGACGGTGTTCCTGTCCAGCCACCTGCTGTCCGAGGTGGAGGCGCTGTGCACGCGCGTCGGCATCGTGGACCGCGGGCGGCTGGTCGTGCAGGACACGCTGACGTCGCTACGCGCCCCGACGGGTCACGTGGTGGTGGAAACCCCGGACGCGGCCGCGGTCGTGACCATCCTCGACGGCCAGGTGGTGGCGCGGGAGGGCCCGCGCCTGGTGGTCCGGCACCCCGACCCGGCGGACCTGAACGCGACCCTCGTCCGGGAAGGGATCCGGGTGTCGGCGATCAGCGAGGAACGACGAACCCTGGAGGAGGTCGTACTCGAGGTGACCGGCCACGGCAGCGACCGACTGGAGCGCACGCCGTGATCACTGTCGAGTTGCGGAAGCTGGTGGCGCGGCCGCGGGTCTGGCTGTCGATCATTCTGCTGTGTGCGGTGCCGGCGTTGGTCGCGGTGTTGCTCGCCGTGTCCGACATCGCGCCGCCGCCCGGGCAGGGTGGGGCGTTTCTGTCCGCGGTGCTGAGCAACGGGTCCCTGTACCCCGCGGCCGCGCTCGCCATGGTGCTGCCCGTGTTCCTCCCCCTGGCCGTGGCGGTCTACGCCGGGGACGCGATCGCCGGGGAGGCGAGCACCGGAACCTTGCGGTACCTGCTCGTGCGGCCGGTCGGGCGGCCGCGGCTGTTGTCGGCGAAGCTCGTGGCGCTCGTGGTCTACATCCTGCTCGCCGTGTTGATCGTCGTGGTCACGGCACTCGTCGTCGGGATCGCGTTGTTCGGTACCGGGGCGGAGGCCGTCGGTCAGGCCGGGGGTGTCACCTCGCTGTCCGGGGCCAGCCTCGGGCCGGCCGAGCTGGCCCTGCGCCTCCTGGCGGCGATCGCCTACATCGCCGTCTCGATGCTCGGGTTCGGGACCATCGCGCTCTTCTTCTCCACCCTGTCCGACTCGGCCCTCGGCGCGGCGCTGTCCTCACTGGCGGTGCTGATCGCCAGCTCGATCCTCGAGACCCTCGACGCCGCCGCGCCGCTCAAGCCCTACCTGCCGACCAACTACTGGCTCTCCTGGATCGACTTCTTCCGCGACCCCATCCTGTGGCACAACGTCGACCGCGGGCTGCTCCTCCAGGCCGGCTACATCGTGGTGTTCTTCGGCGCCGCCTGGGCCAACTTCGGCACCAAGGACATCACGAGCTAGCGCCCCGCGATCTGGGCGGAATCTGGGCGCCGGCCACCGCATGCTGCCTTCCGTGGTCAACCGACGGGAGGCACGGGTATGAAGAGAGCACTACTGGCGACGGTCCTGGCCCTGGTGACCGCGCTCGGCGCGCTGCCGGCGGGCTCGGCGGCGGCCGACGATGTCGCACCGGCGGCGTGTGGACAGGAGTGGGCGGGGATCAGGGACTTCCCCAAGGACCTGGACAGTCGCCGGTTCGTGAACCTCCGGTTGGCGTGGCGGGTCACCTACTGCAACGGCACGCCGACCTCCCTCAAGACCTACCTGGCGGTGTACTGCCACTACAACGACCTGCCGTGGGCCTGCTCGTTCGACTGGGACCTGGTCGCCGAGGACAACGGCAACTCCTACGAAGTACGGTCGAACACCAACCCGAACACGGGCAGCGACGGCTTCGCCAGCACCTACGGCCCCGCCCGGACGGTCACGAGATGCCACACCTACCACCTGTACGCCAGCATCTCGCGGGTCGGCGTGGCCGGAGTCATCTTCACCGGCGTGCAGGCGCACGGCCAGGCCGTCGACTTCAACCCATGTGCCTGACGGGCTCAGTCGCACCCCGCAGGCGGGGCCGTCAGCTCGTCCCCGTTCAACGCACCCAGGACGATGCGGACGACCAGCGGGGCCGTCGGCAGCTGGGAGTGCGCCACGACCGCGCTCGGGCAGACCGACTGCACTGACACGTTCACCGCACCCGCCAGGCGGGCCGAGGTCGGGGGGACGACGGTCTCGTCGTTCTCCGTCCAGATGGACATCCACGGCACGGCCAAGGGTTCGCGGTTGGCGGCGTTGAGCAGCGCGCTTCCCGGGCTCATCTGCTGGCACGCGACCGGGCACGCCCCCGGCGCGAGGACCCCGCCCGCCGCGGCGATGTCCGTGCCGTGCAGGGGCGACCCCAGGGTCACCACCCGGCGCACGACCGAGCCGCCGGCGCCGTTGACCCACAGCCGGGCCACCACCCCGCCCGCCGAGTAGCCGATCACGTCCACCGACGACGCACCGGCGGCCGCGTCGTCCAACGCGCGGGCCTGGGCGTTGAGGTCGCCCGTGCCGTCGCCCGGCAAGGGCACCACGCGGGCGTCCCGGCCGGCGTCGCGCAACCGCGACGCCAGGGTGGACAGTGCCTCCTGGGAACCGCCGTAGCCAGGGACCAGCAGGACGACCGACTCGGCGGAGCCCTGTGACGAACCCACGGCCACCGCGACGCCGACACCCACACCCGCGGCGGCCACCACGGCGGCCAGGGCCACCACCAACCCGCGTCGCCGTCTGCTCAGGGCATGCCACCAGTCACGCACGTCTCCATGGTGCCCGAGATGACTTTCGCGCGAATCGGGCGAAGTTATGAGCTGAGGTTACGAAAGTAGGGCGAAACTTGCGGGTAGGGCTTGACCGACACTTCACACGCGCTTAATTTGTCCGGCTAACGGACAAATTAGCGGGGCGGTGTGGCCTTGTGAGCGTGTCGAAACCGGTCCCGACCGATCAGGTCACGATGCGTCGCAGCAACCTCGCGCTCGTCCTGAGACACCTGCGCGATGCCGGGCCCCGCAGCCGCGCCCGGGTCGCCGTCGAGACCGGGCTCAACCGGGGCACCGTGTCGAGCCTCGTCGCCGAGCTGATCGACCGCGGGCTGGTCCGCGAGGGCGACGTCCAGCGCGGCGGCTCGGTGGGACGTCCGGGGCAGACGGTCGAGTTGGACGGTCGCCACGTCGGCGGGATCGGTGTGGAGATCAACGTCGACTACGTGACCGCGATCGTCCTCGACCTCGCCGACACCCCGGTCTTCGAGCACCGGGTCGCGCTCGACGTGCAGGCCCTGCCCCCGGACGCCGTGCTGGACGCGGTCACCGAGCTGGCCGGGCAGGCGATCCGCGAGTGTGCCGACCAGCAGGTCATGCCGGTCGGTCTGACGCTGGCCGTGCCGGCGCTGGTCGAACGGGACGCCGGCGTGGTCGCGTTCGCACCCAACCTGCACTGGACGGGGGTCAAGGCCGTCGAGGGCCTGCGGCACCGGCTCGACCCGTCCGGGCTGCCGATCCGGGTGGACAACGACGCGAACCTCGCCGCGCTCGGGGAGTTCGCCATGGGCAGCCGGGCCGGCACGCCGCACCTCGTCTACCTCACCGGCGAGACCGGCGTCGGCGGCGGCGTGATGGTCGACGGGCACCTCCTGCGTGGCGCGGAGGGCTTCTCCGGCGAGATCGGGCACATGCCGCTCAACCCCGGCGGCGACATGTGCGGCTGCGGACGCCGCGGCTGCTGGGAGACCATGGTCGGCCTGGCCGCGCTGCTGCGGATGGCCGCGGCGCCCGACGACCCCGTCCGCGACCCGTCGCTCGACCTCGAACGGCGCCTCGCCGTGGTCCGCGACCGGGCCGACAGCGGCGAGGCACGCACCCGCGACGCGCTCAACCTGGTCGGNGAGGCGCTCGGGCTGGGCGCCTCGATCCTCGTCAACGTGTTCAACCCGCGCGTGCTCGTGCTCGGCGGGTACTTCGCGAGCCTCGGCGGCTACCTGCTCGAACCGATGCTCACCGAACTGAACGCCCGCGTGGTCGCCCCGGACGCCTGCGAGGTCGTCCTGTCCACTCTCGGCTTCACGGCCGCCGCCCGAGGTGGCGCGCACGTCGCCCTCGAGGCCGTGCTCGACGACCCCACCCTGGTCCCACCGACCTAGAACGGGCCGTGGTGCGTGGCGTGGCAGCGCCTCGCACCACGGCAGGTGCGCCAACCCGGGACGAAAGGAGGGATACGGAACCCCACCCGTGCAACGCCAGTCACACCCGCCCGGGCTTCCGGGCACCCCCTGGGAGGTTAGTAGATGTCCCTCACGAGGGCAGTTTCGGTGCGGTTACGCACACTCGGCAGACCATTGGCGGCGGCGGCCCTCGCCGTCGCGGTCAGCGCGAGCATGGCGACAGCATCGACGGCAGCGGCCCAGGAGGCCGACCCGGCCTTCAAGGCACTGGTCTTCTCCAAGACGACCGGCTTCCGCCACGACTCCATTCCGGACGGCATCGCCGCGATCCAGAAGCTCGGCCAGGAGCACGACTTCGCGGTCGACGCCACCGAGGACTCCTCGCTGTTCACCGACGCGAACCTCGCGCAGTACAACGTGGTGATCTTCCTGTCCACCACCGGCGACCCGCTGGGCACGCAGGAGGAGAAGGACGCGTTCCAGCGCTACATCCAGCGCGGGGGCGGCTTCGCCGGCGTGCACGCCGCCGCGGACTCCGGCTACAGCTGGGAGTGGTACGGCGGCCTGGTCGGCGCGTACTTCAAGCAGCACCCGGCGATCCAGCAGGCCACCGTCAAGGTCGAGGACCCGGCACACCCCTCCACCAAGGACCTGCCGACCACCTGGTCCCGCACGGACGAGTGGTACGACTTCCAGACTGACCCGCGCGGCAAGGTGCACGTCCTCGCCTCACTGGACGAGAAGTCGTACACGGGCGGCTCGATGGGCTTCGACCACCCGACCACCTGGTGCCAGGACTACGACGGCGGCCGCTCCTGGTACACCGGCCTCGGTCACACCAAGGAGAGCTTCACCGAGGCGAACTTCCTGAAGCTGCTGCTCGGGGGCATCCAGACGGCGGCCGGCGTGGTCCCCGCGGACTGCTCCGCCTCGCAGGACACCAGCTTCGAGAAGGTCACGCTCGACGACAACACGTCGAACCCGATGATGCTCGACGTCGCGCCGGACGGCCGGGTGTTCTACATCGACCGGCTCGGTGACGTGAAAGTGATACAGCCCAGTGGTTCCGTCGCGTCCGCGGCGCGCCTGGCCGTGTTCACGGCGAACGAGAGCGGCCTGCTCGGCATGGCGCTCGACCCCGACTTCGCGACGAACAACTGGATGTACGTGTACTACTCACCGTTGAACGGTGGGGACGTCGACCGGCTGTCCCGGTTCACCGTCAAGCCGGACTCCACTGTGGACATGGCGAGTGAGAAGGTCGTGCTGGACATCCCCGTCCAGCGGTCGCAGTGCTGCCACCACGGCGGTGGCATGGTGTTCGACAACGAGACCGGCGACCTGTGGCTCGCCAACGGCGACAACACCAACCCGTTCGCGTCCGACGGCTACACGCCGATCGACGAGCGCGCGGGCCGGTCCGACTGGGACGCGCAGAAGTCGTCCGCCAACACCAACGACCTGCGCGGCAAGGTGCTGCGGATCCATCCCGAGGACGACGGGTCCTACACCATCCCGGCCGGCAACCTGTTCCCGCCGGGCACGGCCAAGACCCGGCCGGAGATCTACGCGATGGGCTTCCGCAACCCGTTCCGCGTCGGCCTCGACCCGAAGACGCACAAGCTGATGGTCGCCAACTACGGGCCGGACGCGGGCAACCCGAGCCCCACCCGGGGTCCGGAGAACACGGTCGAGTGGGACATCCTGAACCAGCCGGGCAACTACGGCTGGCCGTACTGCGTCGGGCAGAACGTCCCCTACAACGACTACGACTTCGCCACCGGCACGTCCGGCGCGACGTTCGACTGCGCCCACCCGGTGAACAACTCCCCCAACAACACCGGCCTGACCGACCTGCCGCCGGCCATCGCGGCCACGGTGGACTACCACTACGCCGCCAACCCCGCGTTCCCCGAAATTGGTGGCGGCGGCGCGCCGATGGCCGGCCCGGTCTACCGCTACGACCCGAACGTGGCGTCGGACCGCAAGTGGCCGGCCTACTGGGACGGCAAGGCGATCTTCGCCGAGTGGAACCAGAACAAGCTGTACTCGTTCCAGCTGGACGAGGACGGCAGCCGGCTGGTGGACATCAACCAGATCCTCTCGACGTTCACCATGCTCAAGCCGATGGACATGAAGTTCGGTCCGGACGGCGCGCTGTACCTGATCGAGTGGGGCTCCGGCTTCGGCGGCGACAACACCGACTCCGGCATCTACCGCATCGACTACGTGCAGGGCAACCGGGCGCCGATCGCGCGGGCGAAGGCGGACAGGACGTCCGGCATCGCGCCGCTGACCGTGCGCTTCTCCAGTGACGGCTCGCTCGACCCGGACGGCACGCCGATCACCTACGCCTGGGACTTCACCGGCGACGGCACGACCGACTCGACGGAGGCGAACCCGACCTTCACCTACACCACCAACGGGAACTTCAGCGCCACGCTGACGGTGACCGACGCCGACGGGCGCACGGCCACCGCGAACGTGCCGATCGTCGTGGGCAACACCGCGCCGACCGTGAAGCTGAACCTCCCACCGAACGGCGGGTTCTTCGACTGGGGTGACCAGGTGAGGTTCTCGATCACCGTCACCGACCCCGAGGACGGCACGATCAACTGCGACGACGTGCGCCTGCAGTCGGTCCTCGGGCACGACTCGCACGGCCACCCGCTCGACCAGTACACCGGCTGCGAGGGGACCGTGCAGACCACGCTGTCCTCCGGGCACTCCGACGGCGACAACGTGTACGCGGGGTTCGAGGCCAGCTACACCGACAAGGGCGGCGCCGGTGGCGCGGCCCCGCTGACCGGCCGGGCGCAGGCGGCGCTGCAGCCCAAGCACAAGCAGGCCGAGTTCTTCACCGCCACCGGCCGGGTGGCCGACGGCCAGGGCACCGGTGATCCCGGCGTCCAGGTCGAGACCACGTCCGACACGGCGGGCGGCTTCCGGAACATCGGGTTCATCGAGGACGGCGACTGGTGGTCNTTCGACCCCGCGAACCTGTCCGACATCGACTCCATCGGGTTCCGGGTGGCCTCCAACGGCGGCGGTGGCACGATCGAGGTGCGGTCCGGCGCCACGGACGGCACGCTGGTCGGCCGGGTCGCCGTGCCGCAGACGGGTGACTGGCAGGGCTTCACGAACGTGACGCTGACGCTGTCCGACCCGCCGACGAACTCGGCCCCGCTGTACTTCATCGCGCGGCGGCCGGACGGCAGCACCAGCACCGGCGGCCTGTTCAACGTCAACTGGGTCGACTTCAACGGCAAGGGCGTCACCGACAACCAGCGCCCGTCGGTCACCGCGACGGCCACGCCGGCCCGCGGCACCGCCCCGCTGGCGGTGAGCTTCCACGCCGACGCCACGGACGCCGAGGGCGACACACCCCTGACGTACCAGTGGAACTTCGGCGTGGCGGGCGCACCCACACCGTCCACACCGGACGCATCGTACACCTACACCGCCCCGGGCAACTACGCGGCGTCGGTGACCGTCACCGACGCCCGCGGGGCCGCGACGACCGAGCACGTCGACGTCGTGGTCGACAGCCCGAGCGTCACGTGCCTCACCGGGAAGTCCGACGACTTCCTCGGCACCTCGCTCGACTCGGGCCGGTGGCAGGTGGTCCGGCAGAACCAGGACCTGTCGGTCCGGGACGGGGCGGTGCACATCCCGACGGCCACCGCCGACATCTACGGGACGGACAACTCGAACCCGACGCCGAACCTGGTCCTCCAGCCCACGCCGAGCGGCGCCTGGCAGGCCACGACGAAGGTGTCGCTGACCGCGCGGGACGCCTACCAGCAGGCCGGCCTGATCCTGTACGGCGACGACGACAACTACGCCAAGATGGTCCTGGAGGCCCGCGGCACGGCGTCGGCGAACGACCGCGTCTTCCAGTTCATCAGGGAGGAGAACGGCCAGCCGAACGAGGTGGCGCAGTCCAACACGGCCAACCTCGGCGCGGCGTACCCGGACACCGTGTACGTGCGGCTGGCGAGCGACGGCACCCGCCTGACCGCGTCGTACTCGGCGGACGGGCTGTCGTGGACGGCCATGCCGCAGACGGACAAGCTGACGGCGGGCATCAACAACCCGCGCATCGGGCTCGTCTCGCTGGCCGGCGGCGGTGGTACCCGCCCGGTGATCGACGCGGCGTTCGACTGGTTCCAGCTGGTGCCGGACGACACCGCGGCGGCGCCGACGCCGAACGACGAGTTCGACGGGTCCGCTGTGGACGGTTGCCGGTGGACGGTCGTGCGGCCGGACGCCACGAAGACCCGGGTGACCGGGGGCAACCTGGAGATCGACACCACCACGGGTGACATCTACGGCGGCGACAACACCGGGCCGAAGAACTTCACCCTGCAGACCCCGCCGGCCGGGGACTGGACGGTGGCGACGAAGATCGACGCCGGCGCGTTCAACCAGGCCTACCACCAGGGCGGCCTGATCGTGTACACCGACGACGCGAACTACGTGAAGCTGGACTACGTCACCGACAGCGCGACCGCCAAGCGGATCGAGCTGCGCAGCGAGATCGGTGACGTGGTGCAGGACCCGCAGCCGACGGCGAACAACCTCACGCAGGGCGTGTGGTACTTGAGACTCGCCAAGTCCGGGGACACCTACCGCGGGTCCTACTCCGCGGACGGCGCGGCCTGGACCGACGTCGGAACCGTCACGAACGCGGCGGTGTCGAGCGGGAAGGTCGGGTTGTTCGCCTTCGGCGCCAGCGCGACCACGTCGGTGACGGCGAAGTTCGACTACTTCCACGCGTCGTGGGCGTCGCGACCCGACGAGACGGCGCCGGTGACCACCGCTGTCACGGACCCGGCCGCGCCGGGGGCGGGCGGCTGGTACGTCAACCCGGTCACGGTCACGCTGGCCGCGGCCGACGAGGAGAGCGGCGTCGACCGCACCGAGTACACAGTGGACGGCGGGGCCTGGACCCCGTACACCGCGCCCTTCGTGGTGAGCGGGGACAAGGCACACCAGGTCCGGTACCGGTCGGTGGACAAGGCGGGCAACGTGGAGGAGGCACGCGCCCTGGCGATCTCGATCGACGCCACGGCGCCGCTCACCACCGCGCAGTTCGCCCCGCCGAACGACAACGGGTGGCACGCGGGCGCGATCCCGGTGACCCTGGCGGCGACGGACGCGACGTCCGGCGTGGTCAGCACCGAGTACTCGCTCGACGGTGGCGCCTGGACGCCGTACACCCAGCCGGTGGACGTGTCCGGCGACGGCACGCACACCGTGGCCTACCGGTCGCGGGACGCGGCCGGCAACACCGAGACCGAGAAGGCTGCCACGGTCAGGATCGACGGCACCCGGCCGACGGTCCTGGTCTCCGGCATCGCCGACCGGCAGGTGTACGGCGACAGCCAGGACCTGCGGATCAGCTGGCAGGCCGTGGACTCGACGTCCGGGGTCCGGACGCTGACGGGCTCGCTCGACAGCGACCCGTTCAGCTCGGGCGCGCTGCTGCCGCTGTACACGGTGGCGCTGGGCACGCACACCCTGACGGTCACCGCGGTGGACAACGCGGGCAACCGGACGGACCAGACGGTCACGTTCGGGGTCGGCACGTCCACCCGGGACATCGCGAACCTGGTGGACCGCTTCAAGGCGGTCGGCTGGATCAACCAGGCCACGCAGAAGTCGTTGCAGGACAAGCTGACCCAGGCCCGCAAGGCCGAGGCAGGCGGCAACGACGTCAAGGCCGTCAAGCTGCTGCGTGAGTTCCGGGCGCTCGCGACGAAGGTCGCGAACGCGGAGGTGCGGAACACACTCGTCCGGGACACCGACGACGTGATCGCCCGGCTGTCCTGACCCACCCCGGGGGTGCCTCCGCTGATCGGGGGCACCCCCTCCCTCCGTCGAAGGAGACGCGGATGATCCGCAGAGCCCTGCTCCTCGCCGTCGCGCTGGTCGTGCTCGGCGCCACCCCCGCCTGGGCCCACGGCGGCCCCATCGCGATCGACGTCCGCGGCGACGGCGGTCAGGGCATCACCGCCACCGTTGTCTACGAACGCGACGGCCACGCCGTCACCGAACAGGTCGACCTGACCTACACGGCGGTCTCCGCGAACGGGAAGACCGTCGGCCCGTACCCGCTCACGGCGTCGGCGGAGGGCCAGTCGTTCTACGTCAGCAGGAACCCGCTCCCCCTCGGCGACTGGACGGTGACGGTCACGGCCACCCACCCGTCCACGGCGTCGAAGACGGTGCCGGTGACGTCGGCCGAGCTGCCGCCGGTGAGCCCCGCCCCCGCGCCCAGTGGCCTCTCGACCACCACCCTGGTGGCGATCCCGGTCGCGGTGGCGGTGCTGGCGTTGGCGGTCGCCTTCGCGTTGCGCCGGCGCCGTCAGGCCCGGCTCACCTGAGCGACGGCCGTGGCCGCCGCCAGGAGGCGGTCGTCGTCGCCGGGGGTCGTCGACAGGAGGATGCTGCCGCGCAGGCCGTCCGGCAGCGTGCCGTGCGGCAGGGCCACACCGGGGAGACCGAAGTAGCTCAACAGCATCGTCGTGCGCAGGGCACGGCGGTTGGCGGTCGCCATGGTGTCGAGGTCCGCCAGCAGCGGGGCCACCGGTGGTGCCGGGTCGCGGACGGTCGGGCACAGCAGGATCGCGCCGTCGAGCTCGTCGAACAGGCGAGCCCGCAGGCCGGCCCGCGCCC
>JGI25406J46586_10001576_pt1 | contig 10762 bp, 9 predicted proteins | sample TabmetS4T2R2_FD_46586 | JGI IMG/M metagenome (IMG submission 46586) | reverse complement strand
CGCAATCGTGCAACAAATTCGATTTTGAGCTCTTTTCCATAAATATCTTTGTCGAAATCAAGGAGATAGGCCTCGACACTGGGAATTTGCTTTTCCGGTGTAAATGTAGGATTCACACCAATGCTGATTGCAGCTATATGCCTTTCACCCTCAAGATATGCCCACCCAGCGTAGATACCTTTCGCGGGGACAACCTTCTCGTGTGGATAATCAATATTCGCAGTCGGCACACCTATCTTTTTGCCCCGCCCATCGCCGCGTATTACCTGTCCGCGCAAAGAATATAGATGACCCATCAATTGGGCGGCTTCGGTGACATTTCCTACTGAAACCAATTTACGAATCTCCGTGGAGGAAATCACTCCACTTTCATCGCTCAAGGCTGATACTACTTCGACGCTGTATCCTAGTTCCCGGCCGATTTCTGTCAACCGTACGGCATTACCTTCACGTCCTTTACCCAAAGCAAAATCATACCCTGTTAGCAAATGATTCAGTCCAAGGTGTTTCTTGAGACGCGCCATAAAATCGAAGGCGGTAACATTCGAAAGTTCCTTCGTGAAGTGTTCCGTGATAACCACGTCCACATTCATAGATGCTAGCAACTCCGCCCGTTCATCAGGCAACGTCAGCATTCCGATCTCGGCGCGCGCCAAGACACTTGCAGGATGGGGGTTAAAAGTTAATACAACGNCCGCAGGAANGCTATTGGCATGTGNACCTGCAGTAAGTTTCTTGATGATTTCCTGATGACCGCGATGGACACCATCAAAGACACCAACTGTCAGCCAGGAGTTATCTAAGGAAACTTCTTCGAGAGAATGATAATGCTGCATACTATAAAAGACTCCAGCGCCGTCGCTGGCGCTGGAATATCACCGACTTTGCATCGGCAGCTATGCCGTCAAGACTTCTCTTGGCGGCTGGCGTCAATATCATTTATTCTGAAGTAAAAAACACTTTCTTTGGCTGCCATGCAGGACTGCCATCTTCCCCAGTAACGCACTCCATGAGAGCAACGAGTTCTCCTTGCGTGCTGACACCGCGCACCCGACTCCCCAATGCTACATCTGCCTCTGCTTTGACACGATGCCCATGACGGACACCTTCCACATCATCGGGGCTGAGTTCGAGAGCAGGCCAATCGCCCAGGGCTTCTGCTGCAGGGATGAGATATTGATACCAGTTGCCAGCATGGAACGATTCCTGCAACTTGCGCAGGGGTACGGCGTCGCGTAGAGAGAATCGTCCACTCTTCGTGCGGCGTAAGCCAACAAGATACGCTCCGCAGCCAAGTTTTTCGCCCAGATCATTCGCCAGTGAACGAACATACGTACCGGACGAACAATGTACATCGATTACAACTTCAGGTGGAGCCCATTCAAGCACCTCAAGGTGATGAACAGTGATCTTGCGTGGTTCCAGTTCAACTTCCTCGCCTTTGCGAGCCATTTCATACGCTTTACGGCCTTGCACTTTAACAGCAGAATAAGGCGGTGGTGTCTGCTCGATCTCCCCAACAAAGGTCTTTAACACTTCTTCGAATTGAGATTCAGTCACGTTCACCGGCTGGTTGGCCTGTGTGACCTTTCCATCTGCATCAAAGGTGTCTGTTCTACCACCCAGGCGGATGATCGCCTGATATCGTTTATCCGAAGCTGAAACATACTCACTCAAACGAACAGCCGGACCAACTAAAATTACTAATACTCCTGATGCACGCGGATCCAGTGTTCCAGTATGGCCTGCACGGCGCAGACCGGTACCATTTCGAATTGCCTGAACCACATCGTGCGAAGTCATGCCAACGGGCTTATCCACTACCAACACACCCGAAATGGCATTCTTTACATCTTGACTATTCATTGTCATACTCCTCCTAAGAATCACTTCCCAGCTAAATTATACTATCTTATTTTCTATCTTTTCGAACCCAAGCATCTGGTACGTCGTTTTTAGTACCAATGGTTGAATATCTTGTAATGCCCCGGGAATATCTGCTCCCGCGGCTGCGGCGTGACCGCCGCCTCCAAAATGTTTTGCAATCGGTGAGACATCGATACCCGGCTCCAAGGCGCGCCAAGAAATCTTGACATGATGGTCTGTTTGTTCAACGAAAATCATGCCTACTTTGTTCCCATCAATCGCGGAGATCATATTGATCAAATCAGCATCGTCATTTCCACCGTAACCGGCCTTTTTACGATCTTCCACAGTCAGTGTTCCCCACACAATTCCATTGTTTTGCTCCATGCTCGAAAGCCCTGCACCCCAATAGCGCGCTGCCTGAAAGGACTTCTTGACTAAGGATTTCATATATAGGTCTGGCATGTCTGCGCCGGTTTCCATCAGGGTCGCGCACAAACGTAAAGCCGATGGATTGGTCGTCGGCGTGCGGAAGCCAAGTGTATCTGTAATGATGCCAGTTAATAGAGCTTCCGCAATGGGTTTAGTGATCTCATATCCCCATTCGCGAAGATGATTGGTCAGTATGGCAGCAGTGGCAACTTCGTCGGCTTCAATGAGATTAAGCTTGCCGAATTTTTCATTGGTTTTATGGTGATCGATGTTGATATCGGGTTGACCAAAGTTTTCAAAGGCTTTTCCTACCCGTTTGAAATCCGCAGAATCGACAGTAATAAAAGTATCGTGTTGTCCACTCGGTTCTTTTACGATGGATTCACTTCCCTCGAGATGCTTATAAGAGGCGGGCACACCGTCCACAAGAACCATTTGCACAGATTTACCTGCATTTTGCAACGCCAAGCCCAAACCAAGCAGCGAGCCTATCGCATCACCATCAGGGCGGACATGCGAGGCTATGATAACATTCTTTGATGTTTCGAGCCGCGCCTTTATGGCATTTGATATCTCTTGATCCATTCTGTTGAATTTCCTCTCAATCCTTATTTTCCGGCCAACTACCGAGTTTATTTCTTTTCCCGCAATTCTGCAAGTATCTTCTCTATATGGTCAGCATTCTCTGGTGTCATATCCCAGTGAAAGCGCAGGCGTGGAAAAGCGCGCAGGTCAACGCGCGAGGCGAGAGCCCGTCGGACGAAACCCGATGCAGACTCCAGCCCCGCGAGAACGTCTTTCGAGCGGGAAACCCCTTCCACCGCCGAAACATATATATCTGCGTATGCAAGCTCTTTATCCACTTTTACGTCAGTAATGTAAATCTGTTTCAGGCGCGGATCACTGATCTCGCGGATCAACATTTCCGAGAGTTCCTGGCGGATCCGATCCGCAATTCGTTGAAGACGGGTACCNGATGGCATGTNCGATTTTAGATTTGCGATTTCGNGCTGAGCGGAGTGTCGAGTGCTTTTCACGACACACAGACGAAGCGCGATTGACGATTTTAGCCTAACAATTTTTCTAAGACGTTTCAAGTATATAACAAATCAGTTGGTCGCCCGGTTGAATATCGCTAAAGTTCTTGAAACCAACGCCACATTCATATCCCTGCTTGACCTCTTTCACATCGTCTTTCTCGTGGCGCAGGGAACCCATATCACCTTCAAAAATCAAATCTGTACCACGATAAAGACGGACCTTTGCATTGCGACGCAGCTCACCATCGGTGACTCTGCACCCAGCGACCTTACCAAACTTGGACGCAGAAAAGACTTGCAGCACCTGTGCACGTCCGATGACCTTCTCTTTGACTTCCGGCTCAAGCATACCGCGNAGGGCTTTTTCGATATCTTCGGTCATACGATAAATAATCTCATATAACCGAATGTCGACNCCCTCCTTTTCAGCAAGGCGACGAGCCGAGACATCTGCCTGGACGTTGAAACCAATAATAATCGCGTTGGAGGCGGATGCAAGCATCACATCGTTTTCACCAATGTTCCCTGTTTCAGAATACAGGATCTTGATTCCAATCTCACCTTCTCCAAGCTTATTCAACTCTGAAACAATCGGATCAAGCGAACCTTGTACATCTGCTTTCACGATCAGATTCAGTTCCTTTGCTTCTCCGGATTGAACGCTCGCAAAGAGATCTTCCAACGATACTTTCTTCTTTGCCTGCGCCTGAGACTTCGCAGTCTCTACGCGTTCTGCAACAATAGATCGCGCTGCTCTTTCAGAATCTACCACTTCGAACAAATCACCTGCAGAGGGAACGTCGCTCAATCCCATCACAGCCACCGGTGTCGATGGGCTTGCCTTCCGTACAGGTTTGCCTTTGTAATCAGAAAGGGCGCGTAATTTGCCGTGAGCGGTTCCCGCGACAACAATATCGCCAAACTCAAGCGTTCCATTCTGAACAAGCAGAGTCGCCATCACACCTCTGGTTCGATCCACTTCGGCTTCGATGACCGTGCCAATCACTTTCCCATTGGGATTTGCCTTGATTTCAATGTTATCTGCAACCAGCAGAATGCCTTCAAGCAGATCATCAATGCCCTGCTTCAGCTTGGCCGAGACGGGGATAACCATCGTATTGCCACCCCATTCATCAGGGACAAGTTCCAATTCGGCAAGTTGCTGCTTCACACGTTCAGGATTTGCATTAGCTTTATCGACCTTGTTGAGCGCAACGATAATGGGCACGCGCGCCGCTTTAGCATGTGCAATTGCTTCTCTTGTCTGGGGCATCACGCCATCATCCGCGGCGACAACAAGAATGACAATATCCGCTCCCTGCGCTCCACGCGCCCGCATTTGTGTGAATGCAGCATGACCTGGAGTATCCAGAAATGTGATATGTCGTCCTTTCATCTCGACTTGATAGGCACCGATATGTTGGGTAATCCCTCCGGCCTCACCCGCCGCCACATCCGTTTGCCGGATTGCATCGAGCAGGCTGGTCTTGCCATGATCCACATGACCCAAAATTGTCACCACGGGCGGCCGATTCTTCAACAGTAATTGATCCTCACCTGCGATCAATTGACGCCAGAGCGGCACTTCCCCAACTTCAACTTTCACTTCCTCTACAACTTCAGGAACTGCTTCAAAACCATATTCAGCCATCACAATCGCAGCTGTATCAAAATCTACAGCTTGATTGATAGTTGCCATTACGCCGTTGGACATCAATTTTTTGATGAGTTCAATGGGGCTTTTTTCAATTTTTTGCGCCAGATCACGAATCACAATACTATTGGGCAATTCGATTTTGTTTCCATTAATGCTCATGGGCTGTCTCCTTAAATCACAAACTTTAAATGAACACATTCGAAATGTTGTTCATTGTGGGTAAGCCCAGTGAGCAGATCTGCGCTACGCGGTCACATGGTTACTTACCCGCCCCTGCAACCTCTGCCTCAATTGGCAGAGTATTCATAAAGTCTTCCAGTCTAGCACGTTCATCGGCTGTTAGAGTTGTCTTCAACGCGTGTGCCAGGGAGCCTCTTAAACCGCGCTCCCAACATTCACGACGGTCATGCAGATAAGCTCCTCGTCCAGCCAATTTGCTGGTTGGGTCCACCTGCACCCCGTCAGCCGTACGCACGATACGGACCATCTTTCGTTTGGGCATAACTTCACGGCAGCCCACACAAGTCCGTTGAGGCACATGTTTTACACGTTGAACCGGTTTCTTCGACATTCTCCTTAGTTTCCCGTCTCCCTGTTGGGAGAGGGGTTAGTAGTGAAGATTACTCTTCATCGCCAAAATCGTTGTCGCCGCGTTTATGCTTCTTGCGGCCAACAACCTCGCCTCGTTCTTCATCAAGCACCAGCTCGACACTTTTCTTCTTACCTTTCTTGCCTTTCTTCTTACCTTCAATCGTCTCTTCGTCCTCACCACTGGCAGATTGGAATATCTCAGGCTTCATAGCGAAGAGTTCATCCAATGAGACGCCATCCTTGGCATGCTCATCTTCCTCTTCTTCGACGACTCTTCTTGGCTCTTTCTTAGCTGGAAGTTGCTTCTCCGGAAGAGAGATTTCCTCACCTGCAACAACGGGTTCAGCCATCGGGGCAGATGCCTCAGGCTGGACTTCAGCCTGAGCAATGGGTTCGGGCGTGAGTTCCGCTATGGGTTCTGCAGCAGGCGGTTCTGGGAAGGTAAGCGCAGCAAGCGTCTCTTCGATATTCTGCATGGCCTTGGGGCCGATCCCCGGCAAGCCAAGGACTCGATTCGCATCCATCTTCATAGACATCATCAAGGCGCCAACCGTATCAAAACCTGCCTCGACGAGAATATTGAAAACGTGTTCCTTAAGCCCGATTTCTTCAAGTGGCATCCCAAACGCAGCAGTGGGTACTTCAGAGCGAGCGCTGGCAGTTTTTTCTTCCACAGCGCGAGCCGCATCTTCCTTGATTTGAATAGTGCGGCGCTCCACGCGATCGACAAATTGCGCTAGCATTGTAAATTCTTCAGGTGTCACCGGGCGATTCTCTGCCTTTTTCGCCAGCACTTCCTCGACTGCCGGGATCGATTCAACAGCAGAAGGTAGAAGCTCCGCAAGTTCGAGATCAGTCCGCAATTTTTGAATAGCATCGCCTGCCGCTTCGGCCAGTGACTTGATGTCAATGCGCCAGCCGGTAAGCTTCGCGGCAAGACGCGCGTTCTGTCCATCGCGTCCAATTGCGAGGCTGAGTTGATCTTCGTTGACAACAACAGTTGCCGTGCGGTTACCTTCCACCTCGGAGAGGTAAACACCACTCACACGCGCCGGGCTGATCGCTTTGGAAATATATACGACGGGGTCTTGATCCCATTGGATAATGTCAATTTTTTCATCGTGCAGCTCTTTGACGATGGCTTGAATACGAACACCTTTAATTCCTACGCACGCGCCGACTGGATCAACACCTGCCTGAGTAGCCATCACAGCGACTTTGGCACGTGCGCCTGGTTCACGGGAGATCGCGCGGATTTCCACTACACCATGATAAATTTCAGGGACCTCATTCTCGAGCAAACGGCGTAAAAAGTTGCGATGCGCACGTGACAAAACAATTTGAGGTCCACGGGGTCCATCTTTCACTTCAAGAACCACTGCACGTACACGGTCATGCACCTTGAATCGCTCACCGGGGATTCGTTGATTTCCAGGTAAAACCCCTTCGGCTTTCATATCAAGCCCAACGGTCGTAGCTTGAGCATTTGTCGCTTGTACGATTCCGCTCACAATTTCGCCCACCTGACGCTCAAAATACTGCATCTGATTCGAACGTTCCGCCTCGCGGATGCGCTGTTGAATGACCTGACGCGCGGTCTGTGCCGCAACGCGTCCAAAATCGGTAGGTGTCGTTTCCACGATCACCATATCGCCGAGTTGCGCTTCGGGGTTAACCTTGCGAGCCTCTTCCAGCAAGACTTCGGTCCTTGGCTCCAACACATCTTCCACAACTTCTTTCTCAGCAAAGACCAACACCTTGCCCGTGTCAGAATCTATTTTGGCTTCCACATGTTGTGCAGTGGACGCGTTGACAGCCCGCCGATAGGCCGAAACCATGGCAGACTCAATCGCACCAAGGATTACATCCTTGGAAAGTTGTTTTTCCTCCAGCACTTCGTTGAATGCCAGCGAGAACTCGTTCTTTGACATACGCTTACTCCGTATACTCCCATTTACAAGCAGAAAAGTGGGGGTCGCCCACTTCTCGATGCGTGCGGTAATCAACTCAAACTACAGTCAATATTCTAGCATAGGCTAAAAAAACATGCAAGATATAATTGCGGACACAAATCAGCAAGAATCCAAATCAGCAAACTTGGCAAATCAGCTATCTGCAGAAAGGATGTGGAGCATGAACGAAAAGGAATTAAACTTTGAAGAATGGCAGAAGACAATTCCTGAAATGATACGATCTGAAAAATTTTGGTCATTGATTGCTTATCAAAAGGCTCTATATCTTTATGATTTGCTCTGGCTTGACACAAAAATCTGGATGAAAGATGACCGTGGTCAAACGCTTTCTAAACAGATTATAGGAAGTGCGGATTCTGTCTGTTCAAATATCGAAGAAGGATTCGGACGCGGGTATGGAAAACAATATTTACAATTCTACAACTACTCTCTAGGATCAGCCCGTGAGACTAAAGGGCGCATTTATCGGGCAAAAGCATTTTTTTCACGTGACACTCTTTATAGATGGCTAAGGCTCGCTAGTGAAGTTGTTGCCCTCATCTTAACCGAAATCAACCGCCAAAAGGGCCGTTAACCTTTGCTCTTTTGCTGATTTGCCCATTTCCTTTTTTCTAATTGCTATGACCCAAAGAGACCTCAATAAAGCTGCGTTATGCGGCGAACCATCCTATGTCTGGCGAGCAGGGCAACAACGCCGGCTCGAGATGATCCTGCGAGCCGCTGGCGAGCGGATTAAAGGATGTATTCTTGAAAACGGTTGCGGTGTAGGAATGTATGTTGAACATCTCTCACCTTTTGGCGGCAACGTGATCGGGTTGGAATACGATTTCGAACGCGCCGCCGAAGCCGGGAGGAATTCTCCCCACATTATCAATGCAGCTGGTGAATCCCTTCCGCTTCTAACCTCGACGTTTGACCTGATCCTCAGCCATGAAGTAATCGAACATGTACAGGATGACCGCGCCGCGATCCGCGAAATGATCCGCGCGCTGAAGCCCGGAGGACGCGTTGTCATTTTCTGCCCGAACCGCGGGTATCCGTTCGAGACACATGGAATCTATTGGAAAGGCAAATATTATTTTGGTAATAAACTATTTGTAAATTACCTGCCCCGCACCCTGCGAGATAAACTGGCTCCTCATGTGCGCGTTTATTCAAAACGAGATCTAGAGAAACTATTCGACGGTTTGCCAGTTAAATTCATTGAGCGCACAATTATCTTCGGCGCGTACGATAACATTATTTCAAGATTCGGATTATTGGGTAAGGCCTTGCGGGGCATATTGCAATTGCTGGAAAGAACGCCATTGAAGATTTTTGGCTTGTCTCATGTTTGGGTCCTGGAAAAACTGTAGGGAAGAATATGACTGAGATTACAACCAAAAACGAATTAATAACCGCACTCAAAGACTCCCAACGACGCGTTACAACCTGGTTCATGGATATTTCTACTGAAGACCTCTTCACACGCCACGGGGAAGTTTGGTCCCCCTCTGACAACCTAGATCATCTTATCAAATCACATAAACCAATCTCAAAGGCCCTGAAGTTACCGAAATTTACTTTGCAGGCGCTGTTTGGTAAACCGAAAAAGCCTTCTATGACTTATGAAAAGCTTTGCCAAATCTATCGCAATGAACTTGCAAAAGGCGCGCAGGCAGCAGGACGTTACTTGCCTACTCAGGAAAATCCCAATGAAAATGCTGAGGAGAGAAAGAAGGAATTGCTAGATCAATTTTTGAAAGCCAGCTCGGAACTTGTGTCCATTGCGGAGAAATGGGAGGAAGATGAATTGGATGAATATTTACTGCCGCATCCACTAATTGGAAAATTAACAATCCGAGAAATACTTTTCTTCACGATCTATCACAACCTTCGCCATGCAAGCCAGGAAGGAGACTGAAACAAAGTCTTTTACAAAGGTATAATGAACTCCGCAAATATGCGGAGTTCTTCTCTTCTCTCTCGTTTTCAACGATATCTTCTTCCCATTGTATGTATATCGGCAGTTACGGCAGTATTCTTCATCCTCCGTGCTGTGCTGGATACAACGCTCATTGCACTTTTGTATTTAATTCCGTTAGGGATGATCACCGCTTATTGGGGACTTGGGCCTGGTATTTCGAGCGCGCTNCTCACATTCCTCGTGTTCAACTATTTTTTTATCGAGCCATATTACTTGCTGGCAGTCCACCAGCCGTCTGATGTTGTCATTCTCATCGTATTTCTGATCGTAGCGGTCGTAATTAGCCAGTTGGTCGCGCGCGCCCAGGCCGGTCTGGCGCTGGCTACAACACGTGAACGTGAAGCAACACAGTTGTACGAGCTTAGCGTCGCGCTGGCAGGTCTGCATAACGACCATGCTATCGCAGAAATCCTTGCAAAGCATGTACAGGCTATCTCACAGGGTGAAGCCGTTGAACTCAACCTTGTAGGTGCACAACCCTTTGTTTTTCATCTGCCTGAGAACAACTCACTGACTCGCACACCAGAATTGATTGTTCCCATACAGGCGGCGCGCGGTATTCTTGGGCAAATCCGGCTTTGGAGAGCTGTGCCAGCCATTTCGTCTGGAGAGAGGCGATTGTTGCAGACGTTTGCCAGCCAGGGAGCCTTAGCGCTCGAACGTGCGGCGCTGGCTCAAGCCGAATCCCGCGCGCGCGTCCTCGAAGAAAGCGATAAATTGAAATCCGCTATTCTATCTTCCGTTTCTCATGAATTGAGAACGCCGTTATCGACGATCAAAGCTGCCGCGTCAAGCCTGCGCGGCAAGGAAGTAGGTTGGGATTCTCCTGCACGAGGGGAGTTGATCGCGGCGATTGATGACGAAGCCGATCATTTGAATATCCTGGTCGGAAATTTGCTCGATATGTCCCGTATTGAGTCGGGCGCGCTTAAACCAAAGCGTGAATGGAATATTTTGTCCGAAATCGTGGGCAGCGTACTGGCTCGTATGAAACATTCAGCCGAAGAACATCAAATTGAGGTCGAAGTATCGGATAACCTGCCCCTCGTTCCTGTTGATTATGTTCAGATGCAACAGGTATTTACCAACCTCTTGAGCAACAGTCTGAAATATGCACCCGTGAATACAACGATTTGTATCCGTGCGTATGCAGAGGAAGAAATGATTCGCGTTCAGGTTACCAATCAAGGACCGCAGGTACCACCCGAACATCTTGAACGCATTTTCGACAAGTTTT
>JGI25406J46586_10001559_pt1 | contig 10810 bp, 9 predicted proteins | sample TabmetS4T2R2_FD_46586 | JGI IMG/M metagenome (IMG submission 46586) | reverse complement strand
CGCGAGCCGGCGAGCAACTCCGTCAGGACGAGCTGCTCGACCACGGGCGACCCGAGGTCCAGCCCGCGGCGGGTGGCCAGGAGCCGGGCGATGACGTCCGTGGTCGCGCGGATCCAGCCCAGGCGCAGGCCGCCCCAGTGCGACTTGCTCGCCGAGCCGGCCGCGAGCACGAGGTCGCCGCCCCACGCGGCGAACGGTGGTGGCGCGTCGGCCGGGTCGAAGTCCAGCTCGACCTGGGTCTCGTCGATCACGACCGGGGTGCGGGCGCGGCGGAACGCGGTGGCGAGGCGCTGGCGGCCCCCGGCGTCGAGGCGGTGGCCGGTCGGGTTCTGGAAGTCGACGATGAGGTACGCGAGCCGGGGCGAGGACTGGCGGAGGGCGGCCTCGACACCCTCGAGGTCCCAGCCGTCGTCCGCCATGGCGACCGGCAGCGGGATCCCGTGCGCGGCACGGATGGCCTCGATGGCGTTCGGGTAGGTCGGCTGCTCGATCAGCACGCGGTCGCCGGGACCGACGAACAGCCGCAGTGCCATGGCGAACGCGAAGTGCCCGCCACCGGTCACGAGGATCTGGTCCGCCGTGGTGGGCAGGCCGCGTTCGGTGTACCGCTGGGCGAGGAGTTCGCGAAGCTCGGGGAGGCCCTGGTCGTGGTAGCCGTGCGTGGCGAGGTGGGGGGCGAGGCGGGGCAGTGCGGCCTCGGCCGCGGCGGCGACGCCGGGCAGCGCGGGGGCCGCGGCCCGCGCGAGGTCGATGGTGGCCGGGTCCTCCGGCGGTTCCTTGGCGCTGATACCGGCGGGGATGGCGGCCCACGAGCCGGCGCCGCGGCGGCTGACCACGAGCCCGTCGGACTTGAGCCGTTCCCAGGCCGCGGCGACCATCGTGCGGCTGACCTCGAGGGCGGCGGCCAGCTCACGTTCGGGCGGGAGGGCGTCGCCGGCGGGGATGCGGCCGTCGAGGATGAGGAGCCGGATGCCGGCGGCGAGGTCCGCGGCCCCCTGACGGGAGCCGTGACGGCGCCAGTTGCCGAGCAGTTGTGCCACACGTCTCGCGTTCACAAGGCCAATTCTTGCAGATTGGCTATTGATAGGGGACCAATAAGGTCTTGAGGATGGCCACATGGCTGTTCTCGATCTCCGCCCGGTATCGGTCACGACGTCGCCGGTCCGGCGGCTGCCCCAGTTGCTGGGCGGGCTCACGCTGTACGGCGTGAGCATGGGCCTGATGATCAGGTCCGGCCTGGGCCTGGACCCGTGGGACGTGCTGCACGAGGCGTTGTCGCGGCGGACGGGCCTGACGTTCGGCACCGTGACGGCGATCGTGGGTGCGCTGGTGCTGCTGTGCTGGATCCCGATCCGCCAGCGGCCGGGGGTCGGGACGGTGGCGAACATCCTGGTCATCGCGGTGGCGGTCGACCTGACGCTGGCGCTCGTGGTGTCGCCGTCGGCGCTGCCGGTGCGGATCGTGCTGCTGGTGGCGGGCGTGGTGCTGAACGCGTTGGCGACCGCGACCTACATCGGGGTGCGGCTGGGACCGGGGCCGCGGGACGGGTTGATGACGGGGTTCGCCGCGCGCACGGGGTGGTCGATCCGGCTCGTGCGGACGGGGATCGAGCTGACCGTGCTGGCGTCCGGCTGGCTGCTCGGCGGGACGGTCGGCATCGGGACGGTGGTGTACGCGTTGGCCATCGGGCCGCTCACGCAGGCGTTCCTGCCACTGGTGGTGTGGAAAATGAAGGCGTGACGTGGACGTGCCCCTCGTGCGCGCGCCGGTTCGGGCGGCGCAACCAGCCGCACGAGTGCGCGCCCGCGTTGACGGTCGAGGAGTACTTCGCGACGGGGCCCGCGTTCGAGCGACCGATCTTCGAGGTGGTGCGGGAACACCTCGAGTCGCTGGGACCGGTGCTCGTGGAGCCGGTGCAGGTCGGGGTGTTCTTCAAGCGGGCGCGGACGTTCGCGCAGCTGCGGCCGCGCATGAAATGGGTGGTGCTGTCGTTCATCGTGCCGATGGTCGTCGCGGATGACCGGATCAGCCGGCGGGTGACGGTGTCGTCGACCAGGACCTACCACGAGACGAAGCTGCGCGAACCGTCGGACGTGGACGACGACGTGCGGTCCTGGCTGACCGAGGCGTTCCTGTCGTCTACCTGAAGCGCGCGATCACCAGGGCCTGGTCGTCGTGGGGTTTGGGGCGGGGCCAGCGTTTGCCGTCCAGGTCCTGCTGTTCGGCGGCGCGGACCCGGTCCAGCACCGTTTCCGGGCCGGCCGTGGTGGCCACGTCGAGGAGGGCCTGCCAGTCCGGGAACACGCCGTAGGTGTCCACGCCGCACGTCACGCCGTCGCTGGCCATGATGATCGTGTTCACGTCGTCACGAGGCCAGGTCGCGCGGACCGCCTGGTGGGCGGCGTCCGGGTCGGCCTCCGCCACCCAGAAGCCGCCTTCGACGTTGCGGCGGTTGGCCGTGGCCTGGACGGCCTTGCGCAGTGCGACCAGGTGGTTCTCGCCGTAGCCGCCGCCTTCGGACAGGCGGGCGCGGTAGCCGGGGCCCTTCCTCGGCAGGGTGTCGATGCGGGTGTCCGCCAGCACGGACGGGCCCTCGGCGCCGAACACCACGATCGGGCTGTCGGCGAGGACCAGGCCCTCGACCTCGGTGTCGGTCCAGCGCAGCAGCGCGACCGTGCTCGACGGGGACCGGCCGGGGACCAGCTCGTGGTCGCGGGCCACCGTCTTGATCGCCCCCGCCAGCAGGTCCGCCAGGTCGGTGTTCGGGTAGCCGGCCAGGCGGCCGGACAGCTCCCCGGCCAGGCGCGACGCGTACCAGCCGCCGCTGGGCAGCGCCGGGTCGAACGAGGTGGCGCCGTCCAGCAGCACGACCGCGTTGGGCAGCACCACGACCACGTCCTCGCTCGGCCGGACGCCGCCGTCCAGGCCGACCCCGGGACGTTCGGCCACCTCAATGCGCGGGGTCATGATCAAGAGCATAAACGCCTTGGCGGCCCCCTTCGAGAAATTCCACGTCGTGAAGGGGTACTTCGGGCATTCAGCGGCGGCCCAGGCCGTTCCAGGCGAAGCCGGCGCGGCGGAGGACGTCCGGGTCCAGCAGGTTGCGGGTGTCCACCACGACCGGGTTGGCCACGACGCCGGCGAGCTTGGCCCAGTCGAGGCCGCGGAACTCCGGCCACTCGGTGAGCACGACCAGCGCCTGGACGCCCTCCGCGGCGCGGTACGGGTCGTCGACCAGGGTGATGCCGTCCAGGTCGGCGCGGGTGTCGCCGGAGCGCAGGGCCGGGTCGTAGGCCACCAGCTTCGCGCCCGCCTGGCGGAGCAGGGCCGACACGGCCAGGGCCGGCGAGTCACGCAGGTCGTTCGTGCCCGCCTTGAACGTCAGGCCCAGGATGCCGAGGCGCACCTTCGACAGCGAGCCGCCGCGCTTGCCGGTCACCGCGAGGCGGACCTTCTCCACCATGCGCTGGCGCTGGCGGTTGTTCGTGTCGATCGTGGCGCGGATGAGGCGGAACTCGAAGTCCGCGGCGTCCGCCAGCTGGAGCATGGCCGAGGTGTCCTTCGGCAGGCACGAACCGCCCCAGCCGGGGCCGGCCTGCAGGTAGGACTGGCCGATCCGCTTGTCGAAGCCCATGCCCTCGGTCACGTCGGAGATGTCCGCGCCGAGGCGGTCGCACAGCTCGGCCATGGCGTTCACGTACGACAGCTTCATCGCGATGTAGCAGTTGGCGGCGTACTTGACCAGCTCGGCCGACGCGGCGTCGGTCAGCACGGTCGGGGCGCCGAGGCGGGCGTACAGGGCGGCCACCCGCTCGGCCGCGTCCTGCTTGTCGCAACCGACGACGATGCGGTCCGGGTTCAGGAAGTCGTGGACCGCCGAGCCCTCACGCAGGAACTCGGGGTTGCTCACCGCTGCGACGTCGTCGCGATCCAGCAGTTCGACGGTGCGCTGCGCGGTGCCCACCGGGACCGTCGACTTGTTCACCACCACCGAGCCCGCCGGGAGCAGCGGTCCGATCTCCTCCAGCACCGACTCGACCACCGACAGGTCGGCCACGCCGCCGACACCCATGGGCGTCGGCACGCACAGGAACACGACCTCGCTGCCCTCGACGGCCGCGGCCGCGCCCAGGACGAAGGACAGGCGGCCGGCCGCCAGCCCACCCTGGACCAGGTCCTGCAGGCCCGGCTCCAGGATGTCCACCTCGCCGGCGGAGAGGCGCTTCACCTTCTCCGCGTCGACGTCCGCACACACCACGTGGTGACCGAGCGACGCGAGACACGCACCCGTGGTGAGCCCGACATATCCGGTTCCCACTACCGCAATCCGCCGTACGAACACGGGTCGGACTCCCCTCCTGGCATACGACACCTACGGAACTGAACCTACATGCGTCGTAACGGCAACCCGCCAACGGCCGACTCAGTGACTGAACGAGGTGCGGATTCGGGGCTCCGCGCGTGCATTCCCGGTTGAGGAAAGGCGTGGTAATGGCACGCTTCTTTTGTGCTGCCCTGAGGCGGGCCGAGCGGTGAGGATCAGCGTCTTCGGTCTCGGCTATGTCGGCTGTGTCTCCGCCGCGTGCCTCGCCTCCCGGGGCAACGACGTCATCGGCGTCGACGTCAACCCCACCAAGGTCGACCTGATCATGGGCGGCAACGCGCCCGTGGTCGAGGAGCGGATCGGTGAGCTGACGCGCGAGGTCGTCGAGGCCGGCAGGCTCCGAGCGACCACGGACGTCGCGTACGCGGTCGCGAACTCCGACGTGTCGCTCGTCTGCGTCGGCACGCCGTCGGCGCCGAACGGCAGCCTGTCGACGGCGTACCTCGAGCGGGTGGCCGAGGAGATCGGCGAGGCCATCGCTACCAGTGAACACCGCCACACGATCGTGTTCCGCAGCACCATGCTCCCGGGGACGTGCCTGAACCTGCTCGTCCCGATCCTGGAGAAGGCGTCCGGCCGCACGGCCGGTGTCGACTTCGGGGTGGCGGTGAACCCGGAGTTCCTGCGGGAGGGCACAAGCGTCCGCGACTTCTTCGACCCGCCGAAGACCGTGGTCGGCGAGCTGGACGCGGCGAGCGGCGACGTGGTCGCGGCGCTGTACGAGGGGCTGCCCGGGGACGTGTTCCGCGTGCCGATCCCGGTCGCGGAGATCACGAAGTACGCGGACAACTCCTTCCACGCCCTGAAGATCGGCTTCGCGAACGAGCTCGGCGCGATCTGCGGCGCGCTCGGCCTCGACTCGCACCGTGTGATGGACGTGTTCCTCGCGGACCGCAAGCTCAACATCAGCCCCGCGTACCTGAAGCCGGGGTTCGCGTTCGGCGGCTCGTGCCTGCCCAAGGACCTGCGTGGGCTGGTGCACGCCGCGCACCGGGCGGACGTCGCCGTGCCGATCCTCGCGCACGTGCTGCCGTCCAACGAGGCGCACCTCAAGCGGGCGTTCGACCTCGTGGTGCGGACCGGTCAGCGAAAGGTGGGCCTGTTCGGCCTGTCCTTCAAGCCGGGCACCGACGACCTACGCGAATCGCCGATGGTCGAGTTGGCCGAGCGGTTGCTCGGCAAGGGCTACGACCTGCGCATCTACGACGCGAACGTGAGCATGTCGCGGCTGCTCGGCGCGAACCGGGAGTACATCGAGCAGCGGCTACCGCACCTGGGTTCGCTGCTGGCCGGCTCGGTGGAGGAGGTGCTCGACCACGCCGAGGTCTGCCTGGTCGCGTCGGCGGATCCGGCCGTGCTCGCCGCCATCCCACCGGGTGGCCCGCGGACCCTGATCGACCTGATTCGCCTGCCGGACGCGGAAATCCGTCGAAACGACAAGGGGTATGTCGGCCTTGCCTGGTAGAGCGCTCATCCTCGTCGAGAACCTGTCCGTGCCGTTCGACCGCCGCGTGTGGCAGGAGTCGACGACGTTGCGGGACGCCGGCTGGGACGTGCACGTCATCTGTCCACAGGGAACGAAGCGGGATCGCGAGTCCTATGTGGAGATCGAGGGTGTGAAGATCCACCGGTACCCGCTGACCGCGGCGACCGGCGGGCCTCGTGGCTACGTCAAGGAGTACGGCAGCGCGTTGTGGCACACGTTCCGGCTGGCGCGGCGCATCGAACGCCAGGTCGGCAGGATCGATGTCGTGCACGCCTGCAACCCGCCGGACCTGCTGTACCTGGTGGCGCGGATGCTCAAGCGGCGTGGTGCCCGGTTCGTCTTCGACCAGCACGACCTGTGCCCCGAGCTGTACCTGTCGCGGTTCGCCGGGCGGGGCGAGGACTTCCTGTACCGGATGGTGTGCCGGCTGGAGCGGGCCACCTACCGGGCAGCGGACGTCGTGATCGCGACCAACGAGAGCTACCGCGAGGCCGCCGTCACGCGCGGCAACATGCCGGAAGACAAGGTGTTCGTGGTCCGCAGCGCCCCGGTGATCGAGCGGTTCCAGCAGGTGCCGCCCGAGCCGGAGCTGAAGAAGGGCAAGCCGCACCTGCTGTGCTACCTCGGCGTGATGGGCCCGCAGGACGGCGTGGACTACGCGTTGCGCTCCCTCGCCCTGTTGCGTGAACAGCGCGAGGACTGGCACGCGGTGTTCGTCGGCGCGGGCGACACGTTCGACGACATGGTGGCGCTGTCGACCAAGCTCGGGCTCGACGACCTGGTCGAGTTCACCGGACGCATCCCGGACGGGGACCTGGTCAGATATCTGTCCACAGCGGACGTCTGCCTCTCGCCCGACCCGTACAACCCGTTGAACGACGTGTCGACCATGAACAAGGTCATGGAGTACATGGCCATGAGTCGACCGATGGTGTCGTTCGAACTGCGGGAGGCGCGCGTGTCTGCCGGCGAGGCCGCCCTGTACGCACCGGCGAACGACGAGGCCGAGTTCGCGCGGCTGACCGCGCGGCTGCTGGACGACCCGTCGGAGCGTGAGCGGATGGGCAAGCTCGGCAAGGAGCGGGTCGAGGGTCCACTCGCGTGGTCGAACTCGCAGAAAGCCCTGCTCGCCGCGTACGAAGCCGCCATGAGGCGGTGACGGCTCACCTCGAGACGCGGTGAACGGCGTACTCCTGGCGGTCAGCGGTGTACACCACCACGTAGTCGTCCGACATGGCGGAGACGGAGCTGGTGGGTGGGAAGCTGGCGACGGTGTTCCCCCCAGGGTCGACGATGCGGTTGCTCGCCAGCACGTGGCCGTGCCAGGCGCCGCTCAGCGGAGGAAGGGAGTCCGCGGGCCTGCTGACGCTCACCTTGCGCCTGGCGACGTCGAACGTCACCAGGGTGTCGCCGCCCGGGTACCGGCAGGCGATGAGGTTGGCCTCGTCACTCACGCAGGGCAGACCGTCGACGGACTTTCCCAGTTCGGCGATCTCCTCTCCCGTGCTGGCGTCGACCACGAAGGTGGTGAAGGTCCGTTCGTCAAGCGTGTCGATGACCGCAACGTCCCCAAGCGTCAAGGACACTGTGGACGATTCGTAGCGCTTCGACAGGTCCCATTTCCTCGCGCCGGTCCCGGCGTCGAGCGCGACGACGGTCGAGCCCTTCCCCAGGTAGTCGCCTCCCTGTCCGGGGACCGGCATCCGGTTGGAGGTCACGCCGAGCACGTTGCCGTCCGCGACGAACTGCGGCCAGGAACCGGTCGACTCCCACGCGGTCGTCCCGTCGGAGACACGCGTGGCGACGATCCGGACCGTGGCGGGGTCGTCGACCTCGCAGCAGCGGTTCACGCTGAGTGCGATGTTCTCGTCGACGGTCAGCAGTTGATGATGGGCGCTGGGCCCCTCACTCTTCGGGATCAGCGACGTCTTCCAGCGGATGGTGCCATCCCTGGCCGACAACGCCATGACTCCGTATCCCGCCGTGTCCGAGGGATCGTCGACGCACGTGTTCGAACCACACCACTCGGTGAACGGGACCAACACCGAGTCTCCCACCGCCAACGGCCTGAGGCCGTCCCGCTGCTGGTCGAGGCGCGCGTGACCGTCGCCCGGCAGGAGGTTCCGCGTGTCCAGCTGCCAACGAACCGCTCCAGTCGCGACGTCGAGGGCGGCCAGCCGCTGCGTCAGCGGATCGTCGGTGTTCCCAAGTATCAGCAACGAGTCCCCGTGCAGCCTGCTCCGCTCGTACTGCGGGGAGTTGGCCGGCGTCCGCCACAGCGGCTCCTCGTCGACGACGACCGGCACGGCGCGCCTGCTCGATGGCGCCTCCTCGCCACCCGCGCCACCCGCGCAGGCAACCGCGAACAACCCGGCGGCCAGCATGCCCGCGACGTACGCGGACCGGTACCGACCCGTCGTGGTCACGGCACGCACTCCTTGGTCCAGTCCGGCACGCCCACCCAGTTGTTGCGAACAGCCATGACACCGTGATCCGGGTCGGTGACCAGCTCGTGGATCGCGCCGGAGGCTTCCTTGAGCACGTCGTTGCCCACCCGGATGTAGGAGTCCAGCAGTCGGTAGACCCCGTTGCTGGCGTCGCCGTCATAGCCGAGTTCGGTCGGGTGATCACTCTTCTTGGCAAGCTCGGCCGCCTGCTTGGTGACGTCGTACACCAGGAACATCTCGTTGACGAGCTTCGGAGTGAGGCCGAGTATTCCCTTCAGGAAAGTCAACATGAAGTCCGCGATGTCCACCACGGACATATCGTTCTTGGTCCACTCCTCGAAGAACTTGACCAACTTGCCCATGATCTCGTTGATGTCCTGGCGAGCTTTGAGAACTATCGCGGAGTACTTCACGAGAAACATGCTCATCGCCTGCAGGGCCGGGTTGCGATGGTTCTCGTACCACTTGACCATCTGGGCGTATCTGCACTGCGCCTTGTCCGCCGTGAGACCACTCCAGCGTTCCGNGGCGAAGNTGGGGTCCACATATGTGTGGATGTCCGACCACACGTCCGCGCTGTCCGCGCGTGGACTCGTCATACTTTTCGGCTTCTTGTTGCGAACCTCCTCGATCAGCTGGAACGTGTCGGCGATGACGTCGCCGCGCGCGAGGTTCCCATCGGAGTCCAGCTCCCCCACTCGCTGTCCGGACAGCACGTCGGCGTGGGCGAAGAACCAGAACGGTTCCATGTCGCGCAGCAGGGACCGGGTCCCCACGACGTTCCCGGTGCCCGCTATCCGGTCGTCCTGTGCTTCGAGCACCGTACCGTCGCCGTACTCCACGAGCCGGGGACCGGTGTGCTCCTCGGGATGGTTCAGATAGGTCAACCAGCCGGCGAGCGCGGCGGCGTTCTTCTTGAAGATGTCGTCCAGCGGACCGACGAACGGGTGGTCGGGCTGCGGTTCCGGGGTGGGCGCCATGATCAGCGATCTCCCGCCTGGCCCAGCGTCCTACCAATCGCTTCGAACCGGGCCGCGGCGCGTAGCTCGTTCTCCTGATACACCTCGTGTGTGTCCGTGAGACGCTCGGCGAACCCGCGGAGAAACGTGGCGAAGTTCCGCTCGTCCTCGATGAACGCGCCGAACATCTTCATCCATTCGGTGCCGAATGCCGCCAACGCGGCCTGAAAATGACCCGTAACGCCGTGACCGCCTTCGAAGGCCCTCAGGTCCCGCAGTGATTCCGCCTGCAACCGCAGGTCGGGCTCGGCCAGCCCGCCGTAATGTGCCGCGGCCCTGTCGACCGCGCCCTTGGCCCCGTCGAACCCTGCCAGGTTGACACTGAATGATTGCGACATCCTTCCCCCTCAAGTATGTCCCGGCACACAGGCTAGCCCGCCCCGCGGGCCGCATTGGGGGAATTGGGCGGATACAACGCCCGCGGTGTCCTCCTCGCCATCGAAGTAGGTCGACGAGCCCCCACCACCAGATGCCGTCCCCGGTGCGCATCGCCGCGCGAACGTGTCGGGGGGCCCGCGGTGGTCCAGGAACCACGCCGGGCTGTGCCGACGCCGTCCTCCACCTTGCTGTCAGCGGGAGGTGAACTCTCGGTAACCGAGCATACGGCGTGAGCTGTACCCCTCTGGTCGATTCGGACGAATGGGCCCTGTAACCAAATGTCCCTCTCGCGCGACGCGTCCTTGTGAAAGGGGGCCTCTCACGGTGAACGATGACACGGCACGCCTCTCCGCCGTCTGGCAGGTATTCCGCAGGCGGTGGCGGTTACTCGCCGTGATCGCCATGGTGGGGGCGCTGATCGGGGTGGGGGCCGCGTTGGTCTTCCCGCCGGACTACAAGACGACGACGAGCGTGGTGTTGCAGGGACAGCGTGACTCGGACGAGCTACTGACCGAGGCGCAGGTCGCGCAGAGCTCCGTCGTGCTGGGCCGGGCCGCGACGGCGTTGAAGTGGGGGCTGTCGGGCACCGACCTGGCCGACCAGGTCAGCGCGACGGTGGCGACCGGCAACATCATCGACATCACCGCGACGGCCGACACCCCGGAGCGGGCGCAGCAGCTCGCGGACCGGATGGCGCAGGAGTACGTGACGTACTCCACACAGCTGCTCGCCACGACGGCAGACGCGTCCGCGCAGGTGACGCAGGAGCAGCAGCAGACGCTGCGGCAGGAGATCAGCGAGACGAACCAGAAGATCACCGATCTGCACAACTCCGCTGGTCAGGGCCAGACGATCGACAGCGTCGGGGTACGGACCGAACTGGAGCAGCTGCGCAGCGCGCTGTCCGACGCGACCGCCAAGCTCAACGAGCTGAACGCGGTCAACCGGCAGGCGAAGATGGTGGTGATGGGTCCGGCCGAGCGGCCGACCAGCCCGGCGCCACCCACGATGACGCACTTCGTCGCCGGCGGCGCCGTGGTGTTCTTCATCGTCGGGTTGTTCGCGCACCTGTTCGCCGCACGGTCCGACCGGCGGG
>JGI25406J46586_10001554_pt1 | contig 10847 bp, 9 predicted proteins | sample TabmetS4T2R2_FD_46586 | JGI IMG/M metagenome (IMG submission 46586) | reverse complement strand
GTAAAAATTTAATCCTTTACACAGCTATCTAAACACTATGATCTACAGATTAATTTTATTCAGCAGACAATTTACTTTACACAGTTCAGTTAACATTCTCTCTTTATTTTTTTATGTGTCCGGCAATAGAATATGAATTAAACTTCTGTTGCGTCGCACTCCTGTACTTTCTGAATATTATTGAACTTGACTGCATTAGATTTATTATTCTAATTAGCACATCAGCGTATTAGCTAATTAGCACCATTAAATATTCATCTTCTTTAACTCATTCACTGCATAATCTGCAGCACGTGCAGTCAGCGCCATATATGTAACCGAAGGATTTTGACAACCNCCACTTGTCATACACGCACCATCNCTTACAAAAACATTTTTTACTGCATGCATTTGATTAAAGCCATTGAGAATTGAAGTTTTTGGATCACGACCCATTCGTGCCGTGCCCATTTCATGTATGCCGTGCCCAATTTTTATATGCGGCGGGTCTTGTGTTTGAATATCTTTAAATCCAGCCTTATCCAGCATTTCAGCAGCTTGAGCTAAAATATCTTTTGTCATTACATCTTCATTGGTTCTAAACTGCGCATCTATTTCAATCAGTGGCATTCCCCAATCATCTTTTTTCTCCTTGTTTAATGTTACTTTGTTTTCATAGTACGGCAGACATTCACCCATACCCACCATCCATATATTCCAAGGTCCCGGTTCTGATAAATCTTCTTTCAATTCCGTACCGATGGGTAAATCATTTTGTTTATACCACGTATCTCGCGAGGCACCGCAGGCGTATGCATAGCCACGTAAAAAGTCTTTTTGTTTATCGCTTTGAAAATTCCTAAACCGGGCCAGATAGGTGCCTGTTGGTCTTCTGCCATAATAATATTGGTCTTCAAAACCGTAATACTTTGCATTGATACGAGCACGATAATTATGATCCATCAAATAATGACCAAGCACACCACTATCGTTACCAAGTCCGTTTGGGAAACGTGACGAAGTTGAGTTTAATAATATCAACGCAGTGTTGATCGTGCTTGCATTGACAAAAATAACTTTCGCATAAAATTCTGTTGACTGTTTTGCGTTTGTATCAATAACACGAACACCTNTTGCCCTTTGTTTTCGCTCATCATAAATAATGGAATGAACAACAGAGAAAGGACGTATCGTTAAATTACCGGNGGCTTTTGCTGCAGGCAATGTTGCGGACAAACTGCTGAAAGCCGCACCAAACGGGCATCCACGCGAACATAAATTTCTGTACTGACAAGGTCCGCGACCATTCAATTGTTTNGTAACATTTGCCGTGCGTGAAATCACCAAATGCCTTCCCGGATAATTGGTTTCAATGCTTTGTTTAAAATGTTTCTCAACACAATTCATTTCCATCGGTGGCATATATTCTCCATCTGGAANTTGTGGCAAACCATCGCGGTTGCCACTAATGCCNACAAATTTTTCTACATAAGAGTACCACGGTGCAATATCCTTGTAACGAATGGGCCAATCTACACCGATACCTTCTTTCGCATTTGCTTCATAATCCAAATCACTCCAGCGTTGTGTCCATCGTGCCCACAACATAGACTTGCCACCCACCTGATAACCACGCACCCACGTAAAAGGCTTCTCCTCTAAGTACGGATGCTCTTTATCTTGTACAAAAAAATGTTTAATGCTTTCCGAAACCACGCCTGCGCGGCAAAGCTGCGGNTTCNCATCAACAAATTTTTTCGGTAACTGGTCGCGATGCGAAAACCCCCACGGCGGCGTGTTTGCCGTTACATAATCTTTTATGTGCTCCACATTTCTGCCGCGCTCAAGTACCAGTGTTTTCAAACCTTTTTCACAAAGCTCCTTTGCAGCCCAACCGCCCGAAATACCCGAGCCGATCACAATTGCATCGTACGTATTTTTTTCTTTGTCGCCACTGTTGATGTTAACAAGCGAATCGTGCTGATTTGTTGAATCAGAAAATCTTCCCATGATAATTTTATAATGATTTTTATGTAGCCGGCTTTGTTGCTGCTATGATGCTTTTGTTGTGTCATTATAATCCCGACTTAGTCGCGGACTCACTTGTACGTTCTTATCGTTATTCAGCAGTATCAGACATCGTAGCGAATTATTGGCAAGCAACAAGGTCAAACAATCGAATTAAAAGTAAAAAACGGAATCTGCAAAATAAGTTTGTTGAAGGGATGTAGATTTCGATTAGTTCTTTGAGTGTTATTCATTTATTTTTTAACAAGAATTTTTTCCAGATATGATTATTTGATGAGATTGAATAAAAAATGAAATAGACATTATAATGGAATAACCCCGAAGGGGTTCAATATGAATAACCATAGATGCAATCTAAGGAAAATAAAAACCGAAATAAGAACATCAACCCTGAAAGGGTTGAATAAAATAAATATTGTATTCCGTCACTACAGATCACCCTTCATTCCAATGCGATTCCGAGCAGCAACNAAAGATTCAACCCCTTCGGAGTTGTGTGATATATATGTTTGCTTATTGACTCTGAATTTCATTCAGAGCTATTTACATTGAAGCCCTTTCGGGCTTGCTCATATGGCGATTTAAATTGTTTTACNCTTTCTTCTCACCTTGCAATAAAACTTAAGATTCTAATCCACTCCTGTTGTTTATTTCAACATTTTCCTATACTTTTGCCGCCCATTTCCCACAAGGCTCTACAAGGGTTCCGCAGGTGCGGAAACGCCAGCAGGGAGTAATCGTAACAGATTATAGAAATGCCAAAGGTAAAAACAAACTCCAGCGCCAAGAAGCGCTTTAAGGTGACGGCTACAGGCGAAATCACCCATCAGAAAGCTTACAAAAGACACATTCTTACTAAGAAATCTACAAAACGCAAAAGAGCTCTTCGAAAAAAAGGTAAAGTAAGCGATGCCAATCGCGACTTTGTTTTACGCTTATTGCGTCTCCGCTAAGTGATTCCTAAAACTATTACATTAACACTTTTTTGGAACGGACAAATCGTAAATCCGAAATCTAAAAATCTAAAATAATTTATCATGCCTCGTTCTGTAAATGCTGTTGCCTCAAGAGCAAGAAGAAAAAGAATTCTTAATCAAGCAAAAGGATTCTATGGTAAACGTAAAAACGTTTATACCGTTGCAAAAAATATTGTTGAAAAAGGTATGACCTACAGCTACGTGGGTCGCAAAAATAAAAAGCGAGAATACCGCCAGCTTTGGATTGCACGCATCAACGCTGCTGTAAGAGCAGAAGGTTTAACATACAGCGAATTCATCAACAAGCTGAATACAAAAGGCATCGAAATAAACCGCAAAATTCTTGCAGACCTTGCGATGAATGAACCTGCGAGCTTTAAAGCATTAATTGATTCTGTAAAATAATTTTCTCGTACGTCGCACAGAGTTGATTCAATTTAGTTAGGGAGATTTTTTTTCAGGAAACTAAAGATGCCACATATTCTACAGATAAAGTGATTGCGACGCAAGGGACGATGCCATAAAATCCCGCTGCTGGTATTATACGAAAAGAAAATTCTAAAGCTTACAAACACATTTCAAACCGGAGCTACATACCCTCCGGTTTTTTTATTTGACGTTTTGCTCAAAAAGTTATTTTTGCACATTGAAAAATTTTTATTCATTAAACAACTAACCCGCAGGGATGAATAATACTTACACCGCTCTGGTGAAGCAAACTTTCCATTTTCCGCAGGAAGGTTTTGATGTTGGAGACGATGGTTATCTTGAGTTTAACGGGCTTGACCTGAAACCACTGATTGAAAAATATGGCACGCCAATGAAGCTTACTTATCTGCCTAAAATAGGTCAGCAAATAAATAAGGCGAAAAAGATGTTTGCTGCAGCGATCAAAAAGCATAAGTACACGGGCGATTACTATTACTGTTACTGCACCAAAAGTTCGCATTTTTCTTTTGTGGTGGAAGAAGCACTGAAACACGATATTCATCTTGAAACATCTTACGCATACGACATTGAAATAATTAACAAGCTGTACGAGAGAAAAAAAATTACAAAAGATACCGTTATTATTTGCAATGGCTATAAACAAAAATCTTATACATCGCGCATTGCTCGGCTCATCAACACCGGCTTTAAAAATGTTATTCCAGTTCTTGACAACATACAAGAGCTTGAATCGTATAAACGCAGCGTAAGACAACCCTTTAAATTGGGCATTCGCATTGCTGCTGAAGAAGAACCGAGCTTTCCTTTTTATACATCGCGGCTTGGCATAAGGGCAAAAGATATTCTTGAATTTTATGTTGATCAGATTGAAGGTTATGAGAACAAGTTTCAGTTAAAAATGCTGCACATCTTTTTGAACAAAGGCATTAAAGATGATATTTACTACTGGAGTGAGTTGAATAAAATCATCAATCTTTATTGCCAGTTGAAAAAGATTTGTCCTGAACTTGATTCTATAAATATCGGTGGTGGATTTCCGATAAAACACTCGCTCGGTTTTGAGTACGATTATCAGTTCATGATAAATGAAATTGTAAGTAACATCAAGAAAGGCTGTAAACGTGCGAATGTTCCGATGCCTGATATTTATACGGAGTTTGGAAGTTATACGGTAGGGGAGAGCATGGCGCATATTTACAGTGTTGTTGGTCAAAAGATTCAGAACGACCGTGAGATTTGGTATATGATAGATTCGTCGTTCATTACTACATTGCCCGATACATGGGGAATCGGTGAAAAATTTTTATTGTTGCCGATAAATAAGTGGGACAACGATTATCAGCGCGTGGTGTTAGGCGGAATCACTTGTGACAGTCATGATTATTATGATTCCGAAGAACATATTAACGAGGTTTTTCTTCCAAAAATTACTTCAGCCCAAAGTGCTTCAAATGGTGTTCCCCCCGATAATGCACGACGACCACCTGCTGATGATGATAAGGAGCCTTTGTATATTGGATTCTTTCATACGGGTGCCTATCAAGACCAGATAAGCGGATATGGCGGCATAAAACATTGTCTTATTCCCTCGCCCAAACATGTGATTGTGGGACATGATAAGAACGGCAAGCTTACCGATTGGCTTTATGCAAAGGAGCAATCTGCACAAAGTATGTTGAAGATATTGGGGTATATTTAGAAGTTTTGTGTGTTTATGTTTTTTATGAACCGAGTTGTATTGGTACTGCGAAGTTTTTTTTGCATCACACGCTTTGTACGTTTTATTGTTTATTNCGCAANCCACCCTGCCCGTCCGAGGAGGATACCAACTTTGGATTCTGCATTAAACTTCTTTATATAATTTTTTATCATTAGTAATTCTGTTCAACACAACAAGCTTAATTTCTTGATGGAATTTTAATTATCTCTTTTATTTATTTTTTGGCTTGCCATGCCGACAAAGGAAGCATCTGCTTATTTTAAATTGCAAACTATTGTCACTCTTCCTCTTGCTCTTCCTGCGCCATGTGATTGAATATAAGAAACAATCGTTGCGGGCAGTTCATTAACCGGAATATCAATTTCTGTTTCTTCCAAAGCCCGGGCAAAGGTTGCAGAACTATTTATATTTTGGGTAAACTCTGCCCCATATTTTCCTTCTTTCTTTGTCCCAGCAACACCGGAAAATGTTTGCAACAATAAGTAGAAAAGCCTTATGATAAAAGATTGCTTTGATCAATAATGTTTCATAATATATAGCCCTGTTAAAAAATCGAAGCGCAATTTTTATTTTTTTAAAAAGCTCAATTCATATTCCGCAGATAAAACGGAATGCGCAACGACGATTAACCGAACTCACTATTGCCGGTTCCTTAAAATAAAACCTGCCTCGTGTTATAATCTCACCTTAGCTATAACAACGTTTTTTTCGTACCTTATTAGCTGAAAAATTTTTTTCGAAGCTCCCCAACCATTTTAATAAAAAAAGCATCCTTGCTAAATAAACCTGCTTTTATATTGAACAGTGAAAAACAATTGGTGAAAGAATGTATTGCGGGCAATCGTGCAATGCAAAACAAATTATATACACAGTTTGCTCCTGTAATGATGGCTGTGTGCCTGCGCTATGCCAAAAACAGGCAAGATGCGGAGGAAGTTTTACAGGAAGGCTTTATTAAAGTGTTTTCCTGTCTTCATCAATATAAATTCAGCGGCACACTCGAAGCGTGGATAAAAAGAATTATGATCAATTGTGCATTGCAAAGGCTAAGGAGCAAAAATCTTTTGTATAAAGTAATGCCTGCCGATAACATACCTGAAGAATATATTGATAAAGACTTGGTTCTCGACAACATTAATGCAAAGGAGTTAATTCAATTGGTGCAAGGCTTGCCAACTGTGTGCCGTCTTGTGTTTAATCTGTATGCATTTGAAGGAATGAAGCACCGTGAAATTGCCAAGCTGCTGAATATTTCTGAAGGCACATCCAAATCTAACTTGCACGATGCACGAGTATTATTACAACGCAGACTGCATGAACAAATCTTTGTTGCAAACATAAACTCCGGTGCATGAATAAAAATCTACAAGATATTGACAAAATTTTTACGCAATTCCTCAAAGACTATACAGAGGAGCCGCCACCTGATATGTGGCAGCAAATTGAAAATGATTTAAACAGGAGAGATGCAGAAATGTATAAATCAAAATACGGCTCGCTTAAAAAAACTGTTACCTGCATTGTACTTACTTGCGCATGTTTATTGTTGAGTGGCGCATTGCAATTTTTTAAACACAACAACGACGAAACGCAAATTGCTTATAAATCTTTTCAAAGTGCCAAAAAGTTTGAACTGCACAACAACAAAAAAGAATATAATCACGATAAGGAAAAAGTGAAACAAGGCAACGCAGTTACAAAAGAAAATCTAAACGATAATACAACCCTATCGAAAAATACTCTCATTGCTTCTGATAAAATACATCAAGATTATAACCAAATAATACCGCTGTACAACACACCTAACACTTCTAACAACACACAAGAATCTTTATTGATTTTGGCCTCAGGGACAAATATTAACGCAGACACCATAACGTCATCGGTACTTCTATCGAATGTGCTAAAAAACAGAATACCGTTAAATCTTATTCAGGAAAAATCCCGTGGTGTTACGAAGCAAACTATTACAAAACAAAAGCATCCATTCTATGCTATACCCTTTGCAACTATAGATCACGTTGCAGAACGGTTGCAGCAAGTGTATGAATACAATAATGAAAATAAATCAGATTATTCCGGAAGAGAAAAACCTGATATGTCTTACACCACAGGTTTGATTTTTGAGTATAATCTTTCTAAAAAATATGCGCTGCAATCGGGTCTTGTTTTATCAAATGCATTCACAAATGTATCTCCTACAATTGTAAAGGCAGTACCTGATAATTCAGGGCTTTACAAATTCAAACTCGTCACTTCTTATGGTTTTGCAGAAATAAAGAAAGCCGGCATGGCGCAGCAGGGCGACAGCGTCTCGATAATTCACGCCATGATACATCTTCAATACATCTCAATTCCGGCGCTGATGAAAATAAATTTAAAACAAGGCAAGATAAACATCAGTGGCACGTTGGGGGCTGCCTTCAATGCCATACAAAAAGATGAGGTAGAAGTGGATTACGCTACTTCAAGTGCTTCAGAAATTGAATCTATAGGAAGAATTGAAGGTGTAAAAAATAANTTCATCACCCTCATGGCAGGGGCGGAAGCAGCTTATCGTATTAACAGAAATATCAGTATAGGTGTTAATCCCGTTTTGCGTTATGCGGTTACACCGGTAAATAAAGGAACACCGGTAAAAACATATCCAATCAATTTGGGTGTTGGCGCATCAGTGCGAATAAAATTGTAGGAGTAAAATTTTTTAGCGATTTTACTGACTTTTATGAGCCCAACTGAAGTTCTTTGTGCATCACCTGTTGCGTCGTCATTAACCCCGAGTTAGGCTTTGTGCGCTGCATCGGGGCACTCTTGTACTGATAGTAATTCTATTCAACAGCAGCGATCTGTTATTTATTCCGGCTAAAATTTAAAAAATGTACATTTTTTTTAATTTCTAAAATTAATTTCTATGAAAACATGTAAAACACTCATTGTACTTATTGCTATAATTAGCTTCACTGCATGCAAAAAAGAATTCACACAATCTTCTTCAATCAATGCAGCAACACAAAATGATATTGTAGAAAACAGTCGTAAAGCCTGTCCTGAAATTGACCCCGCCAATTTTGTAAAGGAAGTAAGAAATCCATACTTCCCTTTAAAACCGGGCACTACATATTATTACATCAACAGAATTGTAGAAGATGACGAGGTTTCAATAGAACATGATGTAGTAACAGTAACTTCTGAAACAAAAGTTATTCTTGGTGTTACCTGCACAGTAGTTCATGATCAAATAAAAATGCAAGGTTCTGTAACAGAAGATACATATGACTGGTACGCACAGGATAAACATGGCAACGTTTGGTACTTTGGTGAAGACACAAAAGAGCGGGAAGATACCGGATGGAGCACCGAAGGCTCATGGCAAGCAGGTGTTGACGGCGCTTGTGCAGGTATTATTATGTGGGCGCATCCTGAAAGACATGTCGGAGAAATCTATTATCAGGAATTCTTAAAAGGCGAAGCAGAAGATCAGGCACAGGTGATTAATACAAACAGCACTGTAAAAATTCGGTTAGGCACTTTTGATAATTGTCTCGATACAAAAGAATTTACAAGATTAGAACGCGGCGTGGTATCACATAAATTTTATGCACTGGGAATAGGTGAAATAAAAGAAGTGCAAACAAGAGGCGGAACAGAGGTTGATGAACTCATTAAAGTGACACATCAATAGATGTTGAACGGATAGAATGAACATGATAGCGCAGATTTTATTTCTGCGCTTTTATTTTTAATAATAAATCCTTTTATTGCAATGAGCTATTTGTTCCATAGTCAAGTTGCTTCCCCACCCTACACCTTAAACCTTTCACAGGGATTAACAATAAATTTTGTTTCTGTAAATAATTTTCACTTCAAAAAACCATTTTATTATTTCCTGCATTATTTTTTAAACCTGTAAAAATGTGATATGAAAACAATCGTGAAACAAACTGACGCATTCCTGTGGTGCGAAATTTTATTCATTCATATTTGTGGATTTTCATCGGAAACAAACATTCATCCAATACTTTGATTTGTTTAAAAGCAAGAAAGTTATTATTGAGAAAGCAAATAATTTCTTGCTCCGAAGGCTAAAACTTTTGTGTTAGAGCTTTTAGTAAAATTTATAACATTCTTTTGGAAAATAAATAAGCCTTGGAGCTTATACTTAATAACTACTTCAATTTTATATGCAACTTCAACTCTGAAACCTACAGATGCTATTTGCACAATAGATGAAAGCTTGCCTGTCGGCAGACAGGAAATGCGACGCAACCAAGATGCCATGAAAAATTAATGCCTGTACTGAAAAAATTTTATTCAACTGATTTCAAAATATTCTTACCACTTATTAAGGTGAAATAAAAGTTGCATTTTAAACCCAACCATTTTTTAAAAATTGTTATCTCTATTAGTAAAGATGTCTTTTTTATTCAACGTGTTGCTCGCAAAACCTGATAGCTACAGTGCAAAACATCACCACATTTCTTCATCATTAAAATCAACTACAATGAAAACATTTGCATTATGTATGATCGTTGCTGCAATAACAGTAATGGCAGCATGTAAAAAAGAAAACGCTGAACAACCATCGAACAGCTCATCTGCAACAAGTGATATTTTATCTGCGTTAAGCGTTGCTTGCCCCGAAATTAACCCCTCGAATTTTGTAAAAAAAGTTGACAACCCTTATTTGCCGTGGATACCGGGCACTTCGTACCGGTATGTAACAAAAACATTGGAAGATGGCGAGATTATAACGCAACATCAAATTGTAACTGTTACGCACGACACTAAAAAAATTTTAGGCGTGGACGCTACAGTGGTGTATGATGTAGTAAAAGAAGATGGCATTGTAGTAGAAGAAACTTATGATTGGTATGCGCAGGATAAAAAAGGTAATGTGTGGTATTTAGGTGAAGATACAAAAGCAAGAACCGATACAGGATGGACTACAGAAGGCTCCTGGGAAGCAGGCGTTAACGGCGCTTGCGCAGGCATTGTNATGTTTGCCGATTTTGGAGCGCATCTTGGTCAAGCATATCGTCAGGAATATCTTAAGGGCATTGCAGAAGATGCAGCAAAAAATTTAGACACAAATGTTACCGTAAAAATTCATCTCGGCACTTTTTACAACTGCGTTAAAACAGCAGAATTTTCAAGATTGGAACCCGGTGTTATAGAGTATAAATATTATGCGCCTGGCATTGGAAATATTCTTGTAGAAACAGCAAAAGGTGGACATGAACGTGAAGAGTTGGTAAGTTTTTCCCATCAATAACTATAAAATTTTGCCTTTGTTGAGAATAAATTTTTATAGTACGACTCGTTACAAAGTATAGAAAAATTCCACCGATTTTTTTAAAGACTTCGTAAGCAGCAGCAAGAAATATGCAATTCTTTTATTGAATCTGTTCTCGATGCACATAAAAATTCGGTGGTTTTTTAATACCCTGTTTTGTTTATTTATGCAGATACCTTCTGCCTTAAACCTTCCACCTTCATCTTCTTTGATTTGAACAATTTTTTCTCTGAATTGAACAATTTACGCCTGTATATCGTTGTATAATTTTGCGTCTTCTAAATTATCCTTATAAAAGCGTGTATAATTTCTTACACTGTTCATAGAAAGGTGCTCATCACTATTCAAAAAAATAAAATTTATACTTATGAAATACAGACAACTTGGAAACACAGGCATT
>JGI25406J46586_10001551_pt1 | contig 10858 bp, 12 predicted proteins | sample TabmetS4T2R2_FD_46586 | JGI IMG/M metagenome (IMG submission 46586) | reverse complement strand
ACCATAGTAGCAATATCGTTTCCCCATAAACCTGCTGCGTTGATAACTACATCGGTCCTGATCCTGCCTTTATCTGTAACCACTTCATTGACTTCATTGTTGCTCACATTGATTCCAGTGACGCGCGTGTTCATCATAAACTTTGCGCCACGACTCTTTGCGCCTGCTGCGAGCGCGTTAGTTAAGCCTGTGGGGTCGATCTGGCCGTCAGTGGGGAGGTAGACGCCGCCTTTCACATCCTCAAGCGACATCAGTGGAAAAAGGTCAAGACATTCTTTCGGCGAAATGATTTCAAGCGGCATTCCGAAGGCCTTGGAATACCCANCGACGCGTTTAAGTTCTTCGAGCCGCGCGTCAGAGGAAGCAATACGCAAACTCCCCACTTCATCCCAGCCTGGATCGATGCCTGTCAATTGCTTGAGGTNGCGATATAAGTCTGTGCTGTAGCGCATCATCTTAGTAAGGCTAGAGGACGTTCGTAACTGACCGACCAGTCCAGCTGAATGAAACGTCGAGCCGCTAGTCAACTCATGGCGTTCGATAACAATAACATCCTTCCATCCCATTTGTGTCAGATGATAAGCAATGCTGCATCCGCCGACTCCTCCACCAATGATCACAGCTTGTGAATTGTCTGGTAAATCCATAAGCTCTCCGTTGTTAATTCGTGTGGCGATTCTACGTGAGGCGTGGAGCGATTAGTCATTACTCCGCGGTGTCCATTTGTTTGATTGAGACATCATGATGGTCAATTGACTACAAATATGGTCATAGTAGTCGGAAAGTTGTTTGTGAAGTTCTGGAGTCATATAGCCAAAGTGTAATGCAAAATCCAGCCAAACGATTGTTTCGGTTGCTTCGGTATCAGAGTCAGTCAATTTGCTGACAAAGTTTTTCGGATATTTCCTTCTTCGCCAGGCCTCTGCAATATTCGCACAAACGGAACGTGAGGAGCGCCTGATTTGGTCAACCAGGCTGTATTTTTCTTCTGAAGGAAACGACTTGGTTACCTCATGAATCGTTGTAGCTGAACTAAATGCAAGCTGATATACGCGTAAATCTCGATGAGACTTTGCTGTTGTCATTTCTGCCTCCATTGAAAGGTTAATAAATTTTGTGAAGGATTCGCCTCACGTCAACTCGCTCCACGCCTCACACTTCACTCAACCACCTTTGATATTCGCTCCCACTTACATTGGCTTCGTAACGGTCAAAATACTCTTGGGCATAGCCTACATAATCAAAATCCAACTTCGATACGCCGACTTGCACCATGCCCCACATCGCCTCGCGAAGATCGGACATGACCTTCATGAGTTTGAGATGCGCGCGATGCGAATCGGTTGGTTCGCCAAAATAGACGCGCAGCAGAATTCCATCCTGCTCATCATTGAATTCGTGCTGAACCGCGAAGTTCCCTAGATCAAAAAAGATATCTCCCATGCCCGCGTATTCCCAATCCAAAATGCGAATGCGCGTGCCGTCGTCGATGAAGTTGCCGTTGAGCAGGTCATTGTGGCAGGGACACGGCTCGAGTGGCTCACGGTACATGGCTGTTTCAATCTCGCGGGACTTTTCAAGATACCAATCCATTTTATTGGGAAGGTTCACATTGAAACTGCTTGCAGTCTTTGCATATTCTTCTGCCACGTGGAATGGAGAAAACGAACCAGGGAAGGTATCCAGCGCGTGATAGGCTTTCATCGAATCGAGCACGCGCTTGACGTTTTCTTCATTCCCAATTTCCTCCGCAGGGATGCCTTTTCCAGAAATGAAACGTGCGACAATATAACCTTCTGGTTCAAGAAAGGCAACCGGCTCAGGAGCTATGCCAATTTGTGATGCTAAAAGACTGCATTCGTATTCAATTTTGCGGTCAATGCCGAGATATTTTGTCTCGTTGCCACCCATACGTAGAACATAGGATTCACCATCAACTGTGATTTTGTAATTCTTGTTGGTATGCCGCCTGTCAGTTCGAAGATAGAGATATCATTTCTTGAAGCAAATTGGGGAATACGTTCTAGGATGGGGTAGATGTTATCCATGACGAATCCTTTGATGTATGTGACCTTGAGCGATAGCGAAGGTCCCTACTACTAAGAGTCAGAGGCTCTTCGGTCAAACCTAACGTGCCCGTAGAGAGATATGTCATTTAGCTTTTTGAAGGTTGAGCTATCGTGATTTGGAGATGGATGCACAAATGAACTATTCCTAGCTGCTATTTCTCTTAAATATACAACTTTACCTCTCGACCAATTTCCTCATCTCCAATTTTTCAATCTCTCCTATCCTACAAGCAAACGTTGTCACCTCGATCTGTCTCTTCATCCTACACCTTACCCCTCTCTTGGTGCACTTCGGAAGCGCTTCGCAAGGACAGGGGAATCTGTTGTGTTTGGGAAGAGTTGTTGACTAATCAGGCTAATTCTCGAATGTGATTTGAAAGCCATTCTGTAAAGCTATCGCGGTTGAGGTTGCCTGAGGCAACGGACAAGATGATTTCAAATTGCTCGTCAATACTTGCATTTATTTTGTAGCCGTTTATTGCTAGAAACATCGCCATTGCAGCATGACCTGTGCGTTTGTTGCCATCGATGAAAGGATGGTTTTGAATTAAAGAAAATCCCAGCGCTGCGGCTTTAGCAGCCAGGCTGGGATAAAGTTCATTTCCTCCAAAGGTCATATATGGCTGTGCCAATGCTGACTCGAGAGCGCCAAAGTCGCGTATGCCAATCAATCCGCCTGATTGCTGCATGATTCGTTGGTATGTTTCGAGGATTTCAGCAATGGTTATAGGGCGCATTATTATGCCAGCCGCTTGTACAGCTCCTTATATGTTTTCAAAACGTATTCAAGCGCTTTTTGAAAATCCTCTTGCGGGCGGGCGACCAGTTCCTCGAAGGTTACTCGCAGTAATTCTTCCATAGGAATATTAAATTGTTTTGCAAGATTTTGTAATTTTTGCAAGCGATCTTCTGATAGTGTTACTGTAATTGTGACCATAGTATGCCTCTTACTCAATTATACATCTTTGCTTTACTCAAATAACTTCCCAACGTTCCAAACTCCCCCCGCGAGCATCACAGCATCGGAGGATTCGGACCATCGAAAGTCAATCATGTTTGACCCTCCAGCCATGATCATGGTGGTGCAATATCGTAGGCAGCAATTATTGAATTCTGATCCCAGTTTGCGGCGTCCAGAGATGTGATTTGAACCACATAATACTGTGCTAGGACTGGGTCGCCGCGGGTGTCGAAATTAAAGGTACCTGTAATGCCGTTGTAGTCNCTCATCCTGCGGATGGTTCTGACAACNTCGTCTCGTGTAGGCGGTGTACCATTTTTCGCCTTTGTGGCTATTTGAATCGCCGTCAAGCAAGCCCCAGTCGCATCGTAGGCCCGTGCCGCGAACGACGANGGNACTGTTCCATATTGTGTCTCGAAATCTGCAGTGAATGTGGCGGCATCAGAAAAGTACTGAAGTGGGGGATTGGTAATCGTGTAGTACATACCGGCACCCTCAACTAACGATGGATCTGCAAGATGGATCATGGACGGATCATTGAGCCGCTCCGTACCAAGGATTGCACCCATATATCCAGCCCCGCGAAGCAAATTTAAGAAAGGGAGTGCCTGATCAGCGGAGCTCGTGATATAGATTAGCTCAGGCTTGACATCCATAATTTGGCTGATGATCTGATTGATGTTCTGAGAATTCACCTCAGCCACTCGCATGCCGAGTGTTTGGATTCCCCGACGATCTGCTTCAAGCCTGAAATACTCCGCGTTCTTTAAGCTGCTTTCACCCTGTTGACTAACAATGTAAACGCTTGCAAAACCCTGAGCCGCCGCAAACTGTGCCCCTGCAGCACCCTGTCCATCACTGTGTCCAATCAGACGATTTACTTCACGATAATCGCGTTTGGTCAGGAGNGGAGCCGTCACTGATGGAGCAATTAAGGCAAGTCCCGCGAGATGATATANGTCAGATGTTTCGATCGTGACCTGCGGGTCATAGTGTCCTATGCCACATAAGATTTCAGGGTCAGCAATAATCTGTTGTGCATTTGCTGCGGCCGTCTTCCCACTGTTTTGATCATCATAAGGCACCAGTTCTACCTTGAAACGATACTCACTGAATAATGGGTTACTCAATTGCTGAATAGCTAACTCAGCCCCGTGCAAGATATCTTGACCAAATTTGGCCTGCTCACCAGACAATGGGCTCTGGCTGAAAATCTTAATAACGGCCGCAGGTATAAAGGGAGTCGCAGGAGGTGCCGGCGTGAAGGTTGGTAGTTGAGTTTTCGTGGGCTCCGGTGTCGGTGTTATAGAGCTAGTCGCGGTTGGAAAAACGATTACGATCTCCGTTGCTCGCCCGCAGCCAAGGGCGAAGATCAGGATCATGTGCGCCAGTAAGAGACCAGATTTGCGAATCCATGGGAATATTTTTGCGTTGATCATCCTTTATCCTATTGAGACACCATTTGTTACTTTATTTTGGAACGATTCTTAAAATCTCGATAGTGCAATTTTATTCCATTGCCATCTTCCCACGCCCACGTCCAATTCACCAAGTCTTCCTGCATCCACTGTGAACATCGTGACGGACCTCACCTCCAACTTCTTTCCTGAAGGAGAGACGGGATTCGTTACGTTTGAAAGGAACCGGTCAATGGTCAGTCATGTAGCTTCAAGAATACCGAGAAACTCCCGTGCTGTGATGATCGGATTGGAATTCTTTCAGATCAAGTAAATGTTTGTCCCCGCTGACAATGTACTCTGTCTTTCCAGTAATCGCAGCTTCAAGGAACTTATCGTCTAACGTATCTGCAAGAACAACAAAGATTTTCTCTTCGGGTGCTACAAACTCTGCTTTACGATAAACACGATTTACAACAGCCGCGATAGTACGAGATTTCAAATGCAATTTTGGTCTTTGCAAAACATCCCAATATTCGGATACAATGTCTTCACTTACGACGCGAATAAATTTCCCTGCTCTCCACTCATCGTTTATTTTGCCAACTTGCCCACCCAATACCATAGACACAAATATATTTGTGTCTAGGACAACGCGTTTCATTTATCTTTGCCTTCCCTCACGGCTCGAATTTCAGAGTTTATATCATCTTCTGTGATATTGTATTTCAATGCAGTGGCGCGCGCATCCTGGATGGCTTCATCGTACTCGCGTTCTAATCCCTCATCATCTCTAATACTAATTTTCAAGAAGCGAATAAATGCCAACACATCTGCACGGCGAGATTCAGGCAATGTAGCTACTTCTTTCAAGAGCATCTGTTCAAATTCGGTCATAGGAAACCTCTTATACAATTATACAACTTTACCTCTCCACAAGTTTTCCATTCCGTAAATCTCCCAACGTTCCGGCTCCCGCAGCAAACATCGTGACTTGAATTTGCCGCTTTGTCAACTTCATCACGTCAATTGCTTTCTCGCTTGAAACTGCTGCGGCTCTCAAGAAATTACCTGCCATACCACCCAGTGTCGCGCCTAAGGCAACGCACTTGGCGATATCAAGTCCATCCTTAATACCGCCACTTGCGAAGATCGTCATGTGAGGTGCGGCTTTCTTTACGTTCAAGATTGAATCCGCAGTTGAAATTCCCCAGCCAACAAACGTCGCGGCGAGTTCGCGCGTGAATTCATCGGGCGCGCGGTGCATCTCCACTTGGGACCAGCTTGTTCCACCCGCGCCTGCAACATCAATCGCTGAAACTCCACAATCAGCGAATAATCTTGCGGTTCGTTCTGAGATTCCCCAGCCAACTTCTTTTGCAATCACAGGCACTTCCAGTTTCTTGGAGACTTCTTCCACTTTCTTCGCCAGGTCTGCGAAGTTAGTGTCACCTGCATCCTGTACTGCCTCCTGGAGTGGGTTAAAGTGAAGGATTAGCGCGTTGGCTTCGATCATCTCTACGGCGCGGCGGCATTGGTCAATGCCATAGCCATAATTCAATTGCACAGCGCCGAGATTTGCGAACAATAGAATATCCGGTGCGACGCGGCGAACTTGAAAGGTTCTGGCCTGTTCTGGATGTTCGATTGCCGCGCGTTGACTTCCAACTCCCATAGCGGCGCGCATGACATATGCAGTCTCGGCCAGACGTAAGTTGATGGTCTCAGCTTCCTCTGTCCCGCCGGTCATGGAACTGATCAAAATGGGAGCGGCCAATTCTTTGTCGAACAACTTGAGGCTTGTGTCGACGCGTTCCAAATCCAATTCAGGCAGCGCCTCATGCGTGAAGTGATAGTTCTCAAGTCCGGTTGTGAGCGCGGACCGGACATCCTTCTCCAAATTAATTTTGATGTGGTCAGCTTTTCGCTGTTCAATCGGCGCAACTTTTGTCATGGGGCAGTGTTCCTGTGATTGTAAAATTGCTTGACGTGGTCGGTTTACCGTGTAAAATTGCCACGACTATTGTCCCGTGGGCTCTTTGCGGGAAAATCTAAAAGGAGGTTGTCATGTCTGACACGTATGAAGATGTGAAGGCGATTATCAAAGACTTGCTTGGCGCAGACGAGGCGAAGATCACACCTGAGGCTCGTTTCCGTGAGGAACTTGAGGCAGATTCCCTTGACCTTGTCGAACTGATCATGGCTTTTGAAGATAAATTTGGTGCCGAGATTTCAGACGAAGATGCCCAGAAGATCGTGACAGTGGGTGACGCCGTCAGCTATATTGACTCACATAAGTAAATCTTTCTGCGATTATAACCGTAGAGCCGCCCGAAAGGACGGCTCTATCTNATTAAAANCCCTCTCCCAAAATGGGAGAGAGGGAAGGGGTGAGGGTTAATTCAAAAGCGACGGAATNTCCTCCGGATGTTTCGCTACCTTTACACCCGCGGCTTCGAGGGCTTTCACTTTATCTGCTGCTGAACCCGCGCCACCTTCGATGATCGCACCCGCATGACCCATCCGTTTGCCAGGAGGGGCGGAGGAGCCGGCGATGAACGAGACCACAGGTTTCGTCATTTTGACTGAGATATATTCTGCAGCCTTGTCTTCATCGGTGCCGCCGATCTCACCAATTAACACGACTTTTTCTGTCCCCGGATCATGCTCGAACATTTCAAGCACGTCGATAAAATTGGTACCGTTGACCGGGTCACCGCCGATACCCACGCAAGTAGATGCGCCCATATTGACCTGTTTGAGCGCGTAGAGCACCTCATACGTCAATGTACCAGAACGTGAGACTACACCGACATTTCCTCCAATAGCAATGTTGCCGGGAATAATGCCTACTTTAGATTCATTGGGGGTCAACATGCCAGGGCAATTGGGTCCAACAAGACGAACTTTCTTTTGATCGAGATAATTGCGCACGCGCATCATATCCTGGACCGGGACACCTTCTGTGATACAAACAATCAATGGGATTCCGGCATCGGCAGCTTCGAACATCGCATCAGGAGCAAAGCGCGCGGGAACGAAGATCACTGTGCAATTCGCGCCCGTTGCATCGGCCGCGAGCTTGACCGAATCAAACACAGGGATTTTTCCTTCAAGTACCCATTCGCCGCCTTTGCCTGGGGTCACACCTGCGACAACATTCGTTCCGTAGGAGACCATTTGCGTGGTATGGAAGAGTCCTTCATTGCCCGTAATGCCTTGAACCAAAAGGCGCGTATTCTTGTTAATGAGTATACTCATGAAAATTCCTCGTTAGATCCTAAAGGACTTAAAGTCCTTTGGAGTCTATATTAATCATCCCTTCGCCGCGGCGACTGCCTTTTGTGCCGCGTCTGCCAGCGTTTCCGCGGTGATCATCTTGGCGTTCTCAAGCAGCCTTCTTCCTTCTTCTGCGTTCGTTCCAACCAGGCGAACGACCATAGGTACTTTCGGTTTGACCTCATCCATCGCGGTGAGAATGCCACGCGCGACTTCGTCACAGCGCGTTATTCCACCGAAGATGTTGATGAGAACGGCCTGCACATTTGCATCGGAAATAATGATGCGCATTGCGGCCGCCACTTTGTCTGCTCCTGCGCCTCCGCCAATATCTAGAAAGTTGGCGGGTTCACCGCCAAAGAGTTTGACGATATCCATGCTGGTCATTGCCAGACCCGCGCCATTAACCATGCAACCGATATTGCCATCTAATTTGATAAAAGAAAGACCATAACGCCGCGCTTCGGTCTCAGCGGGAACTTCCTCATCGATATCCCGGATTTCGGCAAGTTTGGAATGCCTGAATAATGCATTGTCATCGATCATCATCTTGCCATCGAGCGCAATAAGGCGTTTATCTTTTGTAATCACAAGAGGGTTGATCTCCGCAAGCGATGCGTCGGTATCGAGATAAGCCTGCCATAGACCTGCTGCGATTTTTCCAAAGTCTCGCCAGAGCTCGCGCGGCAAATCAATGGAAGCAGCGATATCGCGCGCCTGATAATCGCGTAATCCAAGCAACGGGTCGATATGGACTTTGACAATCTTTTCGGGAGTCGTGGCGGCAACTTCTTCAATATCCACACCACCTGCGGCAGAAGCGATCATCACAGGCTTCTTGGCNGCGCGATCATTTGTAATAGCAAAATAAATTTCATGATCGATGGCAGCCGCTTCATCCACTAGCACTTTACGAACTGGGAGATCTTTGATTCTCATCGTAAGGATCTGTTGAGCAAATTGTTCTGCCTCATCAGCATTCTTTGCAACTCTCACACCCCCAGCCTTGCCTCGTCCTCCCACAAGAACTTGCGATTTAATAACAACGCGGCCACCTAGTTCTTCAGCAATGTGTTTCGCTTCTTCTGCGGTAGCCGCTACCCGTCCTTTGGGGATCGGAATTCCATACTTTGCAAAAATTGTCTTTGATTGATATTCGTGGAGTTTCATTTTACCCTTTGAAAACCTGTGAGATTATGAAACATAGAAATTATACCATTTGAGGTTATTTTCAAAAATCTGGAGGATGTCATACCTTTATGGTATCCTCTCAAACCCGCTATGAAACATTTACTTNGTATACGAATCTTCCTCAAGCCNTATTTCTGGCAGATATTGGCAACGCTGTTGATGTTGTTGATTCTGGCTGGACTCAACCTCCTCGTCCCGCGCATCATTCAGACAGTAATAGACGATGGACTCTCGCGCGGCGACACGCGTTACCTCATCCGCGCGGCGGTTCTTCTTTTTGGCCTTGGGCTTGCCTCCGCTATTTTGAATCTCGGTAATCGCTATGGCTCCGAGTGGATCGCTGCGCGCGTAGGCTATGATCTGCGCAACCGGATGTATGATCATGTGCAACATTTGCCCTTTACCTATCACGATCACGTTCAAAGCGGACAGCTCATCTCCCGCTGTATCGAAGATGTGCGTTCGATCGAGCGTTTTGCAGGTGGCGCGGTCGCTGACCTGGTTCGTTTTGTGCTACTAACAGCAGGGATTATTTATATTATGGTGTCAGCCAATCCACTGCTCGCGGGAATTGCCTTACTACCTATGCTGCCCCTGAGTCTGATGACGGCGATTTTCGGCACTAAGGTCGGCGGACTTTTCTTCATTGTGGATAATGCGGTGGGTGAAGTCTCAAATCGTTTGCAGGAAAATGTCGTTGGTGTGCAGGTCGTTCGCGCATTTGCGCGTGAAAACTATGAAATCAAACGCTTCGACGCGGCGAATAAAGAGGTATTCAAGTCCTGGATTCACGTCATCGATGAATGGGCAAAGATCATGCCCACCACGAACTGGCTGACAGCCATCAGCATCATACTGATCCTTTGGTTTGGGGGTCGAATGGTGATGGATGGCACACTGACTGTCGGCGCGATTGTTGCATTCAACGCGTATATTTTAATGCTGGCCGAGCCGGCACAGCAGTTGACCGGACTCGTCAACGCAGGTGGGGAAGCCGCCGCAGGGGCACAGCGCGTCTTTGAGGTATTGGATACTCAACCAGCTATTGAATCATCTGTTGATGCTGTGAAGTTAGAGAATTTACGCGGTGAAATCGAGTTCCGAGATGTAGCGCTGAAATATAAAGATGAAAAGACTGCTTCATTAAACGGGATCAATTTACGAGTTGAGCCGAACCGCATCGTCGCATTGATTGGTCCAACTGGCTCAGGAAAAACATCCTTCGTCAATCTCATTCCACGCTTTTATGATGTCACTGATGGACAGGTGATGGTAGATGGCGTGGACGTCCGTGACATGCATTTGGTTTCTCTAAGAAAACAGATCGGCATCGTATTACAGACCTCGCTTTTATTCTCAGATACCATAAAAGCAAATATTGCCTACGGACGACCTGATGCAACAATGGAGGAGATTATCGCCGCCGCAAAAGCTGTGCAAGCGCATGAGTTCATTGAAGGTTTTACCAATGGATACGAAACGATTGTCGGCGAACGTGGTGTGACTCTTTCAGGTGGGCAGCGCCAGCGTGTCGCCATCGCGCGCGCCTTATTGATGGACCCGCGAATCCTGATTTTGGATGACTCCACATCTTCGGTTGATACACAAACTGAAAAGTTGATCCAAGCCGCGCTGGATACATTGATGGAAGGACGCACCACATTTGTAATTGCACATCGTCTATCCACGGTTCGCCGTGCAGATATGATTCTCGTAATGGACAAAGGTCAAATCGTCGAGCGCGGTACCCACGACGAATTACTGGCGCGTGGTGGGTTATATAAAGAAATCCATGATTTGCAGTTGGTCGATCACGCGAAGTTTGCTGAGGAAATGGAAGAGCTACAAGAGGACTATCGCACTGAGCGAAGCCATGAAGCCGAAGGCGGAGTGGTTTAGTCAAAGCGCGATTAATACTATATACTCGCGCTGAGCGGAGGAGATGCGTTCGTTGCATCTCC
>JGI25406J46586_10001536_pt1 | contig 10901 bp, 11 predicted proteins | sample TabmetS4T2R2_FD_46586 | JGI IMG/M metagenome (IMG submission 46586) | reverse complement strand
GGAGCGCATCACACGCCGCAACGTGACGCGCTCTCAAATGCTCCCTAAAGGAGCATCACGCCAGTGACGATTTCACTAGATGATGCGAATCCCCGTGATCGACGTCGTCCGACGCGTGACTTGCAATCCGAGAAAACAACGGACTTCAACGTCCGTCGCCGTCGCGCGGCTGCTGATCTGCGTGACGAGCGCCGGCTGCGGCCGTCCACTGCCCTCAAATGCTGTAAGCGACGCCGCGCTCGTTCTTGTCGATACCGCTACCGGCCGTATGACCGTGAGAAACACAGGAGAAACGAGCCTGCGGAACTGCCGCGTGACCATCAATAACGGCGACTTTTCGCAGGAGCAGCGTGCTCGCGAGCAGGGGAACCCCGAAGATAGGACAGTGACTGTCAGCATCCTTCATCCGGCTGAGAGCGTCGAAGTCCCGCTGTCCACGTTTGCGGACTACCGAAACGGCAGCATCTTCCATGGTGAGTTGGCGCCTTGGGTAGCTGTGGCGTGCTGGGACCGCGACAATGGTCAATGGGCGTTCTCAAACACCGAGCTTCCTATCGCGCAGTGAGCACGATGACGCTCTATGACGTGATCGGTGTTCCGCCGACCGCCTCCACCGACGACATCAAGGCGGTCTACCGCGCGCGTATCATCGCGTGCCACCCTGACCGCAATCCGACTGCGAATGCGACCGAGACGGCCGCGCTGCTCAATGAGGCGTGGAGTGTGCTCGGCGATCCAGAACAACGGCGCGCATACGATGCGTATCTCGCCGATGCCGCGACGCGTGGCACGGACGCGCGATCCAGCACCACGCCTCAACCTGCCGCGGGCACGCCGACTGCAGTCGAGCAGACCGGCACCCAATCCGATCGCACGGCCTGGACGTGTGAGCGTTGCGGTCGGCTCGTGCCGCGATACGTGGACAAGTGCCGTTGCGGTCAAACGCGGCCGACGATGAACACGAATCCCGTCCCGCCGCGCAAAGAGGCTCGGACGGGTTCGAGGGTCAAAGAATCTCTGGTCGGCTTCCTGCTTCTGATTCTGATTCGAGCCTGCGTCGCATGGACCAGCAATTCAGTTACGCAACACGTCGAACCCGCGCCCGTCGTTCAACAACCACGAGCGGCGGATGTCCTTCCACCGCGGCCGACAGCACCAACCACTCGATACTCGAATACATCGGACGATGGCGTGTCGGCACGCGAGCAGCGCGAGCTGGAACAACGCAGGTGGGAAGAACGCCAGCAGCACGAAATCGCTTCCGCGCCGCGCGAATCTGCTCCCGCTCCGACGCCTGCACCAGCGGCGACACCATCGCCAGCGCCATCGCCCTCGCCGGCAGCGTCGAGAACCGCCACTCCTGGGGACACGATGAAGGAGGACGCAGAGCGCATGTTCGCTCCGACGCTTGCCGCTCTGAGCCGACGAGCCGACACGCTCAATGCGAATCTTCGCCGCTATCTGGACGGGTGCTACGCGAAGCGCACACGCGCAACGTCGAGCGGTGTATCGCTCGGCGTCGGGTCTGCGGATACGGTCGGTGTTGGCGTCGGATCGCGCGGTGCGTTCGCGTGGGAAACAGCGACCGACTTTGCATGGCAAGAAAGCTGGGCGGCCGAGTCGAACATCGACAACGAGACGACCGCTCGCTGTCGCATCCTGTGGAGCGACATCGCCGACGACGCGGGAGTGATCCGCGGCACGCTCGCTGAGATCGATGATGACGGACGCCGAGCGGGAATCTACCCCGGTGTAATTCGAGACTTGCGGTTCCGATACGGGTTCTCCCGTTGACCGACGACATAGGTCGAACTGCCCTCGCACGACCGCGCACCGATCGAGACGGGAAGCCGAATCGACCGTCTGCAGGCTTCTGCACAGTCGCCCCCAACGACCGGGGGACTTGCAGATCGTCGGGCCCGCGGGCACGCGGTAATCGCCCGGTGATCGCCCGCTGACTTCGTGAAGTGACAGCCCGAAACCGCGGTTCCATCACTTCTGAAGTGATACGGACGACATCTATATCCGGGAAGCGAAAAAGTCACTTCTGGAGGGGCCGAGAAGTGAGCGCGAAGTGACAGCCGGCAGGATCGGAACGGCGCGGATTGGGCGATCGACCGCACTGCTTGCCAGCAGCGTGCAATCGTGGAATCCTCAGTTCTCCAGTCAGTGGGGTTATAGGCAAGCCGACCGCAGGGTCAACAAGGCTAAGTCCGCCGCCAGACGCGTCTAACGAGACGGTGCGGATTGTTCCGGTCCTCCTCCTTGTGCTTGCTGCTGGTCTGCGCGCGCAGGAACACCACGTCGGTCCTTCGCTGCCTGGAACGTGGGAACAGGTCAGCGACGGACTGCGCCGAAAACCGCTGGAAATCTCGCCGATTGCCGCTGGCGTCCCGACCTTTCGGGTTGAGATAGACGCGAGATGGCCGCGCGAGACGCCGCTCGATAGAATCCGCGCGGAGCTGGCCGCAGATCGACCGTTACGGCCACGGCCGGCGGTCAGCAGCTCGACACCGCCGTCCGCCGCCTTGTCCGAAGCACCCGCGACGAGTGTTCGTTCACGGGACGAGTGATCCCACCGGCGGACGCTGCCCACCGGCTCTCACGCGGCTTTCCGAAGATAATCGCACGGCACACACATTGATACGTCTGGTCGAATATGGTCGATGGGTTCCTGCATGACGTGCGATACGCCGGGCGGTCGCTACGTCGTGCGCCAGGATTCGCGTGCATCGCCGTTCTCACGCTCGCTGTTACTCTTGGCGCGAACGCCGCCGTGTTCAGCGTCATCGATACCGTGCTCCTGCGACCGCTGCCGTATCGTGACGCAGACCGGCTGGTCGTGATCCACGACGTGGTCCCGCGTCTCGGCCGGTTTCCTACGTCCGGCCGGGAATTCCAGGAGTGGCGCAGATCCGCGCGGTCATTCGAGGCGATGGCTCTCGTCAGCTCCTCGCCGATGATTTTGACCGGCGCGGGGGAACCCGAACGTCTTGAGACCGGACGAGTATCGTCAGCGTTGTTCCCGCTGCTGGGCGTGTCCGCGGCGCTGGGTCGGACCTTCACTGCAGATGAAGAAACGGCCGGCCGCAATCGCGTGGTTGTGCTGAGCGATGCGCTGTGGCGGACACGGTTCGGCGGCGATACCGCCATCGTGGGAGGGCGCGTAACACTGAACGATGAACCCTACACGGTCGTCGGTGTCCTGCCAGCCACCTTTCGGTTCCCCCGGGTTGAGCGGTTGTATACGATGCCGATCACGGGGGGTTCGCCGGAGCTGTGGGTTCCTTTTGTCATTCCACCGCCCGACCAAGACGAGAACAGCTTCGCGTGCATTGCTCGACTCCGCAACGGAATATCGGTGGAGCAGGCGCGGACAGAGCTGACCGGCATCGAAGCCGCTATCGGCCGACGAATCACGCCACCGATCCCGCTCGCAGCCGAGATCGTGTCCTTGCAGGAACAGATCACGACAACTTCAAAGGACAATCTGCTGTTCGTGTGGGCGGGTGTCGTGCTTGTCCTCCTCATCGCGTGCACAAATCTGGCGAATCTGTTTCTTGCTCGTGCGTGGGATCGTCGCCGCGAGATAGGTTTGCGAGCGGCCATCGGCGCCCGTCACGGGCGGCTCATTCAGGCAATGCTGATTGAAAGCGCCGTTGTGACCGCAGTCGGTGGTGGCGTTGGTATCGCGTTCGCGTATGTGGCCCTTCCGTTGATCGCCCGAACGATTCCCGTAGACGTGCCGCGCTTGGAAGAAGTCGCCGTGAATCCTCGCGCGCTGGTATTCACGAGCGTGCTGATTATCGTGTGCAGCATCCTCCTCGGAGCTGTGCCTGCCATTCGCGTCGCCAGCACTAACATGATCGATGCGATCCGTGGAGCGGCCAGCGTCGCGGGCCAGGATCGCCGAGATCGAGGCGCAAAGCGTCTACTCGTCGGAACACAAGTGGCTCTGACGCTCGTGTGTTTGTCTGCCGCGGGACTGCTGATTCGGAGCTTTGTCAACGTGCTCAGCGTTGACCGTGGGTTCTCCGCGGAACATGTGCTCAGTCTCAGGGTTAGCCTACCACCGACTCGATACCCAACGCGCGAAGCGAAGGCGGCCTTTGTTCGTGTGGCACTCGAAGGCTTGGACGCACTTCCTGCAGTGACGGCTGCCGCAGTCGTGAATCGGCTTCCGCTGAACGGCGTCGCAATGAATACACTGGTTGCCGCCGCAGGAACAGAGGATGCCCCGATACCCCCACAGCAGCGTCCACTCGGTGACCTTCGCTCGGTCAACCCTGATTACTTCCGCACGCTCGGCATTCGTCTGCTGAGCGGACGTGTGTTCCAGGACACTGATCAATCGCGCAGTGTAGCCGTCGTGTCGCGTGGAATGGCGTCGAGGCTCTGGCCCAGCGAGAATCCGATCGGAAAGCAATTCCGGCTCGCAGTTGATCGCAACACGCTGTTCACCGTCATAGGCACGGTGGAGGACGTGCGCGCGATGGGTCTCGACGTGCAGCCACCGCTCTCCGTCTACGTTCCCTACTGGCAGGGATTTCTGAACGACGTATCGTTCGCGCTGCGGACCACGACAGACGAATTGGCACTCGCCGTCCCAGCACGAAACGTTATCCGCGGACTCGATCCGCAAGTTCCACTCGACGCGATTCGCCCAATGTCCGAAGTCGTTGCGAGTGCTGTCGCGCCACGGCGATTTGAAGCCATGGTGCTTGTATTGTTTGGGCTTGTGGCGGTGCTGTTGGCGGGTATCGGCGTTTACGCCGTGCTCTCGCACACCGTGCTGCAACGCACCAGGGAACTTGGGGTGCGTCTCGCCCTTGGTGCCAACCCATCGCGGATGCGTAGGATGGTGTTTGGCGATGCACTGCGTCTCGTGATTCCGGGGTTGGTCGTTGGCGTTCCGGGGGCCATCGCCGCCGGATTCAGCCTTCGAGCGTTATTGTTTGGCGTGCAGCCGCAGAGTCCGCTCGTGCTCGTCACCGCTGCTGGGGCACTCCTCCTCATTGCTCTCGCGGCGGCCCACATACCCGCTCGTCGTGCGTCCGCGGTGGACCCGATCATTTCGCTACGGTCGCAGTAGAGAGTGCCACTCGGCGGCTATACGAACGTCGCCGCCGCGTCGTGTGAAGCAGGATCGATTGAAGGTGCGTGCGAAATGCCTCGTGAGCCGCCCTGTCCTCCGCGTTGCATACGCTCGTCGCGATGGACATCCCCCTCCAGCCCGGCCACGAGCTGCGATGCCCGCACTGCGGGCGCTGGCACCCGGTCGCCGTGCGGCACACCGAGGGCACCGACTACACGATACGCATGCTGTATTGGGAATGCCGGACCCGCGTCTATTACGCCGGGCAGATCGGGACAACGGCTCGGTTTCCGACGCGACCGCCCGACGAGCATCGCGGCTACACTTCTTCGCATGCCGCACAGGAGTAAGAGCGCCGGCCTCGGCCTGCGCATGAAAACGTTCACGGGCAAGCGAACCGGCAAGGCGTATCTCGTATTCCGCACCACAATGAAAGGGCGAGACTCTTTCCATGTTTTCGTGGAAGTATCCGCAAGGGAAGCAGCGCGCGACTGCGGCGCCGAGCAGGGTCATACCATCCCCATGTGGAAGAAGTTGTGGGACGAATCGGAGTGAGGGGGCAGTCGCCGCGTGAGGCAGCCGCCCAGTCATCGGCCGAATCTTGACCGTTCGACGCCCGCCCGACGTTCCAGGTCATCGCGACGTGGTGCGTCGCCAGAATATTGGCCGCGGGTCCATCTACGAGAAGCAAGTCCGCGCGCATACGGCGCGGCACGGCCGACCACGGTCGTCCAAGGCCGACGGTTTTCGCTGGCGCTCACGCTTACCTTCGTCAAGCGCACGTCGGACTCAGTTCGGCCCCTGCTGGTCACGCCGATTGAGGGGCGCTGCCCTAAATACCTTCGAGCCGTAGCGTATTGCTCAGTAATGCTCGCGCCAGCATCGGCCGAGAATGCGGGCAGAACTGGCCGCCTTCGTGCGAAACGCGTCGCGCGATCTGGAAGTGCCAGCAGGAGACCCGCAGGGATGGCGACAGACAGCACCGACATCGATGCGCGCATCGCATGCCTGAATGAACGATACGCGCTGGCGGACATCGGCACCTACAAGAGCGATAGGTTCGTTGTGGAGTTCGACGATGACGGCGACGTAGTGCGCATCCGGGAGTTCGCCGCTTTCAAACGTCACCTGTGCCACGAACCCCCGGTGCGAGTGGATGGGTCGAATATCCCGTTGGGAAGCTTTTGGCTCACACATGAGGACGCCCGACGCTTCGGCACATTGGTGTTCGCGCCACCCGGATCGAAGGCCGTCGTCGGGCCGAACGACTACAACACTTGGAAGGGACTGGCTGTCCAGGCCGCACCGGGCGACTGGTCGCTGAACGAGTTCCACATTCGAGAGGTTGTTTGCAGTGGGAACCAAGAGCACGAGCGGTGGATGCACAACTGGATCGCCGCGTTGGTGCAATACCCAGGGCAGCACGCGTGGGTCGCGCCGGTCCTGAAGGGCGGCCAAGGAATCGGCAAAGGCTACTTCGCGAACACGATGCTCGGCGGGCTGTTCCGTCCGAAGAACTACGCGCACCTGAAACGGCCCGAGGATCTAACGGGCGACTTCAATTCGCATCTGGAAAACTGCGTGCTCGTGTTCGCGGACGAAGCCATGTGGGGCGACAAGAAGGGCGCCAATCGCCTCAAAGGGTTGATCACGGAAGATACGATCATCATCAACCGCAAACACGTCCCGCAGGAGATGCAGCAGTCGGCGCTGCATATCATCATCGCGAGCAACGCAGACGTGCCGCTGCCGGTGGAGCGTGACGACCGACGGCTGTTCATTCTGCAGGTGGCGGAACAATACAAGCAAGACCAAGGCTACTTCGGCGCGCTACACCAAGAGCTTGACGAGGGTGGACGCGCAGCGATGCTTCATTACTTCATTGGCTACAAGGTCGATTGGGAATTGCTTCGGCTGCCTCCCGAGACGCGCGCGAAGCGCGAGATGAAAGCCGAATCGCTGTCGCCGGAGGACGAGTGGTGGCGCGAAGTGCTCTCGTCGGCCGATCCCGAGACGTGGCAGCGAACGTGGGCAAACAAGATCGCGCGTGGGCTTGTGCTGGAACGCTACTCCGTGTGGTTCGACAAGTTCAAAACGCGTGGCACAAAAAAGAGCGCCGGTGGTCTCGGGAGCCATTTCGCCCGGCACTTCAAAGCGGGGGGCATGGCGAGCTGGCCGCGTGACGCCGGCAAGGTGCAGTTGGTAACCGATCCGACGGAGGGCAAGAAGCGCGACAACGCATGGCGATTCCCCTCGCTCGCAGAGTGCCGCGCGGTGTTCGACAATGCTACCGGCACGAGCAACGATTGGCCTTCCGACGATGCCGCCGCTGTCCAGGACGGCGCCGCCTGACCCGGAGTGGACATCGGGTGGACAGCAAGAGTGGACAGCCGAATTGCGAGAAAATTCTAACGATTTAGCGTAGATTCTTTAGATTTATTTGTCTGTCCGCTCTGTCTACCCTCTCTACGAGTCTTGCACGGCCGCGCGGCGTTTCCAGAAATCAAAACGGGGTGGACGCGTGGACAGCCTGGACAGGTGGACATCGTGTAGGGAGCACGGACGTAGCGGGCGGTCCGCGGCACCGACCCAAATCGCAAACAATCCGTCAACGTGTTGGAGCCTGGGATGCCGATCCGAATCGTCGTTCGCAATATTGACGCTTACCCTATCGTGTTCTGTGATCACTGCAATCGGAGAATAAGAAACGCGAACGATGGCGACTACGCGTGGGAATGGTCCGACAAGCGTGCTTCCGACGTGTTCTTCGCCCACAAGACGTGTTCGAGAGCACTTCAGCAGGCGCACCCCGAGATCACGCACTGGGAAAGCCTGTCATCATTTCACGTCTATCTCGGGCACAACCTGAAGATCCATCCACGGCACGCGCAACATTCGGCCGATTTAGGAGCGCAGCGTTGAAGCTGACCGGGCGGCGCCGATCGCGGACGCGTAGGAGCAAGGTGTTCAGAGTGCCTGCACCGCACGGATGACACGTTCGACGCTCTCGTCCACAGTGGCAATCGCTGTGTCGATGACGAGCCGCGCCGAATCCCACGCTCGATAGTCGCGATTCATGACTTCCAGCCATGTAGGAAGGACATGTCCGGCGATGTCGGGCACGCGTGCTTCGACTCTCCGCTGATGTTCTATCGCATCGGAGCAGATCACTTCGACATCGATGAAGCGAGCGCACGCCTGCCGTGCGGCGTCATGCCACGCGTCGCGCGTGAGGGACCAGGGATTCACTGAATCAGCAACAACCAGCATGCCGAGCCGCAGGTTCTCGACCGCGATGGCGTAGCCTACGCGATACCCTTCATCGCGGATGTCGTCGATTCCGTCACGTCGCAGCGCCGTCTCGATGGAATCGATGCGGATGTAGACGCCGCGGAGACGGCGCACAACTTCACGGCCGATCGTTGTCTTGCCGACACCGGAATGACCACTGAGGATGATCAGCACGGGCGTATGCTCGCATTGCTGCATTGACAACGCGAGCGGGAAGTCAATCGGGGTCAGGCTTGGACGCCTTGTCCACGATCAAGACATCCACTGGCGCGCGCACGGCTTGGAGCTTCAGTCCAAGCTGTTCCGTCAGCGCGGTAAAGATCGACGGACCGTCCGCAGCCGTATTCGCTCCTATATCTGCAGTCGGCGCGGTCGTCGGCGCCCATCGCAGATCGAAGTCGTAGCTACCCGTCATTCCGGTGCGGTCGATCACGAGTCGGCCGACTAATGGTGAAAGATTCGCCGCGAGGCGTGACATCAGTGCGCCGGTTCCGGTCGCTGTTCCTACGCCCATGCGGATTCCGCACGCGGCTGGGACTGGCTGACCGTTGGGTGGCGTAAGCCGTCCGCCGTTCTGCGCCACCAACGCCTCGCAATCCACGCCGGCCGGGTGCAGGCGTGGTCCGAGTCTGCCATCCGTTCGCGCCTTCACGAGTGTGTAGACTGGCCGCTCGCGCTGCTCGTGATGGAGCACCAGCCCGAACCTCGCCGCGAGCATGTTCCTGAACATGATCTGCAGTTGGTCGAGCGGCACGTCTGAAGCGGCCTTCGTCTGAATGTCGAAGCGGTCAGTGTCCATCCAGGGCGGGCCACCTGATATTTCGTCGTCACCAACGCGATATGCCTGCCGGATCAATGTTTTGAGCGTGACGTTCGTGCCGACGACACGCCCGCCCGGCGCTGCTGTCAGCCGAGACGGATCATCAGCAGATGCGCTCGGCTTCACGGACACAACATCGAACGTGGCAGATGCCGATGAACCATCGGTGCGTGTCGGATTCTGGGTGGCAAGCGCGGCGAGAGACAGCCAGATACCGACCAGAACGGCCGCCAATATTTGGTATCGCAACATCATCTGCGAGGATTGCGGCCGAGCACTCGCGTCTGAACGCGCACTCAACGCGTTCTCGTCGCAGAGAAGTTCCCGCTCTGGTCGGGGAACCTGCCGCTCAGATCACGCCCGAGAACCTTTCCGCGAATCGTGCTGTCGTCCTCAAACTTGCCTGTGAATAAGTAGCGCACAGTGCCTCCCCCTGGCGCGCTGCCCTCAGCGTCCATGCTCCACGATGCATCGCCATTCGAGGTAGCGACTTCCCGAAGTTCGAGCGCCCTGTCGCCGACGCGACACGAGCCAGGAGCGTTAGCGGTAAGCGTAAAGGTGCAATCGAGTGCCGCCAGCCACTCGAAGTTGGTCCGCACTCTCCAAGCCCCGGACAGGTCAGCCGCGACCACGGCGCCAGTCGTTGCAATGACGAGAGCAATGGTGATTCGGCCAAGCATACCCAACCTCCGGGGCACGATCTTACATCTTGTAAGACCAGCGTCAAGTGCAATATTGCGCGCGAATCGCAACAGGCGCCGGCCCCGACCAGAAGCCGGAACCCGCGATTGTCTCGTCGCTCGAAACACGTTGGGAGAGGGTCAGTCAGGCCGTGCTGGTAGGGAGCACGGATCGCTCACGGGATTTGAACGCGCTTGGATGACGCGGCGAACAGCATCAACGACGATTTCTGGGGCGTCGCGGTGAACCAAGTGGCCGGCGCCCTCTGCAACGATACGGCACCCTCTGCTGGATATGATGGCTTGGTTGTCTTGAAGGGCGCGCCAATGTGAGTCGTTGTTGCCGCGTCCGCTGGTAACGACAACAACCGGCATCGAGAGTCGCACGCGACTGTTCCGCATCTGCTCTGCGCTCTCCGTCATATGGTTCACTTCGTCGTAGAGCGTGCGGTAACGGGCTGCGCGAAACAGCGTGGCTCGCTGATACGGCCGCACGGCATCGGGTTCTGTATCCGCATCACGACCAAGCGTAATGCGCGCTAGACGCAGGACCCCGAGGGACCCAGCAACAGGAACGAGCGGAGCGAACGGCGGCATGTCGAATCCTTGATCCTCGTGAGCCGCATCGACAAGGACGACACCCGCGGTTCGTTCGGGAAAGCGCGATGCAAACAGCCTCGCCGTGAATCCGCCCCATGATGCGCCGACGACAATCACCGGCTCGCGAAAGTCGCCACGGTCGAGAAGCGTCGCGAGTTCGGACGCAATCTGTGATGTCGTGCGGGGACTCGGACCAGTGTCGCTGTAGCCTTCGCCTGATCGGTCATACGCACATGCGGTCGTGAAACGGGACACGCCGTCGAGCACGAAGTTCCAAACGAACGAGTGGTCTCCGAGCCCGGCGTCGAACACCGCAGCCGGCATTCCGGTGCCCTTGCACCACATGTGCAGTCGATATCCGCCTATGTCGATGAGGCGTCCGGGCGGTGTCGTGCTCGCGTCGAGACGGTCCGAG
>JGI25406J46586_10001529_pt1 | contig 10920 bp, 5 predicted proteins | sample TabmetS4T2R2_FD_46586 | JGI IMG/M metagenome (IMG submission 46586) | reverse complement strand
TCACGCCAGTGGCGGGCCGCACGTTCCGTGCATCGGACACGCCGTCGACCGTGATCTTCAGCGAAAGCCTCTGGCGAGGACGCTTCAACGCCGACGAATCGCTCATCGGGCGCACGGTGAAGCTGAATGGCGTCCCATTCACACTCGTCGGCGTCGTTCCCGACAATGCCCAGCTCGCGCGTCCCGCTCGCATGTGGACGCTGATGCGGATGCAGGACGTCCCGGCGTTCGTGCGGAGCCGTCCCTTCAAAGTCATCGAGGTCGTCGGGCGTTTGAAGCCTGGGGTGACGCTCGACAGCGCCCGCGCCGACCTCGCCGCGATCGGTGTTCGGATCGCTCGTGACAACTCGGATGCAGGCAAGGGGTTCGCGCTCGGTGCCGAACCGCTGGGTGACTGGCTCATGGGTCCTGACCTGCAGCGCACTTCTCTCCTCCTCCTGGCTGTCGTCGGCTTCGTTCTGCTGATGTGTTGCGCGAACGTGGCCAATCTGCTGCTCGCACGCACGAGTGCTCGCGCCCGCGAACTGGCGATCAGAACGGCGCTTGGCGCGGGCCGATCGCGAGTCGTCGCCCAGATGCTGACCGAAAGCGTCGTCCTCGCGCTCGTCGGCGGCGTGCTCGGTGTCGCCGTTGGGGCGGCCATTCTTCGAGTGGCGCCAGCAGTGATCCCCCCGGGAGTCCTCGCGCCGGCGGTCATGGTCGAATTCAACGCCCGGGTGGCGGCATTCGGTTTTGCGGCGGCGATTCTCGTTGGCGTCCTGTTCGGACTCGCGCCGGCGTGGCACGCCACCAGCCGATCACTTCTGCCGGCGCTCGCGGCCGAGAGCCGCACGTCGACCGGAGGGAGCCGCTTCCGCAGCGCGGTCGTCTCGGGAGAAGTGGCGGCGGCGGTTCTCCTGCTGTGTGGAGCCGGACTGCTTCTGCGCACCGTGCTCGTACTCGTGAACGTCGATACCGGTTATCGCGTGGACAGCTCGCGCGTACTCACGCTCGACTTCAGCCTCGATTTCGGCCGGCCGAACACCCCTCGCCCCACACCCGAATCGCTGATTCAGTTTTACGCGGACGTCGCACGGGAACTGCAAGAGCGGCCGGAAGTGGAGAGCATCGGCTGGTCCAGCAGTCTGCCATACGGCACGAGCGAGTTCGGTCCGTTTTCGATCGAGGTGGTCGGCGATGTACCGGTTCCTCCCGATCGGCGGCCGCGAGCCGACGTCGCAGTGGCGGACGATGGGTATTTCCGCACGCTCGACCTTCCGATCGTGGCCGGACGCCATTTCACCGATCGTGATTCGAGCAAGAGTCCCAGCGTCTGCATCGTGAACGAAGCGTTCGTCCGACGGGTGCTGCGGGGACGCAACCCGCTGGGCGTACGGATTCGGCTTCAGCGGACGCCACAGGAACAGCCTCTCGTCAAAGAGATCGTCGGCGTGGCGCGTCAGACCAGCGGCGGAACGACGGATCGCGAGGAGTTCACGCAGGTCTACCTGCCCTTGGCGCAACTCCCGTGGGGCGACGTGTACATGGTCGCTCGCGCAGCCAATGGACCGGCGGAGACATTGACTCCACTCATTCGATCGATCGTCGCTCGCCACGATCCGAACACTCCCGTGCGCCGCGATCGCACGCTGGAGTTCCTGTCGGCGCAGTCAACAGCCAGTTACCGGTTCCGCGCCGCCATCGTCGGTACCATCGCTACCCTTGCTCTGGTCCTGGCGATGATCGGTGTCTTCGGCGTCCTCGCCTACACGGTCCAACAGCGCCAGCGCGAGTTCGGCGTGCGCGTCGCGCTGGGCGCGAGCGCTCCCAGCATTCTATGGCTGGTGTTCGGGAGTGCCGGCAGACTGATCGCGATCGGCGGAGCCGTCGGACTCGCGCTCGCATTCGCGTTCAGTCGTTCGATCGCCGCGTTCCTGTTCGGTGTACCGCCTGTCGATCCCGTGACTTTTGCGAGCGTCGGACTCCTCGTCGTGCTCACTGCTATCGCTGCATCGGCGGCACCAGCGTGGCGCGCGACGCGTGTCGATCCCGTGTTGATGTTCCGTGCGGATTGACGCGTTGTGGAAACGGTCGAGATCGACTGAAGTCTCTCTCGCGAAGAAACCAGGTTCATTGGCGCTCTTCGCATTGGGTGTGAGCGCACTGGTCGCCCGCCCGCGATCGAAGATGACGTAACGGTGAGGGACGGAGCGCCGTCCCCCTCTCTCAGCGCGTCCCGGCTGGCGGCGAGATCCCGAGAATCTTCGCCGGGTTGATCTTCAGCAGCAGATCGAGCTCGTGTTCGTTGAATCCGTTCGCGCGCAGAACCTTCGCGCAATTGGCAAGCGCGTCAGGCTGCCAGTTCGAATTGAGCTGACCCGTGTCGCTCGACACGAACGCGTGCTCGACGCCAGCCGCGCGAATGCCTTCGACGTACTGCTTCACCACTTCGGGACGCGCGCCGGGATTGCCGAACTGCGAGGTGAACTCCGCGTAGATCTCAGGCCCCATCGCGACCGTTTCTTTGATCTCCGCCGGCGTCATGTCGACGATATCGAGCAGCGGGTGCGTGATGATGACGTGCTTCACGCCCACGCGAACCGCTTCCTTGACGAGTAGTTTCACCTCGGGTCCGGAGTTGTGGCCGGTCGCGAGGATCAAGTCGCCGTTGCTGTCGCGCGTCTTCGTCTTGGCGATGATCTGTAGTGCCTCTTTGACTTCCGGCAGCAGCTCGCCGCCCTCACACGGCTTCGGATAGTTGATCCAGAACGGCAGCCCCTTGCATTCCGCGACCGCCACGTAGCCTGGCGGCTTGCGCGGCAGCTTGTGGATGCTGTTCTCCGAGTCCCAGCTCGGCATCCAGACGATGCGGCCCCATCCTCCCTTCATCTCCGCCATGTGCGTGATCGCCCACGGGTTCACCTTCGTGCCGGTCGTCAGGTTGGAGCCCATGCCACCAAAGAATTCGAAGTCGGGATGGAGCTTGCGCATGTAATACGCGAGGCCGGCGCTCTGATCGAGATGTTCCTTGATCACGAAGCCGCGCATGCCCGCGGCCTTGGCGCGCATGTAGAGATCGAGTGCGTCGATCGAGCGCGCAGCCTGTCCGTAACTCGGTCCGAAGCTGTCGGGATCCTGGTGTGCGTGCATGTCGATCGCGCCCTTCAGGGCCGGCTCGTTCGGCACAGGATCGGTCAACGAATAGCTCGCCCGTCCGCGCCCTTCCGGACCACCGCCCTGTCCGCGCGGGCCCTCTCCTCGCTGCTGCGCCACCCCGTTTTGACTCATGCCGATGGCTAGAGCCAGACCGATCGTGGATGCGCACGCGGTCATCCGTGGGATCGCGGCTGATATAGCTCTCTTCATCGTTGTTCCCTTCATCCCGCAGCTTTATCCGTTGATGTGGGGGCCGGCTTCAGCCGGCCCTGGGCCGCCTGAAGGCGGCCCCTACGAAACACTCGCCAAGGCCTCGCTAGAAATCAATTTGCGCGCTGAATTTCACGAGCCGGCCATCGAGCACTTGCGTCGGCTGCCCCCACCGCGCGTTGTAGGTTCCGAACAGCGTCACCGGCGTGTTGACGTTGAAAATGTTATACGCGTCGACGTTCGCCTGGATGCGCCGCGAACCGAACCGCAGGATCTTCGTGCCACGCAGATCGAGCTGGTTGATGCGCGGGCCATACTGCGAGTACGGCTTCACCAGTGGCACGGTCACCGACGCCGTTGCGCCCGCCGAGAGCGGACGACCGAGCGACGGCTGGATCTGTGCCGACGTGTAGGCCAGATTGGCCGAATAGTTTGCGCCCGGGTTGCTCTGTGCGACCGCCGCCACCTGGACGCCCCAGCGGAAGGTGTACGAGCCGTTGACCCTGATGCGGCTTTGATACGGCACCTTGACGTCGCAGTTGAACTCCTGCTGCGGCGAGTCGATCACGTAACAGCTGTTCGTGCTCGCCGACGCCGTACCTCCCGCCGTGGTGCCCAGCTGCACGGCGTTCCCGATGTTCCAGCCGCCGCCCATCGTGGCCCTGTCGCGCAATCGCAGCGAGAAGTTCACGTCGACACCGTTGTAGACCTCTCTCTGATCGCCGTAGTTGCTGCTCCGCGTCACGAGGTTGTCGATCTGCCCGACCTTGTCCGGATTGAGATCGTAGAGGCCACAGAGCTGCTGCCCGCTCAGGGCGAGGCGCGAGTCAGTCGGCACGGTGACGCAATACGGGCTGAAGTCAGCCGGGGTCACGCGCTGATTGTCGATCACCATGAAGTTGCCGTACCACGTGCGGTAGTACCCGGCGTTCACTACGAGCGATGGCAGAAGTTCGCGATCGATCGCGACCGAGGTCTGCCAGTTGTAAGGCCGGTGTCCCCAGCCGGTGATCCAGTTGGGATCGGGCCGGTAACTGGGAACGTTCGTACCGAAATTGGCGTTCAGCATCGCGCCGCACTCCCCGTTCGCCGTCTTGAGGGTCAGATCGCAGTCCGGCAGGAAGTTGCCATTGGCGTCGTTCCACGTGCGCCCTGTGCTGCCGAGCGAGTTTCCCGGACCGAATGGATCGAACAGGTTCGCGAGGCCGGTGGTGTTCGAGGCGACATAGCGGTTGAGACCGAACTTGATCGCGGTCTTCGCGTCGCCCGAGGGATCCCAGACGATGCCGAACCGCGGGTTGAGGTCCTTCCAGTTCGGCACGTTCTTGATCGCCGGGAACGATTGTGCGGACACCAGCGCACCGGCGGGCACCGACGATGCGGCCACGGATTCGCGAAGCCATTCCAACCGCAGGCCTGCACTGATCGTGAAATGGTTCAACCGCCATTGATCCTGCACGAAGACCGCGAGGTCGGGACTGAGTTGATCGACCTGCAGACTGGGTGAGACGTACTCGGTGAGACTGGTCGGCCTGCCGCTCAGGAACGTATACGTCACCGGCAGTCCATTGACCTGCGCCGGCCCACGGACGTTGTAGGCACGCTGCCCGCCGCCGAGGCCGTACATCCAGAACACTCCGGTCTTGATGCTGTGGTCGCTGGTGACGAACGACACATTGAAGCGTCCGTTCGACTGGTGCGACAGGCTGAGGCCCCGGCCGACGGCGACCCCGTTATACGTATAGCCGAGACCCACGTCGTTGATCGATACGTTGTCGACCAGTTGCCCGCCACACCCCTGGTAGTCGCTGAGAAACAGATCCTTCCCGTAGCTCTGGAAGTTGAACTTGCTCACCGTCACACCCGCATCGAACAGCATGCGCATCGACTGGGGCCGGCTCCACGTGCCCTGCAGGACTTCGTGCCGCTGGCAATAACCCTGGTTGGCTTCGTTCTTAATCGTTCCGGTCTCGAGTTGTCCGGTGAGCTGGTCCTGAAAGTTGCGCTGCTTGTCCCAGGAGAACGTGAACTTGTCCCTGGACGAGGCCTGGAACGTGACGCGCCCACCGGCGCCCTTGTCCTTCTCCTCCGGCTCGATGGGACGCGCGAGGTCCGGCGTGTAGACGAAGTCGCGGGTATTCGAATCGGCGTACAGGTTCGCTACGTGCGTGGTGGTTCCCCAGCGCCGGCCGGACGCAAAGAACCACAACCGATCCTTCACGATCGGTCCGCCAACAGCACCGTTGACGTCGTACACCTTCTTGACGCTGTTGACCGAAGTGAGGCCCTGGTTCCGCAGGTTGTCGTCGAGGTTATTGCTCTGAAGTCCCGAGCCCGTACCGGCGAGGAACAGGGAACCGTTGAGACGATTGGCACCGCTCTTGGGGATGCTGTTGACCTGAGCGCCGCCCAGCGAATACTCGGCCGANCCCATCGTNCCCAGATCGACCACCACCTCGTCGACGGCCAGCGGATTGATGTAGTAGCCGCGGCCCGTNCCCTCGAGCGATGCAGCGAAGACCGGTGCCGGGTTCACAGGCGTCGACGGTGTCGTCGCGTTCGGCGGACCGATGCCGGGCGTCAGCGCGTTGTAACGCATGCCGTCCTGCAGCAGCCGCGAGTCGTACGTCTTGCCACCGTGAACCGAGATGCGGACCGACCGCTCACCCTTGCTGCCGCCGACGTCCTGCGCGTTCGGCGGCTCGACGACGGCGGGGATGAGCGCCGCGATGCCGAGCACGCTCTTCGCGGTCGGCACCGTGTCGAGCACTTCGCGCGTGACCGTGCGCTGCTGCGTCGCGCTCTGCGTGTCGACCAGCGGCGTGGCTCCCGAGACCGTGATCGTCTCCTGCAGCGCGCTGACGGTCAGCTCGACGTCGATCTGCGCGGTGAAGTTGGTTCGCAGCTCGATCCCTTCTCGTTTGAGCGTCGAGAACCCTGCCAGCGAGAAGGTCACCGTGTACATGCCGGGCCGCAGTTCAGGCAGCCGGTACTGCCCGCGTTCGTCGGTGACCGTCGATCGCACTTTCTCGATGAGCGCCGGACTCGCGGCTTCGACGGTGACGCCGGGCAGCACGCCGCCTGAAGGGTCACGAACGACGCCGGCGATGGTCGCCGTGCTGGCGCCTTGCGCGAACACGGAGGCGGGAATCATGCTCAGAACGACGACGAGGCATGCGCGACGACCGAATGGTGCCAAGACCACGAGGTCCCTCCTTTGCTGATGTGAAGGAGGCGCGCGCCGGGAACAGCACCCTCGGCACGGCCGCGCGGATTATGAGAACCGCGCGGACCGCGAAGCAAAGCTTCAATTGTCATCAATTGTCGAACCATCCGTCGTTCGCCGAAGGCGAGCGACGGATGTAAGGCGGGAACGTCAGGCGGAGACGCTCATCTCGGCGGGCACCGATCGACCTGACCGTCGCGCGGCGGCAACATCGAACCGATCGAGATTCATGACCTTGTTCCACGCGGCCACGAAGTCGCTGACGAACTTGGCCTGCGCGTCGTTGGTCGCGTAAACCTCCGCGAGNGCGCGGAGCTCGGAGTTCGAGCCAAACACGAGGTCGACGCGACTGGCCGTCCACTTGGGCGCACCCTTCCCGCGGCTGCGGCCCTCGAATCGATCCGCNGCGNCGGAGGTCGCNTTCCACTCGGTGTCCATGTCGAGCAGGTTCACGAAGAAGTCGTTGGTCAGCGTCCCGGGCCGTTTGGTGAACACGCCGACGTTCGACTGATCGGTGTTCGCGTTCAAGGCACGCAAACCGCCGATGAGCGCGGTCATTTCCGGCGCGCTCAACGTCAGTCTGAACGCGCGTTCGATCAGCAGATGCTCGGCCGGGATTGGGTGTCCCTCTCCCACATAGTTGCGGAATCCGTCCGCGTCCGGCTCGAGCACGGCGAACGACTCGACGTCGGTCTGCTCCTGCGACGCGTCGGTACGTCCCGGGGTGAAGGGAACCTGCACGTCGTGTCCGGCGTCCTTCGCCGCCTTCTCGACAGCCGCGCATCCACCCAGAACGATCACGTCGGCGAGCGAGACCTTCTTCGCTTGACCCTGCGCGTCGTTGAACTCCTTCTGAACTGCCTCCAGCGTTTTCAGGACCTTGGCGAGCTGAGGGGGATTGTTGACCGCCCAGTCCTTCTGCGGCGCAAGACGGACGCGCGCGCCGTTGGCGCCGCCGCGTTTATCGGTGCCGCGGAACGAGGAGGCGGACGCCCAGGCAGTCGAGACGAGCTGCGAGACGGACAGGCCCGACGAGAGGATCGTGCTCTTGAGTGCAGCAACGTCTGCGGCATCGATCAGTTCGTGATTCACCGCGGGCACCGGGTCCTGCCACAACTGCGGCTCCTTCGGCACCTCGGGTCCCAGGTACCGCGTGATTGGCCCCATATCGCGGTGCGTCAGCTTGAACCACGCCTTCGCAAACGCGGCGGCGAACTCCTGCGGATGCTCAGCGAAGCGCCGCGCGATCTTCTCGTAAGCGGGATCGAACCGCAGCGCGAGGTCGGTGGTCAGCATCCCCGGCGCAATCTTCTTCGACGTGTCGTGCGCGTGCGGAACGGTTCCTTCACCAGCGCCGTTTTTCGGTTTCCACTGCTTCGCGCCCGCCGGACTCGTGGTCAGCTCCCACTCGTACTCGAACAGATGCTTGAAGTAATCGTTGCTCCAGCGGGTCGGCGTCGTGGTCCAGGTGACCTCGAGACCGCTCGTCGTCGCGTGGGCGCCCACGCCGGTTTCGTAGCTGCTCTTCCAGCCGAACCCCTGCTCCTCGAGATTGCCGCCTTCCGGTTCCTTCCCGCAGAATTTGCTGGCATCGGCGGCACCGTGCGTTTTGCCGAACGTATGCCCGCCGGCAATGAGAGCCACCGTCTCCTCGTCGTTCATCGCCATGCGACGGAACGTCTCGCGGATGTCGCGTGCCGAGGCGACAGGATCCGGGTTGGAGTTCGGCCCTTCCGGATTGACGTAAATCAGACCCATCTGCACGGCGCCGAAGGGATTCGCCAGCTGCCGATCGCCGCTGTACCGTTCGTCACCAAGCCACGTGCTCTCGGAGCCCCAGTTGACCTGTTCGGGTTCCCATTTATCTTCGCGGCCACCGGCGAAGCCGAATGTCTTGAATCCCATCGACTCCAGGGCGACGTTGCCAGTCAGGATCATCAGGTCGGCCCACGAGATCTTCTGGCCGTACTTCTGCTTGACCGGCCACAGCAGTCGCGCGCCTTATCGAGGTTCGCGTTGTCCGGCCAGCTGCCGAGGGGCGCGAAGCGCAACTGTCCCGAGCCCGCACCGCCGCGACCGTCGTGAATGCGGTACGTGCCCGCACTGTGCCACGCCATGCGGATGAAGAGCGGTCCGTAGTGACCGAAGTCGGCCGGCCACCAGTCCTGCGACTTCGTCATCACGGCCTCGATCTCCTTCTTCACGGCGGCGAGGTCGAGCGACTTGAACTCTTCGGCGTAGTTGAACGCGTCGCCCAACGGATTCCCGCCGGGTGGTTCGTATGGAGGGCGTTCAGATTCAACTGATTCGGCCACCAGTCGCGGTTGGCTCTGCCGCTGAGCGCTGTGGCCGAGAACGGGCATTTCTGTTCGGTATCCATCGTGATCCTGACCTCTACGGTGGTGTCGATGCAGCCTGTCGAACGACGGGCGCTGAATGTTGGGGGTCTCGCTGCACGCCGAGACGCGCGTGAGAGTCGCGAATTCCGGAGGATAACACGTGTTCTCACCGGGTTCGACTTGGTGCAGAATTGGGGATTCGGGTGACGGAAACCAAACGGAGCTGTGTACGCGTCCAACCGATCAGGCGGGTGACAGTAGAGCTCCTGCTGAACTTGACAGGCAACACCCTTGCAAACTCCATCTAACGTGGCTAAAACAGCTTCCGCATCCAAGACATTGACGTTCAAGCCCGGGAAACGCCGTGCGTCGCTCATCGAGTGGAACGACACGAGCCGTCAGGCTCACGTGCTCGACTGGCATCATCGAGCACACGAGTTTGGCCTGGACGTCCAGGAACACGAGGATGTCGACGGCGCTCCGTCCTACGATCTCGACCCGAAACGGCTGCTCGAGGACGAAGAACCCGAAGCGTTCACGACGCAGCACGTCGACGAGGACGCCGAGTTCGAAGCCGACGTCGAGGAGGACGAACGTCCCCTTGCGCCAGGGATCGGACGGGAAGACGTCGATCTCGTTCGCGTCTACCTGCAGCACATCGGGCGGCGCAAGCTGCTCAAGGCGCATGAGGAGGTCGCAATCGGCGAGCGCATCGAGAAAGCACAGCGCGATCTCGTCGCTGCGCTCGGTGACATTCCGTCCGCCGTGCAGACGCTGATTGCGCTGGCCGAGCGCGTGCGCACGAAAGGCGACCCCGCTGCCGAGCTGATCCTGCTTCCCGAAGGCGGCGAGCTCGCGCCCGAGCACGTCGCGCCGGTATTGCGCGCGTTCAATCGGATCAAGAAGCGGCGCTGCCTGATCGACGGTCTGCGCGCGAAGCTGGAAAATCCACGCCTCGGCGCCAAGACGCGTGCGGACATCGACGACCAGATCGCGAAGGCGCGCGCGGCCAACGCGAAGGANCTCGCNACACAGCCAATCCGTCCCGCGCTCATCGACGACGTCGTNGCCGAACTGCGGCACNTCGATCAGGAATTCCGCAACCTCGAACACGTGTCGCGACACGAGCGTGCGGATCGGTGCAAGGAGCTCGAAGCGCGCATTGGTGTCCCACGCGCGGAGTTCAAGAAGCGCTTCGCGCGCGCCGAAGCAGCGGAGGACATCGTTCGCGAAACGAAGCGCGAGCTGATGGAAGCGAACCTCCGCCTCGTCGTCTCGATTGCGAAGCGGTATCTGAATCGCGGGTTGTCGTTCCTCGATCTGATCCAGGAAGGCAATATCGGCCTGATGAAGGCGGTCGATCGCTTCCAGTTCCGCCGCGGCTTCAAGTTCTCGACCTATGCGACGTGGTGGATCCGCCAGGCGATCACGCGTGCGATCGCTGACCACGGACGGACGATTCGCCTGCCCGTGCACGTGATNGAATCGCTCAATCGCCTGGAGAAGGAACGCAAAGGACTGCGCACCGAGCTGCGTCGCGAGCCGACNCCGGACGAGCTCGCCGACAANATGAAGATGCCGGTGAACAAGGTGCGTCTGTTGCTCGATGCGCAGAAGACGCCCTACTCGCTGGAGATGAAGGTCGGCGAAGAGGAAGGCACCGAGCTGGGCGACCTNCTGCGCGACCGCACGGTGCAATCACCGGAAGACACNGCGCTCGAAAGCGACCTGTCGAACGAGGTGGAGCGCGCACTTGCGCCGCTGTCGGATCGCGAGAAGGAAGTGCTGCGGCTACGGTACGGGCTCGGCACCGACCGAGAGTACACGCTCGAGGAGATTGGCAAACGTCTGTCGGTGACGCGCGAGCGCGTCCGTCAGATCGAAAGCCGCGCGCTGCAGAAGCTGCGCGCGGTCAAACAGCGCGAGGCGGCGGCATTAATTACGCGCCGTCCCGCATAAGAAAAGGGCCGCCCCCAAGGCGGCCCTTTGACATTACCGGCAGTTCCCGGA
>JGI25406J46586_10001527_pt1 | contig 10924 bp, 10 predicted proteins | sample TabmetS4T2R2_FD_46586 | JGI IMG/M metagenome (IMG submission 46586) | reverse complement strand
ATTATAAAAAAATTCCCATCGAATGATGGGAATTTTTTTAGCTCTTCATTATTCGCAGTTCTCGCAATTTTTTCACATTAGAAAAATCTTTCAGCTTCGGTTGATACACTTCCTCTTCTACCCACTGCACTGTAACTTTTTTATCTTTTAGCTTTGTTGGCGCATCTTTAACCCAATCATCAGAATTATCAACGTAATCAAGATAGATAAGGGTTATTTCTCTTCCTGCAGTTGTTTTTACAGTGATGTACAGAAAATCTTTTTCCTCCACTTTTGTTACAACACCATCAGCCGATTTTAAACTTTCCTCCTTTAGTATCATTATTTTCCATCGAGAGATTCTGACCACCCTGTGCCAGTTTCATGCTCATTTGCATAAAAGGTTTGCAACCACTCTTTACAAGTTCCATCGCAATCTTTTGCCCGAACTCCTCCCCTGCCTGCTGATAATCTCCGTTTTCAGAATTCATCACAAGATCACCCATAATTCCTGAAGCAGAATCAATCATGCACTGAAAAAAAATCGCCTGCATGGCAGCTTGATCTTTTGCATCCTGCACATGATTTTTTTCAAGACAGTTACAAATGCTCACTGCAGCTTTTTTAATAGATGTGTCTTTCTTATCCTGCGCCCCCACAGTAAAACACACGGTCAAACACGTTATAAGGCTTAATAATTGTTTCATAATAGTAAATAGAATTACTGCAAAAATGCAGAATCCCCGTGATATTACTCATCAATACTTGAGTGATGAAATTTTTATAAGAAAGGTTTAAGAGCACTACTTAAAAGAACAGTTGTGCAGCGGAAGTGCTCAATAAAGTTCAGAACGATGAAGTGAGTGACACAACGGGCGATGCCATAAAATGCAAAGTCCGTCATCAAAAAAAATCTTGCTTAATAATCAGCTTACAGATACTTCCCGGAGCACTGTTTTAAAACAACTTTATAATTTTTTGTTATAACGCCCTCAAATAAATAGCGGATGGCAAAAAATTTTCGATTTCGCCGTCCTGTTTAAAAATAATTTTTATATATTTTTGTAGTTCTGCAACGCTGCACGCTCTGTGGCGTTGTATTTTTTTTATCTCTGTTTAAAATCAATGACTATGAGCGACATAATGTATGTATCTAAAGAAGCTTTTGAAAACATGAAAGAAGAGCTGCACCGCATGAAAGCTGTTGACAGACCTGCAGCTTCACGTGCAATTGCCGAAGCTCGCGAAAAAGGTGATTTGAAGGAAAATGCAGAATACGATGCGGCTAAAGAGACTCAGGGAATACTCGAAGCAAAAATCAAGCTGCTGGAAAGCCAGTTGGCTTCCGCTCGTATTGTTGATACCAACACGATTGANACGAGTAAAGTATCTATTCTNACAAAAGTTACCATTACCAACATCAGCACCAAGAAAACCTTTACATATCAAATTGTGGGCGAAAAAGAAGCTGACCTAAAAGCCGGAAAAATTTCGGTTAGCTCACCTATAGGGCAAGGTTTGCTTGGAAAAGCAAAAGGTGAAATTGCTGAAGTAAAAGCGCCTACCGGCGTTATAAAATTCAGAATTGAAGACATCACAATCTAACTGGGATTTACCATCGTTATTTCTTATAACCCGTTCAATTTTTTGAGCGGGTTTTTTNTTGAATAACCACCAAAGACTAAGATGCAAAGAACATTACGTAACAGAATTGCTGGTTTTGTTTCTTGTAGAATATCTGTTATACACGAAAGGTGAGATGATATTTACGTTTGTCGTATCACGGTTCACGACAACAAAACACTATTGCGTATCAAAATTGTTCAGTTCAGCTTCCTCTGCTGCTAATAAATATATCAGTGATGCGGTGCCGTCCATGGTTGGTTCATTAGTGCTGTAATCACCATAATCATCGTGATATACAGCAAGCTTGCTTTGGAATGGAGCATATTCATCATCACTATACAGTGTAATTCCCAGAAGATTATTATAAATGCTTCCGTAAACAGGACCATCAACCAAGCCACCATCAATTGGATAATTGCCAATATGTGTAAACGAAGAATGTGGATCATTTGGCGTATCGCCCCACGATGGCAATCCATACACCATACTTGTACCCCATGGGTTGCAGCCAAGTAACCAATCGAAACAGGCTTGCTCTAATTCTTTGTAAGAAGTATCGCCACTTATTTTACGATACCAATAACATTGGATGGCAAACGATGCGGTTAAATTGTTACTGCACCAAATAAATGGAACGCCGCGATAAAAACCATTTTGCTTTGCCTTTTGCCACACCTTTTCAATACCTTGTTTATAATAAGTGATGATTTGTTTTCGCTGTGGCTCCTTCACATTTTTTGCCAACTCNAAGTGACCAATATTAATGAAAGGATACCACTGGTAATGCCTTGCCGTATCTGCCCCAAGCCAAGGTGTTATTTTTTCTTCGTTTGCGTAACTGATAGCGGCGGTTAAATATTGTTTGTTGCGTGTGATGGTAAATAAATTTATTGCAGCAAGTTCCATATCATCAACCCAATTATCTTCTTCATAAAAATAAGGTGACCGGCAAGGAGCTGTTTGACAAGCACCGGGCTTGCTCAATCCAAATTGATACGCCACAAAACTTTTGTATTGTAAAGTATCTGAAAATGATTTGTTTGAGGAACGGAACAATATACTTCCCAATGCAAATGCACTGCTGAATTTTCCTGCTGTTGATGCAACACCGGTTGCACGGTTTTTATATTTTTCTAACCCTTGAGGTTCTCCCGTGCAGAAATATACAGGTCGCTCAAATCCTTTACCATAAAAGCTGTCTTCTTTTGGAAGACGCATGCCTTGATGATCACGGTCATCCGCAATTTGATTGAACATCCAATCATCACGCGGATTCATTTTTAATAACCAATTCAAACCCCATTTTGCTTCATCAAGAACATCAGCTATTCCATTGCTTCCATCAAGACCATTTGCCTTATGTGTATCTGTAAAAACATTGGGAAAATCTCTGTATGCCGCAAGCAAATGATAAGTTGCATTGGCAGATGTGGCTGAATACTGTAAATAATCTGTTGCATCGTGCCAGCCACCGGAAACGTTAATGTGCGTGCTGTCAGACATTGGTCCATACATGGTATAACCATCATGTGTATGACAAGAATCTTTTAAAAAAGAATTGAATCCGCTGCGCTGCTGACGCATATATCGCAAACAAAAATCAGCAGCGTCTTTATAAACATCATTCTCAATTTTAAATTCCGGTGACTTTGCATTGCCTGCTTTTAAATAATAACGACCGGGCTTTTTAAATAAAGAAAAGTTTAACCGACATGTTTGAATGAATGGACCGTAACTACCAAAAGATTTGCCTGCGCTTGCTGTAAACACCACTTTATTTGTAACTGCATTAATTAGCTGAAAATCTTTTATTGATATTAAATCTTTACTGCACCATACTGCAACCTTTATTCCACCGGGTTTATAGCCTAACCAATTAATACGTATCCATGCCTTTGTATTTTCGTTGTTATTGAATGAGGTACAAAACAAAATTATTGAAAAGAAGAAAAGAAATTTTCTCATACACTATTTGGAAAAGCAATTTACAAATGAAAACAATTTTATCATTGAATGATTTTTGCAGGCATTATAATTGCAAGGCTTTGGTATAATGTTTTTTTATGGAAACCACAAACAACAAAAGGTTAACCTTTCCGCAACGCAATTGGTTGCTGATGTGTTTGCTGACGGCACTTGTAACTGTGCTCGTCTATTATTTAATAGACTCCAACGGCAAAAACAAAAATGCAAATTATAATAACGTCCAAACGAGCAGCCCATCTTCCATAAGTGATACACAGAATGCGCAAGGAGTGCCTCCTGATTCATTGAGACATTGAGAAAAATTATCCTCAACTTTTGCTGGAACAACAATGCAATTTTAAACCACGTTTGTAAAACGACTGTTATACTTATAGTTACTTTTTATTCGCAATTGTTGATGAGGCATTAATAAACGCGTGCTTATTCAAAATATATAATTCTCGAAATGGTTTGTAACATTAGGATAAAAACCCGGCGCTAATCATCAGGGAAAAATCGCTTTATAATTTAAAAGTTTTAAATTATTTTTATATATGAAACATCATCAGATTTCTATTAAAAAAATACTTTTATTTCCTATGAGGTCAACACACAGAAATCTCGCCATCCTGTTATGCACCATTGCACTCGTGTCTGCATATTTTCTTACACAAAAACATATTGTATTAGATGATTACGATAGATTAATGCTTTAAAAGGATTTTATACTCTTTGCATAGTCATCCGGTGAATTTTCATACGGATAATTTCTGTTTTATTTATTTTCTCTTGCTCAAAAGTTTCTTGATAGGTTAGACTGTTATTATCACTCGTCAACATAACAACACTGCGGTTACCGCAGCACACTTCCTATAACTTATCTTTGCCCGCTAACAGTATGGAAAAATCAAACTTCATTGATTATATAAGAATTTTCTGCAGAAGCGGTAATGGCGGTGCTGGCAGCAAACATTTTATGCGAACTAAGTTTAATCCAAAAGCAGGGCCCGATGGCGGCGATGGCGGTCGCGGTGGTCACATCATTTTAAAAGGCAACAAACAATTATGGACTTTATTGCACTTGCGTTATTACAAAAATGTAATTGCTGAAAATGGTGAGGGAGGCAGCAAAAATAACAGCACAGGCAAAAATGGCAAAGACATTATTATTGAAGTGCCGCTTGGCACCATTGCACGTGATGAGGAAACAGGAAAAAGGGAAGCAGAGATTTTAGAAGATGGCGAAGAAGTTATTTTGATGCATGGTGGTCGTGGCGGATTAGGTAATGCAAATTTTGCAACAGCAACAAATCAAGCACCGGATTATGCTCAACCGGGTGAATCGGGACAAGAAGGTTGGAAAATACTTGAGCTGAAAGTATTGGCAGATGTAGGTTTGGTGGGTTTTCCAAATGCAGGTAAATCAACATTATTATCTGTTGTTACAGCAGCAAAACCAAAGATTGCTGATTATGCTTTTACAACATTGACGCCACAATTGGGAATGGTTGACTATCGTGATGGAAAATCCTTTTGCATTGCAGACTTACCCGGAATTATTGAAGGCGCTGCTGAAGGCAAAGGATTGGGCCATCGTTTTTTAAGACATATTGAGCGCAATGCTGTGCTATTGTTTTTAATTCCCGCCGATAGCCAAGACCACAAAAAAGAATTTGAAATTCTTGTGAATGAACTAAAAGAATATAATCCTGAAATGTTACAAAAAGATTTTGTAATTGCGATAAGTAAAAGTGATATGCTCGATGATGAATTAAAAAATGCACTTGAAAAAGAATTGCCAAAAAACATTCCGCACATATTTATTTCATCAATTACACACAAAGGTTTGAATGAATTAAAAGACCTGTTATGGGCAGCTTTGAATAAACAATCTTAATAATTGTTAAAAAGACACTTATTTTTTAAAAATTTTTTATCATTTTATACTATTCAAAAATATGATAAGGATAATATTATTCTGATGATACCTCAATTAAAACACTCTGAAATACTTATCTGTACTGCATTCTAACCCTATGTGCTATTTATTAAGTTTTTGTTAGAAAATGATTTTTCTGCATACATGGGTTACCTTTTTCAAATTTTGGTATATATTTGTGTCGAAATTACACAATACTTCTACCAACACTAAACTCAAAGCTTTGAGCGCAGGTTCTCTGCAGTAGAATTAATCACTCAATTTATGGTTGCTGCCTTCTCGATTGCGTTGCGCAATGGTTGATTGTCTATTGATAAATTTTTTTGTTAATTAAAAAAACAAAGTATGAACAGAACATTTGTAAAATTCGCAAGCAAAAAGTTTATTCCGGCATTCATCGTAACAGCAGCGTTGCTGGCAACCGCACCTGTAAAAACTATGGCTCACCCAAGCCACAACATCGAGATTGTTTCCAATGAAAATACAACAGTTAAATATACAGGCAGCGCAGATGATGCATTATTCTTTGAAGTAAAAGTGAACAATCCAAAAGCAAACAAGTTCACGCTCATTATTCAAACAGAAGATGGTACAGTGTTGTACAGCAAAGACTACACGGATATCAACTTCACCAAGAAAGTGAAAATACTGAAGACAGACGAAGTAAATCGTTACAACATCAGTATCCGTTCTTCAAACAAAGAACTGGAAAACCACTTCTCCATCAGCACCGTATCAAAAACAATTGATGACGTTGTTGTAACGAAATTGTAATCCATAAGCGCTACGAAAAACTTGGGACAAGCATGCAGTTTTTACTGCATGCTTTTATTTTGCAGTTATAGGTTTATTATCTTTCCATTGCCACAAATAAATGCAGGCATACGTTCTGTAAGGGCTCCACTTTAAAGAAATTTTTATCAGTTTTTCGCGCAACAATTTTTTATCGCTCACGTCAAGCTTATAAAGTTTTATCATTGATTGCCGCAATCCCCAATCATCAATCGCAAACACATCTTCTCTGCCCAGTGTAAACATCAGCAGCATTTCAACAGTCCATTGCCCCACACCTTTTATTTGGGTAAGCAATTCAATAATTTCATCGTTGCTCATGCGCAGCAGTTTCTTATCGTTAATATCATTCTCCACAAAAAATTGTGCAACATTGTGCACATAACTTGCCTTCGCATTCGACAAACCAATCGAGCGTAATGTTGTAAGCGGTGTCTCTAAAATTTGTTGTGGCGCAGGTTCTTTATCGTTGTACAAAGCAAGAAATCTTTTTTGAATCACATCTGCAACTTTTGTACTCAACTGTTGGCTCATAATACTGCTCACCAAAGTGAACATAATATTTTTTCGCCTGCGCAATTCGCTCACCGGCTCCAAAATAATTTTTGCAAGCCGCTTATCTTTTTTCTGAAAGTGTTCGATATGTTCCATTCGTTCAAGATAAAGATTTATAATTTCTCTAAAGAATATTTATATGAAGAAGGTTTTGTTAGTGAAGCTTTTGTTCTTTGTGGCATCACCGGTTGTGTTGTGTCACTCACCGCATCGTTCTGAACAGTGTTTAACTGCAGGTTTCCGGTTCACATGTCTTATAGTTATTAAGTGTAAACTTATTCACATGTTATAACACAATCTTCAGCCCTAAAAAAATCAGGAGGCATAAAATCTTATCTACCAATATGAAGGACTAACTTTACATTTGAACACAGTTTATTTTATTGTTATGATAGAGCCAATTGTTACGGTACGAAATGCAAATATTTATCAGGGAGATAATCTTATTTTACAAGATGTAAATTTTACGGTTAGTCGCGGCGAGTTTGTATTTCTTGTAGGTAAAACAGGAACAGGTAAAAGCAGCTTACTTAAAACCTTATACGGTGAACTGCCGTTGAAAGAAGGTGAAGCAGCAGTTGCAGGTTTTAATTTAAAAGAAATGACGTGGAAAAAAGTTCCTTTCTTAAGAAGAAACCTTGGTGTGGTGTTTCAAGATTTTCAATTGCTCACTGATAGAAATGTGCACGAGAATCTTCGCTTTGTTTTAAAAGCGACGGGATGGAAAGATGAAAAATTGATTGAAGAAAAAATAAACGACGTGCTCGATAAAGTGGGCTTAAAAAGCAAAGGTTTTAAAATGCCTTTTGAAATGAGCGGTGGTGAACAACAGCGTGTAGATATCGCAAGAGCTTTACTTAACTCACCCAAACTGATTCTCGCTGATGAACCTACCGGNAANCTCGATCCNGAAACAAGTGATGAAATAATGCAGTTGCTTATACAAATCTGTAAAGACTACGGAACTTCTATTATCATGGCAACACACGATTTTATGGTAATAGGAAAATTTCCTTCACGCATGTTAAAAACAGAAAGAGGAAGAGTATATGATAGCTCGCTTGCAGAAGCATAAAGAGAGTTTTTAAATTGCAGATTATAGCATTATGCAAATAATTGTTTCAATAGCTACTCTAATTTATTATTAGTTATTGTCCAAAAAGTTGTTGATGAATTGTTGCCTAATTATTCAATCCCCTGCTACAAGNTGCGATAGGAGTTTACATCAACGCACGAGAAGCAAAAGCCCCTCACTACGAGATTTACTTATACCGACTATTCCAGAAAATTTTACGGGCAAATAATTTTCTCACTTGCAGCAAATCGCTTTACTCATTTCACCCNCTACATTAAAATTTCTCCGNTCCTAAAAAATTAGTTTCGCTACTAATTAATTAGTAGTATATTTGAACAAATTAATTTTTATGGTAAAACTGGCGAAAAGAGAAGAACAAATAATGCAGGTTTTTTGGGATTTAAAAAAGGCTTTTATCCGTGATGTAATTCCATTTTTACCGGAACCAAAACCTCATTATAACAGCGTGGCAACAATGGTGAAAATATTGGAGGATAAANGTTTTCTCGATCATGAAATAACGGGCAANATGTATTGCTATTTTCCGGTAATAAGCAGAGAAGACTATCAAAAGTTTGCGCTTAAAGATATTGTAAGCCAGTATTTCGATAACTCTTATCCGAGAATGCTTGCCTTTTTTGCGAAAGAGCAAAATCTCTCCGACAAAGAACTGAACGAGATTATACAAATTATAAAATCAGAAAAATGATTCCATATATCTTATACACTGCGCTTTTGTTAACCACATGCTTTTCTTTTTATAAGCTGCTGTTGCAAAAAGAAACTTTCTTTCATTTAAACAGATTTGTGTTGTTGCTGTGTATGACGCTTGCGTTCATTCTTCCCTTGTTACCTGTGCCACAGCAATGGTCGTTTAGAAAAAATACAACTGCTGTAATAGTAAGTCAGGAATCAAAAAGTTATACGAACAATACAACTCCTTCGATTGAGCAAAATACTTATTCACCTGTTGAATCTTCGGAAGAAAAACAAATTTTAACCTTGCAACAACTAAAGGCATGGATAATTTATTTGTATTGGTTTGGTGTGATTGTATTTGTTCTTAATTTTTTGATGCAAGCAATTATATTATTCTATAAAGCATATTCAAATCCTGTTATTGAAGACGGGAAGTTCCGCATTGTAGAAACTTCAGATGATAAAGCACCATGTTCGTTTGGTAACAATATTTTCATCAACCCTGCTAAATACGATTGGGAAACATACAATCAAATTCTGCTTCATGAAAAAATTCACATCGAACAAAAGCACACACTCGATCTTTTGCTTGCAGAAATTGTTTTGATTTTTCAATGGTTCAATCCTTTTGCATGGCTGTGGCGCAAAGAGATCGAGAACAATCTTGAGTTTCTTACTGATGATAAATTATTGCAACAACCATCTGTAGAGAAATCAAGTTATCAAATGAGTCTCTTAAAAGTTGCGGCACCCTATTTTCCGCTTGCTCTTACTACAAACTATAATCAATCACTTCTCAAAAAANGATTACTTATGATGAACACAAAAAAATCTAACGTGCATACCATTTGGAAATATTTTTTCCTTTTACCCGTGATGGTGTTGTTTGTATGTCTATTCAATGAACCTGTTGCCATAAGCCAAACAAATGATGAACAAAAAACATCCAAATCAAAAAACAATGAAGAACATCACGGCATAAAAACAGAAGGTAACTGGTTTGCCACAATAAAAGGGGATAAAATTAATATTCAGTTTAGAAATGATGATGAAGAAAATTCTTACAACGGAAACACTTTTCAATTGAATGAATTCAAAGACTTGCCAAGAGATAAAACCGGCACTTTTACATTAACCCGCGAAGCAGGCACTATGGANTTTATCGGAAAATTTGAAGGCGACAAAGGAATGGGTACATACAAGTTCACACCTGATAAAAATTACAGCGCCGATATGAAAAAAGAAAACATCAATATTTCAAGCGATGAAGATATGATGGTGTTTTTCTTTGTGAATATCAAACGCTCTTATGTGCAAATGCTTAAGCAAAATGGTTATACCAATATTGATAAAGATGATTTAATCCCATTAGCAGCGCTTGATATAAATGAAGCATACATTAAATCAATTAAAGAAGCAGGCTTTAATAATATTTCGGTTGAAGATCTAATCCCTTTTCGCTCATTGGGCGTAGATAAAGCATATATTGACGAGATACGAAAAGTAGGTTACCCAAACATCTCGCCCGATAAGATCATTACTTTTAAAGCACAAGGTATTAATGGAAAATATATCGCTGATTTTCGCAGTTCGGTTAAAAGTGAGAATAATAAAAATGAGAACAACAATGAGAATGATGAGAATAACAAGAATAAGAACAACGACAAAAACAAAGATGAATACAAGAATAAAAATAAAGATGATAACGAAGATAATGAAGATGCAATGATTTCTTACAAAGCATTAAACATAACTCCCGACTATGTACAATCATTGAAAAATGCAGGATATGATAATCTTTCAACTGATAATATCATTTCGATGAAATCGTTGGGCGTAACAGCAGATTACATAAAGGGCTTTCATGATGCAGGTTACACAAACATTCCTGCCGACCAACTTATTTCTTTAAAGGCACAAAACATAACGCCTGCTCAAATAAAGGAATATAAATCACTTGGTGTAGGCAATGCTGATGTTGATGATGTAGTGTCGGCAGTAGCAACAGGCACAACTCCTGCTTTGATAAAAGAATATCAATCGCTCGGTTTTAAAAATCTAAGATTGGAAGATATCATTTCTGCAAAGTCAACAGGTACTACGCCTGCATTAATAAAAGAATATCGCTTGCTTGGCTTTGAGAATCTTAGCCTCGACGATATTGTTTCAGCAAAAGCGACCGGNACNACNCCNGCATTAATAAAGGAATACCGCTCACTTGGTTTTGAAAATCTTGATCTGGACGATATTGTTTCAGCAGTAGCAACGGGCACCACTCCTTCTTTTATTACTTC
>JGI25406J46586_10001524_pt1 | contig 10927 bp, 7 predicted proteins | sample TabmetS4T2R2_FD_46586 | JGI IMG/M metagenome (IMG submission 46586) | reverse complement strand
CCGGGGAGCAACTGTGCTGTGAAGTAGACCGCCGATCGGCCGGCCTCAAGGCTGGCGCAAGCGCGCCACCGCCTTCGGCGGCTGACGGCCTTGACCCCGTCCGCCTCGCCGGTCTGTCGGCTTTGCATGCGCTCGGTCGAGGACCGAACGCGGTAAGGCGCGCTCGATCAGCTCACCGCAATGCGTAGCGGCTCGGATCCCATTTCTCGCCGCGGGCGATCATCGTATTGAGGATCACGATCAGCTTGCGCATGCAGGCGATCAGCGCAACTTTCGGCTCCTTGCCCTTGGCAATCAGCCGTTGATAGAAGGCCTTGAGCACGGGGTTGTGCTGCGTCGCGGCGCCCAGACAAGCCATGTAGAAGAGATTGCGGATTCGACGCCGTCCGCCCTTGATGTGACGTTCGCCGCGGCGTTTGCCGCTGTCGTCATCGTAAGGGGCGGCCCCCAACAAGGCGCTGGCGATCTTGCCGCTCACCTGGCCCAGTTCCGGCATGGTTGCGATCAGCCCGGCCGAGCTCGTGCTCGCCAGTCCCGGCACGCTCTCGATGATCTCGGCGAGCTCTGCAAATCGCGGGGTCGTCTTGATCATGGCACCGGCCGCAGCCTCCAGCTTGGCAATTTCGAGCGCAATCTTCTTCAACAGTCGCGCCTGCATCTTGTGCACGATGTCGGGCGAAGAATGCTCGCTACTGTTTTGCAGGCTGGTCTGCAGATCAATCAGGCGCAGACGCGCGTAGACGATCTGTACCAGCTTCTCGCGTTCNGCATCACAGGCCTGACCTGGTGCGTCGGTGAAGGTCTCGGCGAACCAGGCGATCATCTGCGCATCGATCGCATCGTTCTTGGCCAGCCGCCCGGCCGATCGGGCGAAGTTGCGCACCCGCTTCGGATCGACGATCCGGACCTCAATGCCTGCCTTGCGCAAGGCATAGGCCCAGTCCCGCTCGTAGCCGCCGCTGGCCTCCATCACCGCCTTACCCACCTTGCAGCTGCGAAGCCACGACGTCAGCCGGCGTCGTCCCTCCAACGTGTTTGGGAACGTTCGTGTGGGCGACTGCGAGCGAATGCACGCATCCACCTTGTCCTTGGCAACATCGATACCGACGACAACGAGATCGTTTTGTGTCATCATCCACTCCCTTCCTTGCTCGGTTCGGGCTCGAAGCCCGTGCAACTGTTCGGGTTGAGGAAGAACACCGGATCTGTCCCACGCTCCCCGACAGGCTCCAGGGCCTTCGAGCACATTCGGGCTCAGATCCAGCGACGGGCGGTTGGTCAGAACCGCCCGTTCGCACATTCTGGCAAATTTTGCGGACACAAGATCACGTATAAGCCGCCAAACCATTGCGCGGGGAAGGCCGGGATGTCTCGGCTGTACCTGTCAAATCCGTGTGCGTTCTTTTCTACCCATTGCACACGGTTATGCGGGTGCCGCCGGCACCCGGCCTTCCTGCGCCCTCTTCTCGAAGAGGGCCAACGAAACGGTCAAACCCCGGGCAAAATCATGCCGCGGGATCGACGCTTCACGTTCGCGTGCAACCGGTCTGGAATTGCCGCAATGTCTTCAGCATATCGGCCGGACCTGCAGAAGGATCGGCTCCATGGCCTCGCACGTGGACTTCACCAGCCAGGACTATTTCCGGAACCCGGCGGCCTCGCTCGAGCGGCTCCGCAACGAGGGGTCCGTGGTCGAGGTCAATTTTCCCATCGTCGGCCGGGTCTGGACCACCACCACGCAGGCGATGGCCGATCGCGTTCTCAAGGACACCGACATCTTCACCATCCGCAAGGAGGATGGCGAGGTCGCCGGCATGCGCTGGTGGATGCCCGGCATCATCAAGACCTTCGCCACCACCATGCTGTCGATGGACGAGCCGGACCATAAGCGGCTACGCGACATCGTCGACGAAGCCTTCCGCCGCCGCGCCGTGCTCGGCATGGAGCCGCATATCCAGGCAACCGCCGCGCGACTGGCCGACAATCTGTTTGCCGAGGGCAGCCCCGCCGATCTGGTGCAGCGCTATGCGCGCGAGCTGCCGCTATCGGTGATCTGCGAATTGCTGGGGCTGCCGGAGGCCGACCGGCCGAAATTTTCCGCGCTCGCCGGCCGCTTCTCGCGCCTGACCGGTCCGTTGGGATTCCTGCTTACGATTCCGAACGCGATCGCGCTGCGGCGCTATCTCGAAGGCTATCTGGAGACCGTGCGCCGGCACGGCGGCGAAGGATTGATCGCGGAAATCGTGCGGGTCGAGAAGGAGGGCGGGCGGATCAGCGGCAACGAGATCGTCTCGATGGTGTTTTTGCTGCTGTTCGCCGGTCACGAGACCACCACGCATCTCATCAGCGGCTCCGTGCATGAGCTCTTGAAAAACCCCACCTTGCGCGACTGGCTTGAGCAAGACTGGAGCCGCGCCGATCTCGCGGTCGAAGAATTCCTCCGCTTCCTGACGCCGGTGCAATTTACAAAGCCGCGCTATGTGCGCCGGGACGTCGATCTCGGCGGGGTCGTCGTGCGCAAAGGCGAGCGCATCATGCCGATGCTTGCGGCGGCCAACATGGATCCGGCGGCCAATCCGCATCCGGAAGCGCTCGACCTCGATCGCAAGCCGAACCGGCATATCGCCTTCGGAACCGGCATCCATTTCTGCCTCGGTCATCAGCTCGCGCGGATCGAGGGCAGGTGCGCGCTGAAGGCGCTGTTCCTGCGCTGGCCGAAGCTGACCCTTGCGGTGCCGGAGGCCGAGATCGTCTGGCGCAAGCGGCCGGGCATGAAAGCCATCGATCGCCTCCCGGTTGTGGCAGGCGAAACCTAGAGCTAAAGAAAGGTGGCTTCTTGCTGTCTTTATGGTTGCGCGAGGGCAACGATTGTGTCGCCAGAGCAACAGGGAGCTAACATTTGAGTGGAAAGGGGGGGTGGTTGAACCAAACGCCGCTTTTTAGCCACACCCCTTCATGAAATCATTTCCCCAGAAATCCACAGGACTCAACAGGGCGAAGGGGCGGACCTCCCGGGACCCCAAGCGAGTTGTCAGGTGGGGAAACAGGCCGCGCGATGGACGCCAGGACGAACATCAAGGCTAGGCTGCCCAGCCGTCACGTGACGGAAGGGCCCGCGCGCGCGCCGCACCGCTCCTACCTCTATGCCATGGGTCTCACCACCCAGCAGATACACCAGCCCTTTGTGGGCGTTGCGTCCTGCTGGAATGAGGCCGCCCCCTGCAATATCGCGCTGATGCGTCAGGCCCAGGCCGTCAAGAAGGGCGTCGCCGCCGGCGGCGGCACGCCGCGGGAATTCTGCACCATCACCGTCACCGATGGGATCGCCATGGGCCATGACGGCATGCGCTCCTCGCTGCCGTCGCGCGAATGCATCGCCGACTCGGTTGAACTGACCGTCCGCGGCCACGCCTATGACGGCCTAGTGGGGCTTGCCGGCTGCGACAAGTCCTTGCCCGGCATGATGATGGCGATGGTTCGCCTCAACGTGCCCTCGATCTTCATCTACGGCGGCTCGATCCTGCCCGGCAGCTTTCGCGGCCAACCCGTGACCGTGCAGGACATGTTCGAGGCGGTCGGCAAGCACTCGGTCGGCGAGATGTCGGACGAGGACCTCGACGAGATCGAGCGGGTGGCCTGTCCCTCGGCGGGCGCCTGCGGCGCCCAGTTCACCGCCAACACCATGGCGACCGTCTCCGAGGCGATCGGCCTTGCACTCCCGTATTCTGCCGGAGCCCCTGCGCCTTACGAGATCCGGGACTCCTTCTGCGCCGCCGCCGGCGAGAAAGTGGTTGAGCTGATCGCGCTAAACCTCCGTCCGCGCGACATTGTCACCCGCAAGTCGCTGGAGAATGCCGCCGCCGTCGTGGCGGCGTCCGGCGGCTCGACCAATGCTGCGCTGCACTTGCCTGCGATCGCCAACGAGTGCGGCATTAAATTCAATTTGTTCGATGTTGCCGAAATCTTCAAAAAGACACCGTACGTCGCCGATTTGAAGCCGGGTGGCCGTTATGTTGCCAAAGACATGTTTGAGGTTGGTGGCATTCCGCTTCTGATGAAAACGTTGCTCGATAATGGCCATCTGCACGGGGATTGCATAACCGTGACGGGCCGAACGATCGCCGAAAACCTCAAAAGCGTGAAATGGAATCCGCACCAGGATGTCGTGCGGCCAGCCGACAAGCCGATCACCGTCACGGGCGGTGTGGTCGGCCTGAAGGGAAATCTCGCTCCAGAAGGTGCGATCGTGAAAGTCGCGGGAATGTCGAAGTTGAAATTTACCGGGCCGGCCCGCTGCTTCGACCGCGAAGAGGACGCCTTCGATTCCGTCCAGAAGCGCACCTACCGGGAAGGCGAAGTCATCGTCATCCGCTACGAGGGGCCGCGTGGCGGTCCCGGCATGCGGGAGATGCTGTCGACCACCGCCGCGCTAACCGGGCAGGGCATGGGCGGCAAGGTCGCGCTGATCACCGACGGCCGGTTTTCCGGTGCCACCCGCGGCTTCTGCATCGGCCATGTCGGGCCGGAGGCGGCCATTGGCGGGCCGATCGGGTTGGTCCGGGACGGCGACGTCATCGAGATCGACGCCGAGGCTGGAACCCTTAACGTAAAATTGACCGACGCGGAACTCGCCGAACGCAAGACCAAATGGGCTCCTCGCGCGACCAACCATGGGTCGGGTGCGCTGTGGAAGTATGCCCAGCAGGTCGGGCCGGCGGTGGACGGGGCGGTTACCCACCCTGGTGGCGCACACGAGAAACAGTGCTATGCGGACATCTAGGCGTACCATCATTGCGTTCGTTCTGGGGGCCCTCCCGCTGGCTCCCGCGTTCGGATTCGATGGCACGCCGGTCAATTCGCCCGTCAAGCCGACGGCTCCGCTCGGTGTCGCGGCGACGCCACCGGTAGCGGCCGCGCCGCTCGGCAACAAGCCGGTTCCGCCGGGCAACGTCCCCGCAGCCGCCGTGCCCACCGCCACGAGCGCGTCTTCCTCTACCGTGGTCGCGCTGGAATACGCCGCCGAGGGCGGCCATCCCGTGGCGCAGTGGAAGCTCGGGCGGATGTATGCCGATGGCGATGGCGTGGTGCAGAACGACCTGCGCGCCTTCGAATATTTCAGCAAGATCGCCAACCAGCACGCCGAGGACAACCCGTCGGCGCCGCAGTCCGGGATCGTCGCCCAGGCGTTTGTGGCGCTCGGCCGCTATTATCTCAGCGGCATTCCGAACTCGAAGGTGAAGCCCGATCCGGAGCGGGCGCGGGAGATGTTCTCCTATGCCGCGTCCTATTTCGGCAATGCCGACGCGCAGTACGATCTGGCGCGGCTCTACTTCAAGAGCACCGGCAATTCGCCGGAGAGCTTCCGTCAAGGCATCCGCTGGCTGGGTCTGGCCGCGCAGAAGGGGCAGTACCAGGCACAGGCGCTGCTCGGCCAGATGCTGTTCAACGGCGAGCAGATGCCGCCGCAGCGCGCCCGCGGCCTGATGTGGCTGATTCTGGCCAGCGAAAACGCCGCTGCCGCCGGTGCCAACGAAGCCTGGATCAAGGAAAGCTACAACCGGGCGATCGCGAAGGCGTCCGACAGCGACAACGCCATGGCGCTGCAGATGCTCAAGCACTGGGTCAAGGGCGGCCGCGACTGATTCCGCGCGGCGCCATCCGCTAGGCCGTCGCGAGGTCAAGATCCGCCCAGACCGGGACATGGTCCGACGGCTTCTCCCAGGCCCGCACATAGCTGTCGATCCCGACGTCGATCAGCCGGTCGCTGGCCTGCGGCGACAGCAGCAGGTGATCGATCCGCAGGCCCCAGTTCTTCTGCCAGGCCCCGGCCTGGTAGTCCCAGAACGTGTACTGGCCCGGCGCGTCGCTGACCGCGCGCAAGGCGTCGGTGAGGCCGAGGCCGAGCAGCGCCTGGAAGGATTCGCGCGTGGTCGGGCGGAACAGGGCGTCGCCGACCCAGGCAGCGGGGTTGTAGACATCGGCGGCGGCCGGAATGACGTTGAAGTCGCCGGCCAGCACCAGCGGCTCCTCGGCCTTGAGCCGTTCCTTCGAGTACTCAAGAAGGCGGGACATCCATTTGAGTTTGTAGTCGTATTTGTCGCCGGGCGCCGGGTTGCCGTTGGGCAGATAGAGACACGCCACCCGCATCACGCCGCGCTTGAGCGTCACCACGCCCTCGATGAAGCGGGCGTGGGCGTCCTCGTCATCGCCGGCGAGGCCCGACTTGGTCTCGTCAAACGGCAGCTTGGACAGCAGCGCCACGCCGTTGAAGGTCTTCTGGCCGTGGGTGACGACGTTGTAGCCGAGCGATTCGATCTCCAGCCGNGGGAAAGCCTCGTCGACGCACTTGNTTTCCTGCAGGCAGGCGATGTCNGGCGAGCACTCCTTGAGCCACGCCATGAGNGGCTCGATCCGCTGCCGGACCGAATTGACGTTCCACGTAGCNATGCGCATGAAAAAGACCCGGCCCGTAACCCAGATTTTGCGATAGTGGCATACCATCAGTCATCAGGCTGTGGTAACCGTTTACAAATAAGGCATAAAACTCGCCGTCAAGGGCAGGAATAGGCGTCCCTGGTGTTATTCACCGGCGGGACCGTAAGAACGATGAAAAAACGAAGCTGGATTTTGCTTGTCGGCGCGCTTGGCATTGCAGCGGTAGCGGCCTTTGTCACCCGGTCGTCCTGGATGGGCAGCAATGCCAGCGCCCAAGGCCCGCAGCGCCCCCGGACGATTTCGGTGGAAATCGCCAAGGCCGAGCGCAAGCCGGTTCCGGTCGATGTCGACGCCAATGGCACGGTAACCCCGATCTCCAGCGTCGCGCTCAAGTCGCGGCTGGAGACGACTATCGTTGCCGTGCATTTCGAGGACGGCGCCAAGGTCAATGAGGGCGACCTGCTGTTCACCCTCGACGCCCGCCAGATCGACGCCCAGATCGAGCAGGCCGAAGGCACGCTCGCCAAGGACCAGGCGCAGCTCGAGGGGGCCATGCGCGACCTGCGCCGCTACACAGACCTCGTCGCCAAGGGCGCCACCACCCAGGTCAACCTCGACAATGCCAGGACGCAGTCCGACACGCTGACCGCCACCATCAAGGCCGATCAGGCCGTGCTCGACAATTACAAGGTCCAGAAGAGCTACACCCTGATCCGTGCGCCCTTCGCCGGCCGCATCAGCGCCGCCAACGTGAAGGTCGGCAATTTCGTCCGTCCCGCCGATACCCAGCCGCTCGCCGTCATCAACCAGATGGCGCCGGTCTACGTGACCTTTGCGGTGCCGCAGCGCGTGCTGGTCGATCTGCGCGAGGCCATGGCGAAGAATGGCTCGCGGGTGATCGCGACCGTTCCCGGCCGGAAAAGCTCCGAGGAGGGCAAGGTGGCGATGGTGGAAAACACCGTCGATGCCACTACCGGCATGATCACCGTGCGCGGGGTGATGGACAATGGCAACGAGACGCTGTGGCCGGGCACGCTGGTGTCGACCAAGCTGATCATTCGCACCGAGGAATCCGTGGTGGTGCCGACCATCGCGGTGCAACGCAGCCAGAGCGGCAACTTCGTGTTTGTCGTGAAGGACGGCGCGGCAAGGGTTCAGCCGGTGACTGTCGATCGCACATTCCAAGGGTTTTCCGTGATCTCGGATGGCCTGTCGGGCGGCGAGAGCATTGTCACCGACGGACAGTTGCTGCTGTCGGATGGCACGCGCGTCGAACCGCGCGCGAAGAAGGCCGGAGCGTAAGCGATGACGCTATCCGAACTCTGCATCCGCCGGCCGGTGATGACGACGCTGATCACGGCGACGATCATTGCCTTCGGCGTGTTCGGGTTCCGCCTGCTGCCGGTGTCGGCACTACCGAGGGTCGACTTCCCCACCATCGCCGTGACCGCGACGCTGCCGGGGGCCAGCGCCGATACCATGGCTGCATCGGTCGCCGGCGTCATCGAGCGCCAGCTCTCGACCATTGCCGGCATCTCGTCGATGACGTCGAACTCCTCGCAGGGCACCAGCGTCATCACCATCCAGTTCGATCTCAACCGCAACATCGACGCCGCCGCACTCGACGTGCAGACCGCGCTGACGATCGCGCAACGCAGGTTGCCGATCGAGATGAAGATCCCGCCGAGCTTCCGCAAAGTGAATCCGGCGGACTTCCCGGTGCTGTTCGTCGTGCTGGGCTCGGCGACGTTGCCGCTGTCGACCGTCAACGAGTACGGCGACATCACCATCGGGCAGGCGATATCGCAGCTCCCGGGCGTTGCCCAGGTCTCGGTGTATGGCGCGCAGAAGTTCGCCATCCGGGTCCAGGCCGACCCTGAGGCTGCTGCCGCGCGCGGGCTGTCCATGGAGGACATCCGCAACGCGGTGGCCAATGCCAACTCGTCCACGCCGGTCGGCACGCTGAACGGACCGAAGCAGGATGTCGCGCTACAGGCCTCCGGCCAGATGGACAAGGCGGCCGACTACAGCACGATCACCGTCAAATGGGTCAACGGATCGCCGGTCAAGCTCAGCGAGGTCGCGCGCGTCTATGACAGTGTCGAGAACGACAAGATTGCGAGCTGGTTGAACGGCGACCGCTCGATCGTGCTGGGCATCCAGAAGCAGCCCGACGCCAACACGGTGGCCGTGGTCGATTCCATCCTGGCGAAACTGCCGGCGCTGCGCGCCGCGATCCCGCCATCGGTCACGATCAACGTGCTGATGGACCGGTCGATCTCGATCCGTCAGGCGGTGGCCGATGTCGAGGAGACGCTGCTGATCGCGGTCGCCCTGGTGATCCTGGTGATCTTCCTGTTCCTGCGCTCGGCGTCGGCGACCTTCATTCCGGCGCTGGCGGTGCCGATCTCGCTGGTCGGCACCTGTACCGCGATGTATGCGCTCGATTATTCCATCAACAACATGACGCTGCTGGCGCTGACGCTGTCGGTCGGTTTCGTGGTCGACGACGCCATCGTCATGCTGGAGAACATCGTCCGCCACATCGAGCACGGCATGCGGCCGTTCGAGGCCGCGCTGAAGGGCGCGCGCGAGATCGGCTTCACCATCATCTCGATCACGTTTTCGCTTATCGCGGTGTTCATACCGGTGCTTTTGATGGGCGGCATCGTCGGCCGCGTGTTCCGCGAGTTCGCGGTCACCGTTTCCGTAGCCATCGTGGTGTCAGGCTTCGTGTCGCTGACGCTGACCCCGATGCTGTGCGCGCGCGTGCTGAAGGCTCATGACGAGACAAAGAAGCCCAACGTCGTGTTGCGGGTGTTCGAGCGGATGTTCGATTCCTGGCTCCGGGCCTATGAATGGACGCTCGACTGGGTGCTGACCAAGAAGTTCCTGATGCTGATGGTGACGTTCGCGACGCTGGGCGGCACCGTTTATCTCTACATGATCGTGCCGAAAGGCTTCTTCCCGCAGGAGGACACCGGATTCCTCATCGGCGTGACCGAAGCCGCGACAGATACCTCCTTCGAGGCGATGAAGGATCGGCAGCAGGCGCTGGTCGACGTGTTGAAGTCCGATCCGGCGATCGACTACATCAATTCGACTGTCGGTTCAGGCGGTCCGAACCCGACCGCGAACTACGGCCGTCTGTTCGTCGCCCTGAAGCCGAAGAAGGAACGCGACCATCTCAGTGTAATCATTGGACGGCTCCGGGCGAAGGCGCGTCAGGTTCCCGGCTTGCAGGCGTTTTTCCAGCCGATCCAGAACCTCAATATCGGCGGCCGGATTTCCAAGGCCCAGTATCAGTACGTGCTGCAGAGCGGCGACACCGAAGCGCTGTACCGCATATCGCCGGAAATGCTCGACAGGATCGCGAAGATCCCTGGCCTGCTCGACGTCACGCCGGACCTCTACATCAAGAACCCGCAGATGACGGTCGACATCGACCGCGAGAAGGCGGCGATCTACGGCGTCACCGTCGATCAGGTGCGCAACCAGCTCTACAACGCCTTCGGCACGCGTCAGATCGGCACCATCTATATGCCGTCGAACGACTACCAGATCATCCTCGAGGTGGAGCCGCGCTTCAAGGTCGACCCGTCCGACCTGTCAAAGCTCTATATGAAGACGGGGAACGGCCAGACTATTCCGCTCGATGCGGTGGCAAAGCTGGTGCCAAGCGTCGGCCCGCTGCAGATCAACCACCAGGGCCAGCAGCCGGCGGTGACGATCTCGTTCAACCTCGCGCCCGGCTATTCGCTGGGCTACGCCGTCGACAAGATCACCGCGCTCGAGCAGGCATCCAACCTGCCGGTGACGATCGTAACCGGCTTCTCCGGCACCGCGCAGGTATTCCAAGACTCGCTGCGCGGGCAGGGCGTGCTGATCCTCGCCGCCGTGTTCGCCGCCTTCATCATACTCGGCATTCTCTACGAGAGTTTCATTCATCCGATCACCATCATCTCGGGCCTGCCGTCGGCCGGCATCGGCGCGATCCTGACCTTGATGCTGTTCAGCATGGAGATGTCCGTGATCGCCATGATCGGCATCGTCATGCTGGTCGGCATCGTCAAGAAGAACGCGATCATGATGGTGGACTTCGCGCTGGAGCGCCGCCGCGTTGGCCTCTCCGCCGAGCACGCGATCCGCGAGGCCGCGCTGCTCCGCTTCCGCCCGATCATGATGACGACGTTCGCGGCGATCTTCGGCACGCTGCCGATCGCGCTCGGCGCCGGCGCCGGCGCCGAGTTGCGTCAGCCGCTGGGCATCGCCGTCGTCGGCGGCCTCTGCGTGTCGCAGCTGCTGACGCTCTACATCACGCCCGTGGTCTACATCTATCTTGACCGCATCGACCGCAGGCTCAAGCGCCGTCTCGAGCCTCAGCAAGACGACACCGGCGACGCCGAGCCGCCGCGCGTGGTGGCGGCCGAATGATGCCGCGCGAAAAGGCGAGGCAGATTGCAGGCTGCTTCGCCGTTGCGGCGGCTACGTT
>JGI25406J46586_10001522_pt1 | contig 10947 bp, 7 predicted proteins | sample TabmetS4T2R2_FD_46586 | JGI IMG/M metagenome (IMG submission 46586) | reverse complement strand
CCAGCCGATAGGCAAGATTCTGCGGCTCACGCTGGATGGCAAACCAGCCCCGGGCAATCCCAACTTCGGCAAAACCGGCGCCGCCACCATTCAGCTCATCGATCCGCCACGGGACACCGAAGTCGCCAAGACAGCGAAGCCGGTGAGCACCTATACCTTTCCCGGCCCCAACCTGACGCCGGCAGAAACCTGGGCTAGTGGCTTCCGCGCACCGTATGGTTTGGCGCTTTCGCCAACCGGTGAATTATGGGAGGTTGAACATGGACCCCGCGGCGGTGACGAGCTGAACCTGATCGAGAAGGGCAAAAACTACGGCTGGCCACTCGTCTCCTATGGGGTGAACTACAACGAGGTGCCGATTCCCAGTCACGACACGCGGCCCGACTTTGTGAAGCCGGTCCTCTATTGGGTACCGGTGATCGCGCCGGGCAACCTCATGTTCTACCGCGGTACCAAAACTTTTCCGCAATGGGACGGCAACGGCTTTATCAGCGGCCTGGCGTCGAAGACGCTCAATCGCATCATCTTCGACGGTAAAGGTGGAGCCAAGGCGGCCGAGCGCTGGAATATCGGCAAACGTATTCGCGATGTGGAAGAAGCGCCCGACGGTTCGCTGTGGTTGCTGGAAGACGCGAATCCCGGCGCTCTGATCCATGTGACTCCAAAGGCGACTCCGTAGTAATGACTCCGCGTGAATGGCGCTGCCGAGGATGATGGCGAGATCGCGATAGCTTGCCAAACGCGAAGAAATTTACCATTTCCGCGAAAGAATGCTCCATCCATAACCGCCATCTTGCTCCCCAAGATCTGATGAGTGGGCGGTTTGGATGGAGATGAATTTCGCGTCGATTGTATTCTTAAGAGTATGGAGACCGAGACGGTAACAATTCAAGTAGACCCATCGACAAAGGAAGCAATTATCGATTCTCTTATTGATTGGGAATATGCCGATGAATGCGCTGCTGAGGCCGACCCATCCGTCACCCTCGAAGATGTTCGTGCAAGACTGTCGAAAATCTCCAGTTCAATGGTCGATGATTTTCGTAGAGAGAGAGACGAACGATAGAACAGCTCCGCCAAAATAAGCCCCAGCTCTATGAGAGAGTCATGGCCCACAACCGGCAAAAGGGCGCAACAATAGTCACGCCTGGGCCGGCTCACCAATGGAGATCAAGCTTCAATCCGACGCCGGTTTAGTGTCACAATCATCCAAGCTTTGCCTCCGAGTTTTTGGCTTGCTTGCGCGCGGAGAGATCTGAGCATACGATATGTGCGCCCGCGTGTCGTAGGTGTTTTTTCCTGAAGCCACGCCCTTTCCTTTTCAATCCGGTCGGAAGACGCCGGGATCGCCCGACGATGGCCTGAGAGAAGGGCGATCTATTCCTGACAGCCGCCATGGTCACTCAGCTGGAATCATCGATTGTTCGAATCTTCAACAAAAATCGCGCCGTCGTGGGCGCCGGGTTTCTGATCTCCTCGCGCCATGTGATCACGTGCGCGCACGTGGTGGCGGACGCATTAGGCCTCGCCCGGACCCATGCTGATCAGCCGGGTGGAGAGATCGAGTTCGACTTTCCGCTGATTGCCATTGGCTGTGAGGTAAAAGCCACACCGGTCTTCTGGCTCCCAATGAGGTCGGAGTCCGGTCAACCGGATGGTGATGAGGATCTCGCCGTCTTGGAGGCGACAGCCAGCTTGCCTCCGGGATCGAGCGCGGCTTCGCTCGCCGTTCCGGACGCGGCAGCAGAAGAGGCCTGCAAGACCTATGGATTTCCGGAGAATTGCGATAGCGGAGTGCCTACCTCAGGTGTGCTCAGAGGCCGGATCGGCGGGGGATGTCAGTTGCTCGAAAGCGAGAAGTACGGAGGCTATTTCGCCCGGCAGGGATTCAGCGGGGCTCCGGTCTGGGTTGATCAGGCAGTGATTGGAATGATCGTCAGCGCGGATGAGGAGAACCGGGCGGCCTATCTGATCCCCGCTTCCTTGCTCATCAAAGTCATTTCGGCCGGGATGCCCGAGCTGAGCGCGCAAATGGCGATCGTCAATCGGACTGTTAATCCCCACGCTCTCGATCAGCGTGGCGGTTCCGGGCGAGAGCGGGAGCTCTCGTATCTGGAGCGGCTCAAGGCGCGTTTGAACGAGCGCGATGAGATGGAAGTCCCTCCGGAACGTTTCAATGAAGACCGAAAGGCGAAGGGCCTCAAGACCGACAGATACACATCGATGAGCGGCGTCTCGCAACAGAGGCCCCGCCGCGTGGAGATGAAGGCACAATTCGAATTACGCCCGATGCCGATCGGCAAGGGGCGCGAGATGCTGCAGGAATCGCGCCGGTTCCCGGATGCGGTCAAGGAGATTCGCCGCATCCGGCGGGCGGCGCTGCTGGGCGATCCGGGAAGCGGAAAAACAGCGACCATCTTGAAACTGGTGGCGGAGCTGATCGTGGACGCGGAGCGGAATGACAAAGCCCCGCTCCCGCTCTTGATCGAGCTGCGCGAATGGACGAAGGCCGAGCCGTTGGAGACCCTGATGACAGCTCAACTAGGCGATCTGGGGAAGGACCTTGATCGATTGCTGACTGAGAAACGGGCGGCGTTGCTGTTGGACGGATTGAATGAGTTGCCGACCGGACAGCGCGCAACGAAGTATCCGGAGGTGAAGCGATTCATCGAGCGGCATCGGGACCTGCTCGCCGTCATCTCTTGCCGGGAACTCGATTATGAAAAGAGCGAGTTCTGTTTGGATGTCATCACCATCAGGCCGTTGGATCCGGTGCGGATTCGTGATTTCGTCGGGCGCTACCTGGGCGAAGAGCCGGGAGAGAGGTTGTTCTGGGAGCTGGCCGGCGAACGCACGCGCAACTATCACTCCGACTTCATCGCCAGGGTCGGCCCGGAACACGAAGAGACATTCTGGGTGGCGGACCATCTGCCCGATCACCTGAAATGGACTGATGATTGGGACACCGAAAACAAATACGGCTATTGGAGTGGTTGGCTCAAGCATCGAGAAGAGCCTTCGAGCCTCATGGCGCTGGCGCGCAATCCATACATGCTTCTGATGTTGACGCGCGTCTATCATCAGGAAGGCAAATTGCCGGAGAACCGTGGCGAGTTGTTCCGGGCGTTCGTGGACGTGCTGCTCGTGGAGCGTGAGGGCATTCCGGAGCCGGAGCACGAGCCGTTGATCGCCGGATTGGCGAAAGTTGCCTATCGGATGCAGACGAGGCGCGCTCCGGGCAATGAAGGTGATAGTAATGATGCCTGGACCGTGCTGCCGAAGGATGAAGTGATCGCCATCATCGGCGCCGATCTGCTCTATCGTGCCGCGAGCGCGAGCATCCTGAATGTGGGAGAGCAGGTGCGATTCACTCACCAGCTGTTACAGGAATACTTCGTGGCCCGGCATATGGAGATTGAAGTCGGAGCCGGGAGGTTGAAGGCAAGCAAAATCTGGCCGCCGGATCGATGGTGGGAGCGGACCAACTGGGAAGAGGCGGCGGTCCTTTACGCCGGTCTCTACAGCGATGATTGCAGCCACGTCATCGAGTGGGTAGCGGAGGCCAACCCGGAGGTGGCGGCGCAGTGCGTGGTTCGCAGCGGGGCGAAGCTGTCCGACGCGACCCGCGAACGATTGCGGTCAAGATGGATTGCCCGTCTGACCGATCTCAAAGGCAATCCGAAACCGGAAGCGCGGGCCGCAGTGGGGCGGGCGCTGGGACTGACCGGATGGGACGACCGCAAAGGAGTGGGCGTGAGTCAAGTCACCTTGAATGGATGCAGCGTGACCTTGCCTGACATCGATTGGGTGGAGATCCCCGGCGGCGAGTTCAAGTACGGCGATCAGGGTGAAAGTGATAGCCCACCGCAAACACTCATGTTGCCCACATTTCATCTCAGCCGCTACCCGGTAACTTATGCGCAGTTTCAGACCTTTCTCGACGATCCTGAAGGCTACGCTGATCCGCGATGGTTTGAAGGCCTGGCTGCCGATGATGATGAGCGCCGGATAGATGAGCAGTCTTTCAAATTCGCCAACCATCCGCGTGAAACCGTGAACTGGTATCAGGCGGTAGCCTTCTGCCGATGGTTGTCGTGGCGGCTCGGCGGCGGCTCTGACCTTGACGATGTGGAAGGATGGGCGGTGCGATTACCGACCGAATATGAATGGGAGAAGGCGGCGCGAGGCACGGATGGGCGAATCTATCCTTATCAGGGGAATTTCGACGCAGCGAAAGGCAACACCAGCAAGACCGGTCTGGGGCAGACCAGCGCGGTCGGCATCTTCCCGAATGGGGCATCGCCTTACGGAGTGATGGATCTGAGCGGCAACGTGTGGGAATGGTGCCTGAGCAATTACAACAAGCCTGAACAGGATGCGCGCCGGGAGAACTTGCGCACTGATGATACTCGTGTCCTGCGGGGCGGCTCGTGGATCGGTCATCATGTTTACGCGCGCGCCGCCTTTCGTGTCGACGATCATCCTGCCGTTCGCGGCAGCAATATCGGGTTTCGGTTGGTTGTTGGTCGTCCCCCTTCTCGTTAGGTTTTTCTGATCACTGTCGGCGGCGGTGCGCGTCAGCGCAGGCGCGTAGCGCAAGCCGCTTTCTATTGCGCCGAAGGCGCATGAAATTTTTTAGATCCAGAGGAGATGTCATGAAACGATTGATCAAGTATCCGCTCGAAGACGGCACTCACATCACGATCGAGGTCGATGATCCGGAACCCCCGGGGCCGGCCCGCGCCGGTCGTGGTGAGAAGGTCATCGAGGAAGCGACGCAAACCTTCGAGAACGCCCTGCGGCAGATCAAGCCCGCGGCGATGGCGATTGCCTCGACCTTGCGTGAGATCGGCGATGCGCCGGATGAGGCAAGTGTGGAGTTCAGCGTGAAGCTCAACGCGAACTCGGGCGTGATTGTGGCGTCGGCCGGCGTCGAGGCGAACTTCGTCTTCAAACTGACATGGAAACGCCAATCGCCGCCAGCGAAGGCGTAACGCCGGTCTCGTCTTTCTCCGAAGGCCCGAAATGAACGCTCAGCTCAATTCATCAATGATCCGGATCTTCAATCAAGATGGCTCCATCGTGGGCGCGGGGTTCCTGATCTCCGCGCGCCACGCGATCACCTGCGCGCACGTGGTGGCGGATGCATTGGGGCTTCCCCACGCTCATCACGAGAGACCGGATGAAGAGATCACCTTTGATCTCCCGCGGGCCGCACCTGATTGTGAAGTCAAAGCCAGGGCCGTTCACTGGTCGCGCGTGAGGACGACAGAGCGCGGGCAACCGGACGGCAACGAAGACATCGCCGTGCTGGAGATCACCGGCGATCTGCCTCCGGGATGCGGTGCGGCGCCACTGGCCAGGCTGGATGGAAAGAAGAAGTTAGCCTGTGAGACCTTCGGGTTCCCCTCCGGGTACGATAAAGGCAAGCCCGCATCGGGGAGCATCGCGGGCGACATCGCCGGAGGGTGCCGGATTCTCCGGGCTGATGATGAGATCGGTTCTTTCATTCAACAAGGATTCAGCGGAGCGCCGGTCTGGAGCGATGGCGTAGTGATCGGCATGATCGTAGGAACGGATCAGGACGAGAGGGAAGCTTACGTGATTCCCGTCTCACTGCTGATCGAATGGATGTCGGCTGAAGATCCGGGCCTCATCCCGCAGTTGAATGTCATCGGCGACGCCCTGACCAGGTTCCGTATGGGCCGCATCGCGGAATGGTCAGCGCCGCGATACTCCATCGATAAACGATTCGTCAACCTGACCTTGCTGCTAGACAAAGGGGAACAAGAGGCGCAGAGATGGCATGGAGTCCCGGCTGATGAGTTCCGATTCAACGATCTGCGGGATGTGTTGAAGGAGAGGAGAGAAGATCCGGCGCTCGTCCTGCTCGGCGCGCCCGGTAGCGGCAAATCGACGTTGTTGAGGAGACTGCAACTCGATCACAGCGTGGACCGCTTGCGCGACGGAGTCTCTGAAGTCAGCTTCTTCGTCGAGTTGAACCGTTACCGCAAAAACGAAAGCGGTCATCCGCCGGAGCCGCGTGAATGGTTGAACAGGAGATGGGCGGCGCTTTATCCGGAGCTTCCACCGCTGGAAGACTATCTCCGGGAGGGGCGCGTGCTGCTGTTGCTCGATGCGCTCAATGAAATGCCGCATCAAGACTTGAAGGACTATGAGCGAATGGTCGGGATGTGGCGGTCATTCGTGAGGGAGGTCGCCGATCGACGAAATCGCATTCTCTTTTCGTGCCGGAGCCTGGATTACAGCGCGATGCTGAGCAGTTATGAATTGCGCGTGCCGCAAGTGAGAGTCCAGCCGATGAGCCCCGATCAGGTGCATGAGTTTCTGCACGCGCACGCGCCCGAGCACGAGGAGCGTGTCTGGCGGGAATTGAAGGATTCGCCGCAACTGGAGCTCTTTCAAACGCCGTACTTTCTCACCCTGTTGTGCCGGGTGGTGAAGAGAATGAAGGGAGAACTGCCGAAGGGGCGGGCCGGTCTGTTCACCGGTTTCGTGCGGCAATCGTTGAGCCGGGAGAAGGAGAAAAGCAATGCGCTGCTTGAACCGGGGATCTTGCTGGATGAGGAAGATAACAGAACTGTAGCGCAAGAAGATTGGGGAGGCAGATTCGATCTACCGGAGCAGGGCAGGCTGATCGGTGAGCTGAGCGGTCTGGCCTTCGGCATGCAGGAGGAACGTCCGGCCAAAGAGAACAAGCAGGTCCGCCTCCTCTATGCCGATGCTTGCAAGCGGCTCGCTCCTGAATGCGCCAAAGAGGTGCTGAAAGCCGGTGTGGCGCTGAATATACTGGATAATGTGCGGGACGCGGATTCGGGGCAGCGTGAAATTCTCTTCTTCCACCAGTTGTTGCAGGAGTATTTCGCGGCGCGGCGATTATCGAAGGATCCGCGGCCGGAACTGGTCCGTGTCGAATGGGAAGTGGAGAAGGTCAGCCCCTCATTGGTGGAAAAGCTGGCCAAATTGGAGAGCGGCGATCCGCTGCCGTCGCTGGAACAGACGGGGTGGGAAGAGACGACCTTGACTGCCGCGCCGATGGCGAGAGCCCCGGTGAAGTTTATCCGGGACTTGATCCGGCACAACCTGCCGTTGGCGGCGCGATGCGCGGCGTCGCCGGAGATCGAACAGAGCGAAAAGCTCGATCGGCTCAAAGACGAGATCCGGCAAGCCCTGATCAAACGAACGCAAGATCAAACCGCCGACCTGCGCGCCCGGATCGTTGCGGGGGAAGCGCTTGGAGTAATCGGCGACCCGCGATTCGAGCGTCGCCATGGGCCGTACGGAGAATACCTGTTGCCGCCGACGGTGGAGATTTCCGGCGGAATCTATCCGATGGGCGATGATAAAAGCGATTACGGCTTTGAAAAGCCCGCGCACACTGTGGAACTGGAGCCGTTTGAGATCGGGCGGTTCCCGGTGACCAATGCCGAATACGAACTGTTTATGAAGGCCGGAGGTTACGAAGACGAGCGATGGTGGGATACGATGGAAGCGCAAGCATGGCGGAGAGGGGAAGGCGTTGTGGAGGGAGCGAAACAGGTGTGGCGAGAGAATAGAAAGACCTTCCAGGGATGGACAGAAGAGTCTATTCGCGGTCTGGTGCCGCAAAACCGTATTACGTCGAAGCAGGCTGAAGACTGGATTACGATTCGCAACTGGACGGATGAAAGATTCGAGCAGCAACTGGCTGAATGGTATCCTGACGGAAAAATCTATCATCAACCTGAGTACTGGGAAGACACGCAGTTCAACAATCCATCACAACCGGTAGTTGGTATCACCTGGTTTGAGGCGCGGGCCTATTGCAACTGGTTGACGGCGAATGTCGGCGGAGATCTGATCTACCGCCTGCCGAGTGAGGCCGAATTCGAGGCGGCGGCGAGAGGGACCGAAGGACGGATGTTTCCATATGGAAATGAATTCGATGTGACAAGGAGTAACACGTTCGAGAGCCACATCCGGCGGACGACGCCGGTCGGGATCTTTGACAACACGACGCCGGAAGAGGCATTCGATCTCTCAGGCAACGCTTATACCTGGACAACCTCGATCTATGATCAGGAGAAGTTTCCCTATCCGTACAAGAGCGATGATGGTCGAGAAGAGGCCGACAACACGAGCGTGAGGCGTGTCCTGCGGGGCGGCTCGTGGATCATTCTTCATGGTTTCGCGCGCGCCGTCTATCGTAACTACTCTCTTCCTGCCGTTCGCCGCGGCAATTTCGGGTTTCGGTTGGTTGTTGGTCGTCCCCCTTCTCGTTAGTTTTTTCTGAACACTGTTGGCGGCGGTGCGCGTCAGCGCAGGCGCGTAGCGCAAGCCGCCTTCTATTGCGCCGAAGGCGCATGAATTTTTTTAAGACTTTGGCTTTTTGTAGACCAGTCCTTTGCCCAGGAGGTAAGTCCGCAAGCCCCAGGTGTCGGCGTAACGGACGTGGTTGATCCAGCCCTGAACCGAAGCGTCAAATTCGGCGAAGGAGATGGCTCCGGCGCAATACTCATTCCAGCGCGCTCGCAAGCGGCGAGAGAATTTGACGACGTTGCGGGCCTTGATGCGGCGATGGGTGGGATAGACGACGAAGCCAAGCCAGGGAATGCCGTGCGTACAGGGAATGACCTGGGCTTGCGGTTCGTGGATGGTCAAACGCAGGCGGCACAGGAAATCGACGATGGCGCGCTTCCATTCATAGAGCCGGCGCTTGCTGTCATTGAAAAGCGCAAAATCATCGACATAGCGCAGATAGGCCTGGCATCGCAAGTCCTGCGTGATGAAGTGGTCGAGCGGCGTCAGATAGACGTTGCTCCAGAACTGGCTGGTCAGGTTGCCGATCGGCAGACCGCGAGGGCGTTCGACAGCGAAGAGATCGTCACCGGGAAAGTAGACCATCTCATACTCGTCCGCCAACACGCCCTCACCGCTGCGGATGATCCGCTCGATCAGCCATCGCATCGAGTCCTCCGTGATCGTCTCAAAGAGCAGATCACGCATGACGGCGTGATCGATGGACGGAAAATGCTTGACGATATCGACGCGCAAGACGTAGCGGTAACGCCGGGCGAAGAACTGCAACCGGTCGATGGCTTTGTGAGTCCCTTTGCCGATCCGGTTCGCGTAGGAGTCGGGGATGAACCGGCGTTCAAAGATTGGCTCTATCACGTTGCAGAGGGCGTGATGGACGACGCGATCAGCGAATGGCGCGGCGCTGATTCTGCGCTGCTTCGGATCGTAGATCATGAAGTTGACGTAGCCGCCGGGCCGATAGCTGAAGTCGGCCAGTTCACGTTGTAATTGCAGGAGCCGGTCGGCGAGTTGATGCTCGAATCCGGCGGCGGATGGCTTGCCGCGCTTGCTCCTGGCGGCCAGGCGATAGACCAACAGTAGATTCGACCAGTTGATCACTCGCGAATAGAGAGAAGAGTCCGTAATGCCCGACGACATGATTATCCTGACGCGCGCCTTCGATATGCTGGCGTGGTTGCTGCCTAAATCTGAAAGTTTCCCGAAAGCCTACCGCCAAACCGTGACCCAGAGATTGATGAACGCGGCGCTCGACCTTCAGGAGTCGCTCTTTGACGCGCTCAGCCAGGGAGGGACAACCCGCCAAAAGCACCTGCGGGCCGCCGACGCCAGTCTCAACAAACTGAGACTCTATCTGCGGCTGACGCATACCTGGGGCTGGATCAACGATGGGCAATACCGGCATGTGAGCGTGATGGTTGCGGAGATTGGACGGTTGCTGGGCGGTTGGATGAGAGCGAAACCACCCGGGAGCGGATGACCGACGCCATCCGCTCCAAGGTTTTTGGATATGCGCCCGACGGTGTGTTTCGCCCGTGCGGACGGGACTCATCTGCGCCTTCTCTATCTCTTCGCCTCGGCCGGCAAAGCAGTACTCGGCCGGCAATACTGGAAGCCGCCTCTCCCTGATCAAAGGGGACGGCTCGGCGCCGGCCCATGACGGACGGACGCCCCGTGAAGAGGGATGGAGGAGTGGGACGACCAACAACCAACCGAAACCCGATATTGTTGTTGCGATCGGCAGGATGATTGTTGTTACGATAGACGGCGCGCGCGTTATCATGATGATTGATCCACGAGCCGCCCCGCAGGTGCGTCACAGAGAACCCCACAGCTTGCGCTGCCTTCGCATCATACTTTGATAGTCACCGGAATTCGATGACTCGCGACTACTGCGAGGAGACCGCCATCACCGACTGAAATCCGGCGCCGAGCGTTCCATAAATGGATCGATCACTCCGGTGGGGCGGGGCAGGGAAGCGGCGCGCCGGATCCGCCGGCGCAGGCCTCGGCGACGCGATCAGCGGCAAGACAGAGCTGGGACTTCGTTGCTCAAGCCAGACGAAGGGCTCGCGTCAATATTGAAGGTCAAAGCCAGGACTGTGGGATCAATTCACTGGTATGGTACGATCAAACTTCAAGGATTGAGAGTTTTGCAGCAAGCGAGGTATTGACTGATGACGACGATCACCATCGAGGTTCCTGACGACCTGGCAGCGCAGTTCGACCCGCCTACTTTGTCGATGATGTTGCGCGAGATGGTCGCCAAGAAAACGGCAAAGATGCAATCCGGCGATGAAGACTTTCAGCAGCCATCGCCGATTTACCGGGAGATCACCGAGTTCCTCGCCGGTAGTCCGGCGATAGAGCAGATTATCACTTTCAAGATTTCAGCGCCGGCGCAGGACCGGCTGGAAGATTTACTACACAAGAATCGTGAGGAAATCCTCAGCCCTGAAGAGAGAGCGGAGCTAGACACTTATCTACAACTCAGTGAGTGGGTCTCAATTCTCAAGGCTCGCGCCCGGAGCGGGGAACCGCTGCTAGGATAATTTATGACTCGCCCAAATATTCCAAGCGCGCTCCGGCAATTGGTGTTTGAAAGGGCTCAGGGCAGATGTGAATATTGCC
>JGI25406J46586_10001498_pt1 | contig 11028 bp, 9 predicted proteins | sample TabmetS4T2R2_FD_46586 | JGI IMG/M metagenome (IMG submission 46586) | reverse complement strand
GCTGGCGATAAGACCGGCTTGTGGATTGGCAGACAAAAGGGTGGACTCACTCACCTGAGCTACAAAGACGGATCTTACAAGAATGAGACATACACCACGGCCCAGGGACTCGCTCAAAACAGCGTGTACGCCGTCAATCAGAATCGCGACGGATCGGTGTGGGCCGGAACTCTGAGCGGTGGCGTCAGCCAGTTCAGCGGTGGCAAGTTTAGAAGCTACACAACCAAAGATGGGTTGGCATCGAATACGGTTAACGCCATCGTCGAAAGCGCAGACGGCACCATGTGGTTTGCTACACCCGATGGTCTAAGTGCGCTGTTAAAAGATCGCTGGCAGACCTTCAAGATACAAAACGGATTACCGTCTGATCGCGTGAACTGTCTCTTTGAAGATTCTGTTGGTCTACTCTGGGCGGGAACCTGATGATGGTCTGGCTTTTTTTAATTCCGGCAGGTTTCAAACTCCAGCAACAGTGCCGGCGTCGTTCCGCGAACCAATATTGGGCCTCGTCGCTGACGGGAGCGGATGGCTTTGGATCGCTACGTCGAATCATGTGCTGCGAGTGATCCGAGACAAACTGCGGAATGACCAAGTCACCGAAGCAGATGTACGTGAGTTTGGTGTTGCCGACGGGTTACATGGAAGCGAAGGCGTACGGCGGAACCGATCGGTAACGGCGGACCTATCGGGGACGGTCTGGTTTTCGTTGAGCAGTGGACTCTCGGTTGTCGATCCGGCGAGGCTGAGACGAAGTTCGGTACCGGCGATCGTTCACATAAATGCCCTGACGGCCGATGGCAGCCCCGTAGAACTAGGTCAAAGTATTCGCATTCCTTCCGGTCAGCAACGCATCGTCTTCAGCTTTGTAGGTCTTAGCCTATCAGTACCGGACCGGGTGAAGTTTCGTTACAAACTTGACGGTTTCGATCACGATTGGAGTAATCCGGTTTCAGCAGGCGAAGCTATCTATACCAATCTTAGTCACGGGTCGTATCGCTTCCATGTCATAGCCAGTAATAGTGACGGCTCCTGGAACAGTGTTGAGGATGAGCTCAGATTCGAAATCGCCCCGGCGTTCTGGCAAACCTGGTGGTTTCGAATATCGGCCTTGCTCGCCCTTGGCTTGATGGTGTTGGCCCTCTATCGCATCCGTTTACTTCAACTAACAAGGCAGTTGAATGTACGTTTCGAAGAGCGACTCGCCGAACGCACACGGATCGCACAAGAGCTGCACGACACCCTTTTGCAAGGTTTCCTCAGCGCGTCGATGCAACTGGACGTTGCGGTAGACCAGGTACCGGAGGGCGCGCCGTTCCGACCCCGATTGGTACGAGTTCTCGATCTCATGAGACAAGTCACTGAAGAAGGACGTAACGCAGTTCGAGGTTTGCGGTTGTCTAACAATGGCTCCGAGGACATTGCGGTGGCACTTTCCACTATCAATCAGGAGCTGAATAGTGGCGGTGAAACTGTGTTTAGAGTAATTGTTCAAGGTTCGCCTCGAGTTCTTCGTCCGATTGTGCGCGACGAGGTCTATCGCATCGGTCGTGAAGCTGTAGTTAACGCTTTTCGTCACTCGCGCGCAAAACACATCACGGTGGAAGTGTCGTACCTCGAGAATCAGCTGCGCCTCCTGATAAGTGATGATGGAGGTGGAATCAATTCTGAAGTGCTGGAGTCCGGACGTGAAGGGCACTGGGGACTTTCTGGAATGCGTGAGAGGGCAGAGAGAGTTAAGGCACGCCTCAAAGTGCGTAGCCGTGTTGGATCAGGCACGGAAGTGGAACTGTCGGTACCGGCCGCAGTCGCTTTCCAGGTTGAGTCTAATCGTTCACGAAGATGGTTTGGTAAATGGTTAGGTCACAAAGGCCGTTCTAGTTCTATGAAAACAAATAAGGGAGCGAAACCATGAGCATACGTATTCTTAGTGTCGATGATCACCCGCTCTTGCGAGAAGGGATTGCAATGCTCATCGAAAACCAACCGGACATGGTTTTAGTAGCCCAGGCAGCTACGGGTCGTGAAGCTATCGAACAGTTTCGCCAACACCGGCCTGACGTGACCTTAATGGATTTACGACTGCCTGACATCAGCGGCATCGATGCGTTGATTGCTATCCGCAGCGAAAGCCCGCACGCATGCGTGGTGATGCTTACGACCTTCGAAGGAGATGTGGAAATCCAACGCGCGCTCGAGGCTGGAGCGCGCGGTTATTTGCTCAAGACAGCGCCCGCCAAGGAACTTGTTGAGGTCATTCGACAGACTCACGCCGGAAAGAAGCACATCCCTACGGAGGTCGCGGCCCAGCTCGTGGAGCATATGGGTGATGAGGCGTTAACTCCAAGAGAGGTGGAGGTTCTCAAGTCTCTCGCCGAGGGAAACAGGAATAAAGACATCGGCGAGCGACTCTTTATCTCGGAAGAAACTGTCAAAGTGCACATTAAACATATCATGGAGAAACTAGGCGCCAACGACCGAACTCAAGCGGTTGCCATTGCTGTTCGTCGGGGAATCATCCATCTCTAGCCACAAGAATTTGCCACAAAAAGCACATTAGGAAATTTTTAAAGGAAGCTCGCATTTCNGGTGATCCTTTACTGAATTTCTGTTTTTGTGCTTCTTGTGCTTTTTTGTGGCATAACACCAAAGAGGTATTGAAAGTTACCTTGATCGACGGATTTATTCCGTTCCTTCTTCAAGTAATCTTCCGTGTGAAGCTCCTGATAGTCCTCAGGTAACTTCAGGGGAGGCCATCTGCAAAAGTTATTTTCCACATTTCCCAGCGAGTGGCCGGGCGTTGGACTGTTACTCCTGCGAGTTTTGGTGGCTTGTTCACTGATTGCGCAGAGCTTCGGTTATGTCCAGATGCAGAATCGCAGTCTGGTAGCGTGCGGCCTGGCAGCACTAACCTTCGCCGGCGGCGCCTTTTTACTGGTTGGACTGATGACTCCTTTGATAACCGTGTTAGTGGCGGCGGGTGGTATCGCCGCCGTGCTTTCGTGGATTCCTCTACCGGGCCAGGCTCTATCCGATAGCTATCCGGCAATATTCAATTTGATCGTTCTATCCATAGCAATAGCTCTTCTTGGCCCAGGTGCATTCTCGATCGATGCGCGCATGTTCGGCAGACGTGAGATCACCATACCTACAAGTCGTACTGTGTCAAGACCATGACTGGGCTTCATTCTCCAGNAATTGCCTCGCCGTACCACGACACAATCGAACAACACCTCAAAAGCTGCGCCTGCTTAGGTCACCTGCATTGCGCGGAAGACAACGGGTTTGAAAGTGTCGGACGTGTGACCGTCAACGACTGAGCCTCAACCGACACTCTCGACACATTCGCTATCGGGTCCTCAATTTTGCACTGAATTTAGACCATTCCTCGCTTGGATCTGTGTTGGCATGTTCGTTGCGCTGGTCCAGTGAACGAAGGAGGATTCTAAAAGGAAGGGATCAAAAATCAACATTCTGATAAGCAAAGGAGGCTCTCAAGCAAGTCTGTCACAAACGTTTCAGGTGAATTCTCTTGTCGACTCAGGGGCGTCGACGGGAGCGGCGATGAAGGGGACGGAGAATGAGAGGAGCAAATGAACACTGCACGTAAGAACAAGTGCAACTGGCCTCAGCGCTCCGTCCCCACATCGGGGGTGAATGATGATCATGAAATTCGCACTAATAATAATTCTTACACTCGCCGGCGCCGCCATTCAGTCTGTCGTGGCCCAGACTGGCGGCCTTCAGGGAACCGTCAACGTCAGCTCTGACAATGGACAGAGCGAGAGACTTCCTGGGGCGAATCTTACTTTGGCAATCACCAACTCCGCCCGCCAAGCTCTCTCCGCCGTCACAAACGATCAGGGAGAATACAAGTTCACTGGTTTGGCTGCCGGAATGTACACGCTGCGAGTTGACCTTAGCGGTTTCAAATCACGCACCCAAAACGTAGTCATTCAAGCAGGAGTCACGACACAAGAGAACATCAATCTCGACCTGGAAGGAACCTCGAGTGAGGTCACTGTGATGGCTGAAGGTGATAGCGGCGTGGATACGACCGCCACGGGTCAATCAGTCTCATTCAAGCAAGAGCGGCTGCAAACCACCCCTCTAGTGAATGAGCGTTTTCAGGATGCCCTCCCAATGGTTCCGGGAGTGTTGAGAGGACCTGATGGCCAGCTCAACATGAAGGGCGCGCGCGCTGGTCAAAGCGCTTACATGGTCAACAGCGCTGACGTCACCGATCCAATAACGGGCGAGTTTGCATTCAACCTGCCGCTTGAAGCGGTTCAGTCTGTCGAAGTGTTGACCAATCCTTATGCGGCTGAGTACGGACAGTTCACCGGAGCGGTTACGTCGGTCCAGACAAGATCCGGCACAGAAAAGTTCAACGTCAACGCGCAGAGCTTCTTTCCCCGGCCTCGTCGTCGTGGTGGCTCGTTTGTCGGTATCGAGGCGTTTACGCCGCGGGTCACCTTCAGCGGTCCTATTAATAAGGACAAGCTGAGGTTTTTCCAGTCATTCGAATACCGCTTTATCCGCACACCTATCAAGAGTCTTCCGCCACTGAGCCGCGATACAGGCCTCGAAAGCTTCGATTCGTTGTCACAAATCGATTGGGACATCAACGAAAGGAACCATCTGACGACAACGTTTTCATTGTTTCCTCAGAAACTGAGATATGTCGGACTCAATACATTCAATCCTCAGGAAGTGACGCCGAATTTCAAACAACGCGGTTTCCTCTGGGCAGTAAACGATCGGCTAATTATTAATCAGCGATCCGTTCTGGAATCATCTTTCAGTATCAAGCAGTTCGACGCCGATGTTTTTCCCAGCACGGCCGGCGCACTGATGAACCTGGCGCCGGATGTAAACTCCGGAAGCTTTTTCAACCAGCAGGATCGGCGAAGCAAACGTTACCAGGCGCTTGAGGTCTACAGCTTTAGTCCACCGAATTTCGCCGGCGAGCACTTCATGAAAGTAGGCGGGGGAATCAACTACATCACTTTCGACGGAAGGAATACCAGCAACATCGTGCGAATCCTGCGAGCCGACGGCACGCGCAGCCAGGAGCTTTCCTTCCTCGGCAGCGGAGACCTCAGCCGAAACAAGACGGAGTTTCTCGCTTACTTTCAGGACAAGTGGTCAGTGAGCCGGCGGCTTACGGTTGAGTACGGCGTGCGCTTTGATCGCAACAACATCGCGAGTGAAAACAATTTCGCGCCGCGTCTCGGTTTCGCGTTGTTGCCGATACCCGATGGACGCACGGTTGTTCGTGGCGGCATTGGCATGTTCTACGACAACGTCGATCTCAATGTCGCGACCTTCTCCCAATTGCAGGAACGGGTACTGACTCGCTTTGGGGCCGATGGTCAAGAGGTTATCGGGCTGCCGCAGTGCCAGCACTTCGTGTTGACTGATACACGGTTTCGCACGCCCCGCAGTGTCAACTGGAATATCGAGGTGGATCGCGAGTGGTTGAAGAACTTGTTTGTGCGAGTCGGCTATCAGCAGAGGCAGGGCCGGCGGGAGTTTGTCTTGAACCCGAGTGAGGTAAACGATGAACTCATTCTCGGATTGGATAATTCCGGCAGCTCCCGTTATCGAGAACTTCAAGTCACAGGCAGGTACAGGTTTCGCGAGAGCGACGAGTTTGTGGCTTCATATGTGAGGTCTTCTACTCGAGGAGATCTCAATGACTTCAATTCTTACCTGGGCAACTTTCAAAACCCGGTGATTCAACCGAATGAGCGAACCCGCTTATCCTGGGATGCGCCGAACCGTTTTCTCTTTTGGGGCACCTTCAAGCTCAGGGGTGGCGTGACGTTGTCGCCAGTCGTCGATCTTCGAAATGGGTTTCCCTATTCGATCATTAATGAGGACCGCAGCTTTGTAGGTCCACGCAACGGCGCGGGACGTTATCCAACGTTCGCTTCGATCGATATGCAGATGTTGAAGAGTTTCACTCTTCCAGGCAGGTGGAAAAAGTACCGCGCCAACCTCGGCGTGAAAGTTTTCAACCTGACAAATCGTTTCAACCCGCGTGACTTTCAAAACAACCTGGCAAGCGACAACTTCGGCGGCTTTGCAAACGGCGTCGGTCGAAAGTTTGGCACGCGCATTTCATTTTCGAAGAAGTAATGGTGTTAACAAGTTCCGAGAAAAAGAAGGAAGCAATATGAAGATTGTAGTTATCGGCGGTACCGGTCTTATTGGCTCAAAGCTCGTAACAAAACTCAGCGCGCTCGGACATGAGGCTGTGGCAGCAGCACCTAATACGGGTGTCAACACGCTCACTGGCGAGGGACTGGCCCAAGTGCTTAAGGGAGCTCAAGTCGTTGTAGATGTCTCGAACTCACCGTCATTTGAGGACGGCGCCGTCATGAATTTCTTTCAGACCTCGACACGCAATCTCCTGTCTTATGAGGCGGCTGCCGGCGTGGGCCATCACGTCGCGCTCTCGATAGTTGGAAGCGAGCGTGTACCTGATAGTGGTTACCTGCGTGCGAAGGTNGCGCAGGAAAAGCTNATTAAAGAAACTCCAACCCCCTACACGATCGTCCGGGCGACTCAATTCTTTGAGTTCACCAAACGGATCGCCGACGAGGCCACGCGGGATAACAAAGTCTACTTGCCGCCGGTTCTTTTCCAACCGATGGCCGCAGACGATGTGGCGAGTGCACTCTCTAAAGTTGCGACGAGTCCAGCGCTGAACAGCACGATTGAGATTGCGGGGCCCGAGCCGTTTCGTTTCGATGAACTCATCCAGCAACGACTCAACGCACTCAACGATCCGCGCAAGGTTGTTGCTGATCCACACGCGCGATATTTCGGTGCCGAGTTGAGTGAGCGCAGTATCGTGCCGGACGATACGGCCCAACTTGGCGAGACACACTTCGAAGACTGGCTCAGAGTTTCATCAAATCAGGCCCCTGCCGCGATGGTGGAGGGCGAAANCGGCCGCGTGGAAGCCGGCGCCGGCGCTGTGGTGAAAACGATCTCGCACGGTGCGCATAGGAAAACGTCAATGATGAAGAACAAGACATTACTACTCGTCCTGCTATTTCTGATACCGGGTACGCTGATGGCCCAACAGCCCGCGGCTGATCAAACGCCACACGCCTCGGTGACACCGCTGACTTCGAAAGATCTGCCGGAGTTTCCCGGCAAAGAGGTCTTAATGATCACAGTGGAATATCCACCGGGCAGCATGGATCCCATCCACCGGCACAATGCACATGCGTTCATCTATGTGTTGGAGGGGTCGATAATCATGCAGGTGAAAGGCGGAAAGGAAGTGACGCTGACACCGGGCCAGACCTTTTATGAAGGACCAGACGATGTTCACGTCCTCGGTAGGAACGCCAGCAGTACGAAGCCCGCAAAGTTCGTCGTGTTCTTCATTAAAGACAAGGGCGCTCCCGTATTAGTGCCCGAGCCGGAATGAAATCAATCGAACCTCAAACCAACTTCGAACTAGGAGATGCGAGATGAAGGAATCAACTTTCAAAGGAACCGGCGGGCTGAAAATTTTTACCCGCTCGTGGCAGCCTGAAGGGAAAACACGCGGCGTGGTCATTATCGTCCCCGGGTTGAATTCGCACAGCGGGCAATATCTGTGGGTCGGCGAGCAATTCGCGGCGAAAGGTTTGGCGGCGTACGCGATCGATTTGCGCGGGCGCGGGCGTTCCGAAGGCGAGCGTTACTACGTCGACAAGATGGAAGATTACACCGACGATGTGGCGACGCTGGTCAGAACTGCGAAATCGGAAAATCCCGGTGTGCCAGTGTTCGTTCTCGGTCACAGCGTGGGCGGCGTCGTTTCGTGCATTTATACGCTCGAACATCAATCAGAGATCGACGGATTAATCTGCGAGAGCTTCGCATACGATCTGCCGGTGCCTGAGATCGCTCTCTTGTTTATCAAGGGATTGAGTTACATCACGCCGCACACCCATGTCTTCCCCTTGAAGAACGAGCTCTTCTCCCGAGATCCGCTGTTTATCGATTCAATGAATAATGACCCGCTGATTAAGGGCGAGTCTCAGCCGGCGCAAACTTCCAAGGTGATAATAGATGCCGCCGGCCGGCTGAATGAAGAGTTTCCTCTCATCAAACTTCCCGTACTCATTATGCACGGCACGGACGACAAGGCGACGAACCCGAGCGGTAGCCAGTTCTTTTACGATCATGCCGGTTCCACGGACAAAACTCTGAAGCTTTATGAGGGCCACTATCACGATTTGCTAAATGATGTTGGTAAGGAGATCGTGATGGCGGACATTAACGACTGGATCGACGCGCATGTTTCGGTAAGGCGAACCAAATCCGTGGCACTCTGATGAGTAGACAAAAAACACTGCCCGGATCCTTGACGATCGAATGGTGCGGTCTGCCTGGAGCGACGCCCTGAGAAAACGACAGCGGCAATATGTAACGCTCCGCAGTGTTAGGAGATTAAAATGAGCGACGTAGATCTGGAATTACTGGTAACAATGGATAACCCAGGCGAGGATACTCTGGGAGATGATATCTTTCACCATCAGCCGACTGAAAAAACCAACGCGCAAGAGGGATGAGGATGCGCCCGACAAAAACAATTACTAGAGATGAACTGAAACAGAAGCTCGATCGCAAAGATGACTTTGTCCTTGTAGAGACTCTACCGGCGACTGCTTATCACCATGCGCACTTGCCGGGTGCGATCAATCTGCCGCCGGATCGGGTCACCTCTGACGCAATGAAAGTGATCCCAAACAAGAGTGCCGATATCGTGGTTTATTGCGCATCGCCTACTTGACATGCTTCCGAGAACGCCGCCCGTGAGCTGGCGGCGCTGGGTTATGCAAATGTGCGTGACTATGCTGAAGGGAAGTCTGATTGGATCGACGCTGGATTGCCAATCGAGAGTGAGCACCGACATTAAAGTTAACTACTTATGAACCATCCGATACGCATCTTGCTGCAGACGACCATTCCAGCAATCGAGGATGACTGGAACATCAACAGGTTCTCGTTACTCCGTGAGTATCTGGCTTCGGTCACGAACGATGAAGGAAAGCCCGCATTTGATGTAACTGCGCGAAACCGTATCACTGATCCCGAGGGCAACGATCCGGTGTTGAGCAACCTGGATACGACTGAATTTGATGAGCTGTGGCTGTTCGCTGTTGATGTTGGCGATGGTCTTAGCATCACAGACTGTCAAGGCATTACTCGCTTTCGTCAGAAGGGAGGCGGCATTCTGGCAACTCGCGATCATCAGGATCTCGGTTCATCGCTTTGCACTTTGGGAGGAGTCGGACGTGCTCACTTCTTTCATAGCCGGCATCCTGATCCGGATGAATCGCGGCACGTGCGCGACGACCAGGATACCGAGAGCATCTCCTGGCCCAATTATCATTCAGGCAGCAATGGTAACTATCAACGAGTCAATCCGATCGCGCCCGTTCACGAGGTATTGCAGAGTCCGAAAAATGCTTCGGGCATGATCGAATATTTTCCTGCGCATCCACATGAAGGAGCGGTCGGCGTACCCGACGGAGAAGACCATGCAAACGTGATCGCTACCGGAACGAGTCAGATCACCGGCCGGCACTTCAATCTGATCGTCGCTTTCGAGCAGGCACGCGACAGTCACGGTCATATGCTCGGGCGGGCGATTGCTGAGTCAAGTTTTCATCACTTCGTTGATTACAACTGGGACACGGCCAAAGGGTGCCCCAGCTTCCTTTTAGAGCCTCCTGGAGATCAGATTAAGCGCGATCCCAAAAGACTCGATGACATCAAGACATACGTCCGAAACGTCGCATTCTGGTTAGCCCCAATGCATGTTTGAACTGACTTAAATCATCTGACTGAAATCTCACGTAAATCACGTCGAATTGCATCTATTTAACCAGCGATTTACGGGCAAATCCGTCTGCAAAAACGGCTTTGCCTCAAAAGTCCGAGATCATAGTTGGAGAGGTCAGTACCACCTGCGGTAGCGGGTGGTACTGACCTCCAAGCCCAACTACAGACTTTTGAGGCAAGGCCTGCAAAAACTGGATATATCTCAAGTGTACATTGCACTCGAAATGGGCCAGACAACCCTATGCAGATCAATTCGCAAGAAAGTCCTTCAAGGCGGCGGATACCTCGCGCGGTTTTTCTTCCATCAACCAATGGCCTGAAGGGAACTTTATAGCTTTGACATGGTCCGATATCACCGCGGCCTGAATTGCAAGTACTCCGTTCATACCCTTTTCACCTTCAATTACCAGCAAAGGCATCGGCAGTTTTGTCTTCGCAAAATTATGGTTGTCCGCGGCGTCAGTTGGTTCGAACGCTTTGAAATATTCAAACGCATCACGCATGACACCGGGTTGAGCATAGCTCTGTGCGTACATACGCTTCTCTTCTTCTTTGAACTTCGCCAGGTCGCCGCCGAACGACTGCCAGACGTGCTCGAGAAAAACGCGCTCGCGTCCGTTCACCAATTCGAGCGCAGTCGGACTGTTCACAAAATGAAAATGCCAAAGGGCTGGATTTGTATACACCTTTTCCCAAATGTCGCCGACGCCGGGAATCGGCGCGTCCATCAGCGCGAGCTTCTTGACCTCGGACGGAAATTGAGCGGCATACGCATAGGCCACCATCAGGCCGATGTCGTGGCCGACCAGATAGATATCTTTGTACCCGAGGCTTTTGACGAGCTCGTGAATATCAACGGCAGCCGTTTTCTTGTCGTAGCCGGTCTTCTCTCTCGAAGATTGGCCAAGGCCGCGCAAATCAGGAGCAATGATTGTGTAGTCGTTGCCAAAGTCTGCGAACAGAGGTACCCACATGCGCGCATCGTCGCCGAAGCCATGAATCAACACGAGCGGCGTCTTGCCGCTTCCGGTCTTTAGGTAATGAATGCGAACACCATTTACGTTTGCGAAAAGTGATTCGTAGTTTGTTCTTGCAGCATCCCTCTTAACTGCGGTCTCAACATACTCTGTTCCTGCTGGCGCAGGGGCCAAATAAGTGACGACGAGAATCATC
>JGI25406J46586_10001492_pt1 | contig 11045 bp, 11 predicted proteins | sample TabmetS4T2R2_FD_46586 | JGI IMG/M metagenome (IMG submission 46586) | reverse complement strand
TGCCCACGATCGAGCTCGGCTTGCGGTCGTAGCTCGCAAGCCAGGACAGGAACAGGCTGGTGATGAAGAAGCCGACCGCCAGCACCGCCGTCGTCCGCGTCAGCAAATTCGCAGTGCCGCGGCTCGACATGAAGCCGGCGCCGCCGCCCATGCCGAGGCCGCCGCCTTCGGATTTCTGCAGCAGCACCGCGCCGATCAGCACGGCGACGATCATGAGGTGGATGACGATAACGACAGTCTGCATAGCGAGCCTTCCGTCACAAGCCGGGAAGCGGCCGGACAATTCGGCGCTGTCGGCTTTGCGGGTTTTCGTGAAGTCGCGCGGTGTTACACGATTGGACCTGGCATTGTCACCCCCGAGATAGTCGCAACCGTCGGGATGGCAAGCCGGTTTGTCGCGGGCCGCACCGGCCTTGAATTGCGCAGCAGATTTCTATTATAATAGACATATGGATACTTTAGTAGACGATCTGAGCCAGCGCCTTGCCCAGCGCATCCGGCTGGAACGAGACGGCCGCGACTGGTCGCTGGCTGATCTCGCCGAGCGCTCGGGCGTCTCCAAGGCCACGATCAGCAAGATCGAGCGGGCGGAGGTCAGTCCGACCGCGGTGGTGCTGGTGCGGCTCGCCAGCGCCTTTGACCTCACCCTCGCGGGCCTGATGCTGCGCGCTGAGGGCCAGGGCGAGCGCGTCTCGCGCGCCGCCGAGCAGCCGGTGTGGCGCGATCCCGAGACCGGCTATCTGCGCAGGCAGGTGTTCAGCCGTGCCGACAATCCCGTCGAGCTGATCCGGGTCGAAATGCCGGCGAAGCAACGCGTGACGTTGCCGGCGTCCTCTTACGCCCACATCCGCCAGGCGCTCTGGGTGCTGTCCGGCTCGCTCGTCATCACCGAGGGAGGCACGAGGCACGTGCTCGCCGCCGGCGATTGCCTCGGCTTCGGTCCGCCGGCCGAAACCACCTTCGCCAATGAAAGCAATTCGCCCTGCACCTACGTGGTGGCCCTTGCCCGGAGCTAGCCGGCCATGTCGGAGATCGAGCTTGAAGATGCGATCGCTCCTGCCGGCCCGGCAAGCCTCACGCCCGCCGGGCACAATGGCGGACCGCCGCTCGACGAGCACACGCCGGAATGGGGCCATGACGGCATCGGCAATTACTTCTACTGGAAGGCTGCCCACAGCGCTGCCTGGAAAAATCCGTCGCCCGGCATCGTCGCGTTTCGCATCCGAAGGGCCGAACGGCTTGGGCTCACCTACGAAGAATATACGCTCGAGATCCTCGAGCGCGGCCGTCACCTGCAGATCGAGGATGTCGAGCGGATCGCGCAAATCAAGGCGAAGCGCGCACTAGGGAATTCGCGTTGAGCAGAGAGGGCACTGACGTGGACCGAATTGCGATGGCCAATATCCGGATCAAGCCGCTCACCCCCTCGCCTGCGATCCGCGCGATGCTGAGCGAGCTCTTGATCGAAGCCGTTGCGAATGGAGATTCGGTCAGCTTCATGCATCCGCTGTCACAGGAGACGGCGGATGAATTCTGGGAGAAAGCGCTGGCCGCAGCACTGCGTGGAGACCGCATCGTTCTCGGCGCCTTCGATGGCGATTTGCTGGTGGGCACGCTGACGCTGGTGCTGGACCTTTCGCAGAACCAGCCGCACCGTGCCGAGCTCGTCAAGATGATCACGCGGATCAGCCACCGCGGACGCGGCGTGGCCACCGCTTTGCTGCGCAAGGCCGAGAGCATGGCCCTCGAGCGGGCGCGCACGCTCCTCGTGCTCGACACCGCCTCCGATGGCGGCGCCGCGCCGCTCTACGAGTCCGTGGGCTTCCGGCTCGCCGGCGAAATCCCGGATTACGCGTTCAAGCCGCATGGCGGGCTCACCGGTACGAAGTTCTACTGGAAACAACTCGTTGCAACAGCTGCCGGCTAGCGCTTTGTTTGACGCGTTTTCTTCACGCGAACCGGTGCGCACTTCGCTCGAAAACGCTATGCGGCCGCGATCGCGAGGAAATCCGCAGCGCCGACTTTACCCGGCATTCTCCGCAATCGCTAACCTTTGCGTAAATGGTGCGTCCTATGTTGGCGGCGAGCCGGGAGGACAGCGCACCATGGTATTCGGCTTTGGAAAGAGGACATCGAGCAGTTCGTCGGGTGGTTCCAGGGGCGGTGATGCCACCTACCAGCGGCAACCGCCGCACATCCGGCGTCTTATCGATGCGATGCGGAGCATCTTCGACGACGCATCGGCGCTGGCGGAAGCCATCAGGCGCGGAGGGTCGTTGCCTGCATCCACGCCGACCGAGCCCCATCTTTCGCCGATAAGATGCAGCGCATCAGAAACGCTGTTCGAGCACCCGAACGAAGCAGGCGAGAAGCAGTATACCACCTACCATTTCACAAAGGACTTCAAGACCGTAAACGCGGCAGGCCAGTACAATCTGTATGTGTTGTACAGCAGGATCTATCTGGCGAACATTTTTGCGGACAAGCTAAGCACTGGAAATCTGAGCGAAGCTGAGACCACTGAACTGAAGAACGCCATCGATGAAGCATCGGTAAAATCTGCGTACTACATCAACTATTTCAGGAGCTACTCCCTTAGCGCAGACATTCTCATGAACCGCATTGGCGATGAGAATTTGCAGAAGGGATTGGACGAGCACAGCGCGGACTGGATGAGGAACATGGACGCGGCAAAGCGGGTCATGTTTCAGCCTGAGCGGCTCCTCGAGCTTGTTCCCGATCGCCAGCCTGTATTCGTGTTCGCTGTATCAGAGCCGTATCAGGAGGGTCAGAGAGTGATCAACGGCGTGCACTTCAAGCGTGAGCACGCTGAACCTTTGCTGAAAGACGCGGCCGAGCAACAGGCAAGAGCAATTAGTGCTCGTGGCCGTCAGTCACTCAAGTAGCCGTCTTGCAGCAGGTAACACCCTGCTGCCCTGTCCTTGCTAAAGAGCCTACGCCCTAGCATCCCGCTGCGATCCCCAGGAAATCAGCGGCTTTCAAGCTCGCGCCGCCAACCAGCGCGCCGTTGACGTTGGTGACCGCCATCAATTCCCTGGCATTCGAGGGCTTGACCGAGCCGCCATAGAGGATGCGCATCTTGCCGCCTTCGGCCTTGAAGCGGTCCGTGAGTTCCTTGCGGATGAAGCGGTGAACCTCCTCGACGTCGGCGGCGGTCGGCGTCAGCCCGGTACCGATCGCCCAGACCGGCTCATAGGCGACGACCAGGTTGGCCGCGGTCGCTCCGTCAGGCAGCGAGCCCTTCAACTGGGCGCCGCAGATCGCGAGCGTCTGGCCGACATCGCGCTGGGCGCGGGTCTCGCCGATGCATACGATCGCAGTGACGCCCGCGCGCCAGGCGGCCTGCGCCTTCTGCCGCACCAAGGCATCGCTCTCGCCATGGTCGGCGCGGCGCTCGGAATGGCCGACGATGATGCTGGTAGCGCCGGCATCCTTCAGCATTTCGGCGGAGAGGTCGCCGGTATGGGCGCCCGAGGCGTTTGGGTGGCAATCCTGCGCGCCGACCGCGACGCCCTTGCCCCTTGCCTTGTCGGCGAAACCCGCAATCAGCGTCGCCGGCGGGCAGACCAGCAAATCGGCCTTGCCGGCAAGAGCACCTGCGCCTGCCAGCATGCCGTCGAATTCGGCCATCGAGGCCTTTTGGCCGTTCATTTTCCAGTTGCCGGCGATCAGGGGCCGGATGCCATCGTTCATGTTAATTTCCTGACAGTTTGCGCCGCTTCGCTAGCAGAGCGCCGCGAATTCGGCCATATCGGGCCTCAGACGACGCTCTGCTCGTTAACCGCTTCAATTCGCGCGGGGAAGCGCGGTTGCGGCACGGTGACGGCCACTTTATGATGCGTTATCAACCCGGTGACGCCCATTTTGCGAATTCGCTTGGGCCTATTCCGGTTCCCTCCTGCCAACAAGTTGGACCCATGCTTCGAGGAATACGAAAAGCCTCATCAAACTGGCTCGGCAAGGCCGTCATGGCCGTGGTGATGGGCGTTTTGATCGTCAGTTTCGGCATCTGGGGCATCGCCGACATCTTCCGCGGATTCGGCCAGTCGAAGCTCGCCAAGATCGGCAGCACCGAGATCTCGATCGAGGCCTTCCGCCAGATCTACAACGACCGCCTGCAGCAGTTGAGCCGCCAGTTCGGCCGGCCGCTGACCCAGGAACAGGCGCGCCTGTTCGGGCTCGACCGCCAGGTACTGCAGCAGACGATCGCGGAAGCCGCCCTCGATGAGGAAGCGCGCCGGATGGGCCTCGGCCAGTCCGACGTCGAGACGCTGCGCGTGATCCACAACGACCCCAACTTCAAGGGCGTCAACGGCCAGTTCGATGCGATGCGATTTGCGGCGCTGATCCGCCAGGCCGGCTACACCGAGCAGCGCTATCTCGCCGACCAGCGCAAGGTGTCGCTGCGCCGCCAGATCACCGGCACGATCTCGGCCGGGATCGAGCCGCCGAAGCTGATGATCGACGCGCTGACGCGTTTCCAGAACGAGCAGCGCTCGATCGACTACATCAAGCTCGACACGGCACAGGCCGGCACCATCGATCCGCCCTCGCCGGAAACGCTCGCCGCCTATTTCGAGGATCGCAAGGTCCAGTTCCGCGCGCCCGAATATCGCAAGCTTTCGTTTGCACTGATCACGCCGGAAGAGATCGGCAAGTGGAGCACGGTGTCCGACGAGGAAGCCAGGAAGATCTACGACGAGCGCAAGGACAAGATGGGCACACCCGAGAAGCGCGAAGTCGGGCAGATCGTCTTCCCCAGCATGGGCGAAGCAACGGCTGCGCGTAATCGTATCAACGCCAGCTTCACCTACGAGGATCTGGCGAAGGAGCGCGGACTCAGCGCCGCCGACTACGATCTCGGGTTGATCGCGAAGTCGGCGATCATCGATCCCGAGGTGGCGGATGCCGCCTTCACGCTGGCCTCGGGCGAGGTCAGCCAGCCGGTGCAGGGCCGTTTTGGCGTGGCGCTGGTCAAGGTCGGCAAGATCGAGCCAGCCTCGGTGCCGAGCTTCGAAAGCGCGGCGGCCACCATCAAGAAGGAAATCTCCACGGCGAATGGGCGCGCAAAGGTCAACGAGCTGCAGGGCAAGATGGAAGACGAGCGCGGCGGCGGCGCCAGTGTCGTCGAGGCTGCGCAGAAGCTCGGGCTGACCGCGGTGACGATCGATGCCGTCGATCGCTCGGGGCGCATGCCCAACGGGCAGTTGGTTGCCGGCATCCCGCGCGGGCTCGACGTGGTGTCGCAAGCCTTTGCCAGCGACGTCGGCGTCGACAACGACCCGATCTCGTTCCAGGGCGGCTATGTCTGGTACGACGTGCTGGGCATCACGCCGTCGCGCGAACGCCCGCTCGACGAGGTCCGCGACCAGGTCGAGGCGAAATGGCGCGAGGACCAGATTGCGAGCCGGCTGCGCACCAAGGCCGCTGAGATGGTCAAGAAGCTCGAGACCGGCCGCAATCTCGCCGAGGAGGCGGCTGCCGCAGGCGCCAAGGTCGAGAGCGCGAAGGACTTCAAGCGCGAGGCTTCCGTTGCGGGCGTGCCCTCCAGCGCGATCACGGCCGCCTTCCGCACGCCGAAGGACGGCGTCGGGCAAAGCGGTGCCGGCAGCGAATGGACCGTCTTCAAGGTCACCGATGTGACGGTGCCGCCGGCCGACGCGGCCTCTGACGAGGTCAAGAAGCTGCACGAGACATTGCAGCGCGGCTTGGCCGACGAAGAGGTCGCGCAATACGTCACCAAGATCCAGCAGATCATCGGCACCAGCATCAACCAGGCCGCCTTCGCGCAGGTGACGGGCGCGAACCAGTAACGAGTCGGAAGTGGGGCGATGGACGACCTGAAATCGATTATCGGCAAAGTCGCGACCGGCGCGACGCTGTCGCGGGACGAGGCGGCCTCGGCCTTCGACGCCATGATGTCGGGCGAAGCCACGCCCTCGCAGATGGGCGGGCTGTTGATGGCGCTGCGCGTGCGCGGCGAAACCGTCGACGAGATCACCGGGGCGGTCGCGGCGATGCGCGGCAAGATGCTGAAGGTGCAGGCTCCCAGCGATGCGATCGACGTGGTCGGCACCGGCGGCGACGGTTCTGGCTCGGTCAATGTCTCGACCTGCGCCGCCTTCATCGTTGCGGGCAGCGGCGTGCCGGTGGCCAAGCACGGCAACCGCGCGCTGTCATCGCGCTCAGGCGCGGCCGACGTGCTAGCTTCCCTCGGGGTCAAGATTGATCTTGCGCCGGACAAGGTCGGCGACTGCGTCAAGCAGGCGGGCATCGGCTTCATGTTCGCACCCGCGCATCACCCGGCGATGAAGAATGTCGGCCCGACCCGCGTCGAGCTCGCCACCCGCACCATCTTCAATCTGCTGGGCCCGCTGTCCAACCCGGCCGGCGTCAAGCGGCAGATGGTCGGCGTGTTCTCGAAGCAGTGGGTGCAGCCGCTGGCGCAAGTGCTGAAAAACCTCGGCTCGGATTCGGTCTGGGTGGTGCACGGCTCCGATGGGCTCGACGAGATCACCCTCACCGGCCCCACCACGGTCGCCTCGCTCGAGAACGGCAGCATCCGCACCTTCGAGGTGACGCCGGAGGATGCCGGCCTCACCCGCTCTGGTATCGGCTCCCTCAAAGGCGGCGATGCCGAGGCCAATGCGATCGCGCTGCGCGGCGTGCTGGAGGGCAGGCCCAGCCCCTATCGCGACGTGGCGCTGCTCAATGCGGCGGCCGCGCTGATCGTGGCGGGCAAGGCCCGGGATCTGAAGGAAGGCGTTGCGATCGGCGCGAAGACGCTGGACAGTGGTGCGGCGGCTGCCAAGCTGAAACAGCTGGTCGCAGTGTCCAACGGTTGAGGATGCGCAAATGTCCGACATCCTGAAGAAGATCGAGGACTACAAGCGCGAGGAGATTGCGGCTGCCAAGCGTGCGCATCCGCTCGCCAGCGTCGAGGCCCGCGCCAAGGCGGCGCCGGCCCCGCGCGGCTTCGTGCGCGCGATCGAGGAAAAACTCGCCCGCGGCGACTATGCGCTGATTGCGGAGGTGAAGAAGGCCTCGCCCTCGAAGGGACTTATCCGGGCCGATTTCGATCCGCCCGTGCTGGCAAAGGCGTATGAAGCCGGCGGCGCGGCGTGTCTTTCCGTGCTGACGGACGCCCCCTCCTTCCAGGGCCACCTCGACTTCATGGTGGCGGCGCGCGCGGCGACCAATCTGCCGGTGCTGCGCAAGGATTTCATGTTCGACACCTACCAGGTGGCCGAGGCGCGCGCGCATGGCGCCGACTGCATCCTGATCATCATGGCGGCGCTCGATGATGCCGCTGCACGCGACATCGAGGATGCGGCGATCGCCCATGGCATGGACGTGCTGCTTGAAATTCATGACCGCGCCGAGCTCGAGCGCGCCTTGAAGCTTCGCTCGCCAATGATCGGCGTCAACAACCGCAATCTGCGCACCTTCGAGACCACGCTTGAAACCAGCGAGGCCTTGGCGCCGCTGATCCCGCGCGACCGGCTGATGGTCGGCGAAAGCGGCATCTTCACGCCGGCCGACCTTGCGCGGCTTTCGCGCGTCGGCATGTCGACCTTCCTGGTCGGCGAAAGCCTGATGCGTCAGGCCGATGTCACTGCCGCAACGCGCGCGCTGCTGGCGCGCAGTGAAGCGCCTCGCGCCACCGGAACGCGCTGACGCGATGCCCAAGCAACCGTCCAAGACCGGCGCCCTCACCCATATCGACAGCAGGGGCGAAGCGCGGATGGTCGACGTCTCGGTAAAACCTGCGACCGAGCGTGTTGCGGTGGCCGAAGGCCGCGTGGTGATGAGCAAGGCGACGTTGGAACTGATCGTCTCCGGCAACGCCAAGAAGGGCGACGTGCTGGGGACGGCGCGCATCGCCGGCATCATGGCCGCAAAACGCACCTCCGAGCTGATTCCGCTCTGCCATCCGCTGGCGCTGTCGAAGGTCGAGCTCGACATCGCGCCCGACGCAAAACTGCCAGGATGCATCGTGCGCGCCACCGTCAAGGTCACCGGCCCGACCGGGGTCGAGATGGAGGCGCTCACGGCGGTGTCGGTTGCATGCCTGACCATCTACGACATGGTGAAGGCGGTCGAACGTGGCATCCGGATCGAAGCCATCCACCTCGTCGAGAAGCAGGGCGGCAAGTCCGGGCACTATCGCGCCGGCGCCTGAGTGGGTACTTTCACGCTGGTGTGACCGAATGGTAAGGGACTGAACCGCCGTGCGCGGTGTTTTCCTTCCATCAGCTTCAGACGGAGGATGCAATGTCAGTTGGCAAGCCGTTGGCGTTGGCCGCCATTTTGTCCGTGATCAGCATCCCTGCGATGGCGCAGCAGGTGATCTCGGAACCCGGCTATTGCGCGTTCTTTTATCCAAACGCCAATTGCCAGAACAAGGGGCCGGGCAATCCCTATACCAACGGCGGCTACTACCAGGGCAGCTATGCCTATGGCGCCGGCGTGCCGGCGGCTGGCCCGACCGTCGGCGTCGTCACGCCAAGGGCGCGCTCGCGGCGGGCGGCACGAACGCAATAGCGCCTCTCATACGCACCACTCGGCGGCCGGCGGCTCGCGCCGGCCCGAGCATCGGTGCGCTCTCACTTCAGCGACGAGTTGATCGACGTGAACTTGGTGTTGAGCCTGGTGCCGAGCCCGTTCACGACCGCGATGATCGCGAGCGAAATGCCCGCGGCGATCAGGCCGTATTCGATTGCGGTGGCGCCGGACTCGTCGGCGAGAAATTGCTTCAGGATTTTCATATCGGCGTACTCCCTTTGCGCATATTCTAATCGCATTGGTCTCGCAACTGTTGTGCCAGTTGCTAGCCGAGCGGTTCCAATCAGTTAGATGGTTAAGCCGCGCCTTCCCGGATCGAAGCCCGGCAATTGATTCCGGTTTGCGATCAATTCGCTCGGCATTTTCTGCTTTCCTGCCGACATCGCTCACACTTCATTAACCAGACTTCCTAACCGCAACTCCACGTCGCTGCGATACCGATGTGATGGGCCGGGGGTTGCGAAATCCCTCATCGGAAAATTCTTTCGCGGCGGCGACTGAAAAACATGAACAAGAACACGACCGCACCGGTCAGCCTCAGCTCCGCCTTTCGCGGCGGCCCGATCCGCTGGCTTGTGCTCGGCGGCATCCTTCTGATCGCGGCGATTGCGGTCGGTGCGACATTGATGGCCGAGAATTTCCGCGAGCGCGCTTTGCACAATGCCGCGCGCGAGCTGGAAAACACCGTGCTGCTGCTGGCGCGCCACTTCGACCAGCAGCTCGCGGATTTCGAGGTCGTGCAGAAGGACGTGCTCGATACCATCCGCGCCAGCGGCATCACGACGGCTGATGCCTACAAGCGCCAGATGTCGACCGAGGCGACCCATCGCATGCTCACCTCGAAGATGAGCGCGCTGTCCTATGTCGGCGGCCTGCACCTGTTCGACGCCGAAGGCCGGATGATCAATACGTCGGCGGCATGGCCGACCCCGCCGGTCAACGTGGCCGATCGCCCCTATTTCAAGACCTTCAAATCCGATCCGGACGCACCGGAAGTGCTGATCGAGCCGGTGTTCAGCCGCATCACCGGAGTCTGGACCACGGTGATCGCCCGCAAGGTGACCGGTGCGAACGGCGAGTTCATCGGCGCCATCGGCCGCGGCATTGAATCCGCCAATTTCGAAAAGTTCTTCGCAACTGCCGCGCTCGGGCCGGATTCGGCAATCGCCATCCACCATCGCGACGGCACCCTGCTCGCCCGCCATCCGCATATCCCCGAGATCGTCGGCAAGAATTTCAAGCGCGGTCCCGCCGTCCAGCAACAGGTGTTCGAACTGCCTGCGACCAGCACGCGCCTGACCAGCCCGCTTGATGGCAAGGACCGGCTGATCGCCTCGCGCGCCTTGACCGCCTTTCCGATGGTCATCGTTGCCAGCACCACCACGAAGGCCGCGCTTGCCGACTGGCGCGAGCAGATCGCGATGCTGGTGACAGTGGCCGGCGCCTCGGTGCTCGCCATCGGCATGCTGCTGGTCCTCGTCGTGCGCAAGCTCTCGCAGCAGCACAGCCAGCAGCAGCTCCGCCTCACCCTGGAGAAGCGGCGCCTCGACACCGCCGTCAATCACATGACGCAGGGCCTGCTGCTGTTCGACTCCTCGCAGCGCCTGGTGATCTGCAACCAGCGCTACATCGAGATGTACGGTCTGTCGCCCGACATCATCAAGCCCGGCTGCAGTTTTCGCGAAGTCGTCGCCCACCGCAAGGCAACCGGCTCGTTCACCGGCAATGTCGAGCTTTATGTCGACCGAGTACTGCGCGATATCGGCACCCGCAATGCGATGGTGATTGATACGCCTGACGGACGGACGATCCAGGTGGTCAACGAGCCGCTCGCCGACGGCGGCTGGGTCGCCACCCATGAAGACATCACCGAGCGCCGCCAGGTCGAGGAGCGCATCGCCCACCTCGCCCATTACGACGCGCTCACCGACCTGCCGAACCGCGCGCTGTTCCACGAGCAGGTCAAGCAGGAGCTGCCGCATGCCAAGCCCGACCGGCAAGTCGCCGTGCTCTATATCGACATCGATGAATTCAAGAGCGTCAATGACTCGCTTGGCCATCTTATCGGCGACGAGCTCCTGAAATCGGTGGCGCAAAGTCTGCGCACCTGCGTCCGCGAGACCGATTTCGTCGCGCGCCTCGGCGGCGACGAATTCGCTATCGTGCAGACCGGCGTGCGTGGCCAGGATGACGTCAACAATCTCGTCGGGCGCATCTACGACGCGATCCGTGAGCCCTATGAGTGCCTTGGCCACCAGGTGACGACGGACGCCTCGATCGGCATTGCGCTGGCGCCGCAGGACGGCGGCGATTTCGACCAGATCCTGAAGAATGCGGACCTGGCGATGTATGCCGCGAAGGCCGCCGGCCGGCGCACCCATCGCTTCTTCGAGCCCGTGATGGACGCCCAGGTCCGCGCCCGCCGGCAACTGGAAACCGATCTGCGGCAGGCCATCGCC
>JGI25406J46586_10001490_pt1 | contig 11047 bp, 6 predicted proteins | sample TabmetS4T2R2_FD_46586 | JGI IMG/M metagenome (IMG submission 46586) | reverse complement strand
CGGTGGTATTATTCTTCAGCAAAAGTTTCACTGCTTTAATAATTGCATTTATTGTTCGTGGCTTAAAAGAATTTGGAGAACCAACAAGGAAAGCGGTTATACTTGACTATTGTCCGATACATGCAAAAGCAAGAGCATTTGGTTTATACTATTTCATACGCGACTTTATTGTTTCATTCGCTGCTTTTTTGGGCGGCTGGTTATGGAAACAAAATCCTGCTGTAAATTTATTTTCAGCTTTTACATTCGGCGTTATAGGAACGTTATTGTTTATCTTTTTCGGTAAGAGCACAATTAAAAAATGAACTGCATATTGCTGTATAGTAAAAACTCCATTAAGTTCTGTCTTTGTCTTACATCATTCATATTATTATTTGAAAGCACTAACGCACAACATAGTTCTCCCGATACATTAACCGCATATAGAATTCATACATCAATTAATTTCGACGGAAACCCAAACGATTCAATTTGGAATTCGGCGCAACATATCAACAACTTTACACAGCGTGAATTACATTTTGGCGAGCCGGCTTCAGAAAAAACTGAAACCGCTGTTTTATACGACAATAACAATTTGTATATAGGAGTTTGGTGTTATCAACAGAATGCTGAAAAGATAGTTGCGAAATTTATGAGCCGTGATTTTGATTATGAAAGCGATGATGTTTTTGGCGTATTGATTTCTCCCTTCAACGATGGAAGAAATGGTTATCTTTTTATTATTAATCCTAATGGTGCAAGAGCCGATTTGCAGGTAAGTTGGGAAAATGATAATCTTGACTGGAATGGCGTGTGGGATGCAAAAACAATCGAAAATGATAAGGGATGGTTTGCCGAAATTCAGATTCCTTTCAACACTCTACAATTCAGAAAAGACAGTATAAAAACATGGGCAATAAATTTTGCAAGAAAGATTAGCTACAAAAATGAAGAAGACCGTTGGCAGGGGTGGAGCCGTGATTACAGTTTTGAAAATTTCAGTAACACGGGAACATTGGTCGGCATAAAAGATATTGGATATGCAAAACACTTTGAATTCAAACCTTACGCGTTAGGTGGTTTTGAAAAAAATGCAAATGAAAAAACAAGTTACCCCGGAAAACTCGGCGCTGACCTGAATGTAAATATCACGCCTACATTAAAACTGAACTTAACTACAAACACCGACTTTGCACAAGTTGAAGTAGATAAAATACAAGCAAATCTCACAAGGTTTAATTTATACTATCCCGAGAAAAGAGAATTCTTTTTAGAAAGTGCAAACAATTTTGAAGTTTATCTTGGTAATAACAATCAACTTTTTTATTCGAGAAGAATTGGCATTGAAAATTTTCAACCTGTTGATATTCTTGGCGGCGCAAGATTGTTTGGAAAAGTGGGCAGAAGCAATATCGGTTTCCTTTCATTAGAAACAGGAAAAGTTGATTCTGTTCCTGCTACCAACAATACTGTGCTTCGCTATAAATATGATATCGGTAGTCAATCGCATATAGGCGGCATCATCACTTCAAAAATAAATTCTAACAATGCGAATCAAGTTGTTGGAGTTGATGCCAACTATACAACTTCTAAATTTTTGAAGAGTAAAAATTTTGTTTTAGCCGGTTTAATTGCCGAAAGCGTAAATGACTATAAAACAAAAAATAACTCACTTGCTTATCGTTTGTATTGTGACTATCCAAATGATTTGATTGACAACTTCATCGCTATAAGCAGTGTGCAGCAAAACTTCAATCCTGAATTAGGCTTTCTAACAAGGGAAAATTACAAAGCATTCAATTGGCATCTGAATATTATGCCGCGCTGGTTTAAAAAATTAGGTGTTCAGCAAATGGATTTTCAAACGTGGTCATTATCATATTATGTTACACAAAGCACCGGCAAAGCAGAATCATGGTTCAATGAAACACGACCGTTCGGTTTCATCTTAAAAAGTGGCGAAAGTTTTGAATTTAATCTTCAGCAGTCTTATGACCGGTTAGATAATGAATTTGATTTAACTGATGATGCAATTATTCCTTCAGGAAAATATCACATGCATAATACAGAGTTACAGTTCGCTACTTACCAGTCACGCAAAATATGGACAGAGTTATTTTATAATTGGGGAAAGTTTTATTCAGGAAAAATCAAAACATTTGAAACAGCAATTGGAATTAATCTTTCAAAGCATTTTAATCTAAAGACAGATTACATCTATAATTACATCACGTTACCCGACGCAAATGTTCGTTCAAACGAACTTGCTCAATATATTAATTATGCTTTTACAACTAAAGTTGACATCTCTTTATTTGCTCAATGGAATTCGCTTGATGATGTAATGTTCTTTAATTTCAGATTGCATTGGATACCAAAGATAGGTACAGACCTTTATGCAGTTTACAATCGAGGTTATGATCAATTAACTAAACTGGATTTGCTAAAGCCACAATCATCAACCGGTGTTGCAAAATTAATTTGGCGAATAACGTTTTAGTTATTGTGATGAATATTGATATATTGAGTTAATATGAACTTATAACAAACCTCGCAAAAAGATGTACGTCTATTTTCCGTGTAATAAAACCTCCAAAGAATGAAAAAAATTGCACTTATTACGGGCGGAAGCCGCGGCATTGGTTTAGGCATTGCAACACAACTTGCTCAACATGGTTTTGATATTGCCATCAATGGTGTTCGTGAAGAATCGTTGGTTAAAGACGTGATAAAAAATTTTCGCAACATCGGAGCAAATGTTTTGTACTGTCAAGGGAACATTGCATCATCAGAGGACAGAAAAAGAATATTGCAGCAGGTAAAAGAATATTTTGGTGCATTGCATGTGCTTGTAAATAACGCAGGCATTGCACCAAAAGAACGAAATGATATTTTACAAGCAACAGAACAAAGTTTCGATGAGGTAATTTCTACGAACCTAAAAGGCACTTATTTTCTTACACAACAAACTGCCAACTGGATGATTGAACAAAAAAAAGCAGATGCCCAATTTTCCGGTTGCATTATCAATATTTCTTCTATTTCTGCAACAGTATCCTCGGTTAATCGCGGGGAATATTGTATTTCAAAAGCAGGTTTAAGTATGGTAACACAGCTCTTTGCTGTTCGATTGGGTGAGTTTAATATTCCGGTATATGAAGTTCGTCCAGGGATTATTGAAACAGATATGACAAGCGGCGTTAAAGAGAAATATGACAAAATGATCGAAGAAGGTTTATGCGTACAAAAACGTTGGGGTTATCCTGATGATGTTGGAAAGGCAGCAGCGGCATTAGCTTCAGAAAATTTTCCTTATTCAACAGGACAAATAATTATGGTTGACGGTGGGCTTACATTGCAGCGACTGTAGCTCTGCGAAGTCTCCGGACTTCGCAGTATCTATGCAAGAAAGTCTCTTTGACTTCTTCGAATAATAAATTTTATTTTTTCTTTTTCTTCGGTGCCGCTTTTGCTCTTTTATTATAATCCAGAGCAAGATTAATCCAATGATAAAAATCTTTTTTTGATTTTATAGCCTCTTCACTTACATAAACATAACCTTTGTATTGTCGTCCACCCATTTCAACAGTTGTACAACCGTTTTTCTCAACTGCTTCATCATGCAGTTCGGGATCAATACGGCACATGATTCTGTTATCACCAACGCTGATGCACATCTTTCCATCCACCATAAATGTTATACCGCGAAACATTTTCTTTTCTTCTACATTAGGTACATTGGCAAGCGCTTCGCGAACTCTGTTTGTTAGTTTTTCATTGTATGCCATAATGAATGTGATAGTTTAAAAAGTTATAACGAATAAGTTTATCAAAAACAGACAATTCGAAATTTACAAACATCTGCATGTTGATATACTTCTAATTTTTGTTGAACCACAGTGACACAGCGCACAGAAACATACAGAGGCTCTGTGAAACTCCCTAACTCTATGTCTCTGTGGTTTAACAGTCGAGTAAAGTTCAAAATGTATAAGTGTGCGACGCAAGAGGCGATGCCACAAGGAGCTGCAGCTTGGTTCATAAAAAATTTTATATCATTACAGCATTTACTTATATATCAGCGACTGATAAATTGTTTCCTGTATTGATCCGCGAACATTGAGTGAACTTAATTTTAGATTGGCGCCACCATCGGGATTTACACGGTTCGACAAAAAAATATAGACAATATTCCAAGCAGGATCAACCCACACGCACGTGCCCGTAAAGCCGGTATGGCCGTACATTTCGGGCGTTGCACTAACTGTTGGATAAGGCTCTTTGCGCATCACATTATCTTTTTCAGGCTTGTCGAAACCAAGACCGCGGCGGCTTATATCACTTTGATATGCCGTAAAATATTTTATGGTTTCTGCTTTGAAATAACGCCTTCCATTTAGCTCGCCCCCATTCAGCAACATTTGGTATAACTTAAACAAATCAATCGCATTGCTAAACAAACCAGCATGACCCGCAACCCCACCAAACATTGCAGCGCCGGGATCATGAACATCGCTGCGCAACAATTGCAAGCGAAAAAACTTTTCGTTTTCTGTAGGTGCAATGGCATTTAATTCAATCGAATTGCTCGGTTTGAAAGTTGTAGTTTGCATTTGTAAAGGCGCATAAAAATTATCATGCGCATAAGCATCGAGCGTTTTGCCACTAAGCTCCTCAACAATCTTTCCCATGAAAATAAAATCGTTGTCGCTATAAACATATTTATGCGGCACACCAAGCGGACTTTGCAAAATGCGTGCATACATAGTATCGCGCCAATCGTTACGCATATACATGCTGTCTGCAACGCGGATGCTGAATGAATCATTGCGAACTTTTTTATAGAAGCCGGGTTTGNGAGTTCCTGTTGCTGAATCAATCGTTTCTTTATAAAAAGGAATGAACGCAACAAGACGGGCCTGATGCAACAAAACATCTCTGATGATAAGATTTTCTTTATCGGTGCCACGAACCAAGCGCAAATAATCACCGAGTTTTTTATCAAGGTCGAGCTTGCCTTCTTCGTAGAGTTTCATCGCAGAAACAGTGGTTGCAGAAATTTTTGTAACAGAGGCGAGGTCGTAAACCGTCTTTGTTGTCACAGGTTGAGTGCTGTCGTAAGTCATGTATCCGTAGGCCTGGTTAAAAACAATCTTCCCATTACGAGCAACAAGAACAACACATCCCGGCGTTGCATGTTCGTGAATAGCATTTGTAGCAATGGAATCAATTCTATTCAGCACCAAACTATTTAACCCTACAGACTCTGGTGTTGCGAAAGAAAGAATATGGTTTGAGGTTGCAATACCGTATCCATATTTAAAATCGCTGCAGACTGTTACAGGCAATTTTCCTTTGGCAACAAACTTGCCGCTTAACCAGTTAAAAGCAGCGCGTTGAAAAATAGAATCATCTTCGTAACATTCAACAAGATTGGGAGCATTACAAACATTCTTTACTGCATAAGGATTTCCAAACACCATTGTAATCGTTGGTGTTGTTTGTTGTATTTTTTGAATGAGTTGAATCGCCGCATTGCTTATTCCAAAATTGTTTGCAGGATATTTTGCCAACTTGTGAATACCAATAATTACCTCATCATACTTTGCCTGTAAGGAATCGAGCAGTGTTAAAGCTCTTGTTGAATCAGCTTTATAATCAAAATAAAAAATATCGGCATTGTATTGCTCATGTAAAAGATTTGAAATGGTGTTTGCTTCATTTAATCCAATTCCAACNTAAGCANTCGTTGATTCTTTATTCAAGGGNACAAGACGTGTATGGGTTAAACGCAGAATTGTAAGCGATTGCTGCGCCGCTTCTGCTCTAAGCCGTGGCACTTCTGCATTTAAATCATTTGNGAGATTGTTTATATCAACAGCCTGAATATGATTCAAACCAAGATTATATTTAGCAAGCAAAACTTTCTTTACGCGTTCATCAATATCTTTTTTATTTAAGGTGCCGTCATTGATTGCCGCTAAAATTTTTTGAATACCCGCATGAACATCGGCAGGCAAACAAAGCATGTCGTTGCCTGCAATTAAAGATTGCAAAGCAGCATTGCCACCTTCGTAATATTTCGCAACGCCCTGCATTTCCAAAGCATCAGTAAATGATATGCCTTGAAAACCCAGCTGATTTCTCAACAATCCTTTTATACTTTTTTGTGATAGCGATGTTGGCTGATGTTGTGTTGTATCAATTGCAGGAATACTTAGATGTGCAATCATTACACTCCCAACACCTGCATGAAATAATTCTTTAAAAGGATACAACTCCACTGAATCCAACTGTTGCATTGATTTATTGATAACAGGCAGATCCAGATGCGAATCAACAGCAACATCGCCATGACCGGGAAAATGTTTTGCGCAAGCCATTACACCTTCGCTTTGCATGCCCTGCATCATCATGCTTCCGTATAAAGCCACTTTATATTTATCTTCTCCAAACGACCGAAAATTTATAACTGGGTTATTCGGATTGTTGTTGATATCAACCACCGGCGCAAAATTCACTTGAATGCCTTCTCGTTTACATTGTGCACCGATTGCTTTACCGATTTTATAAATAAGAGCAGTATCATCAACAGCGCCAAGAGTAAGCTGGTCGGGAAATTTCATCACACTGTCGGTCATACGCATGCCCAGGCCCGTTTCACCATCAATGCAAATCATCAGCGGTGTTTGGGCAATGCTTTGAAAATAATTGAGGTAGTTTGCCTGCTGTACCGGATTGCCTTGAAACAAACATATTGCGCCGATATTGTATTTCTGTATTTCTTCTTCAACCTTTTTATCGTAAAACACAACACCATCGGGTGTTTTAGCAGATAAACGCACTACCATTAATTGTGCAATACGTTGTTCTCTTGAAAGCGATTTAAAAACGCTATCAACCCAATGTTTAGCTGCAAGAGTTTCTTTGTAAAATGATTGAGCAAATGTTGCAGAATTGAATGCGAGAAAAAAAATTGCCGATGCGAAATATTTCATTCCAATGGTTTTCGAAAACACGAGATATTTTATAAAGTTATAAAGAGAATAAAAAGTATAAGAGCAAAAATAGCAGTAAGGATTTTTATGAACTGAAATGTGCACTTCTCTTTTTGTCACACGATTTCTAAGCTGTTACTTAATTTTTTTTGAGAAGTGAAAAAAATTTATCAACTTGCTTCTTTAATCCGCAGCAGTTGTTAAAGGTGTGTTACTCCAATCTTCCTGATAAAACTTTTGATTAGAGCCCCCGTTTTTTTAGTTATTGATATTTCAAAATCTTCATGAAAAATTTTATCGCACTATGTATCCCTTAATAAAGCGATATTCAATATCTGTGCTTTAAAAACTTTTCCAATATTCTACAATAAAACCAGGCCAATATCACTAATTACGAAAACCACCATTTAGGGAACCCGACGGAATGTCGGGTTCTTTTTACCCTTAACAATTAACAAAAACCAGCTTAATTTAGGAAAGAAAAACACTGGAATAGAACTCAACTGAAAAGTTGGGTTCTTTTTTTACACTGCTATATGGAGATAAACTTTTCCATTAACTTCTGAAACAACATATGTATTAATTTTTTCTTTGGCAGGACCGGCTTTTACTTCTCCTGTATTTACATCGAATTGCGAGCCATGCCANGGACATTGAACGGTACCGCATATCATTGCGCCGCCGGCCAAAGAACCACCTCTGTGTGTACAATGGTCATCAAATGCAACATAACCGTTGTCTGTTTTTGCTACAACAATACGTTTATCATTTACATGTATTAATTTCATTTGGTTTGCGTNCAACTCATTCGAAAACGCAACTTCTACTTGTCCGCCTGAAACATCTTTATATTCTTCTTTCCATTTGCCTGCATTAGCATAACGTGGATCAACACCAATTTGATTACGATACACAAGTGTGCCGCCAAGCCAGCCCGCAATAGATAGAAGAATAATTCCTACGGTTTCTAAACCAAGAATAATGTATGGATTTATATTATTTCCTTTTAATGCCCATGCAACACAGAATAAAATAAGATTGGTGACATTTAAAATTGCATGTTGCGTTGCGCGTTTTTTGGCAGAGCTTTTTGGGGGAACAGTCTTAAAATAATCAATAGCTCCCGGAATGGCGGCTAAAACGGCACCAATGATTCCACAGAGTTGCATATAAAATGCTATTGCATAAAAACTTGTATTATTTGTAATTACACCAAGTATATCGAATACGAATGTTCCTATAAAAAAAGCGACGGGAAATGCCACAAGAATGGGATGAATAGGATGACCTTTAATATGGGCGCTGCTTCTCATAATGCGGTATTTTATTTTCCTGTTTAATCTCCATCAAAAATGCTGCCTTAAGTTAATTATGATTTGTTGCTTTACCATGAAGATTTTATTTTGATGGCTTTTTTAAAAATAAAATGAATACTAAGTTTGATGAACAATAAAAATTTATGGTACAGTTTACTACGACCATACAGCAATTTGAGGAGCAGGGAGAGAAAACAGGTTGGACTTATATTGTTATTCCTGCTAATGTTGCGCAACAATTAATGCCGGGTAATAAAAAAACATTTCGTGTAAAAGGCCTTCTCGACGATTATAAGATTGAAGGAATTGCTTTATTACCAATGGGCGGCGGTGATTTTATAATGGCATTGAACGCCTCAATACGAAAAGGTATAAAAAAGAGAAACGGTGCTTTGCTAAACGTAAAATTACAAGTTGACAAAAAACCTGTAACACCTCCCGCTGATTTTATTGAATGTTTAAAAGATGAACCACAGGCTTATGAATATTTCTATTCNTTAACTAAAGGCCATCAAAACTATTTCACCAACTGGATAAAGAGTGCAAAAACAGAGCAAACAAAAACAAAACGTATTGCACAATCAATAAATGCTTTATCACGGCGACAAAATTTTGGTGAAATGTTGCGGGCTCTAAAGAATGAAGGAAAAGATTTGTTGGGATAATTCTTTCACGATTTATTTGATATAAACTGCTTCTCATGCCGACCATGCCGTTAAATTGTAGCAATATTATCATAATGTGCCAAACTGTATTGCCTTTATTGAGCTTTCGTTGCGTCGCACTCTTTATACTATAATAATTCTTCTATAAAACTTTCACCTTCTTAGCGATCTTCTGCGTTTCTTTGTACTCTTTGCGTCGCTTATCAGGACGCAGAGAACGCTAAGAAGTCGCCAAATGTCGCAAAGTTCAATGCTCATTAAAAATAATGCTTATGAGAAGAATCATCATTCTGTTTTTGTGCGCGACAACAATTACATCGTATGCACAAAAATCAAAATCAACAGAAGACAAGCGTTTTGCAGGTATTGATACTGCTTTTGCAAGAGTGCTGAAAGAGTGGCATGCTGCGGGTTTTGCGGTTGCCGTTGTAGAAAAAGATAAAGTGATTTACTCAAAGGGATTTGGTTATCGCGATTATGAAAACAAAATTCCGGTTACACCGAATACATTGTTTGCGATTGGCTCTTGCACCAAAGCGTTTACTTCATCTTTGCTTGGTATACTAAATAAAGACGGTAAAGTTGATTTTGATAAACCTGTTCGCAATTATTTACCCGATTTAAAATTTTATAATGATGAATTGAACAACGATGTAACGCTTCGCGATATGATGTGTCACCGCACAGGTTTGCCTCGGCATGATTATTCGTGGTACTTGTTTCAAACACATTCAAAAGATAGCCTTGTTCAGCGTGTTCAATCTATGGAACCATCTGCAGGGTTAAGAGAAAAATGGCAGTATAACAATTTTATGTTTTTGTTACAGGGAGTGGTTACAGAAAAAATTACAGGTAAAAGTTGGGAAGACAATATTCGTGAAAAGATTTTTCAACCATTGAGTATGAGCAGTTCTGATGTGTCACTGTCGGAATGGACAAAAAGCAACGATGCAGCTTTGGGCTACGATGTAAAGAACGATAGCATTATAAAAAAGATGGACTATTATGACATTGCTGCAATGGCGCCCGCAGGCAGCATTAACAGCAGCGTGAACGATATGAGCAAATGGGTGATAACATGGATTAATGGCGGCAAGTATAACGGCAAAGAAATTTTACCTGTGTCTTATATTAATGACGCAATGAGTTCTCAAATGGTTATAGGCGGCGGTTTGCCCGGTAAAGAAAATCCCGACATTTATTTTTCAAATTATGGATTTGGATGGTTTCTTGCTTCTTATCGGGGTCATTACCGTGTTGAACATGGTGGCAATATTAACGGTTTCAGCGCAAGTACAAGCTTTTTTCCTACAGACAGTATTGGGGTGATTGTTTTGTGTAATCAAAATGGTTCACCAATTCCCTCCATCGTACGAAATACAATAGCGGATAGAATGCTGGGATTAAAGTATCACGACTGGCAAACAGATTTAAAAGGCAATGCAGATTCCGCCAAAGCAAAAGAAAAAGATGCAGAAAAAACCAAGATATCCATTCAACAACCAAACTCAAAGCCGTCGCACAATTTGAAAGATTATGAAGGTATTTATTCCAATCCTGGCTACGGCAGTTTTAAAGTGAATCTTAAAAATGATTCTTTGTTTATCATTACTCCCACACTTACATTTTGGCTGCGCCATTACCACTATGATGCGTTCACAGCATTAAATAAAGACTCGAAAGAAGGCATTGATACAACAGATCAAAACACAAAGGTTCAATTCAATTTAAATACAAATCTTACCGGTGATGTTGAAAGCGCTTCAATTACTTTAGAGCCGAGTGTAAAGCCCATCCTCTTTACACGTTTGGCAAATGCAAAAGAGATTACAAAAGATAGTTTACAACCATACGTTGGTGAATATGAAATAACCGGCGTTACTATTAAGATATACACGAAGAGCGGAACAACTTTATACATGTTTGTTCAAGGTCAGCCGGAGNATGAACTTATACCGATTGATAAGGATAAGTTCAACCTGAAAAATCTTACCGGCTTTGGCGTACAGTTTAACAGGAATGATAAAGGAGAAGTAATTGAACTCTTATCTATTCAACCCAATGGAACATTTAAAGCAATGAAGAA
>JGI25406J46586_10001486_pt1 | contig 11055 bp, 9 predicted proteins | sample TabmetS4T2R2_FD_46586 | JGI IMG/M metagenome (IMG submission 46586) | reverse complement strand
ATAAAGACAAAGCCTGCATAAGCCCATTCTTTTAGTAAAGGAAATTTAGGAATAAGTAATGCAACAACTCCCAAAATTTTCCAGATACCGAGTATGGTTAGTAAATATACAGGATAGCCTAAATGCGTAATCATATCAACTCCGCCTTGTCCCTCGTTTGCTTTGAATAATTGTACGGCGCCTGTTGATGTCATTCCTAATGCAAGCCAAATCGTGGCAATCCAATAGATAATTTTGTTTCTCTTTTTCATAATGTAAATTTTTAGTCAATACCACTAAGCTTCAAAATTTTCCTCATGTCTTCATGGCTTTGTGGCGGTTATTTTATTTTGTTCATGATTTCTTGTAGCCTGTTATGCGCTATGTTGATACCTTGACGGAAAGGCAGTTTCAGTAATTCGTCTCTTTGTTCAACTGACTCAAAAATGGTGTGAATATTTAGTTTACTGGTGTCATCCGTGAGTTGTTCAAATTCATATACCTCAAGCTGAACACCGAAAGGCGTATTCTCCATTTCAAATGTGCGTATGATTTTTTGATTGGGAATAAACTCATGAATTACACCATTAGCGTGAAAAGCTACATTTCCTTTTGGATCAGATGTTTCAATACGATAACTGCCGTGCTTTTTACTTTCAAGCTTCAGCACTTTTGTTCCCATCCATTGCTCAATAATTTCGGGCTCTGCAAACGCTTTAAAAAGTAATTCCAATGGCAAATCAAATTCTCTGGTTATTATCAATTCCTGTTTGCCCTCTTCGGCATGGATTTTTGTTTTTAATTCCATATTATGATTAGTTTTTTTCTTCCGTTAACCTTGAACAAATCCTATAACATTACCATTCTTATCTTTTGCACTTGCAATTAATCTTCCTCCTCCAACATTTTTTATGTCTTGAATAATTTGAACACCTGCATCAAGAAGAAGTTGCAAACTCTTCTTAATGTCATCAACATGAAAAAATGCTGTTACTCCTCCCTCGGGATTATTAGGAACTAATCCAATGTCCTGATCGCTAACTTTAAAACCAACATAATACGGTTGTTCTGCATAAGGCTCAACTTCTAAAAGCTTACGAAAGAGTGTTGTTGATTGAGTGATATCCTTAACAGGATAGATAACGGTTTTGATACCCTTATTCATAAAGTTTTATTTTATGTCCTACTCTTTTGGATTTTCGGTATCTCCCGTTTTTTGCTGCGGTTTCTGCTCCGCAATAATTTTAGTTGTAGGTTGAACTGTTACATGCTTGTCTTGCTCATTTTTTTGCTTTATATTTTTTCATGATTGTTTCTATTTTATTAAACCTCTCGTCCCACATTTTGCGGAATGGTTCAATAAAGTCTGCTATTTCTTTCATCTTTTTGGGATTTAAATGATAATAAATTTCTCTGCCGTTTTGCTCTTGTTTAAGCAATTCGCATTCGGTGAGTATTTGTAAATGTTTGGAAACGGTTGGTCTTGCGGTATCAAAGTTTGCGGCGATTGCACCTGCAGTCATAGATTGTGATGTAACCAATAGAAGTATAGCTCTTCTTGTGGGATCTGCTATAGCCTGAAAAACATCTCGTCTTAAGTTCATTGTGTAGCTATTTGACTACAAATATAATATGTAGTCATTTAACTACGCAAATTTTTTTTTGAAAAATTTTGGGGAGGGAAAAAATTGTGGAGTTAAGCTGCAGATTAAATAAAGGCAGCCCTTGTTTTTCTAAAAGTGACGAAGAACGGTGTTTCATTCTATGAAGCGTACTTTATATGCTTCCCGTGTTTACAGGATTTCTACATATCCTTCTGTTCCATGCACGCGAATTCGTTGCCCATCTTTTATCAGTTTGGTAGCATTTTCAACTCCTACCACTGCCGGTAAACCATATTCACGTGCGATAACTGCTCCATGAGTCATCAGTCCGCCAACTTCGGTAACCAGGCCTTTAATGGATAAAAACAAGGGCGTCCAACTTGGGTCGGTAAAGGAGGTAACTAATATATCTTCATCTCCCAGATCCGCATCTTCCATGTTCAATATCACACGTGCCCGGCCTTCTGCAACGCCCGAAGAAACAGCGAGACCCGCAATAGCTTCGGCAGGGAGATTTTCCCGTTTGTACTTACCTGTAATGATTTCACCATCAGATGTGATAACACGTGGCGGAGTTAGTTTTTCATATAGTCTATACTCATCTTTTCGTTTTTCGATGACCTGGTAATCCAGTTTATTCATGTGTACAACTTCCCGAAGTTCTTCAAACGTAAGATAATAGATATCTTCCTTTTCATGAAGTACATTGGCTTGTACGAGTTGTTTGGCTTCTTTCAGTAAAGCCTGCTTATAAATGAAATAGCGGCTAACAATGTCGTATTTCGGATATTCACGATAACCGATGAAATTCCGGATTAGGTCAATCATTTGTTTTGTCTCTTCGGATTTTTGTTCACCATCCGGTAATTGTTTCAACCGTTCTAATAAGTCCTGTTCTTTTTTCAAAGCTTCCTGTAGGCCTTGCTNAAATCTCCGCCTGCTTTCCCCATGCTCAAAGTTTTTGATGTTGCTAAGAATTAAGGGAACAAGTGTAGATGGTTTTTCACTCCAGCGTGTTCTTGTAATATCTATTTCACCGGCACATCGCATNCCGTATTTGTCGAGAAAATTATAAAGAGCGTTCTGCGTTTCTTTTCCGCCTTTTAACTTANCCAGTTCATCCAAAAAANTCTCATCCTTTTTCTGTTGCAGATATTCAATTATTTCCGGATAGGGACGAATTACATCTGCAACATCCAATAGTGCAAGACCCATTTCAGAAGTAATGTTGTTAGGTACCGATAGGGAAAGTGTGTCTGCTACGTTTTTTTCATCTAACCAGTCATTCATTTTTTCATTGATCCATGCTGAGGCATGGATGGCGGCCATAATCACACTCAAATTTTTCTGATCTGACGCACGTTGCCTCCGTTGCTGCATATCTTCCATGATACAATCAAATACATCCAATCCTGATTTTGTTTGGATGTTATGTTTTAATGCTGATAATGATGTCTCACTGCTCTTAATTAAATCAGTAACAATTGCCGGATTGTTCCCTGCTTCTGCCAGAATATCTGCAGACGACATACCCTTATGGCTTTTAACGGGTCCCGGTTCGCTTTTGTCATGTGGTTCCGATTTTATAAAATCTTCCCGCTCTATGATGGTAATAAGGGCGTCTTTTATGAGCGGATCGGAGTGCCCTAAAACATCCAATAAATTTTGCCTGCCAGCCGGTGAAGCCAGACCCATCGTAATATCTACAAACAACCTTCCACCACCAATTTTAAACATCGGTCGGGTGCCTGTTAACATCCAGACAGATATGCCGAGTGGTTTAATAGGATCAGTCATCATCTGCTGATGACCGACAGATACATACACGTGATTCTCATTGTCATTTGCTTCAGGGATTGGGAAAAGGGTAGTGATAGGTCGGCTCTGGACAATATAAAAGGTATCATCTGTCAAACACCATTCAATATCCTGTGGACAACGAAAATGTTCTTCTATCTTTCTGCCTATTCGTTCAAGGTGTAAAATATGTTCATCTGTCAACGTTTGCATGTTCTGTCTCTCTGGTTCAATCTCCTGTTTTTTCGTACCGCTATTTTTTAATGCATAAATAGCCAGTTTCTTGGTGGATATCTTCTTATCTACAATTTTGCCGTTACGCACTTTATATACATCAGCATTAACCAGACCGGAGACAAGAGCCTCACCAAGTCCAAAGCTGGCATCAATAGATAAAACTTTCCTGTTAGAAGTAATGGGATCAGCAGTAAACATAATTCCCGCCGCCTTCGGGAAAACCATTTTCTGCACAACCACCGCAATCTGAACTTTACGATGACCGAAGCCGTTTTGAATGCGGTAGATTATTGCTCTTTCTGTAAACAGCGATGCCCAGCACTTTCTTATATGATTTAAGATTGCCTCCTTTCCGATAATGTTCAAATATGTATCCTGCTGGCCGGCAAAGGAAGCTGTCGGTAAATCTTCTGCAGTAGCGCTGGATCGTACTGCATAGGGATTTTTTTCTCCGAGTATAGTGAGATGGCGGGAGACCTCTTCATTAATATCCTGCGGAATAACTGTCTCTTCGATAACGCTGCGAATTTCACTGCTAAGTTCAACGATCTTATTTCTGTCTTCCACTTTCAGAAGCGATAATTGATCGAGTAATTCGTTAATCATTGGTGTTTCCCTGATAATTCTTTTAAAAGCTTTAGTAGAAATACAAAAGCCATCTGGCACGCGGATTCCTTCAATCTGCATAAGTTCTCCGAGGTTCGCGCCTTTGCCTCCAACAATATTGAATTTTGTTTTATCAACGTCCTTAAATGCAAATACAAATAAACTCATACTGATATTATTTTCTTTGCTGATTCATTTCAGCATCGTTCAAAAATATTCTGTATGAGTAACCGAAAACCAGTTTTGCAACTATATTTTTTAAACACAACAATGGTAACGGTGAGTGCGTTTTCTAACAAAATATTTGATGTTGGAGCGCATAATTATGAGCGGGAATGTTTTTATTTATTAACGTGAAACCTGCCATTGCAAAAAACAACTTGCCGTAGGAGTTCTTTTTTTGCGGCTCATTATGGGTTGCCTAACTATCTTATCATATTCAATCCTTGGGTTCCCACAATTCAATTTTGTTACCTTCAATGTCGAGNATGTGAACAAATTTACCATAGTCGTAAGTCTCAATCGCATCTACAACAGTCACACCTTCTTTTTTCAATTCATCTACGAGTGCTTCGAGATTCTCAACCCGGTAATTTATCATAAAGTCTTTGGTCGAAGGTTCAAAATATTTTGTTGTTTCAGAAAATGGACTCCATGTTGTAGAACCCTTCTTTGTTGGGTCCGCATCTTCCCGCCACTCAAAAGTTGCTCCATACTCGTTAGTGTCTAAACCAAGATGCGTTTTATACCACTCTTTCATTTTGTTAGAGTCTTTGCATTTGAAGAAAATTCCGCCAATGCCTGTTACTTTTTTCATTTTATTTTATTGTTTAGAATTAGAAACTGTTTAAGTTAATTGTAAAAAATTTATTACACCAAACTTTGTTGCCATGAAATATACTGATGAAGGAATCGCACGAGGCGATGGCATAAAAAACTTTGCTGGTATCAAAAAAATAACTGAAACACCTCTTAATTTTTAGCTTCTGCCGGTGCAGGAAGCGATTTTCTTTTCAAAATAAGTGAGCTTATCAGCGTTACAACTAAACCGACAGGTAAAATTTCCATGTAAGTCATCATCGCATTATATAATGGATTGTTAAGCATCGTTGCCATGTCCGCCATTTCTTTTGTTTGCTTATCTATTTCAAGCCTGCTTGCTCCGCTTGCTCTCAGCCGCTCAAGCATGTGTGCTGAATATTTTTCTACAAAATCGGGTATGAAAAAAAAGTAGTCAATTAGCCAGGCAACAACATAAATGGTGGAAGATATTAACACAATCATAATCCCTAATTTAAATGCTTTGCCAAAACTGATTACTCCGTTATTGTATTTATTTCTGTAATTGCGAATGCCAACAAAAACAAGTGAGAAGGCGATGAGCATAGAAGCATACCCTATAAGCAGACTTCTGTCATAATCAAAGTTGCCTTCTCGATGGCTTATGCTGTTTACATTAATCAACATTAAAGCAGAAACAACAATGCCTGCAATAAACCCATAGATAATAACATTCTTTTTCATTTTTAGTTATTGTAGGTGCAAATGTGGCTAATGCGCAAGTTTTTCTGGTCATACTTTCGGGCTATTTTTCTGTTGTCCGGTTTATTTTCATACCAAAGTGTGAGTTTTGGGAATTAGACTTACCTGCCTGCCTGCGGCAGGCAATAAACCAAAATCAACTTATCTCGCTCCCTTATAACTCAAACCCATATTCCACAACATAAACGCCCACTTGTCTGCTTCATCTTGTATCACTTTCGATGTTGGTTTACCTGCACCATGACCAGCCTTGGTTTCAATACTGATGAGCACAGGATTATCGCAGCTTTGCGCTGCTTGTAATGTTGCAGCAAACTTGAATGAGTGCGCGGGAACAATACGATCATCATGATCTGCTGTAACAAATGTTTTCTTTCTATTTTCCTCGGTATGTTTATATTTTTCATTTTTGCTTTTTTTGTTTTCATAAGATATTCTGCAGTAACAATTCTCTTCAAATCATGATACATGACCGATACGATGAGCTGATGCATTCTTTCATTTAACATTCGCATCGAATAAAAATTTTACTCCTTTACAAATTTTAAAGACCTGTTTTGTTTAGTGTTTATAATTTTTATAAAATATATACCGGCGCTTAATTTATGTGTATCCAATGTGTACGAAGCAGCAAAAGCAATATCCCTTTTAAGCACCTGACCGTTTACATCAGTTACAACCATGTGCGTGATATTTGTTGCAAGCCCATTAATGTTAAGCACATTCTTTACAGGATTGGGGTACAGTTTTATCTGCAATTCTTTTTCAGGGGAAATAGCATTTGAGTAAACAGTATTACTCAAAAAAGTAAAATGCTTTTTTGGTTGTTGACTGTCACAAGCGTCGCTATTGCTACAGTGATTAGCATTATTGCTATTACATCCTGTTCTGGTATTTTCACATTTAATGAATGCAGAAGGGTTTAAATTAGCAGCAGTGGCTCCATTCATTACAGCTTGAAAAAAAGTAGCAACACGCTGTGCTATATACACGGTTACTTGTGTTTGAGAAGTATCTCCTGTTCCAAAATCGCTGTTGAATGTAGGCCCGTCATCGTCTAACCCATGTACCATATTACAATCAACGTACAGTTCTTTTGGTATAGTGGGTGCAAGACTATCCAATATCTTATACATGTTAAGCGGACTTGCGTTTACTAAATCCGCTGTTTTAGCAACATTATCTAACTTATACGGTGTATCAATTAAACATCTCACTTCTTTGTTGTAGTCAAAATCACTTTTATTTTTGGGTGGGGGTGAAAAATACGTGTCTTGCAAAGTATCCATATAATAAGGGAAAACACGGTCATAAATACCATGAAAGGCAATTAAAGGTTTCAATTTTGCTTGAGTAAAGAATGCAGATTGGTTATTCTTGTACTTGTATGGAATACCCATTCCACTCCACAAAATCATTACTCCTTTTATGCGTGAGTTAAAATTAATAGTGGGCTCACCAGAGTAATAGTCTGCATCTATAGGACCAAGCACATCCTTGACCTGTGGATAACCTGGTTGAGTTGGAAAAGCGGCATATACCATTGAATTGGTGTACCACGCACTGTTCATGCTCATCAGTCCACCTGCACTGGCTCCTCCTATAAAAATTTTATTGGTATCAATTCTGTATGGCTGGTTTTGCATTCGTTCTCTTTTTATAATACTGCGTATAGCGCCCCTCATATCCTGGCTTGCCCGGTACACGGCGGCTTCTTGTTGCACAGTTTTATACGAAGAAAAATTATTGGTAGGATCAAGGACTCTTCCACGCCGGTATTCGATATTGAAAACTACAAATCCGCGACGCGCAAACGCAGTGCAAAGCGTATTCATAAAACGCGAATGAAGATTGGTGCATTCCATATATCCCCCGGGATGGGCAAGAATAATAGCAGGCAACTTTAGCGTGCTGTAATTATGGACTGGATAATAAACATCATAAAATAAAGATGCCTCGCCGCTTCCGCAACTGTCTACAGGAATACAGTTGCCCCTAATATCGTCATTTGCATAAGATACGTCTTTGCATTCTGCAGGAAAGGGAGTCTTTGCATAGGAGATATTTGACATAGTGGAATACTTGCTGAAAATCGGATTTACCAAATTCCATTTACAATTAGCGGGGGTGCTGTCGGTTGCAAGAGCGCGGATGTTGTTTGTTTTAACTGATACGTTGAAATTTTGCTTTAAAGGTACGGAGCTTAATTGGGTTTGCGCTTTAACAGAGTAAAAAAAGATTAGGGTAAAACATGGTAAAGCAATACCATGCATAAATTGCTTTTTCATGGGGAAAAAATTTGAAATGATTAAAAAGAAGGCTTACGTTTTGGTAAAGAATAGTTTTAGTGCTACACTTACACGCGCTTTGATGTAGTGTTATTTAATCGTGAAGCGATAGACGTGAGACGTGAAACACTCATGTTTGAGTCTCATGGCGAAAGCGACATAATACAGCTACTTTACAGTAGTTATTGTACAGGTTATTTATACATGATGCTCATGGCATCGTCTTATTACTTATGAACATAATGATATATGTGTGCTAAAAGTTTAATTCAATGCTTGTTCACTTCGTGCNGTATTGCACGAACAATAAAATTTTTTTGAATAAATATTGGATAATTTTTGAAAACAAGTCTTGTCTCTCAATCTTATTTCTATATGGGAAAGGCTTAGGTCTTTTTATTATAGGATATGAAGTAAAATTACATCATGGCGAACGTCAAAGTCAATACCATAAATTTGGTAAAATTTAAAAGAAACACTTAAAAAATTACAATGAGCTTAGTGGTGATTTTTAGTAAAGGTAGATTAAGAAAATGCAGAAGTCAACTACATGATCATGTAAAATGAAACAGGTGAATTAACATTATTGTTAGAAGTTTTTTATTGAAATAAAAAAGCTCCGCTCATTATTGCGATGCTTTTTAATTATTCACAAAACTTATTTTTAAAACTACTTCCTCGCCTTATAACTCAATCCCATATTCCACAACAAAAATGCCCACTTGTCTGCTTCGTCTTGTATCACTTTCGATGTTGGTTTACCTGCACCATGGCCAGCTTTTGTTTCAATGCTGATGAGCACAGGATTATCGCAGCTTTGTGCTGCTTGTAATGTTGCAGCAAACTTGAATGAGTGCGCGGGAACAACACGGTCATCATGATCTGCTGTAACAATAAATGTTGCAGGATAACATGTTCCTTTCTTTACATTATGTACCGGCGAATATTTGTAGAGATACTCAAACATTTCTTTACTGTCGTCGGCGGTTCCATAATCATAAGCCCAGCCTGCACCTGCAGTGAACTTATGATAACGCAACATATCGAGCACGCCAACACCGGGAAAACAAACGCGGAATAAATCGGGGCGCTGTGTCATACATGTACCAACAAGGAGTCCGCCATTACTGCGACCAAGAATGGCGAGATAATCTTTCGAAGTAATTTTATCACTTATCAAAAATTCAGCAGCAGCAATAAAATCATCGAATACATTTTGTTTTTTTGTTTTGATGCCTGCATTGTGCCATGCATCACCATACTCTCCACCGCCGCGTAAATTAGCAACCGCATATACGCCACCATTTTCCATGAACACTAAATTGCTTATACTAAAAGCAGGCGTGAGACTTATATTAAATCCGCCATAACCATACAACATCGTTGGATTTTGTCCATTCAATTGAATTCCTTTTTTGTGCGTGATAATCATCGGAATTTTTGTTCCATCTTTTGAAGTGTAAAACACTTGCGTGCTTTCATACTCATCTGGATTGAATTGTATCGCAGGCTTTTTATAAACAGCAGAAATTCCTTTGTCAATATCATATTTAAAAATGGTTGGTGGATATACATAAGATGTAAAAGAGAAATAAGTTTCTTTCTCTTCGCGTTTGCCACTGAAACCACTCGCACTGCCAAGACCGGGTAATTCAATCGCATGTTCTTGTTTACCGGTAAGATTATATTGAATCACTTCGCTCACTGCATCTTTTATATAATGTGCAAACAATTTTCTTCCGCATGTAGAAACACTTAAAGGAAATTTTGTTTCGGGAATCAAATCTTTCCAATGTTCAGGTGTTGGTGTTGATGCATCGGTTATAACCAGCTTACGATTAGGTGCATGCATGTTTGTGCTTATATAAAGTTTCCCACTCTCTGCATACTCAACACTTTGTTCTGTTTCGAAGCCTTCAACGATGGGAACAATCGGTGCATTCGATTTTGTTAAGTCTTGTACATATAGTTCATTTCCATAGGTAGCATTCGCAGCAGAGATAATAAGATAGTTTTGATCTTCGGTTACATAAGCGCCGATATATCTGCGTGGTGTTTGTTCTCCGCCAAAAATCAATTTGTCTTCACTTTGTTTTGTACCGAGTTTGTGATAATACAATTTATGGTACTGCGTTTTGCCACTTAACTGGCTTCCTTCTTTTGGTTTATCGTAACTGCTGTAATAAAATCCATTGTTTTGTTTCCATGCAATGCCGCTGAATTTTATATCGTACAAAGTATCGTCCAATAATTTTTTTGTTGCAGTGTTTATTACAAGCAACTTATTCCAATCGGAGCCACCTTCAGAAATTAAATATGCAGCTAACCAACCATCTTTTGTAAAATCAATACCGGTAAGTGCTGTAGTGCCATCCGCAGAAAAAGTATTCGGATCTAAAAATATTTCGGGTTGTGCTTCCCCCTTCTGACGGTACAACACACTTTGATTTTGCAATCCGTTGTTCTTATAAAAATAAGTGTAGTCGCCCTCCTTAAACGGCGCAGAATATTTTTCATAGTTCCATAACTCCGTCAAGCGTTGTTTTATCGCATCACGAAAAGGTATTTGCCATAAATATTTACTTGTTACTTCATTCTCTCTGCGCACCCAATCTTTTGTATCGGCAGCAGTATCATTTTCAAGCCAGCGATAAGGATCACTCACTTTCGTTCCAAAAAAATCATCAACCTGTTCAACTGTTTTTGTTTCAGGATACTTGCCTGTAAACGTACTGTGCGTTTGCCCAAAAGTTGTTATGCTCATAATGGTGATTAAACTCAATAAAAAATTTTTCATAGCGCAATGTTATAGATGATGTGATTTGCAAGATAAGCGTTATTTATTTTTTATGGAGCAGGCTGAAGATTCTTGGTGATCGCCTGTTGTGTCACTCACTTGCACGTTCTGAACATTATGAGACAAGCAGAACAAATGTGATATAGAATAATGATAAGAATAAAAAAATTTAATCATTATCACCCATGACACTCTGCTTCATCTG
>JGI25406J46586_10001467_pt1 | contig 11121 bp, 7 predicted proteins | sample TabmetS4T2R2_FD_46586 | JGI IMG/M metagenome (IMG submission 46586) | reverse complement strand
CGTGTTCCCGCCGATCCACTGGATGGGCCCGACACCGAGCGGCTCGAGAAGCCGGTTCACCAGACCCACACGCGGGTCGAGGATGAAGACCCAGATGAGTCCCACGAGGATCGGCGCAATGATCGCCGGTCCGAACACCAGGGCGCGCAACGCGCCTGCGCCTTTGATCCGACGCAGGAGGAGAGCCAGCCCGAAGGATGCTGGTAGGAGAATGATCAGGCTGACGGCCAGGATCACCAGGGTGTTGCGCACCGACTGCCAGAAGAACGGGTCGCCCTTCAGGCTGACGTAGTTGTCGAATCCGACGAACCGCGCGGCACCGAATCCTGCGGAGTTGGTGAAGCTATAGGCGATCGCGTACCCGACGGGGTAGACGAAGAACGCGGTGAAGAGGATGAGCGCCGGCGCGAGCATCAGCGCGATCTTCCAGCGGGAGCTGATCCAGATCATCGTGGGTCCATCTGTGGGGGAGGTACCGCCCGCGGGGCGATGGGCGGCGGATGCGCCCGGCGGGGGCCGGGCGCACCCCCGCGTGTCACTTGGCGTCGAGCGCTTTCTGTACCAGAGCGGCGGCCTCGTCTGGCGAGAGCTGGTCCTGGATGACGCCGTAGATGCTGTCATACATCGCGCTGGCAACAGCGGTCGAGACGACGAGGTCCGGCTGCGTGTGAGGGCTCTTCAGCGCCGGGTCGTTCGCCACGTCCAGTGCGGACTTCAGGACACTCTGCTTGGTCGCGTCGATCTTGGGTTGATAGTCGGTGACCGGCGGCTGGCCGTTGTCGACGAGCAGCTGCTGCGCCTCGTCGCCGTAATAGAAGGCGAGGAACTTCTTCACGGCCGCGAGCTTGCTCTTGTCGTCGGCCACCTTGTGATCGACGACGAGCGGCGCAGAGGCGACGTTCATCACGATGTTCTGGTCACCGACGCCGTCGTCGAAGGTGGCACCGTTCCAGAAGATGGTGTCCGCGCCAACCGCGGAGTCCTGGATCGCGCCGGCCGCCCATACCCCGGCGTCGAGCATCGCGGCCTTGCCCTTGAGGTACTGGTCGACGGCCTGCTGGTAGGTCTGGGTCGTGACGTTGGTTGCGAAGGCTCCGGCGTCGCGCAACTCGGCGATGTGCTGGTACATGCGCACGAAGTCCTGGTTGTTGTAGCTCTGCGAACCGTCAAGGATCCCACCGATCTTGTCCTCGAAACCGAACCGGTCGAGCCACACCAGGAAGGACCACACGCTGAACGACGACTGGTTGGCGCCGTCGGAGATGGTGACGATGCCCTTGCTCTTCAGTGTCTTGGCGACGTTCACCAGGTCGTCGAAGGTCTTCGGCACCTGCAGGCCGTTGTCGGCGAGGATCCGCGTGTTCACCCACAGCCCGGTCAGCAGTCCCTGGTAGGGGACCCCGAAGATCTTGCCGTCCGCAGTGAAGTTGCTCACCGTGCTGGGTGGTAGGTGGCTGGTGACGCCGAGCCCGTCCAGCGACGGCTTGAGATCCATCAGCCGGCCGCCGGCGAGCATGTCCTCCGCCGTCGCTTTGTAGACCCAGAAGATGTCCGGGAGCGTGTCGCTCTGCGCTGCGATCGTAAGCCTCTGGAGGTGCTCGGCGACGGCCTGCCCGCTGACATCGACGTGGATGTCGGGGTTCGCCTTCTCGAACGCCTGAATGATGGCCCACGTCGCTGGGTCCGCGGTCTTCACGTCGGGGTTCTGCATCGAGAGCGCGATCGTCGTCTTGCCGTCGCCGGTCCCGGCGCCGCCTCCGCCACCGCAGGCGGCGACAGCGAACAGGGACGACACAATCAACAGAGCGCCGGCGATGCGACGCCGAGTGGTGAGGTGCGGACCAAACATGGCGGGTTCCTTACCGGAAGGGGCGACCGACGATCACCAACATCATCGAAACGTTTGCGCGAATCGTTTCGCCGAAACTAGTGGCCGGGATCACACCTGTCAAGACCACTCGGATCNCAGCTCCCAGGACGCCGCATCAAGCAGGGAACACGAAGTCCTCGCTGGACGAGCGCAGTTCCAGCCGCTGCTGCAAACGGGTTGTCCGTGGACTTGTCTTCGGTGCGGCGAAACGCTCCAGGAGCAGCCCCACGGCCGCCACACCCATGTCGAAAGCCGGCTGACGGACCGTCGTGATTGAAGGCTCGAAGAGATCTGAGTGGTTGAACCCGTCGAAGGTCGCGAAAGCGACATCGCTGGGAACACCGATTCCGGCATCCCGGAGGCATTCGAGCGCGACCACAGCGAGTGGGGTACTGCCGGCCACGACACAGGTGTGTGCCCGCTTGGCAAGCGCACGGGTCACCTCGGCTCGGACATCTGCGAAGTCCGCGCCCTCGACCACGGTCAGGGCATCGTGGGGAAGGCCGGCTTGAGCGACCGCGTCGCGGAAGCCGGCGAGGCGCTCCCGGAGCGTCGGTACCCGTGCGTCGCCGGCTACCAGGAGGAACCTGCGGTGGCCGCTCCTCAGGAGATGCTCGATGAGACGTCGCATGCTCTCGCGGTTGTCGGCGCCGACTTGATCGCAGGGTGCCCCGTCGAAAATTCGGTCCAGGAGTACGACGGGAGGTGAGGCGGCAGCAACATGGGCGTCGACGCTCGATGCGGACTGCGCGCAGCGAGCGAGGATCAAGCCGTCCACGCGGCGCTCAAGCAGCGTCTGCACGGCTCGCGCCTCACGCTCCGGATCCTCGGCCGAATTGGCGAGGATGAGCGTGAGTCCCTTGCTGGCGGCGGCCTCCTCGACACCGTGCACCATCTGGGCGAACGCCGGCTCGCCGGCATCGGAGACGACGAGCCCGATGCTGTCGGTCCGGGAACGACGCATAGCGCGTGCGAGGGCGTCCTGCCGGTAGCCGGTCTTCTCGATCGCGTCGAGCACCTTCTTCCGCGTATGCGGCTCGACGTTGCGCGTCCCGTTCAGGACGTGCGACACAGTCGAGGTGGACACACCGGCCAACCGCGCCACCTCCACGATGGTGGCCATCGGTCTCCCATCCAAACGTTTCGCAGGGGCCTTCGCGCCCAGCCGCCCGCCGCTCATGGCACGAACATACCCGCAGAAGCGGTCGTCGTTGCGCCGCACGCACGATCATGCCACCATGCACGGNACAGACAAACGTTTCGANGCTTTTCGCGCTTCGGGGAGATCCCCCATGAAAGGATCACCATGACGCCCGATTCGACTCCAGGCGGCCTCCTGGGCGACCTCACCAGGACTCGTCCGGGGCGCTCGGCCCGGGCGTCCAGCTTTGACCAGACCGGACGCAACCAGGACAACTGGATCGTGATGCCGGGCGAGCGGCGAACGTTGGCGGATCTCGAGGGTCCGGGCTACATCACTCACACCTGGATGACGCAGTCGTGCCGGATCCAGCCCGGTCCGGGCCAGATCGATCCGGCCGTGGTCGGGGTGCCCATGCTCGAGATCCACAACGCCCTCGGCGTGAGCTGGGAGGTCGTGGACCCGGACTATTACCGCAAGGTGCTGCTGAGGATCTACTGGGACGACCAGGAGACCCCCAGCGTGATCGCGCCGCTGGGTGACTTCTTCGGGCTGATGAACTCGCTCTCAGGCAGCTACGACTCCCTCCCGCTCTCGGTCTCCGCCAAGGAGCCCGAACTGCACACCTTCGGTGGCAGCGCCGCGTTCAACAGCTACTTCCGGATGCCGTTCGCCAAGCGCGCCCGCATCGTGGTGGAGAACCAGAACGACATCCCCTATCTGCAGTACTTCTACATCGACTACGAGCTCTCCCCGGCGCCGCTGCCCGCCGACACCGTCTACTTCCATGCTCACTGGCGACGTGCACTCCCCAACCACGGTTGGGGCCCGGACCTGCAAGCCAACAGCATCGAAACCACCATCGCGAACCTCGACGGCAGCGACAACTACGTCGCGCTGGAGACCGAAGGCCGCGGCCACTACGTCGGCTGCACGCTTGCCGTCCGGCACTTCCAAGGCTCGTGGTGGGGCGAGGGCGACGACATGATCTTCATCGACGACGACACCTGGCCGCCGAGCCTGCACGGCACCGGCATGGAGGACTACTTCGGGCATGCCTGGGGCATGCAGCGCAACGCCTACCAGTTCAACGGCACCATCGTCCACGAGGAAGACGTACCCGGCTTCCACCACAGCTACCGGTTCCATCTGGTCGACCCGATCCGCTTCGAGAAGCGCATCAGGGTGACGTTCGAGCACGGTCACGGCAACCACCTCTCCGACGACTGGTCATCGACTGCCTACTGGTACCAGACCCTGCCCTCACCGATCCTCGAGGTACCTGATGTCGAGGAGCGGCTACCCCTGCGACCCGTCAACCGCGTAATCGAGGGGCCGCTGCCGCCACTGACGGAAGAGCAGCGCGCCGCCCGCCAGGCTGCCGCCGACAGAATGGAGCGGTTCGTCGCCGCCCGCGACACACTGCACGAGCAACGCCGCCGGCAGGTCGATGAGTGGGAGTGCGGCAACCTCGAGCAGGCCCGTGCGATCCGTCGCTCCTACGACGCCGGCCGGAGCTGACCCGGATGCGACCCAGGTTCCACTTCACCGCTGAAAGCGGCTGGATCAACGACCCCCATGGGCTCACCTTCCACAACGGGACGTACCACTTGTTCCACCAGTACGTGCCCGACAGCCTTGTCTGGGCCCCGAACTGTCACTGGGGCCACGCAACCAGCCCGGACCTGCTCACCTGGACTCGCCGCGGCGTTGCCATCGCACCTGGCGACGGCGACGACGGGATCTGGACCGGCAGCCTGGTGAAGGATGGCGACGACGCACGCATCCTCTACACGTCGGTGGCCCTGTCGAACCTCGGCCTCGGCCGAGTCCGGACAGCAACGCCGCAGGACGAGGGCTGGGACATCTGGACCAAGGGTGACATCGTCGTCACTCCTCCGGACGACCTCGACCTGATCGCCTTCCGAGATCCCTTCGTCATCCGCGAGAACGCGACGTGGCGCATGTTCGTCGGCGCGGCCACCCGCGATGGTCAAGCGCTCGCACTCACCTACACGGCCGACGATCTCGGCACGTGGACCTACGACGGGGTAGCGCTCTCACGCTCCACCGATGAGGTCAAGCCGGTCTGGATGGGTGCTCTCTGGGAGTGCCCCCAGATCTTCGACGTCGATGGTCACTGGGCGATGGTCAGCTCGGTCTGGGACGACGACGTGCTCCACTACGCCGGCTACGCCACCGGGGGGCCGGACTCCTACCGTGACGGCCGCTTCTCTCCCACGGACTGGGGCCAGTTGAGCTTCGGCACGTCGAACTACGCGCCGTCGTTCTTTCGTGATCGTGACGGCCGCCCGTGTTTGATCTTCTGGATGCGGGACGTCGCCGACGCGGAGCACGGCTGGGCGAGTTGCCTGAGCATCCCGTACGTGCTCTCAGTGCGCGAGGCCCGGCTGGTGGCCGAGCCCCATCCAGAGGTCACCGCTCGTCGCCGCGAACTCGTCGGCGCGGGTGACCACGCAGCCGCGTTCGACCTCGAATGGATGCCCACCACCGGCGACCATTTGACGCTCGACTCCCCCGCCGGAGAGTCCGTTCGCCTGGTGGTCAGAGACCGCCGCATCGTGATGGAACGTCCGGGCCACAAGACCTGTTCGATGCCGTGGCCGGGGGGTGGCGCTCGCGTCATCGTGGATGGCCCCACGATCGAGGTGTCCTCGGTCGGCGGCGTGATGGGCGGTCCGATCCAGCCGGCCAGCACCTGGGGCAGCCTGCGTGGCAACTGCACCGCCTGGTCGTTGACGGCCACGTAGCCCGTGCCGCGCTGAGCAGCCGCTGCGCAGAGCCGTCCACTGCGGTCAACGCGCTCGTCGGTGGCCTCGGTCTGCCTATCGAGGACCAGCGGATCGCGCTCGAGTGGGTGCTACTTGACCGCCCCCTGCAGCAGGGCCTTGACGAAGCTGCGCTGGAAGACCAGGAAGAGCACCAGCGAGGGGGCGATGATCAGCAGCGAGCCCGCGCACAGGAGCACGATGTTGGTGCCGTACTGGCCCTGGAAGGCGCCGAGGCCACCGGCGACCGTACGCCGGGTCGGGTCGTCGACGAGCACGAGCGGCAGCAGGTACTGATTCCAGGTGGCGAGGAAGAACGGCACGGCGAGCGCCGACCACGCCGGCGCCGCAAGTGGCAGATGGACCCGCCAGAAGGTCTGCCAGTTGCTGGCGCCGTCGAGCATCGCCGCCTCGGTGAGCGCTCCTTCGGCGTTTCGGAAGTGCGCCCGCATCCAGAAGACTCCGAACGGCATCAGCAGGCCGACCAGCGGCAGCACGATCGCCAACCGGCTGCCGAGCAGCCCGAGACCGCGGAGGTCGTAGTAGAGCGGGGTGACCAGTGCCTCGAACGGCAGCGTCAGCCCGATGAGGAGCAGCGCGGAGATGAACCGCTCGCCGGGGACGTCGAGGCGCGCGAGCCCGTAGCCGGCGAGGGTGGCGGCCCGCCACGGTGAGCGGTACCACGCCGAGCACGATCAGCACGCTCGAGCGGAAGAGGGCGAAGAGGTTCGCCGCGTCCCACGCGTCGACGAAGTTGTGCCAGTGCGGATCGCTGGGCCAGGCCAGCCCCTGGGGGCTGCTGCCAGGTTTCGCCAGCGCTGTCGTGGCCATGCTGAGCCGCGGGAGCACCGCGAAGACCACGAGCATGAGGAGCAGCGCCGCTTGCGTGGTCCGCTCGCGGCGCGACCGGCGGCTCACTCTCGCTCCGTACCGAACCATTGGACCGGGGCGCGCCGCACACCTCGACGGCCAAGTCGTGGCACTCGCCGGGCATCCGTGATCATGTTGCGGCGGGTGGTACGAACCCCGCGGGGCTGCTGGTGTCGATGCGACCTGAACCGTCCTGAGGTACGGATCATCGCGAGATTGGCTTCCGCGGACCCGGCCCAGCGACGTCAATGCGAAGACACCTGGAAGCACACAACGTCGTACTGAGACACGGACTTGGCATTGTTGGAGTTCTGCGGCTGCTCGCCCGCGTAGACAGTTCCGGCCTGGCCATCCTCGTTGAACGGAGAGCCCGGCGCAGCACTGGCGCCGCCCGGCGTCGACGCGGCGTCGTCCTCGCCGCACTCCACCGACGGTTGACCCGTGCCGGACGGGGTTCGAGGCAGCATGCGGCAGAGCGACCTTCATGCTGCGGCCGATGACGGTGAGGGTGACCGCGGCGAAGCGAGCACGGCGGGGGCATAGCTGTCTCCGTTCCTGGGTCTGATGCGNCTCTCCCTTGGCCCGTGTCACGGATGCCGGTACCCCCGCTCCACCAATCTTGTTCCTGGATCGACCGGCAGCCCCGTGCACGAGCCACCGCCGTGCTCAGCCTTTGAGTGCGAAATGGTGCAGGTCCTTCGGCTGGCTGGTGTACGTCCCGCCCCACTCCAGTCCGGCGGGGCCGGTGAGCTGCTTGATGATCTCCAGCATCGGGTCGCCCTCGACGCCCGTGGTGTGCATGAAGAAGCCCTGCCGCGGATCCCGCTGTGCGCCGGCGCCCATCGCCAGGTCGCTGTGGCGCAGCTGTTCGTACTCCTTCTTCCGCTTCTTCAGCTCGGCCTGCCCGACGGCGTCAAGCTCGCCGGCGCGGTTCTTGACGTCCAGCGCGTCCATCTCCAGAAAGTACTTGCGGACCGCGTCGGATGCNGCGGCGAAGCTCAGGTAGATCTCCTCGACCCTGGCCTGGGTGGTCTTGCGGCCGGAACCCTTGATGCTCGCCCAGAATCGCTCCTGGCCGGCCTCCTCGGCGATCCTCGCGATGAGCGCGGACGCCTCCTTGTTGCGGCCGATGTAGGGGTTGTTCTTGTAGTTCAGGTGCAGGGCCAGCCCCAGCGCGTGGTCGCTGAGCTTGTTCGGCTTGCCCGTCACGGCGCGTGGTTGAAAGTCGCCCTGGAACACGACCGGGGCGCCCGCGGCCCTCACCTGCCCGGCGAGCAGGGTGACCTCTGCCTCGACCTTCTTCAGCGCCGCCAGCAGGTTCGGATGGATCCCGTTCAGGCTTGTGCCCGCGAACTGCGTACCGAACTGCAGTTGGTTGAGCCATTGGGCGGGGTTCCCGGCCGTCTCCTTCCGCGTGCGATAAAGGTTCCGGACCGCGAGGTAGCGCTTCACGCCGGCCTTGCCGAACGCCCTCTTCACGTCGGCGCTGAACGACTGGTACTCCTCTTCGGGGCTGCCCGCGGCCGCCGGCTCCACCGCGGCAGTCCCCTCCGCCTTCTCCGCGGCCCTCACTGTCCCTTTGGCCTTCCCCGCGGCCTTCGCGGTCCCCTTGGCATTCGCCGCCGCCTCCTGAGTCCCCAAGCCCTCGGACGCCGCGCTGCCGCCTTGCGCGGACGCCAGCGCGGGGCGCGCGTAGGACGAGCGCAGCGCGAGCCACTCCCGCTTCAGGTCGTCCCGATCCGCCGGGATCCGTGCCCCACCCAGCTCCGGGCGCACGAGCGCGAACAGCGCGTCGGTCAGGTCTGTGCTGTTCTTGAGCCCGGCCACGGTCAGGGCACCGGCTGCGGCCCGAAGCGGCGGCGCCCCGCCGCCCCTGGCCATGGCGAACGCCAGCATCGCGACCAGGCCTGCGGTGCCGCCCGCCTGCTTGCCGACCATCGCCGCGGTGATCGCGGACTCCCGGGTCGGCAGCGGTGCGGCCGCGCCCCTTCCCGTCGCCGCCGTGGTCGCCGTCGTCGCCGTCGCCCCGCTCGTGCGGGACGAACCGCTCGCCCCGGTCGAATCGCCGGTCGACCCCGGCTTCGTGGGCGAGCCTGTCGATGGTTGCCCGCCGCCGCCCGCGGCCGGCGTGCCCGGCAATGCCGAGAGCGCGCTGCCCAGGCCGGCCCTGATCTGGCCCTCGTGGCCNACGCTCTGCTCGACGATCTGGAACAGCGACTGCATCTCGGCCAGGAACGGCCCCAGCGCCGCGCGCCGGTCAGCGGTGAACCAGTCCTCGATGGCCTTCCTCAGCGGGACGTAGATGCTGCCGTAACTGTGGCCCTTGCGCGGGTCGAAGAACGCCCGTAGCCGGGTCGCCTTCTGCAGGTAGGTCCGCTTGTCCGCGCTCGAGGCCGGTCCGGTCAGGTAGGCAAGATGGGCGTCCAGTTGCCCCAGCGCCCACGCCGTGAAGGCCTGCTGCTCGCCCTTCTTCAGGCTTTTGAGGTTGTTATTCGCCTCGAAGAGCACGATCATCCCGACGTTCTGCGGCATCTGGAAACCGGCCCGGCCACGCATCATCTTCTCGATCGCGAACCCGCCCCCACTGTGCGCGGACAGCGCGACCCGGAACGTCTTCGGCGCCGCCGCCCACGCGCCGAGCTCGCCCAGCCGGTCGAAGGCGTCGCGGATGTACGGGTCCGGCGAGATCGCCCCGAACGACGACTGGTTGACCCCCATCGGCAGGATGCCCACCAGCTGCGGGTTCCCNCTCGCCTCGATCTGCTGGCCGATGCGGTCGCGTTCCACGTCGCGGACGGCACCGCTGTCCTTGTGCTGACGCCATCCGGCGAAGCCCCGGCTCGCGTTCTCGGTGTTGCCGTGGAAATGGAACAGCACGTCGACGGGCACTTCCGGATGCAAAGTCGAGGGGATCAGCGCGATGGCCCGGCCACGGCCCTTCTGCTCGGCCTTGTCGGAACGGGCCGGTCCAGTCACCGTCCCGCCGACCTCCTCTTTCGTCAGCGACTTGCCGCCGTCACCTTCGACGGCGCTCTGCAGGCCCTGCGTGAGGCCGTCGATGGGGATGCGGCGGATGGTCCCGACGGCGTGTTCCTCGACGTTCCAGCCGGTCTGGGGTTCCCCCTTGGCGATGCCCTTCCCCGGACGGGTGTCGGCATCCTTCCAGCCGCCGACGCGCTGCACCGGGCGCAACAGTCCCGCCACTGCGTGGTTGCCTGCGTCGCGCTGCAGGTCCAGCACGTCGGCCGCGCTCATCCGTTTGGGAACCGGCTGCTTGCGCCGACGGGCGGCAGGTGTCACCTGGGGCTGCCGTTGCGACTCGGCCGGCACCTGATCAGTCGCACGCGTCCGCGCCGACCTCATCGCGGCGCCCACCCGCCGCGCGGCCGCCCACGCCCGCTCCATACCTAATCGTCGCGACCCTGGTCCATGCAGGATCCGGCCGCCCGTGCACCCCAAGGGTCACCCGGCACTGCCCGAAGGGGCATCGACGGAGCAAGCGACCTCGGGATTGTCGCCTGAACGCGCCCCCCGGACCTCGCGCGCAGACTACCCCGGANTCCCACGATGCCGGAAAGCNAGAAGGAGGCCCCGAAATGCATGGGATCTCCTTCTGGCCNTGGTGGTGGTGACGCCTCCAAACACGAACCGCCCGCAGCCTCTCGAGTTCTCACCGGTGGCCATCCGGAAGTACCCGGATCCTCCATGGATCGTGCCGATGAGCCATCGTCGACGTCCTGGCTGACACCGACGCTGCGGCAGGCCAACCCATGGCGTGTAACGACGTCCATGCCTTGCTGCAGGCGAGCGGTCGTGCTGCTGTAGCTGCTGCTCGTGTCCGTGCTGGTGCAGAGTCAACCCGGACCCAGGCGAGAACCGGAACGTCTGCACCCAGCGCGAGGGACCACCACAGCGACGATGCCTGCGCGCCGCCGCCCTCCGCGGCCACGACCTCGGCCACCACAGACTCATCGTGGCCACGTACGGGATGTTGTCCACCAGCCCGGACATCGCCGTCGAGCCCCACAGCAGCACGACCGACACCCCGCCAGCCGGCCCTCGGCGGCACCTGCGGCGGAGTCGGCGAACCGGTTGATCACTCCGGTGTTCACCAACGCCCCGACCATCACGAACAGCCCAGGGAAGAACGCCAGCGTGGCCATTCCGCGTCCCGGGCCACCCCCTGGGTGTCCAGCCGCGACGCCCCGAGCAAGACCAGGTCACCGACGATCGCCACCACCGACCGCTCCAGATGGACGATCGTTTGCCGCACGAACGCGGCCGTCACCGCGGTCAAACCACCACGCTGACTGCCAGCAACCGCGGGTCGCGGATCGCGTCACGCTCCTGCAGGGTCATCAGCTCTGCGGCCCGATCCGGGTCGTAGCCGAACCTGTCGCGGAACATCAACCGGCTCAACCCGATGAACACCACCATCAACACCACGACCA
>JGI25406J46586_10001466_pt1 | contig 11122 bp, 14 predicted proteins | sample TabmetS4T2R2_FD_46586 | JGI IMG/M metagenome (IMG submission 46586) | reverse complement strand
GTCCTCGTTGGTGTCGCTGCCGCGCGGGAGCGCCGCCGTGAGGCCGCTCCGATTGAGGATGCCGACCAGGTCGGCGTTGACGTTCTCGCCGTCCCCGTTGAGGAGCTGATCGTCCTCGGTGAGCTGCACGCCGAGCCGCAGGCGCGTGTCGATGTAGCTGCGCAGCGCCGGCACGTCGTCGAGCATCTCGTCGGTCACCGGGATCCAGTGCGCGATTTTCTTCACCGGATCGGTCCGGTCCTCGAACTGCAACGTCGACTCCGGCTTCTCCCCGCCCTCCTCGACGGTGTCCGCCGCATTGTCGAAGAGCGTCTCGACCATGTAGACGATCGCGTTCGTCTCCGCGAGCCCCGGGGCAATGAGCTCGGCGACGGCGAGCGGCCGCGTCGGCGAGGGCGTGATGCCCGGCACGTACTGCGGCACGACCAGGCCGCCGCCGGATGGTGGCGACGTCGGTGTCTCCTGCAACAACGCCGCGGAAAGCTCGGAGGCCGGCGAGTGCCACACGCGCCCGCGGTTGTCGCGCGTCTGCTGCAGCCACCGGTAGGTGTCGGAGTTGACGAACGCGGCACCGAGCGACTCGCCACCGAGCCCGAAGGAGTGGATCAGATCGCTGCCGCCGAATCGGCGCGTCGACCCGTCGCCGACGCGCGTGGTGGTGGCTGGCACCCCGCCGGCGAGCTGCTGCGCCATCGCGTTCATTTCGACGTCGTCGATTTGTTCACGCAGCACGCGCGCCTCGTTCATCAACCGATCGACGTTGGCCTTTTCCGACGCCGTCGGCTCGCGTTCGCCGATCGTCGCCATCAGCGTTTTGCACTCCGCGGTGACCGTGGAGAGCCGTGCTTTTTTCTGAGCGAGATTCATGGAGCAACCTTCCGGGTGGACGTGCGAGGTTGACGGGCTCCGCGCGCGCGAGCTCGTCGCCCCCCGTCAATGGGGGGACGTTGCGTGGCGCTCTCGATCGCGGAGAAGTGATCCGTCGCAGCGCGATCCTGGCCGGTGGCTCTCGAGAAGTGCCGGAGCTCCTGCGGCGTGTCGCACGACGCCGTGCGGAATCCCTGTTACCGTCGGCGCTCCGCGGCACGAACCATCGGAGCGAGAAGAGCGGCGGCGCCGGCCGGCGACAGGTCCGCGGACCTATTGTGCAACCAACTGATCGCGCACGTCGCGCCAGGTGAGTCCGACGATGGGGAGGAGCGCGCGCAGCTCGCGGACCGCGCGGCCGATCTCGCGCTGAATCTCCGCGCGCGAATACTGCCCGCGACCGTCCTCGAGCGCCCACGCGTGCATCCATTCGACGCGCCGCCGGATCTTCCGCCAGGTGAACTCCCGTCGACGGCGACACGCCGGCGAACACGTGAGCCGCCGCCGCCCTGTCGCGGCTGCCGCGAGCGACGCGCCGCATGCACAACGCACCGCGCGACCGTTCGCGGTGGCAAAACACGGAGCCGGACGATCGGTGATCACACGATCGCGTCGAATCATTCGAGAAATCTGAGTTTCGTCGATCGCCGCCCCCCCCTCCCGAATTTTGCGGAAATTTGCGCGAGGCCACCCCGGCGGTCTCACTACGACAGACCGCAGCGATTTGATCCCCCCTCCCCCGGTGCCTCGGAATGTGAGCGGTGTCACAGCGCGCGAGCGGCTGTGGGCGGGTGCCTCCGGCATCGTTGAAACGGGCGGTGCATGGCGACGTTGGCAACGATTCTGCGGAGAGGGGCGGGCCATGATGCCTGACGTTCCCGACCTCACTGATTGGCTCCGCGTCTACGAGACGACGCTCTCCGCGGCGACCGTCGCGATTCCCTGCCTGATCACCGCGAGCGCGATCTGCATCACGAGCGGTGGTTCCCCCGTCATGGGCAGCGTGACGTCACGTACGAGGAGCCCACCGGAGCATCGTTTCCGCTGCCGCCACGTTGAACGGTGATGCCCCATTACCTTCTCTGGTTCCTCACTGCGCGGCACCGCGCGCCATCACATAGAGCCGCAGCTGCTCGATGTGTTCGAGGCACGCGGCCTCGCGTTCGGGTTGCGCCCGCAGCTGCTCGAGCATCAGCGTGCCGGCGAGCTGCACGACGCCGGCGATCACCACCGACAGCGGAAGTTCCTGAGAGACGCCCAACTCGGTCGCGATTGCCGGCCAGTCGCGTTTGATCGCGCGAAGCAGGGTCGCGACGATCGCATCGCGCACGGCGGCGTACAGTTCCGCCTCTGGCGTGGTCATCGGACCGCTCCCGCGTTCGCGACCGCCGGAGCCTTGATCCGGATCGCGTCGACCAGATTCCCCGAAAATTCGACCTGCGTGACGAAGAGGCGCACCTGCACGCCGTGCCAACTATTCGTCTCATCGGATCCCGCGATCTCCGCGATGCGACGCGCGTTGACCCGGTTCAGGATCAGGCCCTTCTGCTTTCCGGCGAAGTAGACGATCGCTCGCTGTTCCTTCGAACGACCGACGCCGGCGAGCTCGACGCGGTCGATGGTGACGGTGATTTCGCGACCGCCGAGATCGACCGCTTTCAAGTAACGACTCGGAAACGCGTGATTCACATTCATCGTTCGTGCTCCGTGCGCAGTGGTCGTCAATGACCGTCGCGCGAGATGGCCCGCTCGAGCGGGGCCAGGAGATCGGAGGGAATCGGTGCACGGCAGGCGAGTCGCCGTCCGAGCGAACACCGCCAACAGGTGCCGATGCGGAATCCGTCGAGCGATTCGCCGCAGCTGTAGCACGTGCCCTCGACATAGGTAACGAACGCGCGGAAGACGAGCGGCCCGCCGGGCGCGGTCTCGAGCTGCCGTCGGAACGCGTCGCGTCGTTCGCCGACGGCCGGATCGCAGCAGCGCACGAGGATCGCCAGCTCGCGCGCGTGGCGCTCGATCACGTCACGCTGGTGCGCGCTCAACCGTCCGGCCTGGTCGATGACGAGCCCGTCGGCCTCGAGCACGACGCGGCACCCGACGGACTCGAGCTCGAGGAGGATAGGCAACGCCGGCCCGTTGAGGACGTCTGGGGGCCCTTGGGACGCGATTTCGACCTCACCCTCGCGCGCGACGCCGATCGCATCGCAAGGACGCGCCAGGCCGGCCAGCTGCGGCGTTTTCCGCGTCGCTCTCATCGTCGGAATCGGACCTCGAGGCGGTGTGGCTCGGCGCTCGCGACACGCTCAACCGCTTGGCTGTTGCCACTTTGAGCGCATGCCGACTCACCGACCGTCGAAACCACGTCGATTTCCTCAGAATTCACCAATGCGGCAACGTCGCCGAATGTGGCAACACGATTTCTCTCTGGAGAGGTTGCCCCGATAGTTGCCCCTTTGTCGGCGCGCTCGGCTGCGATCAGGCACCCCTCACAGCGACACGTCGGCCGATGCCACTCCCAACCGCCCGATTTTCCAAAGCCGCCCTTCCGTTTCGCGGCGCGGATGCCGAGCTTCCGCGCCGTCCATCGCAGCGTGCGGAGGTTGATGCCGTTGGCGTTCGCTGCCTCAATCGCGACGGTCGCCGGCAGTGGTTTGCTCGAAGGCCAGGCCTCGTCGTCGTCGAGGAGCTGCTCGATGACGCGCTCGGCATCCGTCTGCTCGTCGCGGTCGCGCAGCGGCGGCGGACCGGCGAGGAGCTCGTTGATGTCGACGTCGGGGACGTCCTGCGTGCTCCACACGATGCGCCCGTCGACAAACGAGTAGGCAAGCTTCGCCGGTGGCGCGGAGAGGTTCTGCTTGATGGGCGCGAGGATGCTCCGATCATCACGACCCGGATCCTTTGCGACGCCGAGCACGATCCGCGCGGCGGCGGTGAAGGCGATGCTGCCGACCGTCCGGTACAGGGCTGATTGCTGCGTGCTCTTCGAAAGATGCATCACGCCGAGGACCGCAACACCCGTTTGCTCCGCCAGCTCCTTCAGCGGCTTGAGCAGCGCGCGGACGTCGGCGTCACGATGACTATCACTTTTCCCGAGGTATGCAGAGACCGGATCGATGATGAGCAGCCGAGAGGCCGTCTCCCTGATCGCCTGCTCGAGCGCGGACGTGTCGGCGAGCTGAATCTCGCGCTCGCGATCGCCGGCGCGCAGAATGCCGAGGTAGTGCACGTGAGTGACGTCGGCACCGAGTGCATCGAGTCGCGGCCGAATCGTATCGGCGAGCCCATCCTCCGCGGAGAGGAGCAGCACATCCCCGATCGACGTCGGAGGCGCGCCGTCCGGCCAGGCCAGGCCGGCGGACACGCGCGCAGCGCAATCGAGCGCGACGAAACTCTTACCGAGGCCTGGGTCGCCAACCGCCAACGTCACCTTGCCGACCGCGAGGCGACCTGGCCAGAGCCAGGTCACCGGTTCCGGTCGCACCTCCGAAAGGCGAACGAGAACCGGACGCGGCTCGATACGCGTGTCATCTGCGGGGAGCACGACGCGACCATCTGGGGTGATGCAGTCGATCGCTTCGTCCGGGAGGTCGTCAGGTATGCGATTCATGCGCGCAATCGCCGGCGCCGTTGCTGTCGGAGCCATAGGCGCAGCAGGTGAGTCTCGGAGAGTGTGCGTGCGAGTCGGCGTCGCAGCCGTTCACGTTCGTCGACAAACGCGTGCAACGCGTGCATGGCCTGGCGGGCCAGCAGGCGATAGGCGTCGCGTTCGAGCGTGAGCGTGACGACGTCGTCGACGAACGCCGCTTCGCGATCGGTCAGTCGCTCGACGTCAGCGTCGCTCCTCGCGATCGCCGTCGTCGCGGTGCTGCTGCTCACCGTGCGCCGACGACCTGTGATCCGCGCCGTGATCGCTCGGCCGGTGCCGGCGCTTCGGTGGCTGCGTCCTCCGCGAGCTGCTTTTGAATCCAGGCCCGCAGGGCTTCAACCGGAATCCGAATGTCGCCGCGGTTACGAGAGGTCGCGGCATCAGCCGTGGACCGCACGCGAATGCTCTGAATCTCGCCTCTCGCGATCAGCTCGTACATGAGCGTGCGACTCACGCCGCACAGTTCGGCCGCTTCGACCGGCCGCAAGAGCAACCGACCTTCGAGGTGTTGTGCCTGACTCACGCGTTGCCTCCGTGTTTGTCCGCTTCTGTGCGGCGGGACGAATATGGATCACAACCGCGCGCTCTCAAAGCGATGCACGCTTTTGACTAACTCTGATTATTAAAAGTCGATATCGAGCGGCTAATTGACGGTGTGTGCCAACGTATGTATGCTGGCAGCCTATGGCTCAACGCACACGTTACGGGTTTTGGATCGACGACGAGCAGCGCGACGCTCTGCGCCTGGTCAAAGAGCGCGACGGCATCCTCGAGAGCGAGCAGATCCGGCGCGCGATCACCGCCTGGCTCGAGACCAAGGGCGCGATCAAACGCACACCGACACGGGCGCGAGCCCGAAAGGAGCGCACGCATGGCAAGACGACGCGGACGCGGTGAAGGGAGCATCAGCCAGCGTCCCGATGGACGTTGGCAGGTTCACATCGACCTCGGGCGCGGCATCGACGGTCGACGCCAGCGGAAGTTCGCCTACGGCGCGACGCAGGCGGAGGCGATCGAGGCGCTTCGCAAATTGGGCGGGCGAGCGGTCGAAGGACAGCTGCTGACGACGAGCACGCCGACGATCGCGACCTACCTTAAAGATTGGTTCGCGACCAACAGCGACGAGTGGACGCCGAACACGCGTCGCAGCTATCGCGGTGCCATCGACCTGCACCTGGTGCCGGCATTCGGGCCGCTGCGCCTCGAGCAGCTCTCACCCCAAATCGTTCAACGCTGGCTGACCCGACACAAACAGGAACACGGCGCCCGCCGGCGGATCGAGCTCGCGCACGACGTGCTGCAATCGGCGCTGAGCGCCGCACAACGATTGCAGCTCGTCACGATCAACGCGGCCGAACTCGTCACGGTGCCGACGCCGACGAAGCGCCCGATCACGCCGCTCGACGTGGATCAGGCGAACGCCTTCCTTGCCGCCGCGACCCAGCACCGACTCGGGGCGCTATTCTCCGTGGCGTTAGCGTGCGGCCTGCGAAAAGGCGAGGCCACCGGGCTCCGGTGGGACGACGTGGACCTCGAAACGGGGGAGCTGCGCGTCCGCCAGCAACTGCAGCCGACCAAGGGCGGGCTCGTTCTCCAGCCGTTGAAAACGGTCAAAAGTCGACGCACCCTCGTGCTTCCCAGCGTGTGCCTTCAGGCGCTGAAGGCGCATCGCACGCGCCAGTTGGAGGAGCGCCTGAAAGCCGGGCCGCGGTGGGTCGACACGGGCCTCGTGTTCACGACCTATCGCACATGCCGCGAGGGGAAAGGCCTGTCGATGAAGGTCGGCGCCGGCCTGCATCCGCGAAACGTGACCCGCACGTTCGGGGCGCTGTTGAAGGCGGCGAAGCTGCCTCACATTCGGTTCCACGATCTGCGGCATTCCGCGGCGAGCTTGCTGATCGCGGCTGGCGTCGATCTCGCGGAGATCAGCCTGCTCCTCGGGCACAGTGAGCTGCGCGTCACGCTCGACTTCTACGCCCACTTGCAACGCCAGACGGCAGCGAAAGCGGCGCGTCACATGGATGGCCTGCTGAAGCCGCTCGACGGGACGAAACGATGACCAACGACGATCGCGACCGACTGAACGCGGAACTCGCCTACAACATCGATCGGTACCGAGAGCTCGAAGAGCAACGCAAACGTCTCGAGCACGAGCTGGGCGTCCCGCTGAACGCCGTCAACGTCGATGAGTTGCATCGACTCGTCGTCGAGATGCTCCGCACCCACGGCAACGCGGACCTGGCCGCTCGGTTTGGCGCAGGCCTTCCAGGCGTTCGTCGCGGCGGAGAGCGAGACGCGCCGCTACCTCGAACGTGGCGAGGTGAACGAGTCTGCCTCTCGGGCACAAGACGACGCGTTCGAGATGCTCGAGCGCGTCAACGCCGAAGTGGATCGCTGGCTCGATGAGCGGCCGTGAACCCTGTGGCTGTCAGTTTGGCTGTACAGGGCTGAGATCGTGCGCGCCGACCTCGCGAGATCGTTGAATTTCCTCAGGAAAATGGAGCCGGCGCTCGGACTCGAACCGAGGACCTGCTGATTACGAATCAGCTGCTCTACCAACTGAGCTACGCCGGCGCGACGGGATCAACGGACGTCACGAGCGTGGCGACCCGAAACATCACATACTAGCACACGGTTTCGGGTGGCTCGCCGCGACGTCGCGGAGAGTAATCGTCCGCGCAATCCGCCGCACCGGCAGTGAAGCGGCATTGCACCGACCGGCGAACTGCGCGCATGGCACCGGCTGCGTCAATTTGGCAGCGCCCACGCCGAGAGCGTCGTCCCGGCGGGGACGAGCAGATGCTGGCGGCCGTCGATCATATAGGTGATCGCCGACGTGCCGTGCAGCGGCGCGCCCATCTGGTAACGCCACAGCAGCTTGCCACTGCGCGAGTCGAGCGCGAGCAGATTGCCCTCGCCGTCGCCGCTGAAGATCAGCCCCGACGCGGTCGTCAGTAGACCGGCCGTCGACAGACCGACGTACTTGAACTCCCACTTGCGCTCGCCGGTGGCGGGATCGATCGCGCGCAGCGCGCCATACACAGGCATCTTCGCGGATTGCACGCGCTGACCGGCGCCGCCGGTGAAGCGCTCGCCCGCCTTGTAGTCCGGCTTCCACGCGTAGAACAGCATGCACGCCTCGCGCGCGTTGACGAAGAACGTGCGCGTCGAGGGATCGAACGCAGGAGGCCAGAAGTTGGTGCCGCCCGTAATATCGGGACAGGTCGTTTCGCCGTTCTCGTCAGGCGTGTGACCGGGCAGCGCGACGGGGCGGCCATCGCGTCCAATCTCGGTCGCCCATGTCGTCGTGACAAACGGCTTGGCGGCGATGACCTTCCCGCTGGTGCGATCGATCGTGTAGTAGAAACCGTTGCGATTCGCGAACATCACGACCTTGCGCTCCTGGCCGCCGATCGGAATGTCGGCGAGCACGGGCACCTCGGTCGCGTCCCAATCGTGCACGTCATGGGGGGTGAACTGGTAGTGCCAGCGCAACTTGCCGGTGTCCGCGTCAAGCGCGACGAGCGAGCTGCTATACAGGTTGTCACCCTTCCGGCTCTCACTGTGATAGTCGGGACCGGGGTTGCCGGTTCCGTAGATCAGCAGGTTCTGCTCCGCGTCGTAGGCGCCAGTGACCCACACGCCCGCACCGCCGATTTTCCACGACTCGCCGGCCCACGTATCGTGACCGGATTCACCGGGACCCGGGATCGTATAGAAGCGCCACGCGCGCTTACCGCTGTCCGCCGTGTAGGCATCGATGAATCCACGGATACCAAACTCGCCGCCGGCCACGCCGACAATCACTTTGTCCTTGATGACGATCGGCGCAAGCGTGGAGGCGTAGCCGTTCTTGTAATCCTCGAGCGTGACGTCCCACGTGATCGCCCCGGTTGCGCGATCGAGCGCCAGCAGGTGGGCATCGAGCGTGACCATGAACAGCTTGTCGCCGAGCATGGCGAAGCCGCGATTGACCAGACCGCAGCACGCCGTCAGATTCGGCGGCAGCTCCCGGCGATAACGCCAGATCTGTCGACCGCTGCGTGCATCGAGCGCCCAGGCGACGTTCTGCGGTCCGGTGGCGTAGAGCACGTTGTCGCGGAGCAGCGGCGTGGTCTCGAAGTTGCCGAGGGTCGCGGTTTGAAACGTCCACTGCGGCACCAGCCGATCGACGTTGGCCGGCGTGATCTGCGTCAGCGGGCTGTGTCGCTGGTTGGTGAAGTTGCCGCCGAATGTCAGCCAGCGCGAGCCCTCCGGTGTGAGGCCCTCGAGCACCTCCTGCCATGACACGAGTGCCGGCGGCGCCTGTTGCGCCGACAACACAACGCCGCTGGCGATCAATGTGACGAGACCGAGGAAACGAACTGCATTGGCGCGCATAGAGTGCCTCTATGAACCCGGCGAAAGCCGGACCCTACGTTGGGCTGAAGCCGGACGCTCCGTCAGTCACCGGCTGTCGCGATTAGTCCAGCGCTCGCCTGTGTCGAGACCACGGGGTTCGAGCGTGCTCATAGGTGAATGCCGGTTTAGTCGTGCACCGCGGGATCGAAGCCGCGCAGCGTCTGCAGATATTGAAGAACGTCCTGCAGATCGCCGTCACTGAGCTTGTCGTAACCGAACGCGGGCATCGCCGATCGCGAGTCGTTTTCGACCGCCTTCAGCTTGTCCTTCTCGTATCCCTGAATCCGCTCCCGCGTGTCCATGATCTGCACCGAGAACAGATCCTCGTTTTTCTTCACGCCGCGGATCGGTGCGCCGGCTTGCGGAGTGAGCGTGACCGGCTCGTAGCCGGCGCGAAAGCCTTCGATGCCGCCGCGGATCCGCAGCGTCATGAACTCACGGGAGCGCGCCACGCCGACGCGCGACAGGTCGGGCCCAAGCCGGCCGCCGCTGCCGTTGACGCGATGGCAGGCGATACACTGCGCGCGAAAAATTTTGGCGCCGTTGTCGGCGTTGCCCCGCGGAGCATCGGCAGGCGCGGGCGCCGCAAGCGTCCGCAGATACGCCAGCAGCTGCCACGCTTCGTGATCGAACAGGCGCGGTTGCGCCGGCATCTCCGTATTGGGAATGCCTTCCTTGATCGTCTTGAACAGACCGGGATCGGTGCGTCCCGACGCCCACACCTGCGTGATGTCGGGGCCGCGCACGCCGCGCGCGTCCATGCCGTGGCATTCCGCGCAGCGGGCCCGGAACAGGCCCATACCGGTGCGAATCGCGTCCGGATTTCCCTCGAACGGGTTCTTTTGCGGCAGATCCTGCGCCGACATCAGCGCACCACCGAGCAGGCACGCCGCGGCGACGATGAACGATGAGCGTAGTGACATTGTCGGGTCCTGCTCCTGGCTCCGGCGGAAACCGGACTGCGAGTGCGCGTGTTATACACCCGGACCCGACGGCTGTGGAGAGAAAATCGCGGGCGCTGCGGAACGGTCCGTCCAGAGGCGGACCTTACGTGGTCCGCTCTACTCTTGCCCGCGGAGCGTTCGCAGGTAATGAAGCCTCGCTTCCACCTCGGTCAGCTTGCCCGCGGCGTACGACGAGGCAAGCACCAGAATCCGGTGTGCATCTTCGTCGTGTCGCTCGCGCACCACGCCGGGATCGTATCCGGCGCCGCGCAGGTATTCGTCGATGATGGCGCGTTCGAGCTCGGCGAGCGGTTCTTCGGCGGGCCGGATATCGGATATGTCAGCCATGAGCACCTCGCCACCGCCGAGAAATACTCCTGGTCGGCACAGACGTCAAGCGGTCACGTGAAGCATCGACTCGCAAAGAGACCGCCGTCGGGGGCCCGTCTGTCTGCTGAGGATCGGGACGAGGCGGCCCTGTCTCCTGTTCGGTACACACGCGTCTGCCGTTTCATCCAGTAGGCATATCCGGGCGATGGGTCTGTCTGACTGCACCGGGTAAACGCAAGGACGCCACAAGGCGCGCGACGAGATGCGCGCGGAGGGAGGCACCGTGGCCACATTTGGAGATGCGCTTGCTGCGCTCGAGGACTTCAGAGCCAACCTGGTCGAGGCGCAGATCGATGCAACGATTCCTGCGCCGCACGCGATGGCCTTCCGCGCCGCCGCGGCCGCACCTAGATCCGTGCTGCGCAACGTTCACGCAACCGGCATAGGCGTCCGCGGCGAGGGCCGCGACCCGCGGTCCCCTGATTTCGTCATCAAAGTCTACGTGTTTGACGAGGCAGACGTCGACCAAGCAACGGCGGAGCCCTTCCTCGCCAGACCGCACCAGGGCGTGGAGATCGATGTCGAGCATCTGCCGATCCAGATCGCGTTCGCAAAGAAGATGGCGCGCAAGACGGCGCGACCGCGGGTGGGTAACCCGGCACAACATCAGGCACACATCCGGCCTGTGCCCGCCGGCGTCGAGATCGGTCCACTCGGCGGACAGTTCGTCGGGACGCTTGGCTGCTTCGTTCGTCGCGGACCGAGTGACAGCGGGCCGCTGTTCGTCCTCAGCAACAATCACGTGCTCGCCGACGTGAATCGTTTCCCACTGGGGACCCAGCACACCCAACCCTTTTCAGCCGACCCCAGCGACGTCATCGCGGCGCTGACCGATTTCGAGCCGATCCGGTTTCCGGCCCCGGGGTCCCAGCCG
>JGI25406J46586_10001463_pt1 | contig 11125 bp, 7 predicted proteins | sample TabmetS4T2R2_FD_46586 | JGI IMG/M metagenome (IMG submission 46586) | reverse complement strand
CTTCCGGGACGACGCCGGGACGCGTCCGCGGGCGGAGACGGGGGTCGCTCACGTCCCGGCTGCTGTCCCTTGTCCGGCGATTCCGGGCGGCACAATGCGCCGCCCTTCGCGATTCCAGCCCGCCGAGCTGCGACGTCCAAGTTCAACCCCTCCAGCAGATATCGCCCCCCGCAGCTCGCCCGCGTGCCCTGAGCTTCACGACCACTGCCGCGTAGCGTTGAAACCGCCAAGGGGAAGAGTGGCCCCGCAGGCGTCTTCCCCCCCTTCTTCCCCCCTGAACGCCATTCGCCGACTCCTGTCATGCGGTGCCCACCAACGGGAGGAGATGCTGGTATCGATGCGGCAACACGTGGCATTCCAGGTGTCCCGTACCGCGTTCGACGGCATCCGCGAGCGTCGGCGACAACACGGCGTCCAGAACCGGATCACCGCGATTCAGCCACGCGCGATACAGAGCCCGAAACCGCGGCGCGCTGAACGAGCGTGCCGCATGATCGAAGCGTTCGTCAGCACCGTTCGGTCGCGTTCGACGCGCATGGAAATACCAGCGCAACTCCTCGAGCACGAGCGGTCGAAGCGGCGTCGCGAGCTGCTCGCGAAACGCCACTTTGAACGCCGGCACTGCGGCCTGAAGGTGACGCGGAACCAATAGCCGGAGAGTCCAGGCCGGCAGCGCTCGAAAGAGCTCCGCATGGCGCTCGCGATAGGAACGGAAGTCAACGGGCACATCACGGGTCATGAGGTACACGAAGACGTGGGCTCGACCGTCGCCTGCGAGCGCGATCGGCAGCTTGTCTGGGAAGAAGCGCACCGTCTCCGTGTCTTCTCCTCGAAACGTCAATTGAGGCAAGTCGTCTCGTGCGATTCGAAGATTGAGTGTGAAGTGCGCCACCTTCTCCTGCTCCGTTGACCGAGCCCAGCCGGCGCAGTGCACTCGAAGTAGAACGCCGTTCTGATTAGCGCCTTTGCGCAACTCCGCCAACAACATTGCCGACATCGGTAGCAAGACAGCGGAGGAGTCGTTAGCGGGATCAGCAGAACGTAGCCAGGCACGAACCAGTTGGTGGGTGCAGCCGCCGGTCCGGCCGCTGCTTTAGATGTCCGTACGAATACCACCCGAATCAGCCGGACGAGGACGATGCAGATCCTGCCAAGTGAATCCGCGACTCCAGGCGCGATGATCGTCTCGCCGCGTTGCGCGCACGTTGCTTTGCGCGCTCCAGCATCTGATCGACCTTCGACTTCGCTGCCGCCAGAAAATCGACCTCGCCGAGGATGATGCCCGGCACCGTCGCCGTCTTCGTGCAGACGTAACACCGCACCTGAATGCCGCCTGCACTGCTGCCAGTTACATCCAGACGATCGGACCCGCAGTTTGCGCAGAACGCCAGGTGGGGCATGGGCCGAATCAGCGTTGCTCGACGGCGCCGCGTTCGAGGAACTGGCGGAATTCGTCTTCGGACTCGAACCGGACGGTCATGCCGCGCTCGCCATTCGAGATCGAGATGCTGAACTGGCCGCAGTGCCCGTCGGCGCAACGACCTCGCTGAATAATCGCACGCGGCACGTTCGGGTCGCGCCGGTCGTCCCACACGAAAATCTCCATGCCCTCGCCCCGTCCGGATCAGGGTAGATCGATGGCGAAGAAAAGGCAAATATACGTGAATGTGTTCCGGAAACCATGACGGGGCGGGAGTTGCGACGCAGTCGAATACCTTTCCGTTTGACTGGTCCTACTCTGCCACCGTCACACCATGCACGGTGAGACCGAAGGCAAACCGGCGCTCACTTGAGCATGTCGGCGACTTTCGCGATGCCCGCCTTCGCGCAGGCATCGTCGCGTTCTGGTGAAGCCCCGGAGCTGGCCACGGCACCAATCGCATCATTCCCGACCATGATCGGTACGCCTCCGCCTAGCGCGAGGACGTCGGTCAGATCGCGTTGTCCTGCAAACGAGGGGTCCGCCGTCCGCTTCGCCCAGTCCAGCGAGCTGCTGCGAAACATCTTTGATGTATAGGCCTTCCGCCTCGCCATCTCGAGTGTGATCGGGCTCGCGGCCTCGTCACGCATCATCACGAGTACTTGCGCTGCGCGATCGAGGACCACCACCGCCGTGTGGGAACCCTGCTTCTGGCACTCTTCAAGCGTGGTCTCGGCAATGGTTCGTGCGAGTGCGAGCGACAGATCTTTGCGAACGACGAGATCCTCGGCACGCGCCATCGATCCGTAGCTCAGTGCGGTCGCCACTGCCAAGGCAAGAGCAACACGACTCATGTGACCCTCCTCGGCGGAGGAGTGTACAACCCCCGCGGCGCGTGTGGCTGTAGCCAACAGGGCCGGATCGAATCGCGGAAAAAGCGAAGAGCGGGCTCAAAACAGCGCCGGAGAAACTCGCCTAGGCTGTGATGTTTCAGTTCGCAGATGTGAATGGAGGAGCCCGAGTGATGAGCACGCAGACCCTCGTTCGACTCGTCGCCGCGACGTCGGTGATCGCGGTGCTGGCGAGTGGGACGCCGCTGGCGGCACAGGCCGTCCGCGGAACGATCCAGGGAACAATCACGGATAGCAGCGGCGGCGCGCTCCCCGGCGTCACCGTCGAGGCCAAGAACGTCGCCACGGGTGTGGCGCAGACAGCGGTGACCAACTCCGAGGGCCGATACACCGCTCCCGATCTCGCACTCGGTGATTACGAAGTCACCGCATCCTTGCAGGGATTCCAAACGATCAACCGCCGCGGTATCACACTGCGCGTCGGCAGCCAGGTCGTCGCCGACTTTCAATTGCCCATCGGTGCCGTCCAGGAAACGCTGACGGTCACGGCTGCCGCGACCACCGTCGATACCGTGTCGTCCGCCGTCGGTGCCGTCATCGAACAGAAGCAGATTGCCGATCTTCCGCTCAACGGTCGCAATTTTTCTCAGCTCATCTCCCTTGCTCCGGGCGCGAACGAGATCCCGTTCGGCGCGGCCGGTGGCAACGCATTCTTCGGACGGCAGTCGAACTTCACCGTGTCCGGCGCGCGCCCGGAAGGGCAGGCGTTTCTCCTCGACAACACGAACATTCAGGGATTCTGGAATCGTGGACCGGGGTCGGGCGTCTTCGGCACGACACTGGGTGTCGAAGCAATCGCCGAATTCCAGACGCTGACCAACACCTATAGCGCGCAGTTTGGCGGCAACGGCGCCGTCGTGAACGCGGTGACCAAGTCGGGCACGAACCAGTTGCACGGCTCGGCGTTCGAGTTCTATCGCAACAGCAAGATGGATTCGAAGAACTACTTCGACGTCCTCGGCAAGCAGCCGTTCGAGAAGCATCAGTTCGGCGGCAGCCTCGGCGGTCCGCTGAAGCAGAACAAGGCGTTCTTCTTCGGCACGTACGAAGGCATCAACCAGGACCGCAGCGAAACGCGCATCGTCACCGTGCCCGACGCGAACGCGCGGCTCGGGATCGTCAATGGCGTGAACGTCGGCATCGATCCGGCTATCGCGCCGCTGCTGGGACTCTATCCGCAGCCCACGCTGGCGCAGACGGCACAGCAGCGCGCGGCCGGCATCGGGCAGGCGGCGGTCACCGGCGCATCGCCGGGACACGAGAACTATGCGCTCGGTCGCGTCGACTACACGCTCGACGTGAACACGCAGCTGTTCGGGCGCTATGTGACCGACACCGCGAAGGTGTTCGACGCGTTTGCCGGCAGCAGCATCCCCGGCTGGGGCGCCGACCAGTCCACGAACAACCAGTACTTCACCGGTGAAATCCGCCGCATCGTCTCGCAGAGCCTCATCAATCAGGCGCGTTTTGGTCTCGTGCGTACACACGAGAGCGCGTTCACGCGTGACGCGGTCGGTTCGCTGAACTTCTTCCCCGGCGAGACGCGGCAGAACGGTGTCGTCAACGCCGGCAGCGGTATCACGGGAATCGGCGGTCAGACGACCCTTCCCGTCGATATTCACCAGAATCGCTATACCGCTGCCGACGACGTGTATGTGAACCGGGGGAGCCACAGCATCAAGATGGGCGCCGGCGTCGAGTGGACGAATTCGTCGATGGACCAGCCGTTCCAGGGCGCCGGCGTGTGGACCTTCCCGAACCTCACGGCCTTCCTGCGCAATCAGCCGACGCAGTTCATCGGCGCGACTCCAGGCAACGCCAACGCGTTGCGGACGGTGAAGGAGCTGTACCTGATCGCGTACGCCAACGACGACTGGCACATCGCGAACACGCTGACGTTGAATCTGGGTGTGCGGTACAACCCGGGTATCGATCCGAAGATCGCCGGCGCGGGCGGGCCGCGACAGATCACCGACTATCCACTCGGACAGTTCGTCTCCGTCGATCGTGCCTTCGAGAACAATCCCTCGCTGAGGAACTGGGATCCACGGGTCGGCTTTGCGTACGATCCGACTGCCAGTCACAAGACGTCGGTTCGCGGAGGGTTCGGGATCTTCCACAATCCTGTCGGCCCGCGCATCATCCTGCCGAACTACGTCAACAACCCGCCGTATATCTTCGCCAACGAAGTCGCCACCGCGACGACGGCGCCGCGATTCCCGATTCCGTACTCGAGTGGTGGCGTGCCGGCGATCAATGTCAGCAACGGCATCGACTATCACCTCGACGCCGAGCCGTACATCATGCAGTGGAACGTCAACGTGCAACGGGAGCTGTTCGACGCGACGAGCGTCACGGTGGGCTACGTCGGCTCTCGCGGAGAAAACCTGCTGAAACAGGTCGACGTGAATCCAGTGTCGCCATCCGTCGTCAACGGAGTGACCGTGTACGGCGTCCCGCGCGGTGCGGCGGTGAATGGCATCGCCTCCAACCTCCGCCAGAACCCGCTCTACGCCGGGTTGACGTACAACAAGGCGAACACGTGGTCGAAGTACCACTCGCTGCAAACGAGTCTGAACCGTCGCTTCAACAAGGGGCTGCAGGCGCAGATCTCGTACACGCTCTCGGCGTGCACGGATCTCAGCTCGGGCTCTTTCGGTGGTGAAGGCAGTACGCCATCTACCAATCCGTACGACGTCAACTATGACGAGGGGCCGTGCTACTTCGATCGGCGCCACAACTTCCGCGGCAGCGGCATCTGGGCGCTGCCGTTCCAGGGCAACGCGCTCGTGGAAGGCTGGGAAGTGGCAACGATCGTGAGCGCGGTCAGCGGCCGGCCGTTCACGCCGGCGATCGGGTTCGACCAGTCCGGTTTGCAGACGGGCAATCAGCGGCCCAACCTCGCGTCCGGCCGCGATATCGACGAAGTCGTCACTGGCAACACCAACCAGTGGTTCGATCCGACTGCGTTCGCCTTGCCAGCGCCAGGGACGCTCGGGACTGTCGGTCGTCACTCGCTCCGCGGCCCGAAGTTCATCACAACAGACCTGACGATCATGCGGAACGTCTCGGTCGGTCAGACGCAGCTGCAGTTCCGGCTCGAGGGGTTCAACATCTTCAACACCACGAACTTCAACCTGCCGAATGCGAATGTGTTCGTGCAGGGTCCCGGCGGGGGAGGCACGATCAATCCGACTGCCGGTCAGATCACCAGCGCGCTCGCGCCGCGGCAACTGCAGGTGGCGATGAAGGTGAACTTCTGAAGCAAGGGCGGGTTGGCACGTGCCGACCCGCCACCTCCCGACCTATCGATCCTTGCGAAGCAGTGCCCCGCTGGCGAGCTGTTGCATCTGTTCCGTGAGCTCGGTCATCGACAGCTGATCGCGCAATTCGGGCCATTTGGTCAGCGCGAAGCACATGCCAAATATAGAGATGGAGGCCAGACGGGGATTGATGTCGCGAAACTCGCCGCGACGGATCGCGTCCGTATAGAAGTTGCTCATGAGCGCCTGGATGCGGCGCTCGAATCTCAGAGCCTCCGCTTCGTGCTCGGGCGTCAGGTGCGCTCGTTCCTTGAACCACACCTGCATCACCGCACCGTGTTCCGTCATGAGCCGGACGTAGAAATCGATCAGCGCGCGGAGCTTCTCCGCCGCGGGTGCCTCGCGCGTCAGAATCTCCTCGTAATGACGCACCGCGAACTGATAGGTGTCGACGAAGATGTGATACAGCAGGTCTTCCTTGCTCTTCACGTGATAGAAGAAATTCGCCTTGCTGAACTCGAGCTCGTCGGCGATGTCCTGCGCCGAAATTCCTCCGTACCCCTTTTGCTGCATCAATCGCGCTGCTCGATCGAGAATGTCGCGCCGTCGGAGCGGCCGCGGAGCGGCCGATGCACGTCGTGTCCGCGATTGACGAGGAGAGGCTGTCGACTTGCCCTGTGGGCCGGTCGTTCGCTTTGTACGCTTCACACTCGCACGATAGCACGACGGCGGCGCGCAGCTGCAGGACGGCCATCCGTGTTTCGCCGTATTGCTTGACCCGATCAGGGTACTCGGGTAAGGTAGCGCGCGCCTGACCAAGTGGTCAGTGACATGCGCGCTCTCGTTGGATGCATCATCGCGCTGTTACTGTCGGAGGTCGCCGGACACGTGGCGGCGTCCAACGACCAGATTCTTGCGCGTTCGTCACGGATCGCACCGATTCCAATCTCCGACGTCAGCCACGTGATCGGCGGAGTGCGGCCCAAGGTGCCGCCACCGTTCACGGCGTCGGACTCGAATCTGGAGACGGCGTGGGCGAGATGGATTGATCAGCACAACGATCGGCTGCGTGAGCGTCTGGATCGCGGTGACGAGGATTCGGTCGTCAATCTTTGGATGTACGGAACGTCGTTCACCCGCGTGCGGCCCGCGCGTCCGCACGACTTCGTGGCAGGCGACCCAGACACGCTCGAGAGTGTCCTCGCCGGACGTCTCGACGACCTGCTCGTCGCGCTCGTGTCACCACGCCCGAGTGAGCGAATCGCTTTCGTTCGTGCATTCCTCGAGCAGCATGGTATCGACCCCACGACGCGGCGCGGCCAGGACGCGGCACGTCGGCTGCTGACGTCCGCGCGTTCGCGCGCCCGTGAGGAGTTCGCGCGCACCGATGCCATCATGTCCTCGGCGCGGCGACGCACTGAGTCGGCCGCCGGCCTGGACGCAGCGTCGACGATATTTCAGGACCGCGGTCTGTCGGCCGACACGTCGCTGCTCGTCGACGTTGTCGTCGACCGCGCACTGCATGCGCTGCGCGCCGGAGGGCTCCTTGCCGCAGGCAGCGTCCGTCGTGTTGCCATCATCGGTCCAGGTTTGGATTTCATCAACAAGGCGGACGGGCACGACTTCTACCCGCAACAGACGATTCAGCCTTTTGCCATCGTCGATTCGCTCTTGCGACACGACCTGTCCGCGCTGCGCGACCTGCAGCTGACCACGATCGATGTGAGCGCGCGAGTCAATCAGCATTTGACGGACGCGCGCGATCGTGCAAGGAAAGGCGAGGCATATCTGCTGCATCTGCCCTTACCTCGCACCGAGAGCTGGACCACCGAGGTGCGCACCTTCTGGCGCGAACTGGGCGACCGGATCGCCAGCGACGCGACACCCATTACGGTGCCGGATACCGATAACGCCGACGTCCGTGCGATTCGTGTCCGGCCGGACGCTGTCTCGATCATCGACCCGGTTCACGCCGATATCGTCACGTCACGACTCGTCGTTCCAGACGACGAACGATTCGACCTTGTGATCGCCACGAACGTCTTCGTGTACTACGCCCCGTTCGAACAGGCACTTGCGGCCGCGAATGTGGCGGCCATGCTGCGACCGGGTGGAGTGTTTCTGTCGAACAACGACGTCCCGGTAATCGCTCCCATGAAATCGTCGGTGGGGTATCTCGCTGTGAAGTACAGCGACCGGCAGAACGATCAGATCTTCTCGTATCAGCGGCAGTAGGTTCGTGGATTGTCGCGTGAAGACGCCGGCCAGGTTCCGGCAAGGAGAGCGTGACTCATGCGCAGCGTCAGAACATCCGTGCTGATCCTCACGGCGATCATCGCCTGTCCGATGTCCGCGTTCGCCCAGGCGGCGATCGCCGGCGTCGTCCGCGACACGTCCGGAGCCATCCTGCCCGGCGTTACAGTGGAGGCCGCGAGCCCTGCACTGATTGAAAAGACGCGAGCCGTGGTGACCGACGGGAGTGGTCAGTACCGCATCGTCGACCTGCGCCCTGGGACGTATACCGTGACGTTCACGTTGACCGGTTTCAATTCCGTGCGCCGGGAAGGGATCGAGCTCACCGGGTCGTTTGTCGCGACGGTGAATGCCGATCTCCGCGTCGGCTCCCTTGCCGAGACGATCACGGTCAGCGGCGAGAGCCCAATCGTCGATGTGAAGAACACGCAGTCCGAAGCACGGATCGACGATGAGGTCCTGGCGTCCATTCCGACAGGGCGGCAGTACTTCAGCCTGGCTGCCCTCGTGCCGGGCGTCTCGACGATGGGCACTGACGTGGGTGGGTCGGCGGGTCCGGCGTTCAGTGTGTTCCGAACCCGCGGTGGGAGCTCGGACGAAGGGCAACTGCAGGTCAACGGATTTCCGGTGGGATGGCAGGGGTACGGGATCTCCTATTACGTTGCCGACCTGGGTGCCGCCGAGGAGGTTATCTTCGGCCTCGCTGGTGGAATGGGTGAGGCCCGTACAGCCGGACCGACGATGAACGTGGTGCCGCGCAGCGGCGGCAACATGTTTCACGGATCGTTCTACGCCAACGGTGCTGGCGGCGGGATGGAAGGCAGCAACTTCACGCAGGCGCATCGGGACGCAGGCCTTCGCGCGCCGAATCAGTTGGACAAGATTTGGGACGTGAACGCGAACTACGGTGGGCCGATCCGACGAGATCGTTTGTGGTTCTATACGAGCGCGCGTCATCAAGGAAACCGCAAGACGGTCGCGGGATTGTGGGCCAACAAGAACGCCGGCGATGCGACGAAGTGGACCTACGATCCGGACCTGTCGAAGCAGGCGACCGATACCGGGACGTGGAAGAACGCCGCCACGCGATTCACCTATCAGGCAACACCGAGGGATCACTTCAGTCTGTTCTGGGACGAGCAGAGTATCTGCCGCCTGTGTCTCGGGGGCGAGGGGATTGGAAATCCGCCGAGCGCTCCTGAGGCCGCGCCGACGAACCAGGGCTTCCCGCAGCGTCACGCGCAGGCGACCTGGACATCGCCGTTCACCAATCGGTGGCTCGGCGAAGCGGGTATCGCCCTCAATACCGTCCAATGGGGCGGCGTGCCAAAAGAACCGCAGGATACCAGCGACCTGATTCGCGTGGTGGAACAGGCGGGCATCATCCCGGGTCTCACGTATCGCTCCACGAACTGGACGCGCCCGTACGGCTACACCTGGACCTGGCGTGGATCGCTGCAGTACGTGACCGGCACCAATAGCGCCAAGATCGGTTACGAGGGCAACGATTACTGGAATCGACAGATGAATTTCACCAACCGTCAGCTGCTGGCGTACCAATTCAACAGCGGGGTGCCGAATCGCCTGACGATGACGCTCGCATCGCCGATTGTCAGTGCGGCGTACACGCACGACTATTCGTTGTACGGTCAGGATCAGTGGACGCGCGGGCGCTTGAGTGTCCAAGGCGGCGTACGATTCGAGCACATTACCAGCGGGTTCCCTGAACTCACGGTCGGGCCTTCGCGCTTCCTGCCGCAGGCCATCGTGTATCCGGCTCAGAAGAGCGGCGTCCATTTGAACGACATCGCCCCCCGGATGGGCGTAGCCTACGACCTGTTCGGGAACGGCAAGACGGCGTTCAAGGCGACGCTCGGGCGATATACGGCGGAACCCTCGGGCAGCAACTATTACGCCAACAATTACAGCCCGATCAACCGGCTGCAGACGAGCACGAACCGCGCATGGGGCGACACCAACGGCAACTTCGTGGCTGACTGCGATCTGTTGAATCCGCTCGTCAACGGCGAATGTGGTGCGTGGTCGAACCGCAATTTCGGCAGGGACGCCTTCGAGACGCGGTACGACCCTGACGTGTTGAGCGGATGGAACAAACGGCTGCAGACGTGGGATTTGAGCGCGGGTGTTCGCCACGAGATCCTGCCGCGCGTGGGCGTCGAGATCGACTACGTCCACCGGATCTTCGGCAACTTCCGCGTCAACGACAACCTCGCCGTCGGGCCGCAGGATTTCGATGCCTTTACGATGACTGTGCCGACCGACAGCCGGCTGCCGACGTCGGGCCAGCAATTGACGTTCGTTGATGTCAAGCCGGAGAAGTTCGGGCTCGTCGACAACCTCGTGACGTTCTCGGACAAGTACGGCAAGCAGACGCGCCATTACAACGGCGTGGCGCTGACCGTCAACACGCGACTCGTCAACGGCTTCACGGCGCAGGGCGGATTCAGCGGCGGCCGAACGGTCGAAGACAATTGCGATCTCGCTGCGCAGTTGCCCGAGGTATTCACCGTTGGTAACGGCATCCTCGGTAACGGTGCGATCGTCGCACCCGGCGGGCAAGTCAGCCGCCAGTTCTGCCACGTGCGGAACCCGTTCAATCCGAACTTCAGCGGGCTCGCGGCGTACACGATTCCGAAGGTGAGCGTGCAGGTCAGTGGCACGTTTGCGAGCAAGCCGCTGACCGATTCGCGGAACACGAATTTCAACGCGGTGAACGCCGAGAGTCTGGATGCAAATCTCGTTCTGAGCAACGCACAGGTCGCCCCGCTTCTCGGTCGCAGTCTGGCCGGCAATGCGGCGAACACGACCGTCAACCTGATTCAGCCAGGGACCTTCTACGGCGATCGCATCACGACCGTCGATCTGCGCGTGGCTCGAATTCAGAAATTCGGAACGCGGCGGTTGATGGTGGGTGTCGATATCTACAACGTAACGAACTCCAGCCCGATTGTTACCTATACGGAAACGTATGGACCGCGGTGGCTACTTCCCACCTCGATCCTGCAGGCTCGGTTCGCGAAATTGAGCGCGCAGATCGACTTCTAGTATGAAAAGACCGTTGTCAATGGGACGCGGTTTTGTTCGATAGTTCGCAGCACCTCGTAGCCTCACGCCCGGCTTATAAGCCGATCCGGGCGTGGGGCGTTGTTGGAATTACTCGGGTCGTTCGGATCCAGTCATCTGATCGGTCGAGCGGCAACGACGATGAATCACTCTAGTATTCGCGGGTCGGGACCGCATGACTATGACTCGTCGGG
>JGI25406J46586_10001452_pt1 | contig 11174 bp, 9 predicted proteins | sample TabmetS4T2R2_FD_46586 | JGI IMG/M metagenome (IMG submission 46586) | reverse complement strand
CAGCGCTGCGTGACGACGATCAAGCGCGCCGACGGCAAAGTCGTCCACGTCCTCGCCATCGTCAACGAGGAGCAGATGCGCCACCTCTTGGAGCGCATCTGGGACCCGCGCGAGTTCCGCTCCGACTACGGGCTGCGCAGCCTGTCGAAGTACCACGAGCAGCACCCGTTCGCCTTCGGCGACAACTCGGTCGGGTACGAGCCGGCCGAGTCGGTCGTCATGCTCAAAGGCGGCAACTCGAACTGGCGCGGCCCGCTCTGGTTCCCGACGAGTTTTTTGATGATCGAATCCCTGCGCCGGCTGGGCAAGGCGTTCGGCGCATCGGTCGAGATCAAAAGCCCGGTCGAGGGCGAGCCGCCCGTGACCATCGAGGCGATGGCGCGTGGCTTCGCCGACCGCATGATCGCCATCTTCACGCGCGACGGTATGGGGCGGCGGCCCGCGCACGGCTGGTACGATAAGTTCCAGCACGACCCGCACTGGCGCGACCTCGTGCTCTTCTACGAATACTTTCACGGCGACACCGGCATGGGCCTCGGCGCGTCGCACCAGACGGGCTGGACGGGTCTGGTCGCCTCGTTGATTGATGAATGGCGACGATGATGTGATTGCGGATTGCAGATTGCGGATTAACAAAGCAAGTGTTCTTTCAATCCGCAATCCGAAATCCGCATTCCGCAATCGAAGAAGGAATCTGCTATGCCTACCCCTCTCAACGGCTCGGACATGACGCTCCTGAACGCGCTCGCGCAGAACTACCCGACCGCCAGCACGGCGCTCGCAGAGGTCGCGGGGCTGCACGCGGCGCTGGCGCTCCCCAAAGGTGTCGTCCACGTCGTCAGCGATGTGCACGGCGAGTACAAGAAGCTGCGCCACATCATCAACAACGCGTCAGGCTCCTTGCGCCCGCTTGTCAACCGGCTGTTCAAGGATCGGCTCGACGACGAAGCGCAACAACACTTGCTCGCGGTGCTCTACTACCCGCGCGAGTTCATGGAGTTCAAGCACGAACTGATAAGCGAACCGGCGCGACGCGGCGCTTGGGTGCGCGAGACGCTCCGCCGGCAGTTCGAGATCGTGCGGGAGCTTGCACGCAACTACCGCCACGAGCACGTGGCGGGCCTGCTGCCAGCCGAGTTCGCCGAGTTGTTCGAGGAACTACACGACGAGCCGATCACGGGGCGCGCGGCCTACGTAGACGCGATGCTTGCCGCGCTCGCCGCACACGATCAGGACTTGGCGGCGGTGCGCGCCGCGTCGCGGCTCGTGCGCGATCTGTCGGTCGCGGAGTTGATCGTCGCGGGCGATCTGGGCGACCGCGGGCCGCGCCTCGACAAGGTGCTCGACTACCTGCAAGAGCAGCCGCACGTCGCGTTCACGTGGGGCAACCACGACGCCTCCTGGATGGGTGCGTGCCTGGGGCAGGAGGCTTTGATCGCGACGGTCTTGCGCATCTCACTGCGCTACCGCCGCCTATCGCAACTCGAAGAGGGCTACGGCCTCATCATCACGCCGCTCGAAAAACTCGCGCGCACGGTCTATGCGGACGACCCGGCCGAGTGCTTCAAGACGAAGGGCACGGGCTTGCGCGACGANCTGNTGATGGCGCGGATGCAGAAGGCCNTCGCGATCATCCAGTTCAAGCTGGAAGGCCAGACGAGCCGCCGCCACCCCGAATGGCAGATGGAGGAGCGCAACCTGCTCCACCGGATCAACTTCGCGGAGCAGACGGTCGAGATCGGCGGGCGCGTCTATCCGCTGCTCGATTCGTTCCTGCCCACGATTGATCCGAACGATCCTTACGCGCTCTCGGCGGAAGAGGAGACTTGCATGGAGCGGCTGCGGCAGTCGTTCGTCTCCAGCAGCCGGCTGTGGCAGCACATGTCTTTCGTCGTGCGCCGCGGCGCGATGTGGCTCAGGCGCGACCACGCGCTCATCTTCCACGGCTGCGTGCCCGTTGACGACGAGGGCGCGTTCCTGTCGTTCGCGGTCGAGGGCAAAGAGCGCGCGGGGCGCGAATTGTTCGACGCGTTCGACTCCGTAGTGCGCCGTGCGTTCCGCAAGGGCGCGCAGAGTTCCGACACGGACGCCGACTGGCTGTGGTATCTCTGGACGGGCGCGTGCTCGCCGCTCTTCGGCAAGGATCGCATGGCGACGTTCGAGTCCTACTTCGTCGCCGACAAGGAGGCGCGCAAGGAGCACAAGAACCCTTACTTCAAACTGATCCACGACGCCGAGTTCTGCCGCCGCGTCTGCGCTGAGTTCGGCGTGACGGAGAACGGGCTGATCGTGAACGGGCACGTGCCGGTGAAGGTCGAGAAGGGCGAGGANCCGGTGAAGACGGGCGGCGGCGCGATCACGATTGACGGNGCGTTCTCCGAAGCNTACGGCGACCGCGGCTACACGCTCATCCTCGCGTCCGAACGCGTCGCGCTCGCCGAGCACCACCACTTCGAGTCCATCGCCGACGCCATCACGGCGGGCGCGGACATCGTGCCGAAAGTCTCGACCGTCCGCGCCTACGACCGCGCGCGCCTCGTCGCCGACACCGAGGAGGGCGCGGCCATGCGCCAGCGCCTCGACGCGCTCGAACGGCTCGTCGGCGCTTATGAAGAAGGCGCGCTGTTGGAGAAATAGTAGGCAGCGTAAAGGCTATAGGTAGAGGCGGCGGCGGCCATGAAACTTCACGGCCGCCGCCTCTACCTTTGCGCGCCCTGCCGGGAGCGCGGGCGTCCCGCCCGCCTTGAGCGCGCCAGCGCGAATAGAGCGCGCAATACAAGCAAGCTTGAAGATTAAATGAATCCCCTTGAGCGTGCTGGCGCACGCTAGGCGGGCGCGCGCGCCCGCGCTCCCGGCGAGATGCGGCCTCACGTTGGGCTGCGCCTGCGCTTATGCCACCGGCGCTAGCTCGCGGGTCTTCTTCCTTTCCGCCTTCTTGACGGTGAAGACGGCGGTGTTGAGCGTCTTGCCTTTGACGAGCACGTCGCCGAGCGGNTCGGTCTCGTAGTCCTGNCCNAGGAGGTGCGCNGTCGCGTCGCTGATGAGGATCGGGACTTTCTTCTCCTTGGTGGTGGATTCGAGCCGCGCGGCGAGGTTCACCGTGTCGCCGATGATGGTGTATTCGAGGCGGCCCTCCGCGCCGACCACGCCGCACGTCGCCTCGCCCGTGTGGATGCCGACGCCGATGGCGATCTGTGGGCGATCCGTGCCCGCCCAGTCCTTGTTAATTCGCGCGACCTCTTCGAGCATCTCCAGCCCACAGGCGACGGCGGCGCGCGCTTCGAGCGTGTCGCCGCGCGCGACCGGCGCGCCGAAGACGATCATCAGCCCGTCGCCGATGTACTTGTTGATGTGCCCGCCGTAGGCCTCGATGATCTTGTGCATGCGGCTGAAGTATTCGTTCAGCCAGGCGACGACGACCTCGGAGTTGGGCGCGGCCTCCGTGAGCGTCGTGAAGCCGCGGATGTCGGTGAAGATGAGCGTGACGGTGCGGCGCTCGCCGCCGAGCTTGAGGTCGCCGCGTTGCTCCCAGAGNGTGTCGGCGACTTCGGGCGAGACGCAGCGCGAGAAGATGTCCATGATCTGCGCGCGCTCCGCCTCCTTCTCCTCGCGCACTGCGCGCTCGTGCGCGTAGCGCAGCAGGAAGCCGGAGAGGGCGAGCGTGCCGACGCCGATCTCCGAGGTCATCACCGGCATGATCAGGCCGCGGTGGTTGAACGCCCACACCGCGACCGAGAACACGCCGACGGCAACGGCGACGACGACAAGTGCGCCGAGGCTGGCGCGGAACGTGAAGACCGCCCCCGCCACCAGCCCGATCACGACGAACAGCATCAACACGCGCGGCGCATAACTGATCTGCCGCAGGTTCTGGCCGAACAGCATGGTCGCGGCCGTGTTGCCGTGAATCTCGACGCCGGGCATCAAGGCCGGCCGGGTCTCGATTTGGCGGTTGCGCAGCCGCGCCCAGAAGGTGGCGATCAGCCCCGGCTTGAAGTAGGGCGTCTGGAANAGATCGGGCGCGTCGTTGTTGGTTGCNCCGATCAGGACGATGCGGTCTTTAAACAGTGAGTCTGGGACGGGNGCGTTCTCCTTGAAGAGGATGTCGCCGGCCGAGACGTACTGGAAGCCGGGCGTGCGGCTGCGGAAGTCGATCTGCATCGTCGCATCGTTGCGCAGCGGGATGACGCGGTCGCCGAACTTGATAGTCTGGTCGGGCAGCGCCTCGACGCCCTTCTCGGCGTAGATTTGCGCGATGTTGCTGGCGAAGCTCGACTCGGTCGAGCCGTCCTTGGCGATGTGGGCGAGGTAGGCCGTGCGGCGGACGCCGTCCGTGTCGGCCGGCAGGTCGGCGAAGCCGACGGCCGAGGCGGCCTCGACGAACTGGGGCAGCGGATCGATGGCCTCCGAGCCGCCTTCGGGCAGCTTCTTGCCGATGACGACATTGCCGGCGTTCGTGATCGCCTCGACGAGNTGCTGATCCTGCGCCTTGTCGGCTTCGGACAGACCCGACTCCTCGCTGAAGTACACGTCAACGCCGATGACGCTCGCGCCGCCCTGGCTGGCGCGGTCAATGAGGCGGGCGTAGTAGCTGCGCGGCCAGTTTTGCAGGCGCGTGTTCGAGGCGCGAATGGTGGGTTCGTCCACACCGATGATCGTGATCGGCTCGCCCTTGCCGCGCTCGCGCATCTCCGGGTGCAGCACGTCGCGCATCTGGAACAGTATGTCCAGCCCGAAATCTTCGATGAAGGTGACCAGTCCGTAAGAGTAGGAGGTCATCTTGCCGTTCGCGTCCGCCATCGGGCGCATGGCGAGCGCGAGCGCGCCCCAGATGGCGAGCGCCAGGATGAGCGCCAGCAGCCAGTACCAGCGGCGCACCAGGTACGACGCGATCTGNAATCTACGACGTTTGGCCATGAGTTAATCTCGGTTGCGTTGCGGTCGGGCCCGCCGGCCCGGCGGTTAACAATTGGTGCTTGGAGAGCGCCGTAAAGTGCGCCGCGGCGCGGGCTGTTCGGACGCGTGCGTGGGTTTTGCCAGCACGCCGCCAACGCGGTAGCACGGGTGCGCGCGATTGTAACGCCGCCCCCGCGCGCGGTCAATAAAACGGCCCGGCAGGCACGCGCCTCACTTCGGCTGCACGCTGTAGTAAGACAGATCGAGACCGGAGATGCTGATGACCTCCTCGCGGCATTCCACGCCCGCGNCCTGTAGCTGCGCGTGGGCGGCGGCGGTGAGCAGTATGTCGTTCATCTTGCCCACGTCCTCGCCGAGCTTGCAGGCGAGGTTCATCTCGTTGCCGAAGAGGTCGTGGTTCTCGATGTTGAGGATGCGCCCGTAGCCGATGCCGATGGAGACGTAGAGCCGGTGGTCTTCGGGCAGCAGGCGGTTGGCGGTGCGCAGGTGGCGCGTGATCTTCTGGCTGGCGCGCACGGCCTCGGCCACCGTGTCGAAGATGCAGAACAGGTTGTCGGCCTCCGCCTTCAGGAGCGTCCCGCCCTCCTCCTGCACGCAGGGGCAGGCGACGAGGCGCATCTCGTGGATCATGAGCAGGAACGAGACGATGCCGTGCTGGTAGGTGGTGCGCGAGAAGCCGGACATGTCCANGATCATGACGGCCTTCTCCTGCCCGAAGACCTCGTCNATCTCGCGCGTNATTTCGGCGCGGCGCTCNGGCTGCTCGATCATCTCGTTGAGNAGCCGTTCCAGGTTGACGCGCGTGTTCTGCCCCGTAACAGGCTGGTTGTCGGTATGGCTGGCTGGCGGCGTTGACATGTATGACCCGTGTATGTGGAATGAGCTTGCGCTGCCATTGTAACCGCAAATAAACCCCACGCGGGCAAGATATTTGTGCGCCCCGCCGGGCCGCGAATCAGCCACCCGCTAATCTTGACTTAAAAGTAAGGTTTTACTTATAATCAGCCCGTGCCTCGAAAGCTAGACGGGCTGGAGCGTGCGTAATGAAAGTATCCGCGCAGGAAGAGTACGGGCTGCGCTGCCTGTTGCAGTTGGCGACCTTGGCCGAGGACGGCTACCTGACGCTCGCGCAAGTCGCCGAGCGCGAAGGGCTGTCGGTGGCGAACGCGGGCAAGCTGATGTGGATTCTGAACAAGGCGGGGCTGGTCAGGTCGATCCGCGGCACGAAGGGCGGCTACCGGCTCGCCCGGCCCGCGGCCGAGATACGCCTGAGCGAGGTCATCAAGGTGCTTGACGACGACGTGCTCGCCGGCCACTGCAAGAGCTACACGGGCGTCCTGGACGCCTGCGTGCATACGGGCAACTGCGGCATCCGCCCCGTCATCGTCGGGCTGCANGACATCGTGGAGCAGGCGCTGTCGAACATCACGCTCGCGCAACTGCTCGGCCCGGAAGCGAAGGTCGAGACGACGCTCTACCAGATTCACGCGCTGCCGCGCCACACCGAACTGGCAGGGCGGCGAGCGTGAGCGCAGAGGTCGAAGCAAAAACGCGGCGAAGTTAGGAGCATTCATCCGCACGGGCGATAAAGAGAGAGCGATGAGCACAATCGAACTGCTGACCAACAAAGAGTACAAGTACGGCTTCGTGACCGACATCGAGTCGGACGTGATCCCGAAGGGACTCAGCGAAGACACCATCCGGCTGATCGTCGAGAAGAAGCAAGAGCCGGACTGGATGCTTGAGTTCCGCCTGAAGGCTTACCGCAACTGGCTCAAGATGACGGAGCCGAAGCACTGGCCGAACGTCACGTACCCGGAAGTTGACTACCAGGACATCATCTACTACAGCGCGCCCAAGCAGAAGGCGAAGAAGGCGAGCCTGGACGAAGTTGACCCAGAACTGCTGCGCACCTTCGAGAAACTNGGCATCCCGTTGCAAGAGCAGAAGCAACTTGCGGGCGTCGCCGTGGATGCCGTCTTCGACTCGGTCTCCGTCGCCACGACCTACAAGGAGAAGCTCAAGCAGCACGGCGTCATCTTCTGCTCGTTCACCGAGGCGATCCGCGAGTACCCCGATCTCGTCAAGAAGTACCTCGGCTCGGTCGTGCCGACGAACGACAACTACTTCGCCGCCCTCAACAGCGCGGTCTTCTCCGACGGCTCGTTCGTCTTCGTGCCCAAGGGCGTCCGCTGCCCGATGGAGCTTTCGACCTACTTCCGCATCAACAACGCTGAGTCGGGCCAGTTCGAGCGCACACTTGTCATCGCCGAAGAGGGCGCTTACGTCTCATATTTAGAAGGCTGCACCGCGCCGAAGTTCGACCGTAACCAACTGCACGCGGCAGTGGTGGAACTCGTCGCGCTCGACGACGCGGAGATTAAGTACTCGACCGTGCAGAACTGGTACGCGGGCGATGAAGAGGGCAGGGGCGGCATCTACAACTTTGTGACCAAGCGCGGCGCGTGTCGCGGGCGCAACTCGAAGATTTCGTGGACGCAGGTCGAGACCGGCTCGGCCATCACGTGGAAGTACCCGTCCTGCATCCTGCAAGGCGACAACTCCATCGGCGAGTTCTACTCGGTCGCGCTCACGAATCACGCGCAGCAGGCCGACACCGGCACGAAGATGATCCATATCGGCAAGAACACACGTTCGACGATCATCTCGAAGGGCATTTCGGCCGGGCACTCGAACAACAGCTACCGCGGTCTCGTCAAAGTCCTGCCCGGCGCGGCGGGCGCGCGCAACTACACGCAGTGCGACTCGCTCTTGATCGGCGCGCGCTGCGGCGCGAACACATTCCCCTACATCGAGGTGATGAACAACACGGCGCAGGTCGAGCACGAAGCGACCACCTCGCGCATCAGCGAGGATCAACTCTTCTACCTGATGCAGCGTGGCATCTCGCAGGAGGACGCCGTCTCGCTCATCATCAACGGCTTCTGCAANGACGTGTTCCGCGAACTGCCGATGGAGTTCGCCGTCGAGGCGCAGCGCCTGCTGGGGCTGAAGCTCGAAGGCAGCGTCGGCTAAAAGTTTGTTAAGGAGAGAATGGTGTTAGAGATTCGTAATTTGCACGCGACNGTCGAGGGCAAGGAGATTTTGCGCGGCCTCAATCTGACAGTGAACAAGGGCGAGGTGCACGCCATCATGGGGCCGAACGGGTCGGGGAAGTCCACGCTGGCGAAGGTGCTGGCGGGGCATCCGGCTTACGAAGTGACGGCGGGCGAAGTTCTGTACGAAGGCAAGAACCTGTTGGAGCTTGCACCGGACGAGCGCGCGCGTGAAGGAATCTTTCTCGCGTTCCAGTACCCGGTCGAAGTGCCGGGCGTGTCGAACGCGCAGTTCCTGCGGCTCGCCTACAACGAGAAGCGCAAACACTTGGGCGAGGAGGAGCTTGACCCGCTGGAGTTCAAAGACCTGTTGACCGAGCGCGCGAAGATCGTCGAGATGGACGCTGGCCTGATGTCGCGCTCCGTCAACGAAGGCTTTTCGGGCGGCGAGAAGAAGCGCAACGAGATTTTGCAGATGGCCGTGCTCGAACCGAAGCTCGCCGTCCTCGACGAGACCGACTCCGGTCTCGACATAGACGCGCTGCGCATCGTCGCCGACGGCGTCAACCAACTGCGCACGCCCGACAACGCCGTCCTCCTNGTCACGCACTACCAGCGGCTCCTGAACTACATCGTGCCCGACTTCGTCCACGTGCTCTACCGCGGGCGCATCGTGCGTTCGGGCGGCAAGGAGTTGGCGCTTGAGCTGGAAGAGAAGGGCTACGACTGGATCAAAGAGGAAGCGGCGGGCGCGGTAGTGTCTGCATGAGCCGCGCTAGTTCAATCACGTGATGGCACAGGCAATTCAGGAACAGAACGCATACGCCGCGGCTGCTCGCGCGTTGCAGGATAAGCCGGACAGCAACGCGCCCGCGTGGCTCGCGCGGCTGCGCGCCGGTGCGCTGGCACGTTTCGAGCAAACAGGTTTCCCGACGACCGCCGAGGAAGACTGGAAGTACACGAACGTCGCGCCGCTCGCCCGAGCCGCGTTCGCGCCGTCGCCGTCCGACGCGACCGCGCAGCTAGACGCAGACACGGTCGCCGCCTTCAACTACGCGGAAGCAGAGCAGAGCCGGCTCGNCTTCGTCAACGGCATATATCAGCCGCGCCTCTCCGCGCTCGCCGCNCTACCGCCGGGCGTGGTCGTCGCCGACATCGCCGACGCGTTGCACGGCGAGCACGCGGCCACCGTCCGCTCGTACCTGGCCCGCGCCGCCAGCGTGGACGAGCGCGCCGACGGCTTCACGGCGCTCAACACCGCCCTCGTCAACCACGGCGCGTTTCTGTACCTGCCGCGCGGCGCGCAACTGACCGCGCCCCTGCACCTGCTGTTTCTAGCCGCCGCGAACAGCGATCCTGCCGCGATCTTCCCGCGCGTCCTCGTCGTCGCGGAGCGCGAGAGCGCGNCGACNATCATCGAGAGNTACGAGGCGAGCGGCGACGGCAGCTATTTCACGAATGCCGTGGTCGAAGTATTCGTCGGCGAGAACGCGCGCGTCACACACTACAAGGTGCAGCGCGAAAGCGAGCAGGCGTTCCACATCGCTGCGACGCACGCGGAGTTGGAACGAAGCGGTGCATACGATTTGACCACGATCACGCTCNGCGCGCGTCTCTCGCGCCACGGCATCCACGTGCGCATGGCGCANGAGGGCGCGGAGTGTGCGGTGGACGGTCTCTACCTCGTCGGCACGGGGCAGCACGCCGACACGCACTCGCTCATNGATCACGCCGCGCCGCACTGCACGAGCCGGCAACTCTACAAAGGCATCCTCGACGGNAAGTCGCGCGCCGTCTTCAACGGCAAGGTCTTCGTCCACCGCGACGCGCAGCAGACCGACGCGCAGCAGACCAACAAAAACCTGCTGCTCTCGCCCGAAGCGCGTGTGGACACCAAGCCGCAGCTTGAAATCTTCGCCGACGACGTGAAGTGCGCACACGGCGCGACCGTCGGCCAACTCGGCGAGGACGAGTTGTTCTACCTGCTCAGTCGCGGCCTGCACCCAGAGCTGGCGCGCAACCTCCTGACCTACGGCTTCGCCGAGGAGTTGGTGGAGAAGATCAAGATCGAATCAATCAAAGCGCAGCTTGACGAGGCGATATTGAATCGCCTGCATGCGCGGCTGGAAGTATGAGGGACACACAGGACGGCAAGCGCACAGTGATGGCTGAAAACTTATGGCGAAAGTGGTTAAGGTAAAAACTTCTGTCACCCTGCCGAAGGATTTGCTGGGAGCGGTGGACGGCTTACAAGGGCCGTACAAAAATCGCTCTGAGTTGATCGAAGTTGCATTACGCGCATTCATCGCCGCAATGCACCGGCAGGAGTCGGATGCGCACGATTTAGAGATTATCAACCAGCATGCGGATGAGCTTAACGCCGAAGCTTTGGACGTGCTCGACTATCAGCTCGCTCTGTGAGACGTGGCGAACTTTATCGTGTGCTTAAGCCGCCGGCTAGAAACCCTAAAAGATTTCGGGTCTTCGTCGTGGTAAGCAGGCAAAAGCTGATCGAATCGCGTTTCTCCACCGTCATCTGTGCGTAGGTCTATTCCGTGCACAGCGGCTTGGCGACGCAAGTGGCCGGAGGCGTGAACGAGGGTCTCAAACACGATAGCAGCATTCACTGCGATGAGCTTGTTAGTCTGCCTAAATCGGCGCTGACGAATTATGTGGGCGACCTGTCGCCCGCGAAAATGCAGGAACTCGACAAAGCCTTGGGCATCGCTCTGGGTTTGCCGGTTTGAACGTGAGAAGGATGAGCGCAACAAGTAATTCTTTAATCGAGGATGCGGCCCAACAGCCATCCCGGTCTGTGCGCTGGGACGTGGGGCGCGTGCGGCAGGATTTCCCGGTGCTCGGTCAGACGGTGAACGGGAAGCCGCTCGTGTATCTGGACAACGCGGCCTCATCCCAAGTGCCGCAAGTGGTGATTGATCGCGGCAGCCGCTACCTGCGCGAGGAGCACTCGAACATACACCGCGGCGTGCATTACCTGAGCCAGCGCGCGACGACCGCCTACGAGGGCGCGCGCGAGAAGGTGCGCCGCTTCATCAACGCCCGCGAGGCGCGCGAGTGCATCTTCACGCGCGGCTCGACCGAGGGCATCAACCTCGTCATGCACGGCTACGGGCGCAAGTTCGTCCGCGCGGGCGACGAGATCATCATCTCGGCGATGGAGCACCACGCGAACATCGTCCC
>JGI25406J46586_10001448_pt1 | contig 11187 bp, 9 predicted proteins | sample TabmetS4T2R2_FD_46586 | JGI IMG/M metagenome (IMG submission 46586) | reverse complement strand
CGGCGCCGGTTGATGCCCCAGGGCACCTCGTGCTCGTTCTTGCAGGCGGTCACGCAGGCGTTGCATTCGATGCAACGGTCAGCGTCGCAGAGAAATTTCATCCGAGCCATGACGCTGTCTCCTTAAGCTGCCCGAACCTGACACAGGGTGGCCTTGGGCTCCTGCATGCCGGTAACCGGATCGAATCCGTAGGTGGTGATGCCGTTGACGCTTTCGCCGAGCACCACGGGATCGGTGCCCTTCGGGTAGTTGCCGCGCTGATCGACGCCCTGGAACCAGCCCGCGAAGTGGAACGGACACCAGGTGACGCCCTTGCCGACGCGCTCAGTGACGAGCGCCTTCATGCGGGCCTTCGAATTGTTCTCGGCGCCGGTCACCCAGACCCATGAACCGTCCTTGATGCCGCGCTCGGCGGCGTCGGACGGATTGATCTCGATGAACATGTCCTGCTGCAATTCGGCGAGCCACTTGTTGGAGCGCGTCTCCTCGCCGCCGCCTTCGTACTCGACCAGACGGCCGGAGGTGAGGATCAGCGGAAACTGTTTGGCAATTCCCTTCTCCACCGCCGCCTTCTGCACGTCGAAGCCGATGTTCGGCATGCGGAACTGGCGCGCATTCGGCAGCGTCGGCCATTTCGCGACCAGCTCCGGACGCGGCGTATAGATCGGCTCGCGATGGGTCGGGATCGCGTCCGGCAGGCCGAACGCATTGGCGCGCGCCTTGCCGTTGCCGTAGGGGATGCAGCCGTGCTCGATCGCCACGCGCTGGATGCCGCCCGACAGATCGATCGACCAAGACACCGCATCCGGCGTGGTCGGGTTGACCTTGTTGATGACCGCGAGCTCGGCTTCGGTGAGATCCTTGTCCCAGCCGAGCTTCTTCAGGACGCCGAGGGTGAACTCGGGATAGCCGTCCTTGATCTCGGAGTCCTTGGAGTAATAGCCATTGCCGAGCAGGCTGACCTTGCGCTTGGTGCCGTCGGGCAGCGTCTCCTCGCGCTCCAGGCCAAAGCGGGCGCGGAAGGTGCCGCCGCCTTCCTTGACCGACAAATTAGTATTGTAGAGGATCGGCGTGCCCGGATGCCTGAATTCCGGCGTGCCCCAGCACGGCCATGGCAGGCCGTAATAGTCACCCTTGTTCGGCCCGGTGGTGGCCTTCTGGGTGCTCATGTCGAAATCTTTCTGGTTCGCCATGTGCGACTTCAGCCGCTCCGGCGACTGGCCGCAATAGCCGGTGGACCAGCCGCCGCGGTTGATTTCGCGGAGGATGTCCTCGACGACAGGCACGTTGTTCTCGACCTTGATATTCTTGAACATCAGGTCGGCAAATCCGAGCTTCTTGGCGAGGAGATACATCACCTCGTTGTCGTCCTTGGACTCGAAGATCGGCTTGACGATCTGCTCGCCCCACTGGATCGCACGGTTGGAGGCCGTGCGTGAGCCAGAGGTCTCGTAGCTGGTTGCGATCGGCAGCAGATAGGTGTTGTTCTTGCGGTTCGGCGCCAGCGCCGCCCAGGTGGTCGGCACGGGATCGGCGACCACGAGCAGGTCGAGCGCCTCGATGCCCTTCTGCGCGTCCGGCATGCGGGTGACGGTATTGCCGCCGTGGCCCATCACGAACATCGCCTTGATGTTGTCCTTCTGCGAGACGTCCTTCTTGTCGTACAGCGTCGCGTCGAACCAGCGGGTCGACGGGATGCCGGGCGTATTCATGGTGTTGGTGACCTTGCCGTCGGCGGCCGTGATCTTGTCGAAGCGGTCGACGAACCAGTCGTACGGCACGTCCCAGACCCGCGACCAGTGCCGCCAGGCACCTTCGACGAGGCCGTAGTAGAGCGGCAGCGTTACGATATCGAGGCCGAGGTCGGTGGCGCCCTGCACGTTGGTATGGCCGCGGAAAATGTTGGCGCCGCTGCCGGGCCCACCGACATTGCCGGTGGCAAGCAGCAGAATGCAGCTCGCCCGCACGTTGGCCGTGCCAACCGTATGCTGGGTTTGGCCCATCGCCCAGATCAGGCAGGATGGTCGTTGCTTGGCGAACATTTCTGCCACGCGCTTGAGCTGTTCGCCCGGGACGCCACTGATCCGCTCGACCTCCTCGGGCGTGTACTTCTCGACTTCCTTGCGGATGTCGTCCATGCCGTAGACGCGCTGTTCGATGAACTCCTTGTCCTCCCAGCCGTTCTTGAAGATGTGCCAAAGCATTCCGTAGATGACCGGGATGTCGGTGCCCGGCCGCAGCCGCACATATTCGGTCGCGTGCGCTCCCGTGCGGGTCATGCGCGGATCGGCCACGATGAAATTGGCCCTGTTCATCTCCTTGCCTTCGAGGAGATGCTGCAGCGACACCGGATGAGCTTCGGCCGGGTTACCGCCGAGGAACATCAGCGTCTTGGTATTGCGGATGTCCGTATAGCTGTTGGTCATCGCGCCGTAGCCCCAGGTATTGGCTACGCCGGCGACCGTGGTCGAATGACAGATACGGGCCTGATGGTCGGAGTTATTGGTGCCCCAGAACGCCGCGAATTTGCGGTTGAGGTAGGCGCCCTCGTTGGTGAACTTGGCCGAACCGAGCCAGTACACGGAGTCCGCGCCGTTCTTGGCGCGGATCGCCATCAGCTTGTCGCCGATCTCGTTGATGGCGACATCCCAGGAGATGCGGGTCCACTGCCCGTCCACCAGCTTCATCGGATAGCGCAGGCGGCGGTCGCCGTGCACGGTCTCGCGCGTCGCCGCGCCCTTGGCGCAATGCGAGCCGCGGTTGATCGGCGAGTCCCAGCCGGGCTCCTGGCCGACCCACACGCCGTTGACGACTTCACCGATCACGGTGCAGCCGACCGAGCAATGCGTGCAGATGTTCTTCTTCACGACGGTCAGGGGACCCGCGACCGCGGCTTCCGCCTTGCGCACGCTGCCGAGCGGCAACGCGCTCAGCGCGGCAAGCCCGCCGCCGGCAAGGCCGGAACGGCGCAGGAAGGTGCGGCGGTCGAGACCGGTGGCCTGGCCCGCGAGCGACTCGGCGACGCTGCCGCGGGAAGCGGTTTCGGAACGCGTGCGGTTTGTTCTCTTGATCAGCACGGCGGGCCTCCCTCAGCGCGGATAACGATTGACGCGATAGAACGTCTTGACGTGGTCGGTCTCCTGATAGCGCGCCTTGCGCTTCTCATCGTTGGTTTCGGTGTCGGCGTGGGCCGGCCCTGCGAGGGGCGCGGCCACCGCAGCACCGGCGCCGACCGCACCAATGCCGACCTTGCGAAGGAAGTCGCGTCGACCAACTGTTGTTTTCTGTTCGTCCTTCATCGCATCTCTCCAGGACCACGCAATGCTGGTCAGTTGGCGAACTTGAATGCTTCGGTTTCAATTTCGAGGAACAGGCGGCCGAGCGCGCCGACCGACCTGTAGAAATTCGCGGCCTCATTCTTCTCCAGATCGGCGAACATGCGGCCCATCCAAGGCGCGATGTGCTTCTCAAAGAACTTCTGCTGCTGCTCATGCGACGCGGCAAAGCGGCCATCGGCAAACCCGGCCATGATCTCGCAGAGCGTCGCAGCGTTATCCTCCGGCTCCGGATTGTTCTCGGCGCGCTCGATGCCGAATGCGATGAGATCGCCGCGCAGCCGCGCCAGCGGCCGCTCGTGCAGGAATCCGGTCAGGTAGTAGGAGGCATAGGGCAGGATTTCGCCGCGGCCGACCCCGATGAACAGGTCGAAATATTCGCGCTCGACGGTGCCCGCGACGGCATTCTGCGCCGCTTCGGCAAGCGCAGCATGGGCGCGGCCGAGCGGCGTATCGTCGCCTTCAAGCTTTGCGATCGCGCCAAGCAGCTTCTTCGAAGGCGGCGCCGATAACAGCGTGGCGAGCAACAGATATTGGTGGGCACGGCCGGCATCGACGGGATCGACGGCGTGTTCGCTCGCCGCCAATTCGCTCTCGTCATAGAGATCGGGGCGCAGTTCGCGGCGCGAGATTCCGGTAGCCGCCTCAACCGCAATCACACGTTGAGCCGGCACCCGGTTCCAGTTGGAAACCGAGGGTTGGGCAATACCGATTTTCCGGGCAAGTTCGGCGACTCCGCCTGCCTTGTCGATCGCGCGCGCTAGACCGGGATCCCGCACCTGGACCTCCGTTCCCCTAGCCGATTCATTCTTGTCCCACTTTGGATTTAGTCTTTGTTCTTTGGATTTAGTCTTGTTCTAAAAAGACTAATCGCACGCTCGCACGTGGTCAATCGTTTCGAAATAGCCTGCGACTATGCCTTTGGTCGCAGATCGCTAGCTGGGCAAAGCGCCGCCATGGGTGCGCCGCCGGACCGGCACAACATCGCCCTCTTCACCGGAAGCCGCTGGTTGCGCCGCAGCAGCCGGTTCCGTTGAGTCATCAGGTTGTTGCATAGCTACCACCGCGACCTCCGGTGGCGACTCAGTTGCCGTGATGCGCGGCTGGTCAGCCGGTTTTCCCTGCCCTTGTTCCTTCTCGGACAAGTTTTCCGCCAGTTTCTCGGCAGCATCCCGCGCCCCGCCAAGCACGCGCTCCACCATGGCGCTGACCTGCTCCGGCGTGCTCTGCAGCGCACCGAAGCCGGGCATGGCATTTGGATCAGTAAAATCCCATGCATTTTCGGCAAGCCCGACAAAGTCGCGGATCGCCGGATCGGCAGACCATGCGCGGCGAAGCGCCGCACGGCTCAGTTCGGCGGGAATATTTTCGCGGAGGAACGCGGTAATGTCGGTCGCCGCGGTGATCGAATCAATTGGCGGCAATTTTGAGAGATCGACGTCGGGATCCGACGCGGTCGCAGGTCCGTCCGGTGGCGTGCTTGCGCCGCTCGCAGCGGCCGACGGCGCCTGTCCGGCGGCCTTGTCGGCGTTCTTGTCGACGACGGCCTTGGCCTCCTGCTTGCGGCGCGACCAGCGCTTTAGAAATTCCTCGTCACTCATTCGTGTCCGCCTTCGACCTGACGGCGCGCCAGCGCTTCCGGGTTGGCGCGATCGCGCTTGCGCTTGACGAACTCCCGCTCGACGTGGTGCTCGGCGACAAAGCTTTCAACCGCCACCCGCACCACGTCAGGCATCGCGACGCTCTCCACCAGATTGGCGCCAGCCTCGGTAAACGCCTCGCCCTCCGCGGGATCGGCCGTCACAGCGGCCAGGGTATAGGGCCAATCGCCTTCGGACGGGCTCAACACCACCCAGAGCAGCGGGCTGCCGGCAGCGAGATTGTCGCGATAGCGCGCCGTTTCGCTGCGATGGAGCGTAACGGTCCGGCTGCCGGCATAGAACAACACGGTTTCATCCTCCTCGCGGAGCACGCTCCAGGCCGGCATGTCGGGCGCATCGGGCAGGATGCCGACCGGACGCCACAGAAAGTCGACCCATGGCGAAGAGGCCTTGCGGCGCTCCACCACGACGCCGACCACGATCTGCGACAGCGAACTCATGTGGCGGCCTCCAGATGCCGGATCGGCAAGCCCGTGAGCAGGTTTTGCGGCTTCAGGCGCACCAGCTTTTGCGCCGACATCGCCATGATGAGATAGACCGGCTCGCGCCCTACCTCCTCCAGCATCAATGTGGGATCGGCAAAGGTCAAACGGTAGATTCCAAGCACGCGGCCGTTGGTCTCTTCGTCAAGTTCCTCGCCATGCCAGAGGCGGTCGCCGATGGCAGTGGCATCCGTGTCGAGCCCGACATACCAGGTGAGTTTTGCGTCGCGCAGCTCGCGGAGCGGTTCGAGCGAAACCTCGATCCCAAGCAAATGCGACAGCCAGCGCGTGATCACGGTGGCCAGCGCCGCCTGCCCGCGCCGGCCGGCCGTGAGGTCGAGGCCCATGTCGAACTGATCGCTGCGGTGCCAGTAATGTTCGGCATTGTCGTCGTCGAGCACCTCGACGTCGACGTCCTGGGTCGCGCCCAGCATCGACATCAGCGACAGCACCGGCGTCGGGTTGACCCCGCCGATCACCTCGGCGTCGCCGAGCAGGACGGAACTTTCGTGCAGCATCAGCCGCTGCGTCCGGAAGAACAATTCGGCGGCGCGCAGCACAAACGGGTCTTCGCAGCCGTCGAGCGCATTGCGCAGGATGACATGGACGAGCTGGTTGACGAACAGCGGCGGCAGATGGACCGAACTGCTACGGATCAGCGCGAGATAGGCCGCTTCCAGGGTCGGATGCCTGAGCAGGAGATCGCGGAAGGCCAGCACGAATTGCCAGTTTTCCCGCGCATCGGCGTCGGCGATCGCAGCAACTTCGCCCGCATCAACCGGGCGCCGCGGCACCGCCAGCAATTGCCGGTGCAGCCTTTGCTCGACGTCGCAGGCGTCTTCCGGCGGCATCAATTCGGGTCGGACAAAATAGGCCTTCAAAAATTCGTCGGTCACGACCAGGCCACCGCTGTCGTTGCGGTCGAGCAGATGATGGCCGCAGGAGATCCAGAAGTCGTTCATCGGCGCGGCGGCTCCACGGTCAGGTCGGCGAGGCTGAGGTGCTGATCAGGTTCGGCATCGTCCTCGATCTCCATGAACGAAAACGCCTTGCCGTGGCGATCCTGCCCTTCCCTGAGCTGCAGCCGGCGGAAGGATTCCCGCACCTCGCCTCCCTCGACCGCGCGGTGGACCGCGATCAGGCTGGAGATCGGATGCGCACAGAGCTGCTCTGCGAAGGCGACCTCCTCTTTCGCCGCAGGCCGCGCGGTTGCGAGGTCAGGCGCACCGAATTTGTCTACGAGCTGTTGCGCCAACAGCTCCACAAGCGCGCGACGATCCTCTTCCGTGGCAGGGACGATCTGCACCAGCGTCGACCAACCCCAGGATTGCACACCGAGAAAGCCGCCGCGAAACGCCGCGCGGTCCTTGCCCGCGAGTGTAGCGGGATCGCGGTCATAGAAGCGGAACGCGCCGGACACCGCCCAATCGCCGGGTTCCGCCGCCGCGTCGAACACAAAGGTGTCGGAGGGATCGAGCGCGATGGTGCGCAGCAGCTTCATAACCGCGGCCCTCCGCTTTCGGGATCGAGCCAGGTCGGCTTTGCCAGCGCCTGCGCCAGTCCAATCGGCGCGGCCTTCTCAGCCCCGATCCGCTGCACCACGAGATCGCCATTGGCCTCGATGCGCCGGCTGGTTTGCGGCTGTCGCTCCAGCAAAGCAAGATATTGGTGCGCGAGGCTGGCAAAGCCATCGCCCTGCCAGCGGTCGAAGGCGACCATCAGATGCCGCGCAAAGCTCTCGGTCACTTCGACCGCGCCGATCTCGCCAAAACCTTCCTCCTGAAGCGCCGAGGCAAGCGGATGAACGCCGGCCTCGGTTTCCGTCATCGCGACCGTGCGGATCATGGCGCCGAACACCAGCCAGGGCGGCACATCGTCCTCGCGGGTGGATTTTGGCCAGCCGAGCCGCCCGCCCCCGACGAGGCCGCCGTCAACGCGGACGGCGTCCGGCCAATCGATGGTCACCGGCTTGTTCGGCGGCGCATAGGCGCGCAGGGCATCCGCAAGCGCCACCATGCCGGCATAGAAGGCGCGGCGCGCTGTGTGCAAGGGTTCGGTTGGTTCCAGCACCACGGCAAATTCGGCGAGATCGAACCGTCCGACATAGACCAAAGTTCCGGCGCCGCGCTCTCCGGCAATGCCAAGCGCATGCGCAAACGCCTCGCCGCCCTCGCGCAGCCGGACCAAAGTATAGGGCGGCGGCAGGTCGAGGCGCTCGGTAACGGTTTCGCGCGTTCGTGCAGTCGGCAAAAGCTTGCTCCGGCTTCCTTTTTTCTGTTTAGAATGATTATACGAGCCGGGCGGCCGGGGCGAGTCCGCATTCGGCTGTTTCCTAGTCAACTCATCGGAGTGATCGACCGCGTATGGCACGTCCGCCCAACAAGATACTGATGTGCTCCTGCGAAGACACGATGCGGCTGGATACGGCCGCCGTCGAGCGCGGCTGCCGCAATAGCGAGATCACGAGCTTTCGTCATCTGTGCCGGGCCGAGATCGAAGGATTCCGCGACGCCGCCAAGGTCGAGGGATCGCTGACGGTTGCCTGCACCCAGGAAGCGCCGCTGTTCTCTGACGAAGCCGGCGAGCGCCCCGACGGCATCGAGTTCGTCAACATCAGAGAGACCGCCGGCTGGTCGAAGCAAGGCGCGAGCGCAGGACCGAAGATGGCTGCGCTACTCGCGGCCGCCGCCGAAACCGCGCCGGAAATCCCTTTTGTTACGCTGTCGAGCGACGGCGTCATCCTGATCTATGGCCGCGACGAAGCCGCCATCGAGGCCGGCAAGCTGTTGGCCGATCATCTCGACGTCACCGTGATGATCACAAAACTCTCCGGGATCACGCCGCCGTCGACGACGGCATTCCCCGTAGTCAAGGGCACCATCCGCAACGCCAAAGGCCATTTCGGCGCCTTCGAACTCACCATCGACGATTTTGCGGCGCCCCGCCCCTCCTCGCGCGATGCATTCGTGTTCGACGCGGCGCGCAATGGCGCAACCTCGCGCTGCGATCTCGTGCTTGATCTTTCCGGCGGTCCCGCCCTGTTTCCCGCCCACGATCTGCGCGACGGCTATCTGCGCGCCGATCCCAGGGATCCCGCAGCGATGCTGCGGGCGGTGTTGAAGGCGCGTGATCTCGTCGGCAGCTTTGACAAGCCGCAATACATCAACTTCACCGCCGAGCTCTGCGCGCATTCGCGCTCAAAATTGACCGGTTGCCACCGCTGTCTCGATCTCTGTCCGACCGGCGCGATCGTGCCCAATGGCGATCACGTCAAAATCAGCGCAGAAATTTGCGCCGGATGCGGCCAGTGCGCCGCCGCCTGCCCGACCAGCGCCGCTTCCTACGCGCTGCCGCCGGCGGACAGCTTGCTGCACAAGCTGCGCGCCATGCTGCAGGCCTATCATCAGGCGGGCGGCGCCAGGCCGATCATGTTGCTGCATGACGGCGCGCATGGCACCGCGCTGATCGACGCGCTGGCGCGTCATGGCGACGGTCTGCCGGCGAATGTGTTGCCGCTGGCAGTCAATGAGATCACGCAGGTCGGATTGGAGGTCATTGTCGCAGCCTTCGCCTATGGCGCGACCGACATGCGCTTCCTGCTGCGGGCAAAGCCGTTGCACGATGTAACGGGATTGACGCAAACCATCGCCATGGCCGATGCCGTCCTTGCAGGCCTCGGCTTGGCCGGGCGGCGCGTCGCCACCATCGAGACCGACGATCCCGATGCGCTGGGTGATGCGCTCTACGGCATCGCGCCCGGAGCGGCCGTAGCCCAGCCTGCCACCTTCCGCACGGTCGGCAAGCGGCGTGACATCCTGCGCTTTGCGCTCTCCGAACTGCATCGCGTGGCGCCGGCGCCGGTGGACGTGATCGCGCTGCCCGAAGGCGCGCCGCTCGGCGCGGTGAACGTCAATGTCGAGGGCTGCACGCTCTGCCTTTCCTGCGTATCGGCCTGTCCGACCGGCGCGCTGCTGGACGATCCCGACCGTCCGGCGCTGAAATTCGTCGAGGATGCCTGCGTGCAGTGCGGGCTGTGCCAGGCGACCTGCCCCGAGAAAGTCATCACCCTGCAGCCGCAGATCGATTTCCGCGCCAGCCGCGCCACCGCGCGCCTGATCAAGGAAGAGGAGCCGGCGCTCTGCATCCGCTGCAGCAAGCCGTTCGGAGTCAAGAGCACGATCGAGAAGGTCGCGGCGAAGCTGGAGGGGCGGCACTGGATGTATCCGGGCGGCGCCAGCCGCGCCGATGCGATCCGGATGTGCGCCGACTGCCGCGTCATCACCATGAGCGAGCAGCAGTTCGATCCGTTCGCCGGCGTGCCCGAGCGGCCGCTTCCCCGCACCACCGACGACTACTTGCGCGAACGCGACAAGAAGTGATTACTTCGCGGTGGCGCGGCCGAGGAAATCGGTGAGCGCCTTGCGGTCTTCCGCCGACCCGATGCGCTGCTCCGGCATTTTGGTGCCGGGCGTGTAGGCATTCGGGCCGACCTCGAACAGTTGCGAGACCGTTTCCGGCGTCCAGACGATGCTCATGGTCTTCAGCGCGTCGGAAAAGCGATAGCCCGGCAGCGAGGCGATCTTGCGCCCGAACAGTCCGGCCAATGTCGGCCCCGCGCGCGGCCCGTCCTTCTCCGAGAGGGTGTGGCAGGCGACGCAGGCACGAAACACCTCCGCACCGTGATCGCCGGCATAGGCGGCCAGGGGATCGCCGGGCGCGCCCGGCTGCGGCGCGCCGATGGGACTGCCGGTCTGCGCATTCCAGCGCCGGATCGTGGCGTCGGCGCCGCCGGTCAACAGAGTCGCGCCATCTGGCATGAAGGCGACGGTCCACACCGGCATCCCAGGCCCCACCAGCGCACTGGTAAGGCTGCGGGTCTTGCGGTCGATCAGGTTCACGGTGCCGCCAATGCCGGCGGCGGCGACGCGAGCGCCGTCAGGCGAGATCGCGAGCGCAATGATCGGCGTCGTGCCCGCTTGCACCTCGGCGACGTCCTTCGTGCCCGGCGAGAGGAAGCGCACATTGCCATCCGCTCCGCCGGTGACAATTTCGCCGTCGGGCGCAACCGCGACGGCATTGAGCGGCGCCGGCAACGTGATGATGTCGGGCGTGCCGTCCGGCAGCGGCCAGATGCGAACCGTCAGGTCGTAGCCGACGCTGACCAGCGACTTGCCATCTGATGTGAACGCCACGCCGTGGACGTTTTGCGTATGTCCCTCCAGCACACGCTTCGCACCGCCACCGAGCGGCCACAGCCGCGCCGTGCTGTCCCAGGAAGCCGACGCCAGCGTCGTACCATCGGGCGAAACTGCGAGCGCCACGATCGGCGCCGTGTGTCCCTCAAGAATTTCGTCCGGTTGCTGGCGGCCCGCCGTCCACAAAGCGATCTTCGCGTCGGCGCCCGCGGTCGCCATGCGACCGTCCCTGAGAAAGGCGACGGCATTGACCGCGTCGGCGTGGAATCGCAGCACCTGCTCCGCCGATCCGCCCGCCAGCGACCAGCGGATCGCCGCCGTGTCGAAACTGCCTGACAGAACGTCCTTGCCGTCAGCCGAAATCGCGATGGAGCGGACCGGGCCGCCGTGGCCGGCGAGTTGCGCGTGCGCGAAAGAAGTATCGAGCAGCGCCGCGACGATGGCGCAAAGAGTCAGGGTCCGTTTCATCGGCTCGTCGAATGCAGCTCGCAGGATGGTGGGCGCGGAAAGCCCG
>JGI25406J46586_10001432_pt1 | contig 11253 bp, 10 predicted proteins | sample TabmetS4T2R2_FD_46586 | JGI IMG/M metagenome (IMG submission 46586) | reverse complement strand
ACGAAACCTCNCGCATCGCGGCCGACTGGGCCGGCGTGAACGTCGTCCCGGTGCCGGTCGACGAGCAGGGCGTGCGGGTCGACGCCGTGGCAGCGACCCGCGTCAAGGCGGTGGTTCTCACCCCGGCACACCAGTGGCCAACCGGAGTGGTCCTGTCGCCGCAGCGCCGGCTCGCGCTGGCGAACTGGGCGGTGCACACCGGCGGCTGGGTCATCGAGGACGACTATGACGCCGAGTTCCGCTATGACCGCGAACCGGTCGGCATGGTGCAGGGCCTCGCCCCCGAAAGGGTCGTCAACATCGGCACCGTCAGCAAGTCCCTCGCGCCCGCGATGCGGCTCGGCTGGATCCTCAGTCCCCCCGCCCTGGTGGGCGCGATCGCCGAATTGAAGCAGTCGACCGACCGTGGCTCGCCGGGGCTGGAGCAACTCGTCGTGGCCCGACTGATCGAATCAGGGCGCTTCGACAAACACCTGCGCCGCATGCGCAAGGCCTATGCCGGCAAGCGGGCCGCCCTGGTCACGGCCCTCACCGGACATGCACCACATATCCGGGTGACCGGGCTCGCCGCCGGCTTCCATGCGGTCGCCCACCTGCCCGACGGGGTGCAGGAGATCGACGTGATCACCCGCGCCCGTTCGCGTGGCGTGGGGCTGTACGGGATGAGCGTGAACCGGTCGACGAAGGCCCCCGACCCGCCCCAGCTGGTGCTGGGCTTCGGAAACCTGTCCGAGCGGGCCATCGCCGATGGAGTGGCACGGATCGGGGACCTGCTGCGGTCACGATGAACTGAAGATGCGGAGCCCGAAATGGAGACCAACCGGNNTGTGGCTGCAATGCCGCATGCCGTCGCGCATCTGTTCGCGCTTCATCTGCCCTCCTGACTAGCGCATGATCAAACTTCCAGGTGTCCTGGCAGAGGTGGCCCCGGCTCAAGAATCACCGGCGTCGTGCCGATCGGGTGAACCATGGGGATTCTGCGCCCGAGGGACAATCCGCCACGGGGACTCCGGGTGGCAGCAAAGTTCCTCCTGGCGGTAGGCGCCCTGCTGGCGACCATGCTGGCCCTGGCCGCCATCGGTTTCGTCGGGCTGGAGCGCGGGCACGCGCAGGTCGACAGGTTGGCGCAGGACAACGTCCGGACCATTCAGGCAACCGCGGACCTAGAGGAGTCCGTGAACGAGGTCGAACTGACCGCGCTGCAGCAGATCCCCACCCTGTCACCGAGGGCCCTCGAACAACTCGATGCCCGACTGGACACCGTCCTGGTGCCGCGGCTCCGGCAGGAACTCCTGCGGGTGGAGACGCTGATCTCCGACGACCCCGGCGCGACGGATCGGCTGCGGGCCATCCGAATCGGCCTGGACAACTACCTGGCGCTGCGTCGGGCAGTCCCCCACGACACAGGCCTGGACGCCGACCACGAGTTGGCGGAGGCTCGCCTCGCCGAACGGATCACAACGCTGTTCAGTGGCATGTCGCAGAACGCCGACCAATTGCGCGACTTCGAGGGATTGGAAGCCGCCCAGTCCACCGCAGAGGCCGAGGCAACGTATCGGCGGACTCGCGATCTGCTGCTCTTCGGCGCGGGCGCCGCCCTGATCGTCGCGCTCACCGTGGCGCTGTTGCTGATTCGCAACGTGGTGCCGCGGATTTCCGAATGCGCCCGCTTCGCGGCCCTGATCGCCACGGGTCAGCGGCCCGGCGTCCTGCTTTCCCGTGGCAACGACGAACTCTCGGCCCTCGGCCGGGCGCTGAACGACATGGTGACCGCCAGTGAAGCGCGCCGCACCATGGAGGCCGATCAGTTGGAGTTCGCAGACACGCTGCAAGTGGCATCCACGGAGGACGAGGCGCACGAGCTGGTATGCCGGCAGGTACAGCGCTCAGTGCCGGGTAGCTCCGTCGTCGTGCTCAAGCAGAACAACAGCGCCAACCGGCTGGAGGCAGCCACCGCGCTCGATCCGGACAATCCGCTGGCAGGTCGGCTGGCCGGGGTTGAGCCCCGGGCGTGTGCCGCGGTCCGATTCGGTAGGACCCACCGAGAGGGTCTGGACCGCCCGCCGCTGCTCAGCTGCACGCTGTGCGCCAGCAACGGCACCGGATCCACGTGCGAGCCGTTGCTGGTGGGCGGCCAGGTGATCGGATCAGTACTGGTATCCCACCAGGAGCGCCTGGCGCACGCCGAGGAGACTCGGATCCAGTCCGCCGTCGCACAGGCGGCGCCGGTGCTGGCGAACCTGCGCAACCTGGCCGTGGCGGAGTTCCGCGCCAACACCGACTCGTTGACCGGCCTGCCCAACAAGCGCGCTACCGACGACGTCATCAAGCGGATGGTGGCGCAGGCGAACAGATCGATCAGCCCCCTCGCCGTCGCCATGCTGGACCTGGACCACTTCAAGCAAATCAATGACCGGTTCGGGCACGCCAAGGGTGACGAGGTGCTGGCCGCCGTCGGCGCAGCCCTGCAGTCCTGCCTGCGCGCCAGCGACTTCGCCGGCCGGTTCGGGGGGGAGGAGTTCCTGATCATCCTCCCGGAGACCACCGCTGATGGCGCTCTGGTGCTGGCGGAGAAGATCCGCGCCACCATTGCAACCATCACCGTCCCGGGCGTGGAGCGCGAGATCACCGCCAGCCTCGGCGTGGCGGACCTGCTGGCACACGGCGGCAGCATCGCCGGGCTGCTGCATCAGGTGGACCTGGCGTTGTACGCCGCGAAGGCGGCCGGGCGGAACCGCACAGTGGCCGCCCCGGTCCCGGACGACCTGGCCGACCTCCCCGACATGACCCCGAAAGCATCCCGCACCACAGATCAGGCGTAGATCACGGCGACCCGGTTTGCTTGATCGACCCCGGTTTGCTTGATCGACCCCGGTTTGCTTGATCGACACCGAGTGCGCTGAGCAGGAGCACTACCGCCGGGGATCATGAACCTTTCGCCATCGTCGGGCGTGACTACCACCGCGGACATAGGTTCGATGACGCACCCAACAGAGCGAAGGAGAGGCAACCATGCGACGTTCCATCGTCCTTGTCGTCGCCATATTGGCCGCGATGGCGGGTTTCGTCGGCTTCAGCAACCCGGCCCAAGCCGAGGGTCGGCCGTTCACTGTCACGCTCACCGGCGCGGCAGAAGCGCCGGGGCCGGGTGACCCCGACGCGACCGGCACGGCGTCGATCACCCTGAACCAGGGGCTCGGCGAGGTTTGCTTCGATCTGACCTGGTCCGACATCGACGGCACGGTGACGGCGAGCCACATCCACGCAGCTCCACCCGGAGTCGCCGGTCCCGTCGTCGTGACGCTGTTCGCCACCAGCCTGCCAGGCACCGGCGGCACCAGCGACTGTGTCTCCGCCGACAAGGACCTGATCAAGGACATCCGGCAGAACCCGGAGAACTACTACGTGAACGTGCACAGCACCGAGTTCCCGGCGGGCGCGATTCGAGCGCAGCTCGGCTAGTCGGCCCACAACGGCATGCTTGATGGTGGAGACTTCCGGCCCCGTTGGCCGGAAGTCTCCACCGGCCCTAAGCCCAACATGTCCAGCCCATGGCTCCGCGGGTAGCGTCGGCACACCGGCTACGCGCTGATGCCCTCGGCCGATCAGCTGGCGTACCGCCAGCTGGTGGGGCTGGTGGGCGATCCACCGGTGAGGTTGTGGCCACCGATGTCACGTGAGTCCACGTGAATGACCTTGCCGGTGGACCCCTTGAACCCCAAGCCGGCAAAGAGTTCCAGCCGCTTGCGTTCGGGCACGGTCAGCAGGCCCTCGATATCCGAAGCGGTTCCGAAGAGATGCTGACTCGATGTCGCACCGCCGACCCGCTCGTTGTGCCGCTTGCACCGGCAGCCGGAGATGATTCGGACGGGTGTCCCGACCTTTGCGCGATACGCCTCAAGCCGGCGCACATGGCCCCGCAGGACCCAGATCCGCTGGCACTCGGGGAACGCGCCACCGTCCTTGCAGCGAAACTCCACGTAGGAGAAGTTCGCACTCATGGTCGATTTACTCTGGCGGTGACGCGCGAGAGACGTGGCCAGTGCCTCGCTGGTCTTGGGCCCGAAGTCGCCGTCCACCTTCAAAGCCGGCCCTAGGTTCCAGCCCCGTTGGAAGCCCTCGACGGCGGCGACGAAGTTGCGGTTGGCGTTGTCGAATCCGATGGCCTGCAGCGCCGCCTTCGCCTGCGCCCTGCTCATGACAGCCATCAGGCACCTCGTCCGGGCGTGACGCCAGCGTCGGAGATTTCACGTTCCAGCTGACCGAGATCGGCGTCGTCGAACCCGACACTGTCCACGGCGTCGGGGTCGACATCGGCTACTACCTCGGCCAGATCGTCCTCGCCGGGGAGTTCCTCTCCGGCGTGGGGATCCGGCTCGGGGATGACGACCTCGGTGTTCACCGCGGGATCCAGCTGCACATTGTCGGGGTGGTATTCGCCGAGATCGGCGCCGTGCACGAAGGCCGCCTCTTCCTCCGCAGTCGCCACGGGGAAGTTGGCGGAATCCGTCTCCTCATTGACCATGGGGGCTCTCCTCTCGTAAGACGCTCCGCTGCTACCTAACGTAGATCTGGCCCGCTTGGCCCACGAGGGTGTCATCCCCCGGGCCGGAGTGATACCACCACCCCGGTTGGACGGAAACCCGTACGGCCCACGAAACCTCAGCGCATGCGTCGGGCCCGCGCTCGGCGCTTGCCCTCATGCATGGCGACCACACGGGGCACGGGGATTCCGTGTCCCTCGGCGACCAGGTCAGCCGGCAACGACTGCGGCGCGGGCAGCGAGTCGCGCCACGGATTGTCATTCCCCAGCAGGGCCGGCGCGGTGCGGACCGTGAAGTCCGCGGGGACGACGGCATCCAGGTCGGACCATGCGATCGGGAACGAAACCGGCAGGCCGGGCCGCGCCCGGGGGCTGTACGCGCACGCCAGGCTGGCACCACCGGATCGGGTGGGGTCCAGATAGATCTTGTCGCCGCGGTCCGCCACCAGGAACGCCGTCGTCACCAGCTCCGGTCCCATGCGCTCCGCGCGCGCGGCCAGCGCCCTCGTGGCCGCTGCGGTGTCCTCTCCCGCGGCACTCTCGATCGGGATGACGACGTGCAGCCCCTTGGCGCCGCTCGTCTTGACGGCACCTGCGAGTCCGGCGTCGCTCATCGCCGCCCGAACCAGCTTGACCGCGGCGACGACGTCCGAGAACGGCGCACCGAGCGGTGGATCGAGGTCGATGATCACGTGCCGCACGACCCCGGAGAGGTCGACCACCGTCGGATGGAACTCCACCGCGCGCTGACCACCGAACCAGATCAACGTCCGCCGATCATGGCACAGCGGATAGCGCACCTCGCGCTGAGAGGCCTGCGCCCAGACCGCGACCGTGGGAATCCAATCGGGTGCATACGCCGGGAGGTTCTTCTGCATGAACGGCTGCGTGCCGGGGCGCACCCGAAGCACGGTCAGCGGCCGATCCCGTAGCTCAGGAAGCATCCGGTCGGCCACCGCATCCAGATAGTCGATCAGATCACCCTTGGTCACGCCTGCCTGCTCGAACAGCTCCTGGTCGAGATGCTTGAGCTCGACGCCATCGCGTACCTCGCCGGACGAGCCGTCTCGCGCCATGGCAGCAGTCTGCCCGCGGATGAATCCATTTGCAGTGGCGCTCGACTCTCGGCTTGGGTCCGCTTCACGCCGTAGGCTCCCGATGTGCGGGTAGCAGTGATCGGCGCGACGGGTCACATCGGCACCTACTTGGTGCCACGGCTGGTCCGCGCGGGACATGAGGTCGTCGCCATCAGTCGGGGCGAAAGGGCGCCGTACCGCGACGCGGTGGAGTGGCGGTCTGTGACCCGGGTGTCCGCTGATCGGGACGCCGAGGACGCGGCCGGAACGTTCGGTGCACGAGTGGCCGAGCTGCACCCGGATGCCGTCGTCGACCTCATCTGCTTCACCCCCGAGTCGGCGCGACAACTCCTCGACGCGCTGCGCCCGACCCGGCCGCTCCTCGTGCATTGCGGCACGATCTGGGTCCACGGGCGTGCCGCGCGTACTCCGCTGACCGAGGACGAGCCGCGGACGGCGTACGGCGAGTACGGGATCGGGAAGGCGGCGATCGAAGCGCTGCTCCACCGGGAAACCCTCGCCGGCGGCCTGCCGAGCGTCGTGCTGCATCCGGGGCACATCTGCGGACCGGGCTGGCCGGTCATCACTCCGGCGGGCAACCTCGACCCGGACGTCTGGCGCCGACTGGCGACCGGTGAGCCGCTGCCTCTGCCTGCGCTCGGGTTGGGTGTGCTGAACCACGTGCATGCCGACGACGTCGCCCAGGCCTTCGAGCGGGCGCTCACCCGTCGCGCCGCGATCGGGGCGAGCTTCCACGTCGTGGCTGAGCAGGCGATGACGTGCCGTGGCCTCGCGGCAGGAGTCGCAGCCTGGTTCGGTCGTGAACCCGTACTGGATCTGGTCGACTGGAACGAGTTCGAGCAACGCGTCGAACCCGGGCACGCCACCGCGACGAAGGAACACATCGAGCGCAGCATCGCCGCCAGCATCGACCGCGCCAGAGCTGTCCTTGGCTACATCCCGCGCTACACCTCGCTCGACGCACTGCAGGAGTCGCTGCGCTGGCTGGTCGCGCAGGGGCAGGTCGACGTCGGCGGCCAAGAGTTCTGACTACGCGTTGAGCCAGACGCGCGCGCGACCGGCCGTGCCGCGCGCGGACCATCGTCGTCTGCGATGGCGGAGATCTGCAACCGTGCCTACGGTGCGGGCGAATATCCGCGTGTCGAAGCGGAGGATGGCCCGTGAATTTAGCTGTCGTGGCGCAAGCTCAGCGCCTAGATGCGAAGCCTATTGACTACACCCTGCTGGCGATCTACTTCCTGATCGTGCTGGGGATCGGATTCCTGGCTCGTCGCTCGGTCGCCTCGAGTCTGGACTTCCTGCTGTCCGGCCGCGCCCTACCCGCCTGGGTCACCGGGCTGGCGTTCATCTCCGCCAACCTCGGCGCACTCGAGATCCTGGGCATGGCGGCGAACGGTGCGCAGTACGGCCTTCCGACGGTGCATTACTACTGGGTCGGCGCCATCCCGGCGATGGTGTTCCTCGGCCTGGTGATGATGCCGTTCTACTACGGATCCGGCGTGCGCAGCGTGCCGGAATTCCTGATGCGCCGGTTCGACAAGACGACGCAACGCGTACAGGCCGTGGCGTTCGCGGTTGCTTCGCTCCTCATCGCGGGAGTAAACCTGTACGCGCTCGCGCTGGTCATGCAGGCGTTGCTCGGTTGGTCGATCCCCGTAGCCATCGTCGTCGCCGCCGCCGTCGTGCTCAGCTACACGACACTGGGTGGGCTTTCGGCCGCGATCTACAACGAGGTGCTGCAGTTCTTCGTCATCGTGGCGGCGCTCGTTCCGATCACCGTGGCCGGGCTGAACCGAGTAGGTGGCTGGAATGGCCTGACCGACAAGCTTTCCGGCAGCAGCGGCGGCAGCGACCAGGTCAACGCCTGGCCCGCCGTCAACCTGACGGAGATCGACAGCTCGTTCCTGTCGGTGGTCGGCATCATTTTCGGTCTTGGTTTCGTGCTCTCGTTCGGGTACTGGACAACGAACTTCGCCGAAGTGCAGCGCGCGATGTCCGCGCGATCGATGTCGGCGGCTCGGCGCACGCCATTGATCGGTGCCTACCCGAAGGCGCTGTTCCCACTGATCATCATCATTCCCGGAATGATCGGCGCCGCCCTGCTTCCGGAGCTGCAGAAGCTGAAGTCCGGCGGCGACACCGACGTGACCTACACCGACACACTGCCGCTGCTGATGGGGCAGCTGCTGCCGAACGGTGTGCTCGGCGTCGCGATCGCGGGCTTGCTCGCGTCGTTCATGGCCGGTATGGCGGCGAACATCAGTTCATTCAACACCGTGTTCACTTACGACATCTGGCAGGACTGGATCCGCCCAGATCTGGAGGACCGGTACTACCTCGTGGTGGGCCGGGTCGTCACCGTGATCGGAACGGTGATCGCGGTCGGCACGGCATTCATCGCGTCCGGCTACTCCAACATCATGGATTACATTCAGACCCTGTTCTCGTTCTTCAACGCCCCGCTGTTCGCGACCTTTATCCTCGGCCTGTTCTGGAAGCGGATGACGCCGACCGCGGGCTGGACGGGTCTGGTGAGCGGCATCCTGGCGGCGTTCGTCGTCGACCGTTTGGTGGCGGGCGGCGTCCTTGGCCTCTCGGGGCAGGGCGGCGCTTTCGTCGGCGCGGGCGCGGCGTTCGTCGTCGACGTCCTGGTGAGCGTGATCGTCTCGATGGCCACCGTGCCTAAACCGGACAGCGAACTGCGTGGCCTCGTCTGGAGCCTCACGTCCAAGGAGGACCGTCGGTCGGCAATGTCGTCGGAGGACGCCGGCTGGTACCGCTCGCCACCCCTGCTCGGCGGCGGCGTGCTCGCCCTGACCGTCCTGCTCTACGTGGCATTCAACTGAGCGCTGGGCCGACCCTGAGGAGGAACCGATGAGTGATACGCGGACCGACGAGGACCTGCCCGGCGCCGAGGCGACCAGTACTGCTTCGCGATTGTTCGACCTACGCATGATCATTGCTGTGCTCTTCACCATCTACGGCGTGGTGCTGACCATCATGGGCTTCACCAGCACGTCGGATCGGGACCTCGACCGGGCCGGAGGGTTGAATCTCAACCTGTGGAGCGGGATCGGGATGCTCATCGTCGCCGGCCTCTTCGGGTTGTGGGTATTCCTTCGGCCCCTTCGGCTGCCCACCGAGGAGGAGATTGAGGCCTCCCCCGCCACCCCGACCCACGGCTGAGCGGGCGCTGATTACAGCGAGCTGTCGGCTTCGTGGGACGCTGTGGCCCGTGCCTGACACGGATGCCCATACCTGGGTTGTTGTGCTTCGCGACGTCTCGGATTCCATCGGCACAGCTGATGAACCGGAGATGCACCTCAGCATGGTCCTCAGCGCCGGCACGGCGCTCATCCTCGGGCAGTCGCTGTCGCCCACGATCTCCAGGGCGATCGCCGAGGCGGCCACGGTCGCGCTGACCAGGCCCGTCCCGCCGAGCGAACCCGGTCCCCCGGCACAGATCGTCACGACCGAGGCCGAGCACGTGCGTGGCGTCGCCTCCGACCTCGGGCTCGACGTGCCGGTTGTCGAGATCGCGCCCATCTCGGAGGCCGAGGACATCGTCGACTCGTTGCTGGGCCATCTGGCCGGACGGCGTCAGCCACACGAACCGCCGAGCGGCGATGACTGGCGGCTGCTGCTGGACCAATGCCACGCCTACCTTCGCGCTGAGCCATGGCAACGGTGGTCCGACGACGCGACNTTCCAGCTCGTCGTTCGAACAGCCGCCGTGCCCACCAGGCATACCCTCGTCGTCATGGGGGCCGCCGGGATGGTGCGCGGTCTCGCGCTCTACGCAGGTGACGGCGTACCCGCGTCCGTGCTCCGGGGCGAACCGAACCTGCCGGAAGACGCCCTGGTGCTCATGCTGGATTCGGCCGAGGAGTTGCCGACGGAGTTCTCGGCCAAGGCGTGGCGCTACGGATGGCCGGTCATGGACGTCGTGCCGGGCTGGCTCAGCGGGACCGCGCGTGGGGTCGCGGACATCAGCCGGGACGACGCGCATCGGCTCGTGCTGGCGATCGCCGCGATCCTCGCGCACGATGCCAAGGACCCTGCGCTCGCAGCTCGGCCCGGGGAGGTCACCACTGGTCGGGTTGAGTTACCGGCCCGCAAACCCGGCGGATACTCAATCAGCATCAGCTGATTGCGTTCCGCGGAACGCAGCGCGGCGCGCTGGACGGTTCGAACCGCCAACTCCGCCAGCTCCCGTTGGCTACGCCCTCAGCCTGACTGGAAGCGCTTCCAGAGTTGCTACCGGGAGTAAGACGCATCGAGCTCCCACGGCTTGCGGATTGCTGCTCCCGATCAGTGCGGGTCAGCGGCCAGCGGCCGCCAAGAGGGTCCGCGCCGCGAAGGCCAGGCCCTCGAGCTGGTCGAGCTCCTGATCCTCGTGCTCGATGTTCACCGCCATGTCGGGATCGACCTTCTCCAGCGCCCGGAGGAAGGCCGCCCACCACGAGACGTCGTGGCCGCGGCCGACGGCGACGAAGTCCCAGGAGGAGGGCTTGGGCCAGCGGGCGAGGGTAAACGGGCCGCCGAGGCCGAGGGCGCCGGGCTCGTCGGCGTCGACACGGCTGAAGCCGGTGTCGTCCAGCACACCGTGAATGCGGGCGCGCTCATTGATCCGGGTGTCCTTGGCGGCGGCGTTGTAGACGAGCCCACCCAGATGGTTCACCGCCTCGATCGGCTCGATGCCCTGCCAGAACAGGTGGCTCGGGTCCAGCTCGGCGCCGACGTGCGTCGCGTTGGTCTCGGCCACCAGCCGTTCCAGGGTGGCCGGGTTGTACACGACGTTGTGCGGGTGCATCTCGATGGCGACCTTGACGTCGAAGTGCGCGGCACGTTCCTGGACGGTCTTCCAGAACGGGATCGCGACGTCGTTCCACTGGTAATCACGGACGTCGAGGTACGCCGAGTCCCACGTGAGGGTGTTCCAGGACGGCAGGGTGCCCTCCGGGCCGGTACCGGGGGTCCCGGACATCGTGACGACGCGCTTGACCCCGAGCAGCGCCGCGACCTCGATCGAGCGCAGGAGGTCCGCGGAGTGCTTCTCGCGGCGCGCGGCGTTCGCGTCGATCGGGTTGCCATTGCAGTTGAGCGCGGTCAGCGTGATGCCGTGCTCGGCGTAGATGCCGAGGTACTCCTGTCGCGCGGTCTCGCTGGCCAGAATGTCCGCGCTCGGCAGGTGCGGCTCGGGGATGAAGCCGCCGGAGTTGACCTCTGCGCTCTCCAGGCCGAGGTTCTTGAGAATGGCCAGGGCCTCGGGAAGGGACTTGTCGTGCAGGCAGGCAGTGTAGGCGCCGAGCCTCATGAGCTTCTCCGTCCGAACTTAGCGGGAGATCTTGATCTCGCAGCCGCCCTGGTGAGCGGACTCGGTGATCGCGACGAGGAGCCGCAGGTTGTGCAATCCGTGCTCGAACGAGGGCACGCGGGGCAACCGATCCAGTCCGGCGACCTGCTCGAGGAAGGCCCGGGCCTGGAAGACGAACAGGTCGTTCTGGCCGTAGCCGACGCCCGGGAAGTCCATCGGCAGGCCGCCGGTGAGGTAGGGGTGTGCCGGACCGACCGGCACCTGCCGGTAGCCGCTCGTCGAGCCGGACACGGCCC
>JGI25406J46586_10001428_pt1 | contig 11267 bp, 9 predicted proteins | sample TabmetS4T2R2_FD_46586 | JGI IMG/M metagenome (IMG submission 46586) | reverse complement strand
GGGCTGCCGCTGTACGCGGTGCAGTTCCTCACGTTCCCCCTGTGGTTCTGGCTACTGCCGCCGCAGGCGGGCGGCCCAGGGTTCGTGTACTGGCGGATCGACGGACTGGCCGACGCGCTCGCGGTGGGGCTGATGGGTGTGGGGTGGCTGGCCGTCGTCATCGGCCTCGGGCCGGGGATGGCGCGGCTACAGGCCTGGCCCGGACGCCGCCTGCTGGCACCGTCCGCCGGCACCGACCTGTCGCTGCGGGTGGCGCAGCTGACCGCCACGCGCGCCGCGGCGCTGGACGCCCACGCCGTCGAGCTGCGCCGGATCGAGCGGTCGCTGCACGACGGCACCCAGAATCGGCTGGTGGCGGTCAACGTGCTGCTCGGCGCCGCCCGGCGGGCCCTGACCCGAGACCCGGTCGCCGCCGCAGACGTCCTGGCGCGGGCGCAGGACGCCACCGAGCAGGCGCTGGCCGAGCTGCGGACCGTCGTACGCGGCATCCTCCCGCCGGTGCTGGCCGACCGCGGGCTCGCCGGTGCCCTCAACGGCCTGGCCGGCAGCTGCGGCGTGCCCTGCCGGGTCGACGTCGACGTACCTGTCCGGTGTGCCGCCTCGGTCGAGGCCACCGCCTACTTCGTGGTGGCCGAAGCACTGTCCAATGTGGCCAAACACAGCGGCGCCGCACGTGCCACCGTCACGGTGCGCCGGGAGGGCGGCCGCCTGTTGCTGCGGGTCGACGACGACGGCCACGGCGGCGCCGAGGAGAGCGACGGCTCCGGCCTCACCGGCATCCGCCGGCGGGTCGAGGCATACGACGGGCGCTTTTCGCTGACCAGCCCACCCGGTGGGCCGACGACGATGCAGGTGGAGCTGCCATGCGGATCGTGATCGCCGAAGACGATCCTTTGCTGCGCGAGGGTCTGGCCCTGCTGCTGCGCGCCGAGTCGCTCGACGTCGTCGCCACCACCGACTCGCCCGGCGCGTTCCTCGCGGCCGTGGACGCGCACGCCCCGGACGTCGCGATCGTCGATGTCCGGATGCCGCCGACCCACACCGACGAGGGGATCGTGGCCGCGGTCGAGGCCCGGCGACGCCAGCCCGGACTGGCCGTGCTGGTCCTTTCGGCGTACGTCGAGCAGACCTTCGCGACCGAGCTGCTCGCCGGCGGCGCGGCGCGGCTGGGCTACCTGTTGAAGGAGCGCGTGGGCCGGGTGGACGAGTTTCTCACCGCCCTGCGCCGTGTCGTCGACGGTGGCACGGCCGTAGACCCCGAGGTCGTCGGCCAACTGCTTTCCCGTAGCCGCCCGGACAGTACCCTGAGCCGGCTGAGCCCGCGGGAGCGGGACGTGCTCGCGCTGATGGCCGAGGGCCTCGGCAACATCGCCATCGCCGAGCGTCTCTTCGTCACCGAGGGGGCCGTGCACAAGCACATCCGGAGCATCTTCGCCAAGCTCGCCCTCGCGCCGGACGACCGCGCCGACCGCCGGGTCACCGCGGTGCTGCGCTACCTGGAGGAGACTTCTCAGAAGTAGTGCAGGCTGTACCACGGCTGGCCCGTAGGCTGCATAGCCGCACGTCAATCGTCGCCATAGCGTTTCCGTGTGCCGTCAACGAGCGATCACACGGAAGGCGAGCAGATGTCCGTCTACTTTGAACAACCCGCGGCCGTGCGGGTCGAGGGACTCACCCGCACCTACGGCAGCGGCGGTCAGTCGGTGACGGCGCTCGCCGGTGTCGACGCCACGTTCACCCGCGGCACCTTCACCGCGGTGATGGGACCGTCCGGGTCCGGCAAGAGCACCTTGCTGCAGACCGCCGCCGGGCTGGACCGGCCCACCTCCGGGCGGGTCTGGATCGGGGACACCGAGCTGTCCCGGCTCTCCGAGACGAAGCTGACCAAGCTGCGCCGCAGCCGCATCGGGTTCGTCTTCCAGGCGTTCAACCTGATCGCCGCGCTCACCGTCGAGGAGAACATCGTGCTGCCGCTGCGCCTGTCCGGCGCCCGCCCCGACCACCACTGGCTGACCCAGGTCGTCGAGCGGGTCGGGCTCGACGCGCGACTGCGACACCGGCCGGCGCAGCTTTCCGGCGGGCAGCAGCAGCGGGTGGCGATCGCCCGGGCTCTCGCGATGCGGCCCGAGGTCATCTTCTCCGACGAACCGACCGGGGCCCTCGACACCGAGACGGCGGCCGAGGTGCTCGCCCTGCTGCGGGCCATGGTGGACGAACACGGGCAGACCGTGGTCATGGTGACCCACGACCCGGTGGCCGCCTCGTACGCCGACCGGGTATTGGTGCTGGCGGACGGCCGGATCGTGGCGGACATGCCGCAACCGGGCGCCGACCGCATCGCCGAGCACCTGGCCTCGCTGGGCCGTCGCCAGCGCGCCGGACGGGTGGGCTGAACCATGACCAGGCTCGCCGCACAGATGCTCCGCCGCCGCGCGGGCAGCGCCGCCGCCACACTGATCGCCCTCGCGGCCGGCGTCATGATCCTCATGGGCATGGGCACGCTCGTCGAATCCGGCCTTCGCTTCCAACCCACACCCCAGCGGTACGCGGCCGCCGACCTCGTCGTCGCGCGACCGGACATCACCTTCGTCGGCAAGGACATCGGTGGCGAGACCACCAGGACCACCGTGGCACTGCCCGAGGGGGGCACCGTGCCGGAGAGCCTGGTGGGCCGGATCCGCCAGCTCCCGGGAGTCGCCTCGGCGGTCGGGGACACCTCGGTGCCGGTGGTGCCGCTGGCGGCGGGTGCACCGCCGGCCACCGGCCATGGCTGGAGCAGCGCCACTTTGGCGCCGTATCGGCTCCTTGCCGGTGAGGCGCCCCAGACAGACGACGAGATCGTGGTCGACGCGAGCCTCGGGGTGCGCCCCGGCCAACAGACCGACGTGCTCGTCGGCGGCACCACGCGCCGGTACCACGTCAGTGGTGTCGCCGAGCGGGGCGCGACCGCCGCCGGCCAACCCGGCGCGGTGTTCTTCACCGACGCCCACGCCGCCGCGGTCGCCGCGCGTCCCGGTCGCGTCGACGCGATCGCTGTCTTCGCGGCACCTGGCGCCGACCGGGCCGCGCTCCTGGCGTCCGTGGAGCAGCTCGCCGAGTCCGAGGGAGCCACGGCCTACACCGGCGCCGGCCGAGGGCTGGCCGAGCGGTCCGAGAACGTGACCGCCCGGGACCTGCTGGTCACGGTCGGCGCAAGCTTCGGCGGCTACGTCGTCATGCTGATCATGTTCGTGGTCGCCGGCACCGTCGGCCTGTCCGTCCGGCACCGCCGCCGGGATCTCGCGTTACTTCGCGCCATCGCCGCGACTCCCGGCCAGGTACGCCTAATGATCATGGCGGAAGCGGCGCTGGTGAGTGGCGCCGGCGCGGTCCTGGGCGTGCCGGCCGGCGTGGTCGCCAGCCGCTGGGTGCAGCACGAGCTCGTCGCCCGAGGGTTCGTCCCGGACACGTTCCCGATGGCCGGTGGCGTGCTCTCCGCCGTGGCGGCGGTCGTCGCCACCACGCTCGTCGCGGTGCTGTCAGCGCTGATCGCCGCCCGGCGGGTGACCGCCATCCGGCCCACCGAGGCCCTCGGCGAAATCGCCGTCGAACCGGCCCGCGGCGGCAGGATCCGGCTGATCGTCGGTCTGGTCACGCTCGCCGGCGCGACGTCGTCCAGCGCGTTCACCGCCGGTACCACCGGGCAGGCGGCGCTGGCCGGCGCGATCGGCATGCTGTACCTCTTCGTCATCGCGGTCGCACTGCTGGCGCCGTGGATCAACCGGGGCGCGGCCCGGCTGCTCGCCCCGCCGCTGCGCCGGGTCTGGGGCGCCAGCGGATACCTCGCGGCGGCCAACCTGCGGGCCAACGCCAAGGGCATGGCCACCGTGCTGACCGCGCTGGTGCTCGCGGTCGGGTTCGGCGGCTCGGTGTGGTTCCTCCAGGACAACCTGGAACGGCAGACGGCCGCCCAGAGCCGCGACGGCATGCTGGCCCAGCGCACGCTGGTCTCGCCGGCCGGGCTCCCCGCGACCGCGACCGACCAGATCCGGCGCATCCCCGGCGTGGAAGCGGCGACCGGCCTGCGCCGTACCTCCGTCGTGGTGAAGATCTTCGACGGCGCGGAATCGGTCGGCGCCCAGGCGATCGACCCGGAAAATGCCGCCGCCACGATGGACCTCGACGTGACCGAGGGCAGCCTGGCCGACCTGCGGGCCGACAGCGTCGCGGTCTCCACGATCCGCGCCTCGTCGCAGGGTTGGCAGCTGGGCGAAGAAGTCGAGCTGTGGCTCGGCGACGGCACCCCTGCCAAGCTGCGGGTCGCCGCGATCTACCAGCGTGGGCTCGCCTTCGGAGACGTCACCCTGGCCCAGGAGACGGTCGCCGGCCACACCGCACGCAACCTCGACGACGAGATCCTGATCCGCACCGCACCGCGCGCCGGCGTCGACGCCGCACTGGCCGAGCTCTCCGCCCGCTACCCGACCAGCACCGTCGTACGCGGCAGTGACCTCACCGGCCAACTCGCCCGCGACCTCGCCATCAGCGCCTGGCTGAACAAGCTGCTCATCGGCGTCATGGTCGGATACTCCGCCCTGGCCGCCGCGAACACCATGGTCATGGCCGCACTGGCCCGGCGCCGCGAACTGGCCGTGCTCCGGCTCGCCGGTGTCACCCGCCGCCAGGTCAAGAACATGGTCCACGCCGAACAGACCGGCCTGCTCGGCGTCGCCATCATCATCGGCGGGGCGATCGCCGCGATGACCCTGGCCGCCGCGGTCAACGCCCTGACCAGCAACCCGATCCCGTACGTGCCGCCACTCGGCTGGGTGGCCGTGCTCGGCGGCGCGACGCTGCTCGCGCTCACCACGACAGTGCTCCCGGTCGGCCGGCTGCTCCGCGTCCCGCCGATCGAAAACATCGGGCTCCGGGAATAGCGGCCCCGCACACCACGAACGCGCCCCGCGAGCTGGCCATCACCACCGACGTGGCCTGAGCGAAGCGCTCAGGCCGCCAGACCCCGGCGGTACGCGTAGACCACCGCCTGTACGCGGTCGCGCAGGTCGAGCTTGGTGAGGATGCGGGAGACGTACGTCTTGACCGTCTCCTGGCTGATCACCAGCTCGGCCGCGATCTCGCTGTTGGACAGGCCGTGCGCGATGAGGCGGAGCACCTCCAGCTCGCGCGGGGCCAGCGGTACGTCGTCCGGTGTGCCCTCGGCGGGCCGGATCCGCGCGGCGTACTTCCCGACGAGCTGCCGGGTCACCTCGGGGGCCAGCAGCGCCGCGCCGCTGGCGACCGTGCGGATGCCGTGCAGCAGCTGGGCCGGCGGAGCGTCCTTGAGCAGGAATCCGCTGGCTCCCGCGCGCAGAGCCTCGTACACGTACTCGTCGAGGTTGAAGGTCGTGACCACGAGGACCTTGACGGGATTCGCCACGCCGGCGCCGGCGAGCTGGTGGGTGGCCTTGATGCCGTCGAGCACCGGCATCCGCACGTCCATGACCACCACGTCCGGACGCAGCCGGCGGGCGAGGTCGACCGCGGCCTTCCCGTCGCCGCACTCGGCGACCACCTCGAGGTCGGGCTGCGCGTCGATGATCGTGGCGAACCCGGTGCGGATCAGCGCCTGGTCGTCGCAGACCAGCACCCGGATCGGCGCGGTCACGAGGGCCTCCCGGCCGGGATGCGGGCCCGCACGACGAAGCCGCCACCCGGAAGGCGGCCCGCATCGAACTCGCCGCCGAGCACGCCGACCCGCTCCCGCAGCCCGGTCAGGCCCCGGCCGCTGCCGCCGGGTGAGGCACCGCTCGCGCCCGAACCGTCGGTGGTGACGTTTACGGTGATCTCCTTCGCGTCGTGGTGGACGTGGACCACGGTGCGGCTGCCGTGGGCGTACTTCAAGGCGTTCGTCAAAGCCTCCTGCACCACCCGGTAGGCCGCGGCTTCCGCGGAGCCAACTGTCTCATGTGGACTGCCCTCCTGCGCGAACTCCACCGGCTGGCCCGCCCGGCGTGTCTGCTCGACGAGGGTACTCAGCTCGCCGACGGACGGCGCCGGCGGCTCGGTGCCGTGATCGGGGTTGAGCAGGTCGAGCAGGTGCCGCAGGTCGGAGATGGCCCGCCGGCCGGTGTCGGTGACCGCGGTCAGGGTCTGGTCGAGGCGCTCCGGCGCGGCGGTCAGGTAGCGCGCCGCCTCGGCCTGGACGACCATCGCCGTGACATGGTGGGTCACGACGTCGTGCAGCTCACGGGCGATGCGGGTGCGCTCCGCGGTGCGGGTGGCCTCGGCGACGTGGCGGCGGCGTTCGGCCTCGCTCGCCCGAAGCAGCCGCAGCCACGATCCGACGCCCCAGGCGAGGGCCAGTATCAGGTAGAACGTGGCGTACCCGGTCACCGTCTCGCCGGAGCCACGCTGGGCGAGCGCGATTGCCAGCGCCAGGTAGCTCACGGAGGCCAGCACCGCGACGGCCCGCCGGTGCAGTCGCAGGTGAGCACCCGCGCTCATCAGCGCGATCGGCAGCGCGGTGGCCGCGGCGGTGTGGTAGCCGCGGAGCTGGTCGACGGCGAAACCGATCGACACCAGGGCGAGACAGACGGCGGGCCACCGCCGGCGCACGGCGAGCGGGAGCGCCTCGAGGGCGATCACCCCGACCGTCAGCGCGTCGAACGGGCGGTCCGGCAGGGTGTCGAGCCGGGTCCCGTTGCCCTTCAAGCCCGGCACCACCGTTGCGGCGATCAGCAGCAGGGCGAGCGGAAAACCCCGGACCGTGACGTCAGACCGCCGCCACAGGTCCGGGAACCGCCGGACGTCGATCATTGGGCGAGCGTAGCGGTAGCGCGGGCCTGACCGGCGCGGCGGCGGCGCGGCACGATGTGACCGCGGCGCCGGGCCAGCCACACGAACGCGATCGTCAGCAGCACGCCAGCGCTCACGGTGTACAGGCTCGCTTCCGGCCCGAACTCGCCGCCGCTGAGCACGGCCGGCCCGGAAAGCGTGGCCTCCAGCAACCCCTTCGACTCGTCGCCACCCGAGACCGTGGCACCGAAGATGCCGCCGAGCGCGAAGTTCCAGCCGAAGTGCAGCCCGATCGGCACCCACAGGTTACGAGTGGCGGCATAGGCTGCCGCGAGCATGAAACCGGCCTCGACCGCGATAGCGATCGCACCCCAGAGGCTGGCGTGCGGGTTGAACAGATGCGACAGCCCAAACAGCACACCGGTCAGCGTCAGCGCGATCCACGTGCCGGCACGCTCCTCCACGATCCGAAAAAGAATGCCCCGGAAAATCAACTCCTCGGTCACGGCGGCGGCCGCCATGAAGCCAAGCAGCCCGATCGCGCCGCTCAAAGAGCCAAAACCTTCGACATGGTACCCACCCAGAAAGGCGATGTTGAGAACGACCGCCCCGCACATCGCCAAACCCAGCGCCACACCCCGGCCGATCGCCGCCCCCGCCCCGCTCCGCGCCACCTCCGTCACCGCGCGGCGCTCCGTCCGCCGCACCACCCAGGCGTAGGTGAGCACCGCCAGCACCACCGTCACTGCGCCAAACGCCAGCGTGAGCCAGGGATTGTCCTTCACCGCGGCGACGGCCTGACCACCGGCGAAAGCGACGACGGCGACAGCGAGAAACTGCTTCAAAAAGCGCATCGGAACTCCTCTGTAAGTCCGCGACCGAAGCGCCGCGGCTACGAAGAACGCTATTGATTTGGATGTCCCGAAACGTCACCGCGCGGTGGACAGTCGCGTGTAGCTCGCGCGGGGGACAAGCTCACGGCCGGCGCCGTCACGCTGACCACTTCACGGCAGGGGTCGAAGGGCATCAGCACAGTGGTCAGCGCACCCGACTCATGCTCCGGTGGGGTCGCTACCGCGATGATCGGCTGGCCATGTCGATCGCCTGGTTGAGCATGTTCGGCGCGAGGGTGTCGCCGGCCGCCAGGTAGATCGCGAATTCCCGGTGGTCATACGGCCACGTCGCGCCAACAACGCACGGATCTGCCGATGTCCGCACATGTGATCGAGGCGGCGGGACGTTCGGACTGTCGTTGACAGCGCATCCGCTCGGCACACTGTTGCCGAGCCCTGAGATCGTAGAGGGCTGTGGAACCTACTCGCGACTGGTTCGATTACACCGGGTTCGTCTTCAACGCCCTCGCCTCGCTCGGCACGATCCTTGCCTTGCTGTATGCGGTACGTGCTGATCGGAAGTCCGATAGGGCTATCAAGCTCTCGATCGAGCAGGGCCGGCGGGCGTTTGAACTTGAGATTCTGCGGGAGCTATTTGGGATCGCGGAGCGGCTACGGAATCTTGATAGGGCCAATGGGCCAGAAATTTACAGGGCTGTCTCTGTAAGGGTGTTATTGCTGCCAAGTGATGAGTTTACCAGGACGCGCGAAGTTCTGAGAGGGTCGGTTGACGACCTTGCCGCCAGGCGGAGGGACCTTCTGAAGGAGACTATCGCCGCAGTCGAGCGCCGTATGAGCGGAGAGAGCGGATCAGACGCCCGTATGGGTCGGGCACGTTATCCAGGGAGGCGATTTCGGTCGGCCGCGCGTCGTTGTTTGCGCTCTTGGCGTTGGTTCCGTCTGGTGCTTTAAGCGCCGCGTTGTGGGGGATGCCGCAAGGGACGGCGTGGTCGTTGGGTCCGGCGCTGGAGCCGGACGTGCCGTCACGTCCATGGTGGCTGGGTGAAACCGTTTGCTCGGCCCGAGCGACTTCCATAGCTTGGAGTTGTGGATACGGTGCCGGTTCTGCTGCTCGATCTTGATGGCGTCCTGAATCCGTTCGCTGCCCCGACCTGTCCTGACGGACACCAGGAGCGGGTGCTCTTCGAGGGCGAGGAGCCGGTCCGTTTCTGCGTCGCGCATGGGGATTGGATCCGTGAGCTGGCGGCCGCCGGCGACCTGTGGTGGGCCACGGGCTGGGGCGCGAACGCGAACGAGCTTTACCTGCCGCTGCTCGGGGTCGAGCCGCTACCGGTCGTCCAGTTTCCGCCGGTACCGTTCGAGCCCGAACTGAAGGTTCCGGCGGTCGAGGCGTTGGTCGGTGACCGTCCGGCGGCCCGGTTTGATGACAACCACACGGCGGCGGGGCGACGTTGGGCTGCCGCGCGTGCCGCGCCAACGCTTCTTGTATCGATCGACCCGGTGATCGGATGGACTCACACGGACGTTGATCGCGTGCTTGATTGGGCGAAAGACCTACAGCGATGAGCTGAGGACGCTCGTCGCCTGCTGGGATGCTGTGTCGATGCGAGAGGTCACCGTGCTCGGCGGTTGTGGTGCGTTTCCGGAACCGGGGCGGGCGTGCAGCGGTTTTCTTGTGGACTGGGAGGGTTTCCGGCTCGTGCTCGATCTGGGTTATGCCACGCTGCCGCGGCTGCTGGCGTACTGCCCGGACGGCGCGGTCGACGGGGTGGTGATCACTCACGAGCATCCCGACCACTGTGTCGACCTGCATGGGCTGTTCCGGTTGCGCCTTTACGGCGGGACGGTCGAACCGAGGATCCCGCTGTACTGCCCGCCGGGGGTGTTGGACCGCCTCAACGGGCTGGAGCCGGATGTCAGCCTGCATACCGTCTTCGACGTCCACGAGCTGCCCGGCGACTATCGGGTGGGGCCGTTCGCGCTGCGCGGCTTTTCGCTGCCGCACTTTGTGCCGTCTGTCGGCGTGAGGTTGCAGGCGGGCGGCACCGTGCTGGCGTACACGGGAGACACCGGTCCGGATGACGCGCTGGCCGAGTTGGGGCGCGGCGCCGACCTGTACATCGTTGAGGCCACCGATCGCGACGGCGAGGCCGGGCGTCCCCGCCGGAACCTGCTCACCGCGCGGGAGGCTGGGCAGTGGGCCGCCGAGGCCGGCGCTCGCCGGCTGATGCTTACCCATTTCTGGCCGGGCAACGACCGTGCCGTGGCCGTCGCCGCGGCCCGCGAGAGCTTCCCCGGCGAGGTACTCACCGCCGAGGAGGATCTCACCGTGCCGCTCGGCTGAACGGGCGGATACGATTTCGCCGACCGGCATGCTGAGGTCGCCGTCGGTGGTGAAGAACGGTTTGCCGTCGTGGTCGGGTCCGCGTACGCCGTGGCGTGGCAGCCTCGGCCGTCTCGTGGTTCCGCCGGCCGGCGAGGTGTCCGGGAGCGCGCTTTCGCATCGAGTGCTTGGCGTTCGCGTTGATTCCGCATTGGTGGGTTGGGACCGGCCTCGCTGAATCGTCCCTAAGAGCCTGTTGAAGAACGTGTCTGGGCGGCCGGTGGGATAGGTCATCGATGGGTGGGGTCGGTGTGTCGTGGTGACATGAGGAAGGGCCTTCGGTACGAGGACTGGTGACGAAACCACACTCGAAACGAAGGCCCAACTGTGTCTTTGTACCTTGTCGCCGGTCAGGGCGCAGCTTTGACCACGCTGGTGACTTCAAGTGATCATTTGCCTACTGGTCGTCCTCGCTGTTATCCGTCGGATACCTCCGATGTGGAGTGGGAGATCATCGCGCCGTACATTCCGGTCGGTGGGACTGTGGCCGGTCGTGGTGGTCGCCCGGTGTCCTACCCGCGTCGTGACATTGTGGACGCGATCCGCTACTTGGACCACAACGGTGGGGTGTGGCGGGCGTTGCCGGTGGACTTCCCGCCCCCACCGACCGTCTACCACTACTTCAGGAAGTGGAATCGTGACGGAACGTTGACGTCGATGCATGATGGGCTGCGCGAACAGGTCCGGCTGGCCGAGGGGCGCGACGCCGAGCCGTCCGCGGCGAGCCTGGACTCCCAGACGGTGCGGGCCGCCGAGACGGTGGCCAAGACCCGTCGCGGGTACGACGGCGGGAAGAAACTGAACGGGACGAAGCGGCATATAGCGGTTGATACGTGTGGGTTGTTGCTCGTCGTGTTGGTCACCGCCGCCAGCGTTCAGGACCGCGAGGCCGGGCGGATGCTGTTGTGGGTGCTGGCCGGCTGCTTCCGCCGGATCCGGATGGTGTGGGTCGACGGCGCCTACAGTGGCGGCCCGGTCACACTCGGTACCACCTTGGGGATAGTGGTCCAAGTGGTCGCCAAGCTGGCCGGGCAAGTCGGGTTCCAGGTCCTGCCCCGCAGGTGGGTGGTCGAGCGCACGTTTTCCTGGATCAACCGCTGTCGCCGCACCGTCCGTGACTATGAGCGACGCTCCGACCACCACGCAGCCATGGTCCAGTGGGCCATGGTCATCCTCATGACCCGACGACTGGCCCGCCACCGAACCGCCAACGCGGCCACCGCCAAGGCCGCCTGATCGGTTATTCACCAGGCTCT
>JGI25406J46586_10001426_pt1 | contig 11273 bp, 14 predicted proteins | sample TabmetS4T2R2_FD_46586 | JGI IMG/M metagenome (IMG submission 46586) | reverse complement strand
GCCATTCATTCAAGACACTCAAGCTGCACCGGCTTGAAGCCAACATTCAGCCGGGCAATGAGGCGTCCATCCGGCTGGCTGCGTCCTGTGGGTTTCACAAGGAGGGCTACTCGCCTCGGTACCTCAAGATCAACGGCCGCTGGCGTGACCATGAACGCTGGGCCATTCTGGCGTCGTGAATACGAACGATCCTTCAAAGATTGGGCAAGATCTCTTTTACGGTAATTCGGGCAGGGGGAATTACCGAAAAGCATTTCCGTATTTGTTGGCAGCAGCAACTCGCGGAGATGTGCATACGCAGAACCTGGTTGGCTATTGCTACGATCTCGGTCTGGGTGTGACTAAGGATAAATCAAAGGCTTTGTTTTGGTATCGCAAGGCTGCGAAGGCGCAGCACCAGGAAGCCCTTTTCAATCTGGCTATCTTGTATGAGAAAGGTCAGAATCATCGAAAGGCGTTTTCACTTTACAAGAGAGCGGCTGAGTCAGGTTTTGCACCGGCGCAATGCAATCTGGCAGTAAGTTATCTTGAAGGTCTGGGCACGAAGCAGGATCTTGCAAAGGGCATCGAATGGATGCGACGCGCTGCTCGCCTTGGAGACGAGAAGGCACAGTACAATCTGGGCATGGAATACTTGTACGGTGACGGCGTACGAGTGAACGAGCGCATTGCTCGCCTTTGGTTGGAGAAAGCAGCGAAGCAGAGGCATAAGGACGCGATCAAAGCTATTCAGCGCTTGAACGGAAGTTGAACCGTGAGTTTATTTGACGTACCAGCAGAAGTCCTCAGTGCTCGTCCGGAGGGAGCGAAAGATTTTGACTTCCTTCAAGGGCGGTGGCTCATACATCACAAGAAACTCGCGGAGCGTCTGGTTGGTTGTCAGACGTGGCACGAGTTTGAAACTCCTGTTGCTAACCAGCTCATCCTCGGTGGACTTGGGAATATTGATCACTTGAGAATGGAGTCAGACGGTTTTTATGAAGGTGCCTCTCTGCGTTTGTTTGATAAGAGCTCCAACCTCTGGCGCATTTACTGGATGGATACCAACGGCGCAACTCTCTTTCCTCCAGTTGAAGGTTCTTTCTCTGGGCCAGTCGGACTGTTTCGCGGTCGCGATCAGCAAGACGGCATTCCCGTCCTCGTAGAATTTCGCTGGGACAAGACAGATCCCGAATCACCAACCTGGCAGCAATCGTTCTCTGCTGATAATGGAAATACGTGGGAAGTGAATTGGTACATGTACTTCTCAAGACTTACCGTGTAACACTTAGAGGGAATCGCTATGCAAATGTTTCTCCCGCTAACTCTGATAGTTGCATCGTGTGCTTTGACGCTTGTGCAAGGATTTAGCATTTTGAAGCAAGCTGGTTTGAAGGAGCAAAAGTAAAGCTATGAAGTACGCCGTTATTGTGGAAGAGGGTGAGAGCAGCTTTGGTGCGCATGTGCCTGACTTGCCTGGTTGTGTTGCGGTAGCGGATACGAAGGCTGAAGTTTTGGAACTGATTCAGGAAGCAATACAGTTTCATATCGAAGGTTTGAGAGAGGACGGCCAGCCGGTTCCCGCACCATCATCCAGTGTGGAGTACGTTGAGGTGCGCGCCGCTTAAAAACATCGCGTTGTAGCAGAGGGCCTCGCTGAAACGAGGCCCTCCGAAATGTCCGACATCCTCACTTGAACCTGAAATTCGCGCGATGGATCGTGCCGTCGTTCAACTCCACTACCAGTTGACGACACGTGCCGGCCCACGATGCGTTGGTCTTCCATACATAGATATATCTATCCGTAGTTGGGTCATAACTGAGACTGCTGCCGCCGGCTGTTACTGTCTCAGTGAGATCACTAGCGGGATCAGTTGAATTGCAGGCAATCGGTCCTGAAGATGGTGAGCCCACCGCAAATATCCCCAGACCTTTATACCCACTCAAACTGAACTTCACCGGTATTGCTCTGCCCGCCTGGACCACATTGAACACGGGAAGGTTATCAACCGGCTGGAAGAAACCGGCAAAGTTGTACTGCACGGTCACTTTGAACGTGCACGTGCTTGGCGTAGTCGTGCCGTCATCAGCCGATGCGTGCACCGTGGTCGTGCCGATCGGGAAAACGGAACCAGAGGCAGGACTACTCGTCACATTAACGCTCGACGAACAACCATCAGTCGCAGTCACCGCCGGATAGTTGACAATCATAGACGTGTCAGTCGAGTTCAGCGGCAGATTAACGACGACGTCATCCGGACAGTCGATAACAGGCGAAGTCGTGTCGACTATGTTCACAACTACGTCGTCCGTATCCGAGCCGCCTCCGGTGTCCGTCACGGTTAGAGTGATCGTGTGTGAGCCCTTTGCTAGCGAGACCATCAACGTCGCGCCGGTACCGAGCGGAGTCACACCTTCAGCCCATGAGTACGAGTTGATAGTTCCGGTTCCTGCGGTTGATGCGGTCCCGTCAAGCATGACCGATGTAGTTGCGCCCGCACATTCGACTGTTTGATCGGCGCCAGCATTTGCAACTGGAGCAGCGCCCGCGGCGCCGAACTTTTGCACGCGATCATTGCCCGTGTCCGCTACGTAATAGTTGCCGGCATTATCTGCGCCGACATCCTGTGGTCCAGAAAACTCGCCGTTGCCGGTCCCGCTTATGCCGCAGCTCGAAATGAACGTACCGGTAGGTGAAAACTTCTGAATGCGATTGTTATTCGTGTCGGCAACGTAGACGTCGCCTATACCATCCACCGACACTCCCCACGGCGTATCAAACTGTCCGTCGCCAGTGCCGTTCGTTCCCCACTTAGTGATGAACGTGCCACTCGTGTTGAATTTCTGAATGCGATGATTGCCGGTGTCAGCTACGTAGACGTTGTCTGTCGCGTCAATCGCGATCCCTTCCGGTCCACTGAACTGCCCGTTGCCGGTGCCACTCGTGCCCCAGCTCGAGATGAAGCTTCCGCCGGAAGTAAACTTCTCAATGCGATGGTTGCCGAGATCCGTAACGTAAACATTACCGGCAGAATCAACGGCAACGCCTCCGGCGCCGTTCAAGAACTGGCCATTACCGCTGCCTGACGTGCCCCACGACGATTGAAAAACACCGCTGGAATTGAACCTCTGAACTATTCCACTCGTTCGTTCCGGGAATCCATCGGAGACGTAAGTGTCCCCCGTGGTGCTATTAACTGCGACACCTGACGGCGCGACGACTGCACCGGTACCACTGCCTCCGGTCCCGAACTTAAACTGAAAGACACCGCTTGAATTAAACTTCTGAACACGATCGTTTTGATCGGCAACAAAGACATTGTTTGCCGGATCAGTCGCGATGGCCCGCGGCGTGAGCACCTGCCCGTCGCCGGATCCTATCGGAGCGAGTATTGAAAGGAAGTTGCACGATGCCGATGCCGCGTTGGTCCACAAGAGTGCTGCGGCCAGAAGAGGGAGCGAAAGAAGTAGCCAGTATTTCCTGTTTTGTGAAACAGCCGAGAGTTTTATATGCATAGGGGCTCTGAGTGATTTCATTTGGGTGTCCTTCCGTTTAGAAGATCGGGTTTAGGTGCGAGACGGCATTTGCCGGCTGCGTAAGACGATCGGTTGGGGGAAGTAACCGGACCGGGTGTTTTTTCGTTGCGGGAAGATAAGGCGGGTTAGTGCCGTTGTCAATAAATTTGTACTTTTACACGATGACGATTTCGGACGTGAGTGTTTTGTGCACCGGACACTTGTGCGCGATCTCCTCTAAGCGCGCGCGCTGCTCTTCGGAGAGTGGTCCAGTGAAACTCACCGAGCGCTCGATGCGATGAACGTATCCTTCTGTGCCTTGAACACACGCCTCGCAGTCCTTCGAATGGATCCGGTTTTGTTTCAAACGAACAGTGACGCTCTCGAGCGGCCACTGCTTTCGACGCGCATACATCGTCACCGTCATCGAAATACAACTGCCGAGCGCCGCGAGCAGCAACGTGTATGGATCAGGACCAGCATCTTCACCGCCAACCGTGATCGGCTCGTCAGTGACGAATGAATGTCCCGCGCCGTAGCGCACCTCGTTCCGCAGGTTTGTTAGAGAAGTAACAACAACTTCGCTCATCTGCATTCCTCCTCAGCGTGCCGGTGCCTTTACTGAGTTTTCTGCCGGTTATGATTATAATGACCCGGGCGCCTGACTGTTCCAACAATTATGTCAACGAACCTGACAGAAGAAGCAAAAAAGCTCAGCATCCCGGAGCGTCTCGCGCTCGTGGAAGAGATTTGGGACAGCATCGCTGAAGACAGCGGCTGTTTCGAACTTACAGAAGCCCAGAAGCAGGAACTCGATCGCCGTTTGGAATCGTTTCAGGCGAACCCCTCACAAGGCAGAACGTGGGAAGAGATTAAACGTGATTTCCTCAACTCCAAGTAGTCTCAGTTTGGAACTACGCCGAAGGCGTTCGCTAATTTCAGCCCAGGGTTGAAGCGTAGCTGAAACCCTGGGATCAGGACATCAAATACATTTGAACCCTGTAAGGGTTCGCCAATCGCCTAACCCTTTCAGGGTTTGATCGCAATTTTGAATTATCTGCCCCAGGGTTCTCGCTACGGCTCGAACCCTGGGCTGAAATTAGCGAACGCCTTCGGCGTAATTCCAAACTGCGACAACTATTGAAACGTTGACCCCAATCGTTAAAGCCCGCCCTCTTTTGTGGCTAATTGTAGCTCTGCTACACTCGCCGCGTTCCAAAAGATCAAAATCGTCTGAGGCTGTTGCATGAAAATTCATGAGTACCAGGGTAAAGAACTGTTAAAGCGTTATGGTGTGCCGGTGCCGCGCGGTATTGTGGCGCGCTCGCCTGAAGCTGCTTATGACGCAGCAAAGGAGCTTGGCGGCGATGTCGTTGTAGTGAAAGCACAGATACACGCGGGCGGGCGCGGCAAGGGCGGCGGCGTGAAGCTCGCGCGCAGTGCCGACGAGGCACGCGATATTGCGCGCCAGATGCTGGGGATGAATCTCGTCACACACCAGACTGGTCCCGAAGGCCGTGCAGTGCGTGTGTTGTTGATCGAAGAAGGTTTGCCGATCGATAAAGAGTTCTACCTCGGTATCGTGCTAGACCGCGCGTCAGGACGACAGGTATTCATGGCATCGTCAGCAGGTGGCATGGACATCGAGGAAGTCGCAGCCAGGACGCCGGAAAAGATCATGAAAGAAACGATCGATCCCGCAGTTGGCTTTCGCTCGTTTCAGGCACGCAAGCTCGCGTTTGGTCTCGGACTGCCGGCCGAGCTCGTGAACCAGGCAGTGAAGTTCATGCAGTCGCTTTATCATGCATACGAGCAGATGGACGCATCACTCGCTGAGATCAACCCGTTTCTGTTGACGAAAGACAACCGCCTGATCGCGCTCGACGCAAAGATCAACTTCGACGATAACGCGCTCTTCCGTCATAAAGACTTTCTCGACCTGCGCGATCTCAACGAAGAAGAACCACTCGAAATCGAAGCGTCGAAATTTGATCTCAACTACATCAAGCTCGACGGCAACATCGCGTGCATGGTGAACGGCGCCGGACTCGCGATGGCGACGATGGACATCATCAAACTCGCGGGCGGCGAGCCTGCAAACTTTCTCGACGTCGGCGGCGGTGCGTCGCAGGAGCGTGTCGAAGCGGCGTTCCGAATTTTGCTGGCTGATGAAAACGTGAAGGCTGTTTTGATCAATATCTTCGGCGGGATCGTGCGTTGCGACATGGTGGCGCGCGGAGTTGTTGAAGCGGCGCGAAATCTCGGGATCAAAGTGCCGGTGGTTGTGCGTCTGGAAGGGACGAATGTGGAAGAAGGTCAGCGCGTGATTCGCGAGTCAGGATTGAACTTCACTGTTGCTGACGGGATGAAGGACGCGGCTGAGAAAGTGGTTGGGTTAGCGGCATAACCAAGGATTACACGGATGAACAGAACGATATTATTGAAATGGTTCGTTCGTGTTAGTCGTTACGGTTTGGTGGCCTTATTTCTGTTTACCGCGATCGCGAAGCTCGCGATCATCAGAGAGTTTGTCAAAAACATGGGCGAGCTGTTGGCGTCGTCCGGATTCAATTACCAGCGTTGGTCCTGGCCGGCGACGATCGTCGTGATCGTTGCGGAGATCGTCACGGCGGTGCTGTTGATCATGCCGCGGACGGTGCGAATCGGTGCTTTGCTTGCCGGCATGTTGCTGGTTGGCTTCGCATCGTATGCGCTTTACTACGTTTACGCACTGCACGGTGAGCCGCTCGAGTGCGGCTGCTTTGGCGGCATCATCGCCAGCCAGCTCGGAGTGAAGACGGCTCTGAGAAACCTGGCGCTGCTGTTGCCCGTGCTGGTTGTTTGGTTTGGTTATCGCAGAACTCGGAAGGAGTCGTTCATTGGCGAGCATTGAATTTTGGGGTGGTGTCGGGACTGTTACCGGTTCGAAGTATCTCGTTGTGACAGACAAAGCGCGGGTCCTCGTCGACTGTGGACTCTTTCAGGGTCTCAAGGAGCTGCGCGAGCGCAACTGGCAGGACCCGCCGTTTGCTCCGCATTCGGTCGATGCGGTCCTGATCACGCACGCACACATCGATCACACCGGCTACCTGCCGCGCCTGGTCCAACAGGGTTTTCGTGGACCAGTCTACTGCTCGCGCGGCACGGCCGACTTGCTGAAGATCCTTTTGCCTGATGCGGGCCGCTTGCAGGAAGAAGAAGCTGACTACCGGAATCGCCACAATCTGACCAAACACAAACCGGCGCTGCCGCTTTACACCGAAAAGGACGCCTACGCTGCGCTCGACCTCGTGAAGCCGTTGCCGAATACGGGTGAGACGTTTGAGCCGGCAACGGGAATTCGTGCGAGCTTCAGAATCTCGGGCCACATTCTCGGATCGAGTCTCGTGTTGCTCGAGTTGGCAGACGGTGGACATCGAGTGCTCTTCTCAGGCGATCTGGGCCACTACGATCAACCGATCATTCGCGATCCGGAACCACCGCCAGCGTGTGACTATCTGCTCGTCGAATCGACGTACGGCGATCGTCTGCACGATCCGGAAGATCCGAAAGTCGCACTTGCCCGAATCATCAACGACGCTGCTAAACGACAGGCGCCCGTGTTGATTCCGGCGTTCGCGGTCGGTCGCACGCAGGAGCTCGTCTACCTGATTCGTGAGTTGGAAGATGAGAAGGCGATTCCGGTGTTGCCGGTGACGGTCGACTCGCCGATGGCGGCGGCCACGACGCAGGCGTACGCGAACCGGAAGGAAGAACAGGACGAAGAGTACGCGAGTGTGCTGACGCGGCAGAGACACCCGTTGCGAACACACTCGATGAACACTGCATCGTCACGCGAGGAGTCAAAGCGACTCAACAATGCGACTGGCGCGCGTGTGATCATCAGTGCCTCGGGAATGATGACTGGCGGTCGTGTTTTGCATCATGCGTTGCGACTCGTCCCAGATCCAGAAGCGACGCTCGTGTTTGTTGGTTACCAGGCGGCGGGCACGACTGGTCGCCGCATACTCGATGGCGAGCCTGAAGTGAAGATCCTCGGGCAGTGGGTTCCGGTTCGTTGCCGCACGGCGAAGATTGGCGGCTTCTCAGCACACGCTGACTGGAGCGAAGTCCTGCGCTGGCTCAGCGGCATGCAAGGCAGCGTCCCTAAAACCACATTCCTGACCCACGGCGAACCCGAAGCGGCAAACGCCATGGCTGGACATATCAAAGAGAAGTTTGGCTGGAAGGTGCACGTGCCGCAGTACGGCGAGCGCGTCGAGCTGGTTTAGCGACAAAAGGCACAAGAGTCACAAAAAAGAAGATTGACTTTGTGCTTTTTGTGCCTTTTTGTAGCCGTTGTTATACTGCCCGATTTCTAACTGGAGGAGCATTCATCGTTGAGCGTTCTAGTCGATAAATCTACGCGCCTGGTTGTGCAGGGGCTGACCGGGAAAGAGGGGACGTTCCATGCGAAACAGATGGTTGAGTATGGGACGAATGTCGTCGCGGGGGTGACGCCGGGAAAGGGTGGCACTACGCATGAGGGGATTCCGGTTTTTAATACGGTTGCGGATGCGGTGAAGGAAGCTGGCGCGAATGCTTCTGTCATTTATGTTCCACCTTCATTCGCGGCTGATGCAGTGATGGAAGCGGCTGACGCGGGTATCCCGGTGATCGTTTGTATCACTGAAGGTATCCCGACGCTCGACATGGTGAAGGTGAAAGAATACCTGCGAGACAAGCCGAGCCGTCTGATTGGACCAAACTGTCCGGGCATCATCTCGCCGGGCAAGTGCAAGATCGGAATCATGCCGGGACACATTCATCGCGAGGGAAATATCGGCGTCGTCTCGCGCTCCGGAACGTTGACGTACGAAGCTGTCGGACAACTAACAGCGCTCGGTCTCGGTCAATCGTCGGCAATCGGTATTGGTGGCGATCCGATTGTCGGCACGACGCACGTCGATGCTCTCAAACTCTTCCAGGACGACGATGAGACGATCGGGATCGTGATGATCGGTGAGATTGGTGGTTCAGCGGAAGAAGAAGCGGCCGCGTTCGCGAAGAAGAATGTGACGAAACCCATTGTCGCGTTCATCGCTGGACAGACTGCGCCGCCGGGACGGCGTATGGGACATGCCGGCGCGATCATCGCCGGTGGGAAAGGAACTGCCGCGGAGAAGATGAAGGCGCTCGCTGAGGCGGGAATTCATGTTGTGAACTCGCCGGCTGATATCGGCAAAGCAATGAAGGAAGCACTTTAGCCACAAAGAGGCACAAAAAGCACAAAAGAGAACATGTCAAACTTAACATTCGGCATCATCAAACCCGACGCAGTGCGCGCGGGCCACACGGGCTCGATCATCCAACGCATTCTCGACAACGGTTTCAGCATCCGTGGACTCAAGCTGATCCACATGACCAGAAAACAAGCCGAAGGCTTCTACGCCGTTCATAGCGAGCGACCGTTCTTCGCCGGCCTGACTGAGTTCATGTCGAGCGGTCCCTGTGTTGTCATGGCGCTCGAAAAAGAAAGCGCGGTTAAATCGTGGCGCGATCTCATGGGCGCCACCGANCCCGCTAAAGCTGACGCAAACACGCTCCGAAAAGACTTNGGCGGCTCCGTCGGCGAGAACGCCGTGCACGGCTCCGACTCCGACGAAAACGCCGCGATCGAAATCGCATACTTCTTCAGTCGTTTGGAACTCGTTTGAGCAGTAATGAAGTATTGTCCACTTTGCAAAAGACGGTTTGACGAACCATGGCTGAGCTTTTGTTCAGATGACGGCACGCCGCTCATCCAGGAGTTGACACCGCCTGCCGATCCCAACTGGAACCCGCAAATCCGCGAGCCTAAGGTTAAAACACCGGACGAGGAGCCCACTCAATGGCTGCCACCGCGCGAGTCCCCACTTCCCGGTGGCTGGATCGCGCCCGACGAACGACCGCCGATGAGCCCGGGTCCGTGGCAACCGCCACCGCCACCTGCGCCTATTCCAAGGCCATACATTCCCGGAGCAAAGCGCAGCGAGGGCCTCGCGATCGCCTCGATGATTACAGGCATCGCCGGGTTTCTGATGGCTGGCTGTTTCGGCCCGATTCCGGGAATCGTGGCCCTCGTGCTCGGCTTCGTCGCCTTGCAGCAAATCAAAAAGTCGCCGGAGAAATTTGGTGGAAAGCCGTATGCAACCGCCGGCGTGATTATCGGCGGAGCCAGCCTTCTGTTTTACCTGGCGATCTTGCTCTGGTTTGTTCTGAGGGCCGCCCTTTAGTTAATTCGTTGGCGGTGGTTTAGAATTCCATCCGAGATGAAACGCTGTTCCACCTGTAACCGGACGTACACCGATCCCAATCTGAGTTTCTGCATTGACGACGGCACACCGCTGACGAACATCGAAGCCGAAGACGATACGACCGTTGTCAGACCTCGCGGCAATGAAGACGACGAGTGGAATGCGGTGGCATACAAGCCGCCGGGTGGCTACGTTCCGCCGGGCACCGGCGCGGCTAAACCGCGACGCCGCGTGTGGCCGTGGGTTGTCGGTATTGGAGGTGCGTTCTTACTCGGTATTGCGGCGATCTCGGTCGTCGCGGTGATTCTGGCGCCGCGGTTGATGCGGTCACGAGAGAACCCGCGTGTCGCCGTTCGCGAACCAAACAACTCGAACACTGCTGCGAACAGCAATAGCAATGCGACTGAACGCGCCGACGCTCCACTGCCGACGAACCACGAGCAGGTGCTGGCGCAGTTAACCGATCTGGAGAACGAGTGGACGGTCGCGAATATCAACGCCGACAAGAAGAAACTCGATCGAATTCTGGCTGATGATTATGTGGGCCAGGCGCCGGGAGAAGAAGGCGGACTCGAAGTTAAGGCGGACTATATCCGCAGGGTCGAACGCGATACTGACACTGAAAAGTGGGAGTTCAGCGATCTGAAGTTGACGTTGACTGGCGATCGCGCGACCTTAACGGGAATCATTACTTATTTTTTCAAGGATGGAAGTGTAGTGAGCGCGGATTTCACGGATAAGTTTGTCTGGCGCGACGGCCGTTGGCAGGCGACCGGCGCCGAATTGAGACGAAGAGGAGAAGTGGGTACGCCGCTGTAAGATAATCCTGTAAATTCTGAAAAATTATGTAATCCTTCCTGTCTAAGGGTTTTAAAATCATGTCAATCATCACCGACGTTATCGAATCAACTAAAGCAATCATCCAGGGCATGGGTGTGACGCTGTCCTACATCCCAAAACGCAAGTGGACGGTGGAGTATCCCGACGAGCCCGTGACCATGCAGCCGCGTTATCGCGGGCAACACCTTCTGCACGTCGATGAGCTCGGGCGCGAGAAGTGTGTCGCATGTTATCTCTGCGCCGCAGCGTGCCCGTCTGAGTGTATCTACATCGTTGCCGCCGACGATCCGCGACCGCCCGAAGAGCGCACCGGCGTCGACGAGCGTTACGCCGCCGTCTACAACATCGATTACGGTCGCTGCATCTTCTGCGGTTTCTGTGTCGAGGCTTGCCCGAAGGATGCCATCACGCACGGCTACAACTTCGAGTTGTCTGTTTACAGTCGCGCGGATTTACTAAAGACGAAAGACGATCTGCTGATCACGAAGCAGCTACAGTCGAAGAACTACCGCGTGGCCCAGTCGCATGAAGATGTGGATTCGGAGTACAAGGAAGTCTAACCTGTGCGCCTCCCTGGAGTGCGGCGGCCTGGCGCCGCTTTCCCCGCGCGTGGAGCGCGCACGCATAGCGGGCAAATTGTCGCGCTCCGCGCGAGACAAAAGC
>JGI25406J46586_10001421_pt1 | contig 11287 bp, 6 predicted proteins | sample TabmetS4T2R2_FD_46586 | JGI IMG/M metagenome (IMG submission 46586) | reverse complement strand
GCGTCGCCGAGGCGGTCAACCACGTCCGGCTTCATCAGGCGGCCGTTGGTCGGCAGATAGACGAAGATGTCCTTCTTCGCGCTGTAGTAGACGATCTTGTGGATGAAGCCGGGGCGCAGGAGCGGCTCACCGCCCATGAGCGCCAGCACGCGCGAGCCGATGGAGTGCAGCCAGTCAATCGAGCGCCGGGCCACGTCCTCCGTCATGCCCTTGACCTTGTTGTTGTACGACCAGCAGTAGTGGCAGTCGTAATTGCACTTCCACTCGGTGAACAGGTACGGGATGATGGGCCTGAGTTCGCCGCGATGGTAAAGCGACTTGAAGTAGGGCGACCCCCAGGTCTTCCACGTGCGGATGGCGTTGAGCTTCTGATACTCCTTCTTCGACATCGGCTGCGGGTCGGGGTGGATCGGATACGGCGGCTCAGGCAGACCTTCCGCATCGGGGCGCGGCTCAAGCGTGGGCCGCTCGGGGCGCGTGTAGAGAATCTGGTGGAGCTTCTCGTCAATGCGGTACGCGGGGGCCGAAGATGTCGGGGGTGGGGTCGTGTCTGGTTGCCGAATTTCTGTGGCCATCGGAACTCCTTTCAAAACTGTCTGACTGGATGCTGGAAAAGAAGGTTTGAGCTAACNGTAAAGACTCGACCCCCGCAAGTCAGGCNCNCGTGCTAGAGGTCAAAAACGCCGCGAATGATGGCTGATTTCACAGGGAATTGCAAGTTATTTCGTGCGGCGCTGAGCGGCACACCCCTATTGATCGAGTGGCATGCGACGGCGCGATCTTAATTCTGCCACGCGCCGGCNGTCGCCGGATTGACCATGCGGACACTTTGCCAACTGTCACACTGCCCAGNCCCTTACGAAGTTGCCCGCTCGCTGACATTCAAGCTAAGCTTGCGCCCCGCAACGGAGGTCTGAAGAGGGTTTTGTCCGCCACGACAAGCAGGGCAATCACAGCAGGGCTTAAGCCGGAACTGTTTGCGCCGAACGCTACGCTCCCGCGCAAGTGGCTCGCCGTCGTGCTCGCCGCGCTCGTCGTCGCCGGCTTCTGTCTGCGCGCCGCTAGCTTGAGCGCCGAGGGGCTGAGCGAGGACGAATACAACAAGCTGGCGGCGGTCGAGGACTACCGCGCGCACGGGCTGACGCCGGCCAACGGCGAGCACCCGTTCCTGATGAAGGCGTTGCAGACGGCGACGGTCGTCGCCGCCGAGCACTGGGACGGCACGTCGCTCGTCGCCGCGCGGCCGGAGTTTCACGTGCCGGTCGAGACGGCGCTGCGCCTGCCGTCGGTCGTCTTCGGCGCGCTGACCACGCTGCTGCTCTACCTGCTCGCGGCCGAGTTGTTCGGCGGCGAGGCCGCGCTCATCGCGGCGGCGCTGTGGGCGTGCGACCCGGCCGCCGTGGGCTTCAACCGCGTCGCCAAGGAGGACACGTTCCTCCTCTTCTTCTTCCTCTTGGCGAACGCCTTCTGGCTACGCTCGCAGCGCCTCGCGGAATCGGGCCGCGGCAATCCAGTCCCTTACTACTGGGCGACGGCCGTCAGCTTCGGCGCGATGTTCGCCTCCAAGTACCTGCCCGGCTACTTCGCCGCGAGCATCGCCTACTACCACATCTTTCAGGACATCCCGGCGACGCGCTGGCGGCTCGGCAAGCCGCGCTTCCTNNTGTTCTTCGCCATCCTGGGCACGACCTTCGTGCTGCTGAACCTGCCGATCCTGCTGCCCGGCACGTGGCGCGCGGCNCTGAGNTTCGCCAGCTACAAACGGATCGGGCACGACAGCTACGAGTTCATGGGCCGGCTCTACAGCCACAAGCTGATGGATTGGTTTAAGGGCGTGCCCTGGTATTTCTACTTCGTCTTCATCGGCGTCAAGCTGCCGCCGCTCACGGTCGCCGCGTTCCTAACGGGGCTGCCGCTGCTCTTCCGCCGCCGGCTCGGCGACGGGCGCTACTTCCTGCTCTTCTGGGTCGCCATCGGCTTCCTGCCCTTCGTCCCCGTCGGCGGCAAGTTCACGCGCTACTTCACGCCCGTCCTGCCCGTCGTGCTGATCACGGCCGCGCTCGGCGTGCAGTTCGNCGCGCGCAAACTCGCGGGGGCAGTGGCCGGCGAAGCGGCGCGGCGTTACGCGCCGCTCGCGCTCGCCGCCCCCGTCGTCGTCGCCGCGCTGTGGGCCGCCGCTGCGTCCGCGCCGCACTACCGGCTCTACACGAACGCGCTCGGCGGCGGCCCGGCGCGCGCCGGCTACTACTTCCCGCAGGACGAGTTCTACGACGCAGAGCTGCGCGAAGTGATGACCGAGATCGCGCGCCGCGCACGACCCGGCGCGCGCGTGGCGAACGAGACGCCCGCCCTCGCCGCCTTCTACGCCGAGCAGGCGCACCGCCCCGACCTCGTCTCCGTCTCGCTCTCCGACCCGCACGAGCGCGCCACGCTCAGCACCGGCGACTTCGTCGTCGCCGCCCGCGGTCGCCGCTACTTCACCACCGCCGCGCTCCTCTCCGCCCTACAACGCAACGCCGCGCCCGCCCTCCGCGTCTCCGTCGGCCCGACGCCCGCCGCCGAAGTCTATGAACTGGACGAGCGCGCGCTGGCCGCCGTCAACGAATACGGACGATGACAAAGGTCAGTCCCACCTGCCGCATGCGGGCACTGTTGCCTGATTAACCAGTAAGCCACAGTGCGGCGGGGCCACGAGAAGCATAACCACGAAATCACACGAAACGACATGAAGGGAGCGGCATGAACTTTCGTGTTCCCTGGTTCGTGCCTTGTCGTGTGATTTCGTGGTTATGCTTTGCCCCGTCCCTCACTTTGTCCTGCGCTTCGCCATAACAATGACCCGCCCACTTGCGGCAGGCGGTACTGACCTGCCTCTCACTCCGGGACAACTGCGACGCGGAAGCCTAGGAGCGACCATTCGGCGTCGCCTTCGACCTCGCTGATGTAGGAGAAGTCGCCGGGCGCGTTCGAGCCGACGGCGAAGCAGGTGGCATTGCCGGCGGCGTCGCGGTAGAAGCCGAGTTCGAGCGTCTCCGTGTCGCTCCATTCGGGATGAAAGACCGTGCCGACGAGGTTGCAGACGGCGGGCGGGCAGACGGTCGCGCGGTAGCCGGCGGGGAGCAGCCGGCGCGCGCGCCAGTCCTCGTTGACGACGCGGACAAATTCGCGCAGAGAGAGGTAGTTGTGCGCGTAGCGCGTGCCATTCATCATCCCGGCTCGCCCCATGTACGGGTTGAACGGATCGGCCGACGGGTCGTGCCCGTAGGGGCTGCCGTAGAACTGCCGGTTGCCGGGCAGGTAGCGCGGCTTCGCGGTCGTCTCCACGCCGACGATGCGCCCCTGGTGTTGCTCGTGGCCGGCGCGCAACCTTTCGCGGTAGCTCGGCCCGTGCTCGCGCGGGCGCGTGAAGTCGCGCGGCGCGGTCGGGTAGAGCCGCGCGAAGTAGGCGTCGTCGAGTGGGAGGGCGTCGGCGGCCGGGACGACGTGCCACTCGATGTTGAAATGCTCAAGCCCGGCCGCCGTCTCCGGTCNTAGCTCGAACTGCGCCGCCGCCGCCGCCGGGAATAGTCTGGCGTCCGCGCNGAGGTCGAAGAACTCGCGCAGGCGCAACGTCCGCTCTGCCATCCAGTCAGCCATCTTCGCCACGCTCCTCCCTCGGACTTTAACGCCGCCGTCCGTCAGACCGAGACGCAAATAAGGGACAAAAATCTAACCACGAAAGCACACGAAATGGCACGAAGTAAAGCACACTAAACAACCGGTCGGTTCGTGTGCTTTCGTGGTTACTGCCTTCGCCCTGCGGCTTACTTTATGCTGCCGGCCGGTATAATATATGCGCTAACCAAGTTCCCCGAATGAATTCAGGGCCGGATTGTATTTTGCTGACAGTCTGCCCGATCTCCCGCGCCCGGCGAATATCTGTAACCGGCGGCCGGCGCGGAGCGTCTCCACATTATTAGAGCATTTAGCTTAAGGGCAACNCATGTTTTTTTCACTTCATTCCCGCAGACGTTATGCGGCCGGGCTGACCTGCTGTCTTATCGCCGTCGCGCTCCTCGGCGCGGCCTGCGGGCGCTCCTCCGTGTCGAAGGGCGACGCCAAGGCCGCGGAGACAAAGTCGGGCGCNCCGCGCGGCGCGGANCGGGGCGCGGACGCGCCGCCCGTCGTCGTCACCACGGCCACGGCGGCCGCGCGCGAAGTGCCCTCGTATTTNCAGGCGACCGGCAGCCTCGTCGCGCAGGAGACNTCCGACGTGGCGGCGCAGACTTCGGGGCAGATCATCGCAACGCCGGTCAGCGTCGGCTCGTTCGTGCGCCAGGGCGACGTGGTCGCGCGGCTGAACCCGCGCGACGCGCAGTTGCGTTTCCAGCAGGCGCAGGCGAGCGTGCAGCAGGCCATCGCGGGCGTCCGGCAGGCGGAGGCGCGGCTCGGTCTCAGACCGGGCGGTAACTTCGACGCGAGCGCCATCCCCGAAGTGCGCGCCGCGAACGCGAACCTCGCGCAGGCGACCGCCGACCTGCGGCTGGCGGAGGCGAACGAGAAGCGTTACCGCGAGCTGGTCGAGACGGGCGACGTGGCGATGAGCGTCTACGAGCAATATCGCACGACGCGCGACACGGCGCGCGCCCGCGCCGACGCCGCCCGCCAGCAGCTCGAAGCCGCCATCAACACCGCGCGCCAGAGCAACCAGGCCATCCAGAGCGCCGAGGCAGCGGTCGCCGCCGCGCGCTCGCAGGCGGCCATCGCGCAGCAGGCCGTGACGGACACCTACGTGCGCGCCCCTTACGCCGGCTACGTCAGCAATCGGCCCGTCGCCGTCGGCGAGTACGTCACGCCTTCGGCCGTCATCGTCACGCTCCTGCGCACCAACCCGCTCAAGTTGCAGTTGCAAGTGCCGGAAGCGGAAGTGCCCTTCATCACACAGGGGATGGGCGTGTCGCTCGAAGTGGACGCACACAGGAATCGCAAGTTCGCGGGGCAGGTGACGGCGGTCAACCCGGCCATCGATCCGGTCTCGCGCGCGGCGACCGTCGAGGCGGCGGTCGAGAACNNNGANAACGCGCTCCGGGCCGGCATGTTCGCCACCGCGCGCATCGTCCGGCAGGGCGGCGCGCGCGCCGTCTTCATCCCGCGCGCCGCCGTGCTCGCCGATCAGAACACGCAGTCCTACCGCGCCTTCGTCGTCCAGAACGACACGGCCCACCTGCGCGTCCTGCAAATCGGCGACGAGGAAGGCGACTGGGTAAAGATTCTCTCCGGCGTCAACGCCGACGAAGTGGTCGCGACCAGCAACCTGCCACAGCTTTACGAAGGGGCGCGGGTCAGGCAATGAAGCTGTTAGCTGTTAGCGATTAGCTATTAGCTGCTGGTCTGTAATTTAAGCTAACAGCTAACAGCTAATCGCCAACAGCTAATGAGATTTAATCATGCAGAAACTAGCTGAGATTTGCGTCCGGCGGCCCGTGTTCGCCACGGTCATCGTGCTGCTGTTGACGGTGGTGGGCGGGTTCTCGTTCTTCACGCTCGGCGTGGATCGCTTCCCGAAGATCGATCTGCCGACGGTGACGGTCAGCACTTCNAATCAGGGCGCTGCGCCGCAGGAGATGGAGACCGAGATCACGGACGTGGTCGANGGNGCGGTCAACACCGTGCCCGGCATAGACGAGATGCGCTCGACCTCCTCGCAGGGGCGCTCGAACGTCACCATCACCTTCAACCTGGAGAAAGACCCGGACACCGCGACGCAGGAGGTGCGCGACAAAGTAAGCACGGTCATTAATCGTCTGCCTGATACTGCCGACGCGCCCGTCGTCACCAAGTCCGACCCCGACTCGCAGCCCGTNATCCAGTACGCCATCAGCGCGCCGCGCTCCAGCATCGAGTTGAGCGACCTCGTCGAGCGCCAGATACAGGAGCGCATCGAGTCGGCGGACGGCGTCGGCGAGGTCTTCACCTACGGCGGGCGGACGCGGCAGATCAAAGTCTTCATCGATCCTGATCGCCTGCGCGCCTACAATCTGTCGGTGACGGACGTGGTGAATGCGCTCCGGACGCAGAACCTTGAGCTGCCGGGCGGGCGCTTGAACGAGGGCGCGAAGACGGTGACGTTGCGCACGCTCTCGCGCGTCGAGAAGGTCGCACAGTTCGGCGACATCGTCATCACGACGAAGAACAAGTACCCGGTCAGGATCAACGACGTGGGGCGCGTCGAGGACACCGGCGCTGAGCCTTCGTCCGCCGCGACGCTCGACGGCGTGCCGTCGGTCTCGCTCGGCGTGCGCAAGCAATCGGGCGCGAACACCATCGCCGTCATCAACGCGGTCAAGCAGCGCATGGCGGAGATTCAGCCGGTGCTGCCGAAAGACCTGAAGATCGCCGTCACGCGCGACCAGTCGGAGTTCATCGAGAACAGCCTGCACGCCATCGAGGAGCACTTGGTCGTCGGCGGGCTGCTCGCCGCGCTCATCGTCTTCCTCTTCCTATGGAACTTCCGCTCGACCCTGATCGCGGCGTTCGCCATCCCGACCTCGATCATCTCCGCCTTCGCCATCATCTCCTGGCTCGGCTACTCGCTCAACCAGATGACGATGCTCGCCCTGACCCTGATGGTCGGTATCGTGATTGACGACGCGATTGTCGTGTTGGAGAACATCTACCGCTTCGTCGAAGAGAAGGGCATGCACCCCTTCCAGGCGGCCATCGAAGGCACGCGCGAGATTGGCCTCGCGGTGATGGCGACGACGCTCAGCCTGCTCGCCGTCTTCATCCCTGTCGGGTTTATGACCGGCATCGTCGGGCGCTTCATGTCTTCGTTCGGCCTCACGTCGGCGGCGGCGATTGCCGTCTCGCTGATCGTCTCGTTCACGCTCACGCCGATGCTCGCCGCGCGCTGGATCAANCCGCCGAAGAAGCTGCTCACGCCCGAAGGCATGCCGGAGACGAGTGTGGACGCGGCGGGCGCGGGCGGCGGCGACGCGGGCGGCCACCACGTCGTGCCGAGCCACGCACACATGGACGCGGACACGAAAGAGGACGAAGCGCACGGCGCACCGCAGGAGCACCACTCGAAGGAGGGGCGTTTCTACAAGCCGATTGATCGCACCTACACGTGGCTGCTNNNGCTCTCGATGGCGCACCGCTGGGTGGTCGTCGTGCTGTGCGTCGCGGTCATCGCCACGATCTGGCCGCTCTACAGGTGGGTCGGCTACAACTTCCTGCCGGACGAGGACGAGTCNGCNTTCCAGATCAGTTTNCGCGGCCCCGAAGGCATGAGCCTACCTGCGACGCAGTCCGTGCTTGATCGCATCGCACGCGACGTGCGCGAGCAAGTGCCGGGCGTGCGCAACACTTTGGCGCTCGCGGGCTTCGGGCGCGGCGGCGGGCCGAACGGCGGCAACATCAGCGTGAGCCTCAAGCCCGTCAAGGAACGCAAGTTCTCGCAGACCGATCTGATTCAGCGCGCGCGCCAGGTCATCCAGCAGCGCAAGTTCCCGAAGGAGTACGTCATCGGCGTATCGGGTACGTCCTCCATCGGCGCGAGCATCGGCTTGGGGCGCGGCGGCTCAAGCGTCGGCTACTTCATCAGCGGCCCCGACATACAGAAGCTCGACGAATACTCGAAGCGCCTTGTCGAGCGCATCCGGCAGGACAAGAACTTCCGCGAACCCGACCGCTCGCTGCAACTCGGCAGCCCCGAAGTGCGCGTCCGCATAGACCGCGAGCGCGCCGCAGACCTGGGCGTCAAGGCGGGCGACGTGGCGCAGGCCTTGAACACGCTCGCCGCCGGGCAGCGCGTTACCACCTACAGCGAGAACTCCGAGCAGTACGACGTGGTCGTGCAGGCGGAGGAAGAATACCGCCGCTCGCGCGAGAGCCTGAAGGACTTCACCGTCGCCTCCTCGACCGCCGGCTCGGTCAGCCTCGACAAACTCGTGTCGCTCGAAGAGGGCAACAGTCCGGCCTCGATTGATCGGCTGAACCGGCAGCGGCAGGTGACGGTCTCGGCGGGCGTCGCGCCGGGCGCGTCCGAGTCGGACGCGGTCGCCGCGATGCAGCGTTACGTGGCGGAGTTGAAGATGGAGCCGGGCTACCGCACGGGCGTCACGGGGCAGTCGAAGGAGTTGGCGCGCGCGAACCGCTCGTTCATGCTCGCGTTCCTGCTCTCGTTCGTCTTCATGTACCTGATCCTGGCGGCGCAGTTCGAGTCGTTTATCCACCCCGTCACGATCCTCTTAACGCTGCCNCTCTCGATCCCGTTTGCGCTCGTCTCGACCCTGATCGCCGGGCAGCGGCTCAACATCTTCTCGGCGCTCGGCATCCTGCTGCTCTTCGGCATCGTCAAGAAGAACGCGATCTTGCAGATCGATCACACGAACGAGTTGCGCGCGCACGGCATGGAACGCTACAGCGCGATCATCCAGGCTAACCGCGACCGCCTCCGCCCCATTCTGATGACCACCATCGCGCTCGTCGCCGGCATGATCCCGCTCATCATCGGCAGCGGCGCGGGCGCGGCGACCAACAGATCAATCGGCGTGCTCGTCGTCGGCGGGCAAAGTCTCTGCCTGCTGCTGACGCTCCTGGCCGTGCCGGTCTTCTATTCACTGTTCGAGGACGTAAAGGAGTCGCGGGCGTGGTCGTCCGTCGGCGCGCGCCTCGGCCGCTTCACGGGCGGCGCGGGCCGGCGTGTGCGCGCAGCCTATCGCGCGCGGGTCGGCGCGACCGTAGCGCGCAAGCCGCGCACAGCCGGCGAGACCTACGCTCGCCGCGAACGGGATGACAGATATGCGGATCAAGCTTCAGGTGATTGAGCGCGCGCGTTACTGCGCGAGGTTGATGATGTCGAAACAGGCAGGAATGAACCACGAAAGCACACGAAACAACACGAAGGAAAGAGCACGGAGTTTAGTGCTCCTGTTTCGTGTCATTTCGTGTGAGTTCGTGGTTACTGTTCTGCACTTGGCGCGCTGCTGTCGGCTGCGGGGCAGAGCGGTCGTCGCAACCTGCCTGATGGCGTCTTTCCTCGTCGCGCCTGCCGCCGCGCGCGCGCAGACGCAGACGACGCCACAGACCCAAACGACCACGCCAACCGAGCCGCAGACACAGACACCTGCGCAGCCCACGCAGACGCCCGCGCCCGCGCAGACGCCGCCGCAGACGCCTGCGACCCTGCCGCAGTCGCCCGCGACGCAGCCGCAATCGCCGGCCACACAGCCGCAGCCGCCGGCCGCGGGCACGACGCAGCCCGCGCAGACGCCGCCGGCACCAACGTCACGCCGTCTGGACAAGCGCAGCCGGCGACGGGCGTGCAACAGCCGCCGGGGCAGAACGTGGGTACTGCGCCCAACATGTTGCCGGCCGAACTCCCCACCGAGCCGCCGCCCGTCGCGCCGAACTTTGAAGCGCCCACGCGCCCGCTCCCCTCGGCCGAGCGCGTGGGCGTGGACATCAGCAACCAGACGCCGCTCACGCTGAAGGACGCAATCGCCCTGGCGCTGCGCAACAACAACGACATTGACGGCTCGCGCATTGACGTGGAGATCGCCGAGTACGGGCTGCGCGCCGCGCGCGGCGTCTATGATCCGGTGCTCGCGTCGGAGAATTTCTTTGAGCGGCGCACGACGCCGACCGCCTCGACCATCGGCGGCGCGGGCGCAAGCGGCTCCGTCACGCAGAACTTCGAGACGGGCACGGCCGGCCTCGAAGGCTTCTCGCCCTTCGGCGGCGGCGCGTATCAGTTCAACTTCTCCGGCTCGCGCACGACGACCAACAACCAGAACGCCACGCTCAACCCGCAGTTCCCGACCTCTTTCTCGTTCACCTACACGCAGCCGCTCCTGCGGGGCTTGCGCTTCGACAACAACCGCCGCCAGATCGAGATCGCCAAAAAAAATCTGACGCTCACCGACGCGCAGTTCCGCCAGCGCGCCATTGATGTCATCGCGCAGGTCGAGCAGGCTTACTGGGACTTGGTCTTTAGCTTGCGCAACCTGCAAGTGCAGATCGACGCCGTCCGCCAGGCGCGCACGCAGGTCGAGAGCAACCAGCGGCTCGTCGCCAAGGGCGTGCTCGCGCCCATAGACATCGTCGCCGCGAACACGCAGGTGACGACCTTCGAGCAGAACGTCTACACGGCGCAGGAAGCGGTCACGCGCGCCGAGAACACGCTCAAGACTTTGATCCTGCCCGACCGCGCCGCCGCGCTCTGGTCGCAGCCGATCACGCCCGTCACGCCCGTCAGCCTTGAGCCGCCACGCGTGCCGCTCGAACAGGCGCTCGAAGCGGCGCTCAAGAACCGGCCAGAGATCGCGCAGCTACAGACGAACACCGAGATCAACCAGATCGACACGCGCTACTTCCGCGAGTTGACCAAGCCGCAGGTCGATCTCGTCGGCACGTACACGTCCGCCGGCTGGCCGGCTCGCCCACGGCCGCCGCGACGACGGCGCGCAACGCCATCAACCCGACGCTGCTCCAACGCGTCAACGATCTCTCCGCGCTCGCCGGCCTCGCGCCGCTCGCGCAGACCACGACGACCAACGCCGTGCCCGACGTGCTCGTTGGCGGCCTGCCGAAGTCGCTGGCGAACGTGCTCGCCAACAACTTCCCGACCTACCACGTCGGCGTGCGCGTCTCTCTGCCCTTGCGCAACCGCACGGCCGAGGCGAACCTGGGGCGCTCGCTCGCCGAGGGTCGCCGCATAGACAACCAGCGCGCGCAGACCGAGCAGTTGATCACGGCCGACGTGCGCAACGCCGTGCAGGCGCTCCGCTCAGCCGAAGCGCGCTTAGCGGCCGCCGCCGCCACGCGCTCGTCCGCCGAGCAGCAGTTCGAGAGCGAGCAGCGGCAGTTCCGCGCCGGCACGACCACCGTCTTCCTCGTGCTGCAACGCCAGAACGAACTGCTCGCCGCGCGCGGGCGCGAGCTACAGGCGCAGACCGATCTCAACAAGGCCATCGCGCAGTTCCAGCATGCGACCGGCAACACGCTCACGGCCAACAACGTCGCCGTGCGCACCGACATGCCCACGCGCGAGTTGGAGTTGCGCGCCAACGCGGCAGACCTCCTGACCGCCGCGCCCGCTGACGCGAAAGCGACCGGCGCGGAGGCGAGCGGCCATGACAACTAAGTTAAGCTGCGTGCCGCCGGCACGCACACGGACAGAAACCACGAACCCACACAAAAGAACACGAACCGGAAGAACACGAAATGAGCGGGCGCGTTCTTCGTGTCTCTTACTTCGTGTCGTTTCGTGTGGGTTCCTGGTTCATCTCCTGTTGGTCTTGTC
>JGI25406J46586_10001417_pt1 | contig 11317 bp, 9 predicted proteins | sample TabmetS4T2R2_FD_46586 | JGI IMG/M metagenome (IMG submission 46586) | reverse complement strand
AGGGGCAAGCGCGAAGCGAAGCGGAGCGCGTCGCCCCTGGTAACAGACAATCAAAATGTTCCAGCCCTGAAAGGGCGTAATTCCCTGCGTATTTCGGCCTTTCAGGCCTTGATCTCGAGTGCTTCGTGGTAAACCCAGGGCGACGCGCTTCGCGCTTGCCCTGGGCTTTTATATATCGCGCCGTTGGCGCTCCACTTCCTACTTTAGCCGGGCCTCTTCCATGATCCTTGCATTGTGTTGTTATCCACTGGCGACTAANCTTGCATATGCTCAGAAGATCCTTGGCTGCGTCGCTTCCGTGAATACCTTATGAAAATCCAGCCACTGGTCGCAGTTGTTCTCGCTGCGTGTCTTGCCTCCATTTCATTTGCGCAGCGGCCGGAACCATCTCCGCCGGAGGGAGATGTCGTGCGTATCACGACGAACCTCGTGCAGATGGATGCGGTGATCACGGACAAGAACGGGAACCCGATTACTGATCTCAAGCCTGAGGAATTGCGGTTGTTTGAGAACAATCGGCCGCAGAAGATTACTCACTTCTCCTACAACGCCGCACCGCCGCCGCCGAAGCCTGTTGCCCGTAACAATCAATCGCCGGACGTGCCTCCCGATCGATTGCGGCCGGAAGACGTGCGACGCACGATTGCTCTCGTAGTCGACGACCTCGGACTCTCGTTTTCCAGCACCCACTTTGTGCGGCGCGCGCTCAAACAGTTTGTGGACCAGCAGATGCAGCCGGGTGATCTCGTCGCCATCATACGCACGAGTGGCGGCATTGGCGCGCTGCAGCAGTTCACGTCCGACAAGCGACGGCTCTACGCAGCGATCGATCACATAAAGTGGTATCCCGCCGGCCGCAGTGAAGTCGGCGCGTTTGCGGCGCCGATTCCCGGCAAGCTCGGCAAAGAACTCGACGACAAGATCAAGGAGTTAGACGAGTTTCGTTCCGACTTGTTTTCCGTTGGCACCCTCGGCGCAATCAGCTATGTGGTCAGAGGCTTGAGTGATCTACCGGGTCGCAAGTCAGTCTTCCTGATCTCTGACGGGTTCAAACTAACGGACCGAGAACCTCTAAGCGGCACCAGCCGCAACGACAGGACGTTCCAGAGATTGCAACAACTGATTGACGAAACCACCCGCGCATCGGTAGTGATCCATACAATCAACGCATCGGGTCTACAAGCACGATCTTCATTACGCGCCGAAGACTCGATGGCCAGTTCCGACAATCTATCCGGAGCCCGAACTTCCGATCAAGTCGAACAAGCTTTGCGCGATCGAAACAATGATGCGCTCGACTTGCAGTCAGGTCTGGATTACCTCGCAGACGAGACTGGCGGTATGGCGATTCACAATTCAAACGACCTGGCGGGCGGCATCAAAAAAATCATCAACGAGAACGGTTATTACCTGATTGGCTATCGACCCGATCAAACCACGTTCGATCCGAGAACGGGCCGGCGTACATTTCATCATCTATCGTTAAAGGTGTTGCGTCCCGGCAAGTTCAACGTGCGTATGCGTAACGGCTTTTACGGAGCCGTCAGTGAGAATAGCGCGAAACCTACCGGCACAGGCGCACGCGAACAGATCCTGCGCGCACTGATTTCCCCTTTTGGCGCCGCAGGCATTCCCATCCGCCTCACATCGCTCTTCGCCAATAATGCAGAGACAGGTTCGTTTATGCGTTCGTTCCTGCATGTTGACGGGAGCGCGCTCACCTTTACAGATGAACCAGACGACTGGCACCAGGCGCAGTTTGACGTTGTCGCAGTGACTTTCGGCGAGGACGGCAACATCGTCGGTGAAGTCAGTCGCGTAGACAGGTTGCGCGTGCGCGGCGAGGCCTATCAGCGGGTGCTCAAAGCGGGATTTGTTTACCTCGTCACCGTACCGATCAAGAAGCCGGGTGCTTATCAACTGCGCGTCGCGTTGCGCGATCAGACGTCAGAGCGAGTGGGTTCATCGAGCCAGTTCGTCGACGTGCCTGACATGAAGAAACGCAGGCTCGAGCTCTCCGGGATTCTTCTTAACGCTGCGCAATCAGATCAGACCGAGATCGATCCGTCACACAGCGCCGCCGTCCGCCAGTTTCGTCAGGGAGAAAACATGCAGTACAGTTTCGTTATCTACAATCCGCATGTGGATCCAACGACGGGCCAGCCACAACTGCAAACACAAGTCAGAATCTTTCGCGACGGCCTACCGATCTTCACTGGCAAAGCGCAGCGCTTCTCGCTGAACAACCCGCCAGACATGAGCCGTCTCTCCGCCACCAGCGCGATCAAACTCGGTAGTGATATGACTCCGGGTGAATACGTTCTCCAGCTCGTCGTGACTGATCTGCTTGCGGGAGACAAGTACGCCACGACGTCACGGTGGGTAGACTTCACGATCGTGCCGTAGCCACGTTGCTATTACGTCAAAGTCGGAACGGAGCGCCAGCGGCGCGGAATATGAAAGCCAGGGGCAAGCGCGAAGCGAAGCGGAGCGCGTCGCCCCTGGTAACAGACAATCAAATGTTCGAGCCCTGCAGGGGCGTAATTTGGTCGGCGTTATTTCCGTCTTTCAGGCCTTGATCTCGGGTGCTCGTGGTAACCCAGGGCGACGCGCTTCGCGCTTGCCCTGGGCTTTCATATATCGCGCCGTTGGCGCTTCCTTCAGACTTTCAAGAATTCAACGCTTCTTTTATCTCCCTGCAAATTCTGACCAACTCTCGGTCCAGCTCGGCAGGCTGGTGCATGATATCCATCAGCGTTTTGTCTAACTTGTTCACAAACTGATATTCGATGAGGGGTGTTTCTTCATAAGCACCTGGACCAACCGCTACCGGCAGTATCCTTAAGCCATCTGTCTCCGAAGCTCTTAAGAATTCCTGCAGCTCAACATCGTGAATGAAATCAGAGGCCAGGAAGCTTATCGTTACCAGGAGCACTGCGACTTTTGCCGACGCGAGGGCTTTCTTGATCTCTTCGCGCCATTTTGCGCCCGGTTGAATTTCCGTGTCGTCCCAAACCTTGATGGCCTTGTTCCGTGTATATGGTCTTAGTGCCTCCTGAAATCTGGACAGCCATTCGGAATCGTCGTGGCTGTAGCTGATGAAAACCTGATCTCGTTTTGGAGGTAGTGATGTCAGCAATGTCTTCATTGCTTTGCGGCCACCGCGCTCGGCCTCGTTTTCATCGTCTTCAACACTCGGACTTGGGGGCGGCGTGGTTCGCAGTAACTCTTTGAGATCTCTCAGCCTGCCCTCAACCGACGCACGCCCACTCGCGACCAGCCTCTTCTTCATCTCATCCGACAACTCGATTTCATTCCATTGGACGGTTCCGCAATCGATCTCGACCAACCTGCTGCGAGGCATCTCGTTAATGAGGTAGTAGTCACGACTGGCGCCACCCACGTCGATTAAATTTATGATGTATTCCAGCGCCGACTGAGGACCGACGTCGGTTACATTCTTTTTTGGCCTGAGCACGAGTATTGGTAAGTCATCGTCATGCGTCGTTGCGAGCCAGACCGGACTCTGCGAGATAACTGCGCCATCCATCAGGAGCTTTTCCCCTTCTTCCTGAAACGGAAAAAGAAAGGGGGCCGCAGTCGAGATTCTTAGCGCCTCGGAAACCGGCATCTCCGGCGTCGTCTCATTCGAGTAAACATGTATTTTATGTGAGCGAAGATCGACGCCGAATGTCGCGAAGGGTTTTTCTAACTCTGCGAACGTGGGATTACCGCCAACGATACTCTGGAATGTTTCGGCGACGCGCGACTTTTTGAATTTAGCGTACGGTCGTCTGAAGAGATTGAGCAACGGCGGCCACGATGTGCCCTCACCGAGCGTTGCGAGCTCGAGATCGTAAACGGCTTGCTGGAATTTCTTGTCCCCGTCTTTGGTGCATAGTATTGCGCCGATGAGGGAACCGGCTGAAGAACCAGATACAGTGGCGAATGAAATACCGTTCTCACTTAACGCCGGAATCGCCCCGCCATAGCTCAGACACTTCACGCCGCCTGCGCTCAATACTAAGTGTACTCTAAGGTCGTCATCCTTTACGTTGCTTTCGTCCTGTTTGTCCATTCAATCTCCCCTGTTGCTCTTATATTTAGACCACGGCTGGGCCATGTATGTGGACCAGCTTTGCCTCGAACGTCGGAACTGAGCACCAACGGCGCGGAATATGACAGCCAAGGGCAAGCGCGGAGCGCGTCGCCCCGGGTAACAAATAATCAAAATGGTCCAGCCCTGAAAGGGCGTAATTTGGTCGGCGTTATTTCGGCCTTTCAGGCCTTGATCTCGGGTGCTCATGGTAAACCCAGGGCGACGCGCTTCGCGCTTGCCCTGGGCTTTTATATCTCGCGCCGTTGGCGCTCTTACATCTGGGCCTCGGTGTTTATTTCCGAGCGCCGTTGTTGGTCTAGCTTCTGAAAATCATCCAAGTTGATTTCGAACGTTTCAAGATGGCTCTCCACCAGTTCATGCATCTGCGGGTCGAGGAAAATTTGCTTGAGCACCGGATGAAATTCTCTATCCAGGGGGAGCACTCTTTTCTGCTCATAAGTCTTTGTATGTCTGATTAAGAAAAAAGCCGTCTCGCGCTGGATGAGGTCCGGATGATTGATGAGGTCATAGATCAGATCTACGTACTGTTGTTTAGCTCTTCGCCCTTGAGTCCGGTACCAGAAGCCTAAAGCGAGATTGGCTTCCTGTCGCATTCGCAGTGAAATCGGATCGTCAAGCTGAAGCTTTGCGGCTTCATACCAATTATTTTTGACGAGGAAGTCGTACGCCCCCAGCTCTCTCTCATCTACAAGATAGCGACAGAACATGCAGATAAACCATTCCCAGTAAAAATAGCGCATGCCTTTTTCCGGTTTGTTCCTAAACTCCTGTTCGATCAGCTCGGCGTTCGCCTGTAGATACTGAACTACAAAATCGAACCTTTTTTGATGACCAGGGACTGTACTGTCCAACGTGATGCCGGCGAGATCTGCGGTTATACCCAGGAGCTCACATCCTGAGAAGTAGGGCATGCAGGAATGAATGACTTCATCTGTTTTTACATTCCTGAGCAATCGCTCCGCGATGTACTTGTAATAATCAGCCAACGAGGCGCGATCGATTAACTCAAAGTATGGCTGCAAGAGCTTCAAGCGCGAAGGCTCATCGAGCGCCTCGGGCAGACACTCCGCGAGAAAATACATAAACCCGAAAAGCGCACGCGGCTCGTCGTAATGATGCGCCTGTTCCTTAGCCAGTTGGGCAAGAGCTTTTTGAAACGGAGCGCTGGCTTTAGGACCAGCAAACCACACTCCCGCCGCAAGCAGATCCTGCGAACCGATTCCGAGTCGTAGTATGAACTCGATGAACTCTGAGGTTGTTTTATTCTCGCGCGCATCCTGGTCCAGCAGCAGCAACAAAAACGTAAATACCCCTGCCTTTATTTCCTGCGCCTGGTTTCCAGCGAACCACTTCTGCAACTCTGCCGCAGACGCTTCGGTATCTGCTTTCTTCAGGCTGTCGGTGACGCGCAGTTGGCGCGCAATGTTCCATTCCCAAAATGCTTCGAAACGTATCGAAACATGTTGGACCGGGAAATCACCGAGATCGGGATCGGGTATACCTTCGATTGCGAGCAGGTTGCCGTGCTTGAGAATATCCAATGCCAGCTTGGCTTTGTCCCGGTTCTTGAGCTCGGCTTTTACGAGTTCGGCGGTGCTGGTTATGTCATCAAGCATGTCCGTCAACGCGGGGTGGCCTTCCCGTTTGAGCAGAGATCGCGCAATCAGCGCAACTGAGAGCTTCGTTAAATCGCGATCCAGTGAGCTGGTATCCAGGTGGTCCAGACGTTTCTCCCAGAAGTGCGTAACAAATTCGATGAAGTTCAGATCAACCAGACTCTCCAAGGCTAGTTTGTCACGCAAATCCAGCAGCACTCCGGCAATGAAAGGACTGCACAGAGTATTGAGAAGCGACGGATTATCGTTGACCCGGTCGAGTGCCAAACGCTCCTCATTCGTCACCGTTCCGAGGGTCGTGCGGATCAACTCTACTCCGGTCTTCGCTGTACGATTTAGTTCGTTCAACGACAACCATTTCCCTACTTGTTCCTGACTAAGTGCCTTGGGACTAGTGTAAGTATAATCTTCCCAAAACCAGCTTTGTGCCTTGTCCGCCACGAGCATATAGAAGGTGTCCTGCAGCAGGATGAGCCAGTGCAGCGAGTGCAGCCGCGTGTTATGGGAAATGAACTTGAGCAGCTCGTCTCTATCGTCTTCGAACTTTCCCGACTTGAATAACCCCTTCTGAAAATCATCGAGCACTATGATCAGTTTGATCTTCTTTCCCGGCGAAGAATCGAGGAAGCGATCGAATTCGTCGAGGCTGCGCCATTTCATGCCGGTCGCCTCGATAACAGACCGCAAGATCATGGCCTCGATGGATTCTGCGAACGGCGACCGAGCAAGCGGCAGCCACAAATAATCATAGGCCGTATCGCTGATGCGCTGACCTAACTGCGATGCAAACGCGTGTGTCTTACCCGACCCAAGCTCGCCAATCACGGGCACAACCTTCGCGAAACTACTCTCACTCATGCTCCGCAGATCTCTTAGGCTGTTGCGTATCGATGCGACAGCGTCCAGGCGAGTCTCGATAAGCTGCAATTCGTTGTCGGTAACGTCCGGCTGTCGCTTCGCTTTCAGGAATTCAGAGAAGAGACGTTGAACTCCATTTATCTTCTTTGAAAGCGTTTCGATGGCATCGTCGAGGATGAGGTAATCGTCGTTCGTATTTATTTTGGAAATAGTCTGATCAATTTCGTCGCCCAGAGGGAAATCATTTTCGTCGCGGGGAAAGGCTTTGATGCCGGCACGGATTTCCGTGAGTATCCAGGCCACCTCTTCGTGCCATTGTCGTTGGTTGATAAAAGACTTGAGTGTGCTCGTCAGGGGTGAGTCGATTGTTATCTGAGGATCATTCAGTTCCTCTTCGAACAGATGTTTGCGAGCTAGCCTTTCCCACTTCAGCCAGCGCTCCTGCACATCCTGATGGCTATAACCCAACGGCTCGCCGAGTAGTAACCGATTAACATCGTCGCCAACCTTCTCTCGCAAATCGTCAGGAGAATCAAAAACAGTTCGCACCAGTTCCACGTCTATGCCCTGTTTGAAGGCCGCCAGACGTTGTTGTATCGATTCGTCTTCTTCGATGACTTCCGGCTTGAGTGAGTCCGAAGCTACGTAACAGAGGCAGCGTTTACCGAGCTCGCGCGCTAGATCATATTCCTGTTCGGTGATGGACTTATCGTCGCCTTCCGGGACGTAGCCGTAGCGATAAGCATAAATGCCGATGAAGAGATCGCATTCTCTTACCTGATCGGTGCTCACTGTGACCGCATCCGATGGATTACTACCAAAAGTTTCCATCATGAGAACAACCTGATGCAGCGCAACGAGCTTGTTTCTGACCTCTTCGCGGTATGGTGCGATGTCTTTTCGGGTGGAGCTTATAAGTACTTTGAACTCGCTCATGTTGAGTAGTTAGGCAGGCTCGCAACTGTCTGTAGCGAGTGATATGTCCGACTTAAATAGTAGTCACACTTAGGATCGCCTGCCGGGTGCGGCTAGCTCACGTGCGGGCGGTTTGATTTTGCGAGGCGATAGCAGAGACTGAGGCGACCCCGGTTACTGCGAACCAGATTTCTCTTCCACTGCTTTGAAGCCTGTGCCATTGATAACTTCGCGAAGCTTGGCTTCCGTCACCTTCGCGTCGTCATATTCGACGACTGCTTCTTTTCGATCCAAACTTATTTCAACCTTCTCCACACCCGGCGTTGCTTTCAGTGCCTTCTCAACCGAGCCTGAACACTTGCTGCACTTCATTCCCTCAACGCGAATAGTAGACTTCCTGGTGGCCGCTAACGCCGCAATTGCGGTGAAAGCAATCATAAGAAAGACAGCGGTAGCTACGACGACTGATTTACTTTTCATTTCACTTCTCCTGACGGATCGATTTGAGTAATGACATCTACACCGTTTGTGTTATCTCATCACCTTGCCTCAAAGTCGGAAGGGAGCGCCAACGGCGCGGGATATGATAGCCAGGGGCAAGCGCGAAGCGCGTCGCCCCTGGGTAACAGATTCAAAACGATTCCAGCCCTGAAAGGGCGGAATTTGGTCGACGTTATTTCGGCCTTTCAGGCCTCAAATCGCGTGCTCGTGGTTAACCCAGGGCGACGCGCTTCGCGCTTGCCCTGGGCTTTTATATCTCGCGCCGTTGGCGCTTCCTTCCGAGTTTTAGACTTATGCCGACTTTTCGTGCAAGGTCGCCTTCTTCTTCATTTGAGCAGCGGTTTTATCTTTTGCTCAAACTCTTCTGGCAACAGGATGCCTTCGATAATATCCCGAATTCTTCCATCTGTGCCAATCACAATCGTTGTCGGCAGCGCTTCGCTTCGACTAAGGCGCGACTTTGTTTCTTCGGTGCCAAGACCGACAGGATAATTGACCTTTGCTCTTTGCACGAAGCGACGCACTTCCGCGAGCTTCTGCGGCGGATAAGTCACTCCGATTATTTGCAAGCCGCGATGGCGATACTCGCGCTGCAATCTAATCAGATCCGGGATTTCCTTACGACACGGTGGACACCAGGTGGCCCAAAAGTTAACTAAAACCACCTTGCCCCGGTAGTCACTGAGACGAATGAAACGCCCGTGAATATCCTTAACTGTCAGTTGCGCTGGTTGCGACTCTTGCCCGAGCACGACCACAGGCACGAACAAGAATAGCAGCGTAAAAATTTTGCTCATTAGAATAGATATCTTATCCCCAGCAGTATGTTTCGATCAGTCAGCAACGCCAAAGTGCCTGTGTTGCGCACCACGGGAAACTGAAAACTACCTTCCACTACGAAGCGTGGATGCGCCGCGTATTGGAGTCCCGGCGCAAGATAGTATTCAGTCGCCTTGCTGCCGGCTACAGTCTGACCATCAAGGCGGCCATCGCTGCGATGAACAAACGTAGTCTCGAGAACCAGAAACAGCTCGCCGCCAGGCTTATGCGGATCTCGCGGGATCACATATTCAAGATCCGTGTTCAGACGTTGCTCGTGGCCCATGCGAAAACCGTCACGTTCAGTACGGAAGATCGCCTCGGCATTCCCGCCAAAGATGAAGCGCCCGCCGGCTTGAGAAAATGCAATATCGAAGTGCGGACTTAGTCCGCCACTGATCGGAGTGAGCTGCTGTCTCACAAACGCAGGCACATTGAGCTGCGCCTGACTCGGAGCCATCTTCCTGCCTGTCGGTAATTCAAGCCCGACGCGAAATGCAGCTTGCCTGTCGCCATAAGTCTCGACAGTTCGATAGAAGCGATACTTCGCCCAGCCCGTTATGTTTCCTACTCCGAATCCGGAGTCTGACGTCATTCCATCGTCATATGCGGTCCGCGAAAAAGGCGCTTCGATTTCCAACTGCAAGCGTGGTGACGGAGTGTAGGAAACGCTCAAATCGAGAATTTGACGATTAACCTCCAACGAGCCGAGATGTTGTTTGATGAAGTAAACACGAGGCGTAACAGCGCCGCCCTTATATACCGTCAAGCCCGGCGAGGTCACGCGGATTGGTGCTAACGCGGCGGTCTCCGTTGCCGGAAGAGAAGGCGGTGAGTTCGTAAAGCCAACTTTCGCAAAGATCGGAGTTGAAATCGCACGACTACTCGCCGCGGTTTTGCGAGTTGAGACAGTAATCGTCTCCTGCGCGTTTGGTCCAATCTTCCAGTCGCCCGTTAATTCAATCGCGTCGGCGTCCTTCGCGCCAGCCAATGCTTGAGCGACATTTGGCCCGTCGAGAGCGAAGCGTTGTCCCGATGCTTGCACGACAATGGCCCAACCTTTGTCGTCTCGTGTGAGGTTTCCGGTAACTGTGATGTCCGCGGAAGCAAGCGTATATCCGGCCTTCTTCAGAGTTTCTTTGAGGGCCGCAAACGACACTGGTTTACCAGGCTTGGGTGTAAAAACTCCCAATCCTTTTTTGAAGTCTGTTACCTCGATCTCTTTGAGTTTCGGTGCGTAGTCTAGACGGCTCACGGCCTTCTGAATGTTGTACACTCAATTACCGCACAAATATCCGGCGATGTGCATTCGCACCTGCTTCACCTGTGCCGCCGCACCGACTGCACTTCCGAACAGTAGAACCAAACCAAGTATCGCGATAGAACTATGGTGCCTCATCTTTCTCCTAACATTTACAATCACGAATCCGTACGTCCTGCCTGCATAACACAGATTCTCACATTCGTTCTGGCCACGGTGCTTCTGCCGATGATGTGGTCGAGATGAAAAGGGAGATCGCTTGCGGATTCTGGAAAGAGACAATATTCGCAGCGCCCGGCTGCGCGGTGACTAACCTCGAACTTGAGCGTGCGGCTTAGACGCGCCATCTCACGCAGGAGAAGTTTGCAGGGAACGCCGAGCCCGCATTTTCATTAATTCGAGCAACTTGCCGATATGCAGATAGTGCTCCAGAGCTTCTGACTCGTCGTTCGTGAGCGCACCTGCTTTTCGCCTTTTCGAGCAAGGCAGCCATGCNCTCTCGGTCAGTTTCGTTGAAGCCTATTCGTAGAATTGCTTCAGCGGCCGCGGGCGACCAATCGCCGGAATCCGGCTGGATCACTCGACTGAGGATAGCAACCTCACTGCTATCAAGTTGCGCGCTCATAGATCTGCTTTGTAGCACATGGCGCGACGTAGGGGCAATCAAGTGGGAGTTTAGAGTAGTGCCTCAGTTTGAATTACGCCGAAGGCGTTCGCTAATTTCAGCCCAGTGGTTGGAGCGCAGCGATGGGTACATATATACAAAACAATTATTGAACCCTGAAAGGATTTCTCTGATGTCGATCATGTTAGACTAATGGCAAATCTGAAATAAACAGGAGGCCACCTCACAATGGCTCAATCTCTCGCGCGTCTATGGACACACACCTCATCTTCTCAACTAAAGATCGGTTTCCTTTCCTGGCCGATAAGTTTCTACGCTGTGAGATGCACGCATACCTTGCCGAGATGTTGCGCAAACACCATTGCGAAACGCTCATCGTTGGTGGTATCGAGGATCACACGCATTCCTTGTTTACGCTTCCGCGTACAGACGCGATTGCAAATGTAGTGAAGGAAGTTAAGAGAACATCGTCAGGTTGGATCAAAGGAGCTTCGAAAAAGAGTTGGCGAACCCTTTCAGCAAAGGACGTCGGCGGCCGACGTTGTGACGTAAAAGGAACAAGACGCGATCCCGGCGTTGTTGAAATAATTGGACTTAGCGTC
>JGI25406J46586_10001410_pt1 | contig 11351 bp, 9 predicted proteins | sample TabmetS4T2R2_FD_46586 | JGI IMG/M metagenome (IMG submission 46586) | reverse complement strand
GTGATGGCCAGGACGCCTAATGGTGATCTTGTTAATCCGCGCTCTTGAATAATCCGGGCCAGCACTGGAAATGCGGTAATGCTCATCGCTATACCCATAAACAGGCCAAAGGCTAAAAAAGAGATGTGAGGCGGAGCAAATGATTCATACAAGAAATAGGCCAGGCTGACCCCGCCCAAAAAAGGGAAAATAATACCGGCGTGGCTGACGACAATTGCGGTGTGAGCCTTGTGCTTCAGGAGATTAATATCTAGCTCCAGGCCGATGATAAACATGAACAGGAGCAAGCCCAACTGACTAAGGAACTGTAAGTTTGAAAGGGAATCAGGCTGAAACAGGAAACTGCCCGCCTCAGGCCAGAAGTGCCCCAGCAGAGAGGGTCCGAGCAAGATTCCGGCGATAATCTCGCCAATCACCAGGGGCTGGCCGATTTTGCTCACGAGCGAGGCGAGCAATTTTGAGGATAACACAATCGTTACGATTTGGAGTAAAAGCAGGCTGAGCGGATGTCCCAAATTTTGGGATAAACTTCGCAAGTACACGACAGCACCAGTATGANCAATTGCTTCGACTTCAGGATTCCCTATGCTGGTTTGCGGNGATTCGATGGCTTCGAGCTTTGCCCCTTGGTAAAAAATCAACCACAAGAGGNAACCGAAGATGGCGATCAGCAGAATGTAAAAAATCAAATTTCGGCTCATACTATAGCCCTAACCAGCGGGCGATGATCATACGTTGAATATCGGAGGTGCCGGAGTAGAGGGTCCCACCGATAGCGTCACGTAAGTCGCGCTCGGCTTCAAATTCAGTCATATAGCCATAGCCGCCGTAGGTTCGGATCGCATCCAGGCTGGATTGGACAAAACTCTCGCTCAAATATAGCTTTGCTAGTGCCGCTTCCAAAATTGCAGGTTTTCCCATCTGCTTGAGCCAGGCCACTTTATATAGGAGCAGCCGCGCCGTTTCCAGCCTGACTTTCATATCAGCAATGCGATTGGCAACAGACTGAAACTTGCCAATCTTCTGGCCAAACTGGGAGCGCTCGCGCGCATAACGGATAGCTTCTTCCAGTTGGCGTTCCATCGCTCCAATATGACTGCCCAAGATGCAGCTGCGTTCCCATTCCATCGAGCTATTAAAAATACTGGAGCCCGCCCCTTCCGGCCCTAACCGGCTCTCCACTGGCACGAGACAGTCCTCAAAAATCAACTCACCCATCGGTGAGGTGCGTAGGCCCATCTTTTCGATATTCCGGCTGACTTTAAAGCCTGCTGTCCCTTTTTCCACCAAAAAAGCGGTGATCCCTCCCATTCCCTTGGATGGGTTGACTGTGGCAAAGATCAGGGCTACATCAGCCACGGGTGCGTTCGTCACAAACATTTTCGTGCCGTTCAGGAGATAGCCCTCACCCGTCCGTTCTGCCCGAGTGCGCAGGCTGTAGGCGTCAGAACCCGAATCCGGTTCCGACATGCCGTGAGCCCCAATCAGCTCGCCGCTGCACAACCCCGGCAGGTATTTCTGTTTCTGTTCTTCGGTACCAAACGTGAGAATGGGATGCTGGACGCTCCACATTTGGGCATTCATAGCAAAAACCAATCCATTATCCCGACAGCCATAACCCAGGCCTTCCATGACGAGCATCGTGGTCAGGATGTCGGTCTCGCTTCCGCCATACTCCTCCGGGATGGCCAGGCCCAGAATACCCATTAGGGCGCACTTTTTCCAATTCTCGCGCGCCAGCTCACCGAGCCGGTCGCGATCAATCAACTCTGTATTTAATTCTTTTTGCGCAAACTCGATTACAGCTTTCTTAAAATTGAGTTGCTCTTCTGTCCAGGAAAAGTCCATCAGGGTATTTTAAGTCTCCTTCGCATCAATGTCATTGCGCTTCAGTGTTTAATTATCCGAGACAACAACGCCTTTAGCTCAACTGCGATCACTTTATGACCTTCGGTTGAAGGATGCATCCAAACATCGGCAAATAAGTAACGATCTTCGAACTGACATATGCCACCCGGCTTCTCTAAGCAAGCCTGCCGAAAAGCGGGCAATAAATCTACTGCTGGGATACCGGCCTCTGACGCCCTGACGGTAAGTAATTCTTGGGGAAGAGTCGGATAACTCTCATCGATTACTTGAAACTCCAACGGAAATATGACCAGCACGACAGGTACATCCTGCTCTTCAGCCACCCGGTTGATCGCCGACACCAAACTCCAAAATTCGTCCCACTGCGCAGCTTCCGGATCTGGAGGGAAATATTTATCCGGGTTGATTGGTGGATTAATCACATCAATTCGCTCTCGACCCTCAGCCCGAGCCTCCAACCAGCGAAACTGTATAGTGAGAAAGGGCCAAAAATAGGTGCTGTCTCGAAGCCATTTGATCAGAGATGGATAATTATCAGCCAACAGCGCACTATCGCCTTTGATATCGTTGGTGAGGGTTACACCGAGCAAAATCAGATCAGGCTCATACTTTAGACCTTCTGCTTGGAGATAGGCTAAGGCATTTTCCAGGTTCCAACCCGGTACACCTGCATTAATCACCTCGAAACGCAGGTCGCCGCTTTTCTCTTCATTAAGCATTGATTCCAATTGCCGGCCATACGTATTTTCTTCGCGAACTCCCCAACCCATTACGATCGAATCACCCAAATTTAAAATGCGAAATGTAGCAGGTGGCTTCTCATAGGGTGTTTCAGGTCCACGCAATCCGTGAGAATTAATATCCACCGAGATGTCCTGCCACTCATAATGGCTGCCAGGCTCTATCAAAGTATATCCAGCGCCAGGCGTAGAATATTTCTCCCAAACCATCCGCCGAGAAGCGACCAATTCCCAGGCATATAAGCTGTTAGCTTGCCTTTGTTCCCAAATATATGCCGTACCTTCGAGCAATCCAAGGAGCAACAAGGGGCCAATCATGGCTAATGCTATATTCTGCCATATGGATGCCCTTTTGCTAACTGTTTGGGATGTGGCGATTGCAGGTAGAATTTCTGAAGATAGCTCTGATTTATCCACTTGATTGTAGTCCACTCGGACCTAATTCTATCGATACCTGCCTAACTTAAGATCAATAAGTATCACTGTGCAGATCCACCACTAGGGTTAAGACAAAGGTATTCGCCGCTTTGTAAATACTCAACTGGGCATCTTTCCAAATTGTACATGGTATAGCCATAACCGATCAGTAATTCAAAGATTTGCTGTGGAGATTGCCCTGTCGGTAACCAGTAGGGATGCACGGCCAAAATGATCGTTGGGTAAGATTCACTCAAGAGTTTAGCGGCACCACGCAGGACCAACAACTCTGCACCCTCCACATCAATTTTCACAAGATTCGGTCGCACGTTAACCTCGTTGCAGAACGTATCGAGGCTGATCGTTTGGATAGAGGTCTTCCTGATATTCCGACCACTCATGAATGGCGTTCCGGGCTTCCCTGTAGTCAGCGAATTCATAGGGCTGTCACCGGTGTCGACCAGGAAAAATTCCTTGTCCTCGGCATCTACATCAGAGACCGCCTTGGGAACAATCGTCCATTGTGCAAAATAGTTCCTCGTTCGGTGCCATTCCAAAATAGAAAGATTTGCAGGCGACGGTTCAAATGAAACGACTACCCCTTCCTTGCCAACCAAGGGCAAAGTCCACATCGAAACCCAGCCATGATGGGCCCCAATATCAAAAAACACGTGTCCGGGTTTCAGCAATTCCGTCAGCCATCTTCGCACATGAGACTCCCTTTTAAAGAAAGTTTGTGTGGTTATACTAAACCGGGCTCTTGGATGTATCCAGATCGACTTCCCATGTATGTTCTTAGGGAATGGTGGAAGTTTGTACAATAATGACAGCGCAGCCTTTTTGGAAAAATTATATAACGTTGATGGCACGGATTGACTCCATAGCTAGGTTCCAAAGCACTGTTAGATGGGGGAGAGTCCACGATGCCAGGTTTTCAACTGTTTAGCCAGCTCCAATAAGGCAACCCCGGCAAAAACCATTAATACGGCATCAACGGGTAAACGGTAACGAGGGGAGGGCCAGGAAAGTAGATGGATGCCCGTATGGATAACAATGAACAAATACAAGGGTATAAAGTTACGCCAGCGCGAAACGGAAAGGCCNAATCCCAAAACCATAAATGGTAGGTATAAACCAAAAGAGAGCACCCGGTTCAGATTGCTGATTCGGCTCGAGTCACTGGACGGCCAAAACCTAAAATACTCAAGAGTTTTATTCAGGGTTAACCCTAGATAACGCTGCGGATCCATAAGGATGAATGCAATCCCTTTTTGAGTCAGGGCTCGATCAAGCTGTGCTTCATTCTTCCCGACCAGTTCTTCAGGTACCGGTACCACCACGAGCTCATTACGCCAATCGGTTCCTAGGCCAGGGTTGTTGGAAGCGTACAAAGCATAGCCAGCGTTAGAATTCAAGAGAAGAAATTCGTGGTATACCAGATAATTTCTTATGGTCCATGGGGTAATCAACAATAGCATGATAATAAGAGGCAGGGCAAAGTACCACCAGCGGATATCCCGGACTCGTAGCTCCAGGAACAGCCAAAGAAGCAGAAAAGGAATGAAGAGTAGCACAGTTTGCCTGAGTAAAGCCGCTAGCCCAAGTGAAAGGCCAAGCCCCACCCAGCGAATTGGCGTAGGATTTTCTTTGAGTTCTATACTCAGATGCAGTGTAAGCAGGATCAGCACAATCGAGAAAGTTTCTGTCATTAAAGCCACGTTGTAATAGATAAAGTAGCCATAGACGGCCGCCAAACCAGCACCAACCAACCCAGTATCTTCATTAACAACCCGGCGACCAATCCTGTAAATCAGAAAACACAGTAGCGCGCCACCCACAGCTCCTTGAAGAAGTCGGGCTGCCAAGGGATGATATCCAGTTATCGCATAGATCCCCGCCAAATAAAGCGGATAAAGAAAAGACCAGTGAGCGGTAGGGGCGTTGGCCGGCGTGAACGGATACCAGCTCTTTGTAAAGCTATAACCTTGACCGTCTAGGAGACTACGCGCCAGAGCATCGTAAGATATCTGGTCCTGAATGCCAGGCAACTCGGTTACCCCATCGCCCATCAAGAGGGCGATTGGGATGCGGATCAGGACAGCCACAACCAGGATCAAGGTCAGAAATTGCTTGGTTCTATTCATGTTGAGCACGATAGACCTCGACAACGATATCGTAAACACGCTGAGCTAGCTTAGCCATCGTATGATTCTCTTCAAAACGCCGCCTTGCTTCTTTGCCCATCCTTTCGGCTTCGTCCGGATTGCGCCACAAATGCAGGATTGCTTGACGCATGCCCTCAACATCTCCTGGTTCAACAAGCAGTCCCGTCTGCCCGTGTTCAAGATAGGTTTCTGTGCTGGGTGCACGTGTTGCCACTACAGCCTTGCTATAACTCATCGCAGAGAGNAGGCTGCTGTCACCGCCAGCGAAACTAATCGATTGCAAAGGGACCACGTAAAAACTGGATTCATACATGTAATCCTGGGCCACACGATACTCTAGCCACCCCATCGCTTCCATGTTTTGGGGTAAGTTAAATCCGGCTAAGTTAAATGGGCGGCTGCTGACTTTAACACACACCTCAGTTCCCTCAACCGCGCGTGCCAAGGTCTCATAATCCCGATAAGAACGGCCNGAAGTGAAAATGAATTTTCCGGCGCGGGCCACTTCTTCAGCANTGGGGTTTTCCCTCGGAACGTACCAACGCATAGGATCATACCAGCCGTGGGGACAGTAAGANATCGCTTTGGGAGAGAGAGACAAAAGTTGTTGATATTTCTCNACTTCAGATGGGGTAAAGACGACTACCCGTGAGACGGAACGCATTCCAAATCGCGCCAAGCCGAGAAAGTGGCTGAGGACCCCTTGCAGGTTGAAGGATAAGATGATCAGTGGCGGGTTTTTCTGGCCAAACATACTTCGTAGGAAGGCATACGTAAATCCATTTTGACCTCCCCAGGCGACCACTAGATCATACGGAGTTTTCCGAGTCTTGGCGAAAGCCCGTAGACCCGCTCGCATAAATGCCGGGTAGTAGGTAAGCAGCTTTCCCCACTTTTTAAATCGATCGACTGCCCCGGTGGCGACCAGGAAATCCACTTCATCGTTGTTGGAGGGCAGGTAGTTCCACAGCCACCGGTCACCCGGCTTCACTACATTATCAAGCAGGCACAATATCTTCATGTTTGTTTTCTCATCTACTTGCGCTTCGCTGAAAAAGTGGGATCACCTCTTCATTTTCACGAAGCTTACGATAGAGGTCTTCGGCAATCAGCATATGTCCTTTGGCGTTCGGGTGCTTATCCCAGTAAGCAACCACGAGGGACTCCAGGTCCTGATTCTCGTATGCGTCGGAAAGGTCCAAGACAATGAAACCAGATTCCTCGGCCACAAGGGACAGACGAACGATTTCGTCCTCCCGCAAAGGGTTCTCTAAAGTCGGCATGAAGATCCAAACGGGCAGAATACCATGTGCACGAGAAACTTCTACAATGTGTCGATACGTCCACGAAAGGATGTCCGTCCCTATCGGCTGAAGGAGCCTTTCCGCCTCGACTTTGGTCGTTCCAGACTGGGCCCCTGCCCGGCGGGCCAACTCCATCAGGTCTGGATAGGGAAGGTCAGCTCCAACTGATATTCGATCAGCCAAGTATAAAACCACTGCCTCCTCTTCACGCTGATGTGCCATAAAGAAGATGGCGTTTGGTTGAAATTCCAATGCTTTTTGTTCCAGGACCATCAGATTCTGGATGGCAGAATAACCGGGAACGGCAAAGTTCAGGATTTCATATTTGGCATAGGAGCTACCAGCTTTCTCCCGATTCAGGCGATCCTCCAACAGTGGCTCGAAACCTTCGCCATCCGCAACGCCATATCCCATCACGAAGGAAGGTCCAGTGACCGCGATGCGGTACGTGTTTGGCGCGGGAATTTTCTCATAATCACGATCCCGCATTCCCCAGCGATTGATAGTTAACTTTTCACCGTGGAAGTAGATGCTGGTTGAGGGGACGAGCTCTACGATCAGATTGTCCCCAGTCTGTCGTGCAGCTTCCGTCTCATCGATCGTGGGCCAATCCGACGGCCGCTTCGAGTAAATCTCCCAAAGCTGGGAATTAAACCGGTTCACCCCAATGAGATCCTCGTAGTAACCACGCTGAAGCAGCGCCGCCTCTAGGTCGCTGAGCCTGTTCATCGTCAGATCATGGACTAATTCTTGCGCTTTGCCGCCAATTCGATTATGGATCAATGGATTTCCGATGAGGACTAGCAGTACGATCGCGCCTGTCGTCATGGCGGTCGATCCGAAGAACCTGGACTGCTTTGCATTCGTTTCGGTCTTATTCTCCGCCAGCGAGTTTATCCAGATGATCAGGCCGAACACTAGCATAAGTATTAGAAAGATAAGGAGCAACAAAGCGATGTTTGCCGGGGTAATATCCACCACTGAAATCAGCGCAAACCAATCCCTAACAGAATCGCTGCTCCATAGAGACCACAAGACAACCATCACCGTGAAGGTGCCCGCTGTACGCAGCGCCAGAGCAGCAATCTCCCCAACAGACAAGGAGTATTGGCGCAAGGTGCGTTTTCTGCCTCGCTTTGCCTCATAGAGTGTATTGACTATCACCAAACATGCCAGAATCAACCAGAACAACATATCTGGCGCGGTTAGCAGGAATGTTCCCCGGAGCCAGAACCATTGATAAGCATGAAATAACCAGGTTAGAAAAAATACAAAAGCAGTCGCAAATACCAGGCTGGTGCTGGCTCCCCACTGCCGGATTTTGAAGTACGTGGGATAATAAAACACCTTTAACATGAAATCTTTCCAATAGATATTGATCCGGCGCCATAAATCGGTGAAACTGGAGGCCATGAAGTACAGGTGATGTGTTTCCGGCAGGTTGAAACCAAACAGGTGCAAAATGCCAATAATCAGGTGAAATTGTCCGGAAATCCTGAGGTATAGGCCAAAATTGGAAATCAGATAACGTACCAAGCTCAAGAATATTGGATACATCCCCTGGAGCAATCATAAGGTAATAATTGATGTAGCGATACAGGATGAGGTGGATCACTCCTCGTAGCATCCACTCTATTCCGGTCTGATAAATTTGATGTTGGTCATCGTTATAGTACGTTCGACGAAATGTACTGTAATCTACAACCGGAAAGAAAGGAAAAACGATATTTGGCAATAAAAAGAAATAGGAAAGTGTGCTCGTTATAGTCGACTTGGCCCTTCCGTGCTTGAGATCATACATGTATATGATCAACCGGAACATAAACATCGATGCCAAAACGGGCCAAATGACATCCAGCCAGGAGGCTTGGATCCAACCTGCCCGCAATGCTATCAGTGCAGCGCCAGCCACGAGCAGTATGACTACCCGGGCAGAATAAGAGATTGGAAGGTGACAGATTCCAATGAGACCGAGACCAATACTTATTAACCATATACTATTTACGAAACCAAGGATTCCAGCGCTAGTAGCCAGGGAAAGAAGAAGGAAAAAAGGTAGGCGATAGTGGGAAGGAAGAAAATAGTGAATCAGAAAACCATAGAACGTTACCAGCATGAGATTGTGATAGAAGGCTTGGTTCTCCAAATGGAACAACCGGACAACAAATACCAAGAGGCCGAGTTGAACGACTGTGCTCAAAAACTTTCTGATTTGGAGCTTATCCAGAGTGAGCAGGTCGAGCCATAGGCCGGCATTTCCACGGCCTTCGGAGGAAGATGTGCTTACGCCAATCGTCAGAATGCTCAATCCTACTGATACCAGCACAAAGTGTTTGGCCCAAACTTCTGGCAAGCCGTTAATGACAAGCAGGTCAGCAGCGAAGACAACTGCAATGGTCGCTAACCCAATGAGAAGCCATTCGCTAATGTAGCGCCGTCTCACCGATGAAATCAAAACCACGCCAGCCAAGAAAACAGCGAATCCACTCAACGCCAGGGAGGCTTGCCTGGGGCCAATGCCTCGCGCTCCGCCAAAATCTAGAAGATCAGCAGCTAAGACGATAGCCGTTATTCCGGCACCAGCCAAAATAAGTGTTATGGGCAGAAACCTGTTCCACCAATAGCTTCCGGTTAGAATTCGTTGCACAAGGAGATGTTTCCTTTACATCTTGGAATTGACAAGTTGGGCAATGTCGGCTACGGTGTCCAAATAATCGACCATGGTCTCATGCGCTTGAATTTGAATATGAAACCGTTCCTCGAGAAATAACACCAACTTTAGAGTGGCGAGCGAGTCGAGGATGCCGCCCGTGATCAACGGAGTCGAGTCGGTCAGCTCCGCTGGGTTCTCCCCGGGGAGAAACTCTTCAAGAATATAGTCTTTTATGGCCTGTTTTACTTCTTGTGTCGACATTTTTTCTCCATGAAATTCGTCATAATTATCCCCTTTCCGTATTGAATATAGAACTTAAGTTGAGATCTGGCTTATCATCGATCAGGGCTGGCGGAGGAGCTGATACTTCTCGATAAACGTTTTGATCTTTTCTGCCACAAATTTATGACCAGCTTGATTCCAATGACTATCGTCTGGAATAAGCATTTCTTCAGCATCAAACCCTGGCATTGATTCAACATCTAATACCAAAAATCCTTCACCTTGCAATGTGGTTACGAAGTCGTTGTAGGTCTCTTCTGATGGATAATTCCACCACCTGTCCGTGGACACGATCATAAACTTTGCGTTCCTTGACTCAGCGATATTTCTCATTTCATCTATCAGAGCGATCGTTAACTTAAAGGGTTCACTTTCGGCATTTATGCCAGATACGGGAGAGTTTGTGCGATCCGAGTTAACCTTTATCTTGTTATATATAGAGAGTAAGTCAAAGTATCGTTGAACAAGAAAATAGGCAAGGGCAGAGTGCTGAGACAGAGAATAAACAAATTTTCCCCGTGGACTGGTTTCAGGCACCGGATAACCTGTAAGAACGAGTTGTCCATCTTCGATTACAAATCTTGGCTTATAGTAGATTGTGCTGACAAGCTGCTGCTCATTGTCGCCCACGTCGTTCCCGGCAATCACTAATATGACAAGATCCGTTTCGTATTTAATGCCTTCGTTCTCATACCAGAGTAATTCTTGGTCAGTGCTGTACCCTGAGACACCGGCATTGATCACCTCAACGTCCAGCGATTTTTCAAGCAATTGTGAGAATCGCTCTGATTCTTCTACACCATAACCCCACGCAAATGAATCGCCAAGCACTAATATGCGTTGGATATCATTTTGACGTTCATACGAGTGCGGGCGGTCCCGTAAACCGTTTTCATTAATTCGCACAATGGTACGAAACTGCGGTGTTTCAAAGATACCCTCTTGTCCGGGTTCGTGGACCCATCCCAGTAGAGAATCATATTTCCAAAATCGATCTCGTTCTGGACTAACATACAATGGATCCAAACCCATGAGCCGCAGTGCTATCTCACTCAGAAAAAGGGCAAAAAGAGTGGAAACGATGATCAGAGATAAATTAATTAGTAGTACGCGGCTATTGATTTTCACTACAGTTGCAGGTTTTGTTTTCTAGCTTGCTGCCGCTGATTAATGGCGGGGGACTATTGATCCTTGACTCGAATGGCTCGCCGAATCACAATAGCTAAGACACTAAGTAGAAGAAGCGCGACTGGTAATAGAGCTACTGTGAATGGGGATACTCGATCGTTCGGTTCAATAGGATCCGGTTGTCCCTGATTGTCAGACTGATTGTCGACCGAAGTAGTCGAGGTTAACAAAGGCTCAGGAGTGAGTGTCTCTACAGTTACTGTCGGTGATGCAAGCGTTTCAGTGGGGACATCTTGGATTGCAGTCTGTTTTGCTGGTAGTTTGAGCGTGCGTGTGGAATAGAGTAGAGTTCTCTCTCCTACATCACCTTCAGCGATTGATTCCGCCATGACGACCATCATTTTCCCCTGCTTGTTGACAGCCGCTGCCAACAATTCCACTGGAGTCTCCTGCTGTGAAGACACAGGCCAAGATAANGGCACTTCGGACTGCCAGCGGTTGNCATCCCAGAGCCAGTGACCAAGNGCCCCTGGACCAGCTCCTACCACATGCAATCTGCCAGCAGGATCGCTCGTAACCGCCGCAANACTTCCTTCATCGGGAAATCCTTGTGGGTATTGCCATGAGTTTCCACCATCNAGGGAGACCTGGTCCCACACGGTTGTAAGCGTATCGTGCGACTGCCAGAGTAGATGAAGATTACCTTTGCCATCCGTCACAATCTCTTGCCAAGCCACAGGTTCCTCAACAACCATCTCCGCATCGTTGAAGGTGTGGCCGCTGTTCTCAGATC
>JGI25406J46586_10001391_pt1 | contig 11426 bp, 13 predicted proteins | sample TabmetS4T2R2_FD_46586 | JGI IMG/M metagenome (IMG submission 46586) | reverse complement strand
GCCCCCGCCTCGTCGCGATGGCTCAGGTATTGGCGCACGATCCCGCCCAGTTGCTTGATGGGCTGCAGTTCTTCCTCCAGGCTGGTGCTGTAGAACAGCACGTTGCCGCCGGGCCGCGTCAGCAGGTAGGCGTGCGAGTCAACCCCGTGGAACGGATGTTCCGTCCGGGTCTGCCAGAGGTCAGAAAATATTTGCTTCATCGGTTAAAATTCTCCATTCAGTCGTCGGAAGTCAGAATCGTCGCCCCACGTCGCGGCGTGGCCTGTGCAGCGGACAGCGCTTCGATCGCTTGCGCGAGTGCGAACTCACGGTAATCGTTGAAGTTCCCCGGCGCTCGGCGCGTCATCTCGAACAAATCTGCCACGTCGGATGCACGTTGCTCGGCCGATGTGCTGGTCAGCCAGGCAGGCGCCGCCACGCCCCTCAGGCCATATTGATGAATGATGATGGGAGTCGTCTGGATCGCGGGTGGGCGGGAATCCAGACTGCCGTATATCAGCAGTGTTCCGCCATCTGCCAGCAGACTGAGCAGCTTGGACGTCATTTCGCCGCTGATGGGATCCATGGCCACCGACGGGGCCTGGCCAAAAGCCTGCGTCACCGCCTCGGCCCAATTGTCATGCTGAGTGCTGACCACGGGCACGTCCTTCGTCCCGTTCTTCAGGATTAGCGCGCCGGAGTCGCTCCTCACAAGGGCGACGACCTTCTTTAATCCTCGCATCTGCGCCAGCGCAATCAGGTTGCGACCGACGCTGGAGCCAGCTGCCGTCACGAGGATCGGCGAGTGGATGCCGGCACGGCTGTCGGCGGCAAGCGCCGCACGCATAAGCATGATTGCGGTGATGCCGTTGATGCTGAGCTGGCAGGCGGCCGTGTCGCTCACGTCATCGGGGATCGGAATAAGCGACTGTGCCGGTGCGGTCATATGTTCCGCCCAGGTGCCATGCGCGTGGAAAATGATGACGCGCTTGCCGGGAGCGAGGCCGGTCGAGGGATCCACATCGGCGCCGACCTGCTCGACGATACCCACACCATCGCTGCCCGGAACGGACCCGCCAGGTGCGATCGGCATGGGAATGATCCCACGAACCATCATACCGTCGATAGGATGGATCATCCGCTTGACGACGCGCACCGTGGCTTCGTTTGGGCCGGGAGTTGCGGGCGCAGAAATCTCCTCATAGCTCAGCACTTCACTCGGCTCGCCATATTGGCGGTACACTATTGCTTTCATCATACGTCCTTTCGATCCTAGGAGGTCACGATAGTTGCGCCGTGTCTGGGGCCGGCTTGAGCAAATGCGACCGCTTCCGCCGCCTCCGTTAAAGGGAACTCGCGATAGCCGTCGAAGATCTTTGGCATTCGTCTCGCGACCTCGAGAATCAGCTGGAAGTTCGCGAGGCGTTCGCTGGGGGAGGTCCGCACCGCCCAGCCAAAACTGGACGTCCCACGGATGGTCAACTCGTTTGACGTCATGCGCACGGACGATATCTGCGAGGGGCGGGGATCGAGTCCGCCGTAGACGACCAACGTACCGCCGTGGGCGAGAAGATCGAGCAACGCCGGCATCATCTCTCCGCCGATCGGATCAATCGCCACGTGCGGGGCAACACTCGAAGAGGAGCGTACGGCCGCGGGCCAATCAGGACGATCAGTCGCGATGATGCGCACATCCTTGAATAGACTCGCGAGCGCCTTGGCGTCGCTCTCACGGCGCGCCAGTCCAATCACTGGCCGCCCGCTGATGGTAGCTAGCCCGATCAGAGTGCGCGCCACACTCGAATTGGCCGCCGAGACAAGCAAGGGCGCGGCGCCCGGCGTGTAACCGACGGACTGCTCAGCGGTGCGAAAGAGCATGAGGGCGGTGGTGCCGTTGTTGACGGTCTGACAGGCGATTTCATCGGGAATATCAGCGGGCGTCGGCATGAGCGACGTGGCGGGCACTGTGACGCGTTCGGCCCAGCTTCCATTCATTCGCATGATGATCACGCGCGCCCCGGGGGAGATGCCCGTCGAGGGGTCGACCTTCGCGCCGACGCGCTCGACCACGCCAACACCGTCGATGCCAGGGATCCCATTTTGCGCGAAAGTATTCAGGGGCAGGAGGCCGCTAGCAGCCTGATAGTCTACCGCCCGCACTACTCGCTTGCGGACGCGTACGATCGCCTCGCCCTCGGCCGGAGGCGACGGGTCGGCGACGTCCCGCACAATCAATCCGTCGCCAATGTTGCCCTTAGCGTTGATGAACACCGTCTTCATTTGGAGGTGCTCCTAGGGACGAGAACGATCTTGCCGTGCGTCCGGCGCTTATCGAGTTCCCGGAAAGCCTCGCGCACGTCGTCGAGCGGGTAGCGGGCCGCGATGGGGATCTCGACTTTGCCTTCGGCAACGAGCGCGGCGAGCTTGCCGAGATTCTCCGCGCTCGCGGCCGCCTGCGTACCCAGCGCCTTGGTCCGGTACTTCTGCGCCGCCGCAAAGTCGATGATCGTGTTGATGCATTCCGGCGGAATGCCGAGCTCAATGGCCATGTCGACGTAGCCGTTGCCGAAGGTATCCACCCAAGCGTCGACGCGGCCCGAAGGAGCGGCGTCACCGATGCGCTGTTTCGTTCCGTCGCCGTACTCGACAGGGATCGCTCCGCGTTTGGTCAGCCAGTCATGCTTCCCTGGCGACGCGAGGGCGATCACGGTCGCGCCGCGCAGCCGAAGGAGTTGGACNGCGATGGAGCCGACGCCGCCGGTCGCTCCCGACACGACCACCACGTCACCACTCCTCGGCTCGATGGCGGCTACGGAGGCCCAAGCGGCCATACCGGCCATGTAGAGCGCGCCCGCGACATCCCACGGCAGTTGCGGCGGCTTGCGCACGACCTGACTCGACGGTGCTGCCACGTGAGTGGCGAGGCTCGAACGGTCGGTGCACCACCCGAGCACCTCGTCGCCGGGCTTGAAGTCCTTCACTTGATCGCCAACGGCAGTCACCACGCCGGCGAAGTCGGCTCCTTGACCTGACGGGAAGCTGGTCGGATACATTTGTTCCAACACTCCGCTGCGAATCAACGAGTCGAGGGGATTGATGCCCGCAGCGCGAACCTCGACGAGCACTCCGTCGGGTCCGGGGCGAGGCATGGGCCATGGGCCCCTCGACGACCTTGAGAACGTTGACGTCGCCGTACTGATCGAACTGCACTGCTCTCGCCATGGGAAGAGGGGCGATAGGCTCGTTCGTCGGGCCCACGCGCTTTATCACCTCGTTGAACGCAACGACGAACTTGTATTCGTCAGGTCCCGTGTGCTCACGGTACTGTTGCGCTACTTTCACGATGATCTCATTCGCATCACTGCCGAGGATCGGCAACAGTTCGTCCACGAAATCGTCGACCGTCATCGCGCGCGGATCGTCCGGATTTCCACCACCGAGCCTCGTGCCGACGTATGGCGGGTTGATCTCCTGCACCTTCACGGACGTACCCCTCAGTTGAAATCGCTGGGACATCGCATAAGAATGAAGGGCGGCCTTCGTGGCGGAATAGACGGCAAAAATGGCAATCGGTATGAACCCGAGTGTAGACGAGGTGTAGGTGATTGCGGCCTCAGGCCTCGACTTCAGATGCTCAACGAGCGCCGCCGTCAACCGGATGGATCCGAGCAGGTTGGTGTTGATCTGATCAGAGACTTTGCCATCATCGAGAGGGCCCGCAACATCGTCCCTATGCATGACGCCAGCGTTGTTCATCAGGACGTTCAACTCGGGGTATTGCGAGATCAAACCCTTCGCGACGCGCTGGATCTCCCCGGCGTCTCGTATATCGAGCTTGACCGCGGCCATGCCGGGATTCTCGGCCACCACTACATTCAGCTCACCCAAATCAAGGCCTGCGATGATGACCTTATTGCCACGAGCATGGAGCGCCCGGGCCAAACCGCGACCGATGCCAGTGCCACCGCCCGTGATCAGAATTGTGTTGCCTGTAAGTCTCATAAGAAACCCCCTGTCGTTACGCGTTGGCCGGCGTCACACTCGCCGCCTGTTCAGCCCTTGAAGGAGGCATAACCCTCTTCGGCGTCGAACAAGTCTTGAGCGGTTTTCATAATGCACTCAAGTTTCCTGTCGGGTTTAGCCTCCAATTCACCTTATCTGGACTGCGCGGAGTTCGCTTTCCCGATCCTGCCGAATCTTTGCCTAATCCTGCCCGATAAGCACTTTTTATGTATCCAACGGCTACCCATGGTGTTATGCTGACTGAAAGACGTGGGACAAGATGGCGAAACCAAAACCAGAAGCGCAAGATCCGAAACCGACAGCGACCGAGCTCAGGAAAATCCTGGCCCGCCGGATAGCCGCGCAGGCGCAGTCGCGGGGCGAGCATCCAACGGCTATACCCGGCCTCGTGCTCTTCCGGCAGACTGCGCCGAGCCCCTGCTACCGGGCCACCTTCGAACCGAGCCTTGGCGTGTTTGTCCAGGGACGGAAGCTGATCAGTCTGAACGGGAAGGAATACCTTTGCGACGGCTCATCGTTTCTGCTTACGTCCGTCGATGTTCCGGTACAAAACCAAATCGTCGAGGCATCAGAAGACGTTCCGCTCCTCTCGATGCTCTTGCGTCTCGACATGCAGGTGGTCGGTGAAGTGCTAAGCTGGGAAGACCTTCCGGAACCGGGTCGTCCCGCGCACGGTCATGCGCTGGCGATTGGTGAAACGACGGCGGGCATGCTCGGTGCATGCGTCAGGTTGATTGAGACGCTTGACACGCCCGAGGACATCCCGTTCCTCGCGCCATTAATCCAGCGCGAAATCATTTACCGCGTACTCAGAACGCGGCAAGGTGAACGGCTCCGCGCAATCGCCACACGAGGTGATCTGAGCCACAAAACCGCACGGGCGATCTCATGGCTGAAAACGAACTACACCAAACCGCTCCGTATGGAGGAACTGGCTGGCATTGCACACATGGCCGTCTCCACGCTCCATCACCAGTTCCGGGCATTGACGGCGATGAGTCCGTTGCAATTCCAGAAGCAACTACGGCTGCAGTCGGCGCGGCAGCGAATGCTGATGCATGGCATCGACGCAACCAGCGCCGCCTATGAAGTGGGATACGAGAGTGTGAGCCAATTTAGCAGGGAGTACAGCCGGTATTTCGGACAGCCGCCGGCCCGAGACGTGAAAGCCTTGCGAGACGCCATGGTCGCTACGAGCAGTGCCATGTAAGCGGCGTTAAGCGTTATGGAGCCTGCAACATTGAGCAGCCGAAGTGTTTCACGGTTGCTAGGGCATGTGGACAATCAATTTTCAGGATTCCCAAGCATATACGGGTCCAGCCGAGATACGTGTTTATGGGGCATGCCCCATAAACACGTTAATGCCTCGTCCAGGGTAATGCCTCGTCTGAAAATCCCCATCCCCTCAAGTCGTCACCTTCCATCATCTTGATTCGGTCCACACCATTGAACTGCGCGGCATTATCCGGGAATGCTTCTCCAGTCAATTCAATTCCAATTTCAAGGAGAAGCTTATGACTTTGCAAAATGTATTTGTTCGAGCGAGTGTGGTCGCTCATCTCGAATCCGGCCCTCTGGGGGCTTATTTATCAGATCTGGCGGCAGCGTTGAACCAGCAGCGCTATGCCGTCCATACAATTCAGAAGTACTTGCACGCCGCCGATGCTTTCGGTCGTTGGCTCATCAAAAAAGAGGTCCCGCTCAATGCCGTCGATGAACACGTCGTTCAGCAATATATAGCCGGTTTGGGTCGGCGCGCGACTCGGCATCGCCCCAACCTACTCCCTCATCTCGCCATGGGGTTGCACCATCTGCTTCAATCTCTCCGGCGCCAGGGCGTGATTAAACCACGCCGCGAATTGGCGCCGCTCACACCTGCTGACTGTTTTCTCGCCGAGTATCGGCATTATTTGGAACAGACTCTTGGTTCGGCTCCCGCCACAGTGAGACAACATCTGCTGTTCGCCGGACGACTGATCAACTTTGCCTTCAAAGCAGCGGCGATCGATTGGCAATCGTTGAATGGCGAGACCGTCGCTCAATTTACTCTCCAACAAACCGAGCGTCGCTCCGGTTTCGGCAGGAAAGCCCCTGGCTATTCGGTGCGTGTGCTGCTGCGCTACCTCGTCGGGCGGGGCGAGATCCGATCAGGACTGGAAGCCGCAGCGCCCAAGACGCGGGAATGGAAACACGCATCTTTACCGGAGCATTTGTCGGCAACAGAAATCGCCCAAGTCCTGGCGACCTGCAATGATCGAACTGATATCGGGAGACGCAACTATGCAATCCTGCTGCTCCTCTCGCGACTGGGCCTTCGGGCGTGCGAGGCCATTCGGTTGCGGGTCGACGACATTGATTGGGTTGCCGGAGCCGTCACCATTCGCGCCAACAAGACACATCGTGAACGCCGGCTGCCGCTGCTACAGGAGGTCGGGCAGGCATTGATTGACTACCTCCGTCACGGTCGCCCGAAGAACTCCCCTCACCGTGAAATCTTCCTGGCCCACACTGCGCCGTTCCCGTCACTCAAGGACTCTTCTGTCGTGGGCAAGATTGTCCACCGTCAAATGCAGCGAGCCGAGATTACGCGGCCATCCTCCGGTGCTCATTTATTCCGTCATACGGTCGCAACTCAGATGGTCCGACGGGGAGCGAGTTTTAAGGACGTGGCCGACGTGCTTGGCCATCAATCCCTGCAAACCACCACGCTCTATGCCAAGCTCGATCTCGCAACTTTGGCACAGGTTGCTCTGCCATGGCCCGGAGGTGAACAATGAATCAGACGGAACTCCAACAATGCCTCGACTCATATCTGGCGATCAAAGAGGCCCTGGGCTTCAAGATTCAACCGACCCGGATTCTGCTCCGCGACTTTCTGCGTTTCGTGGAAAGCCGTGGAATCTCCGAACCTCTCCGTGCGCAGGTCGCGGTCGATTGGGCCTGCGATGCGTCGTCTACTCGTGGAGCCAGCGGCCAGGTCCAGCGCCTCAGTCTGGTCCGAGGGTTTCTTTCATATCTGCGCTCAATCGAGCCTGAGACGGAGGTTCCGGATCACAAGTTGTTGGCCGGAGCCCGGCGCCCAACTCCTTACCTTTTTACTTTGGCGCAAATCGTCCAACTGTTGGATGAAGCCTCGCGAATGAAACCCGCGAGTTCATTACGACCGCATCTCTGGCAGGCTTTAATCGGGCTTTTAGCCAGCACCGGATTGCGCGTTGGCGAGGCCATTCGGTTAAAGGTCGACGATCTGAAGTTGGAAGCGGATACTCCATATCTGCTGGTCTCAGAGACGAAATATCGTAAATCGCGTTTGGTCCCGCTGCATCCGGCCTCCGCCATCCAGCTTCGCTGCTACGCTGAGAAACGCCAGGAACTCGGTTACGATGCACTCTCGGATCATTTCTTCGTCTCTGAAAGGGGAAATCCGTTGGGCCAAGAGACACTCTGGCTCATTTTCAATAGAATGACGCGACGGCTGGGGATGCACCCAACAGATGGGAGACGACGTCCATCCCTTCATTCCTTACGTCATAGCTTTGCCGTCGAACGGCTGCGCGAATGGTATCATGCCGGTCTCGACGTGCAGAGTATGATTCCGCATCTCTCAGTCTATCTTGGCCATGTCAGGCCGCAGGACAGTTACTGGTATCTGACCGCTACTCCAGAATTATTGAGCGTTGCCGGCGAAAGATTTCAGCGGTATGCCGAGATGGGAGGTGAGCAATGACGACAACCCACAACCCGCTCATCGCCTCATTGATTCAATCCTTCTTCACCCAGCATCTCCAACTTCACAAACGAGTAAGCCCAGAGACGGTTGCTGGTTACCGGGACACCTTCCGGCTGTTGCTCCAATTTGTCAAACAGCGAACCGGCCGTGAACCGGCGGCGCTTCGGATTACGGATTTGGACGCGCCGACCATCCTCTCGTTTCTTGAGAACCTGGAACAGCAACGCCATAACTGCGTGGGCTCGCGTAACGTCAGACTGGCCGCCATTCGTACCTTCTTCCGCTGGGTGGCGCTGCGTGAGCCGGAATACATCGATCTCGCGACACGGGTTCTGGCGATTCCGACCAAGCGCACGGAGAAGAGAATCGTACAGGCAGTGACGAGAGAAGAGATGGAGGCGCTGCTCAAAGCGCATGATCTGTCGACCTGGCAGGGCCGTCGTGACCACGCTCTGCTGCTGACTCTTTACAATAGTGGTGCGCGCATCTCCGAAATCACCGGTCTGCAGCGCAATCAGGTAAAGTTCGGAGGGAGCACCTTTCTGCATCTGCACGGCAAAGGCCGTAAGGAGCGCACGGTGCCACTGTGGCCGAAGACCGCCCGGACCCTGCAGGCGTGGTTCCGGGAGTTGGAGGATCATCCGCAGGCGTTCGTCTTTCCGAGTATTCGTGGGGCACGGCTGTCACGCGATGGAGCCAATCACCTCTTGCAGCGTGCCGTGATACGGGCATCTGTGGGATGCCCAAGTTTGTGTGAACGGCGCATTTCTCCGCACACGGTCCGGCACGCCACGGCCATGCACTTGCTTCAGTCGGGGGTGGACATTTCGGTGATCGCGCTCTGGTTAGGACACGAGAGCATCGAGACAACCCACATCTATCTTGAGGCGGATTTGAAGACGAAGGAACGTGCATTGGAAAAACTTGCGCCGGCCGGATTGACTGTGCGGCGTTATCAGGCCGAGGATGAGGTATTGGCCTTTCTGGCTGCGCTGTGATAGATGTGCTGTCGGTAAGCTGGCTTACCGACAGCACATCCTACTCTACCGCTGCGATGTTGGAATCGGAGGTGACAGTGAAAGTTTTAGCTCTTGACCTGGAAGGAACCTTAATCTCAAATGCCGTAAGCCAAATCGCCCGGCCAGGGCTTTTTGACTTTCTGGAAGCCTGCCGGAAGATTTTTCCTAGAATCGTGATCTTTACTTCCGTCAACGAAGAGCGATTCCGAAGCATAGCTAAGCTTCTTACCACAGAGGGTTACGCTCCAAACTGGTTTGCTGACATCGAGTACATCACCTGGAGTGGGGAAACGAAAAATCTCATCTTTGTCGATGGCGCATCGCCAGAGGAAATCCTATTAGTTGACGACTATGAGAAATACGTTCATCCGGGACAAGAGAATCAATGGATAAAAGTTCCCGATTTTGACTATCCGTACTCAGATGATGACGTGGGCCTGGGAGAGGTTTTGCAACTTCTGCGCCTTAGGATTGTTTCTTGATGGTCTCCTATTTAACGCTAGCTTTCGATGCACCTGCACGACAATGGGTACCGGCGCACCGAAAGCTCACCAAAGGACACGTTAGAGCGTCAGAGCGGAAGCGGCTCTCCGATAATGCCGCGAGAGATATAGCAAAAGCCACATTCATGGCTCATTTGCTGATTGTACCCGACATTATCCTGGACGCGGCATTAACGTGTTTATGGGGCATGCCCCATAAACACGTATCTCGGCCATATCCAGCGGGTCGTATCGAATGATCACCTGCTCACCCACATATGCGGCCATCGTCAGATCCAGATAACGAAAGCCCTGGAAATGAATTCCGTCCTGGCGGACCTTGCGGCTTTTGGGCACGGTCAACAACAACAGGTCGAGTTGCTCCAGGCTCGCCGGAAACCGGGGGAGAAAGCCGCCCGCGGCCCATCGAGCTTGCGGGGACAGACCAGTTTCACTGTGGGGGCGCTGGTGATACTCATCCAGGATGAATTTCCGGAGTTGGGTTTCGCAGGCCGACAGTGTCAATAACGTTTTTTCATCGGGAGTTCCCGCCGGCGTATATCCCGGCAGGCCGCAAAGCAGCATCTGGTTGATGGTGCGGAAGAATCGCTCAATGCGGCCCCGGCCTCGCGGCATTCCGGCCTCCGAAAAGACGAGGGCCACCTTCAGATCGGCGCCGACCTGCTCCAGATGCCGTGAGGTGAAATCACTCCCGTGGTCGGTATAAAACGTCGCCGGGACGCCGCAGATCTGCCATTGCGGCAGCGGCTTGTTCCAGATCGCCTGCCGCAACACTAGGGCCGTTTGGATTGCGGAGGGCTCATAAAGACTCAGCCGGAATCCGGCGACCGCCCGGCTGTAATCATCCATAATGACCGAGAGCCAGGGACGCGCCGGCGGACCGATGTCCTACTTCACCCACAGATCCAATAGTGTGTGATCCGCCTGCCAGATTTCGTTCGAGGCCGATGCTTCGCGCCGATGGAGCAGATCGAAGGCGAGCCGGTAGGCTTTGCTGCCTTCATGGGCCAGCGTGAGAAGGGCCGGATCGAGCTGCTTTACGATCCGATAGACAGAATGATAAGCGGGAACCTTCCAGCCTTGCCGGCGCGCTACATCGCAGGCTTGCCGGTGAACGAAGGCCACGGTGGGCAGAGGCTTCCGTAGAGCCAAACCTTCGATCAGCTGTTTTAATTCTGCCGGCAGTTCGTGCTGCGAACCGCAATCACTCCGCGCGCGACGGGCCAACCCCGCCAAACCGAAGTCTCGATACTGTGCGGCCCACCTCTGCACGGTCCGCAGAGGAATGGCGTGATGTCGAGCTACCTCTGCCGGCAGCGCGCTGCCTTCTACACATGGTCGGATGATGCCGTAGCGTTTCATTGCCTCTGTGCGCTCCGCCTCCGAGAGAGCAGACAAAGGTCTCAGCTCTTGATGTTGATCGCCCATTGAAGACTCCAGTAGACAAAAAGAATTACTCATTTTTGTCCTGATGCGAGTGCAAAATATTACGCCTGGAGGCCCAGAGCTTTTCATTACTTGCGACGGCTGATCTCGCGGCTCTCAGAAACCGCCGTATTTACTAGAGGTTGAGAAGGCCGACAGATTTTTTGATGGCTTAAATTCCGTCGTTGGCCACTTCCCTGCTTTCAAGATGATATATCTGATAATTGCGTTTTTCGGAATTAACTTTCGAAATAATTCGGGTTGCCGGTGTCACTTTATGTGCAAACCGACGAGAATACGATCAACTATGACAAGAAGAGAGAAAAGTGATGGAGTGTGAGACAGATTAGTAGAATAATCGGCGGCGATGTGGACGGCATGACTCAATACTTCACAGAGGCGAATACTTGGTTTGGAGGCTTTTACGAGCTCGCTCTCGAATTGGGGAGCCGCTCGGACGAGCGACTGCTTGCGGCGCTTGCCGCAATTTGGTCCGATCCTGACCTTGACGGGATATATCTCAGCAGAGATCTCGAGCCGAGTCGGCAACAACGCCTGGCCGTCACGGCCGAGTTGTCGCAGGTCGGTCATCTCCATGGATTGGCACGATTGCCTAACGGCGCGACCATCGCGTGCGGGACATGCATTATCCGCGAGGAGGACGGCCCAGACTGGCTCGACTTCTATTTGCCGATGGGCGCGCTTGGAACAGTCTATCCTGTTGGCGGGTATCCATCCGAGCCTGAC
>JGI25406J46586_10001372_pt1 | contig 11483 bp, 9 predicted proteins | sample TabmetS4T2R2_FD_46586 | JGI IMG/M metagenome (IMG submission 46586) | reverse complement strand
CGCGAGGACGCGCCCGACACGATCCGGCTCCAGGCGACGCTCGAGCTGAGCGCCGCGGCACTGCGCGCGCTGCTCTACCGGCTCGAGAGCGGAACGCCGTATGTGTTCGTGGAAGCGCTTTCGGTCCAGCCAGTCAGCACGGCGGCCGGGCGCGCGGCAGAAAACCCGTTGCTGCGCGCGAGCTTGAGCCTGCGCGCGTTGTGGCGGAAGGGCGCACCATGATGGACTTTCGCCGAGGCTGCGCGGTTCTGTTGTTGTGTGGGTCGAGCGCCGCGCACGTCACCGCGGCGGCGGCACAGCCGCAGGAGGCGCAAGCAACGCTTGCCAATCCGCTCGCCGCGCAGCCGCTGGAGCATCTGTCGGCAACGATCGGCCGTCCGCTGTTTTCATCGACCCGTCGTCCGCCCGCGCCTCCGCCGGCGCCGGTTGCTGCGGCTCCGCCGCCGCCCGCACCGCCGGCTCCGCCGCCGAATGTGGTTCTCGTCGGCGTCGTGATGGACGGGGACAGCGCGCGCGCGATCATGCGCGCCGGCGCGGAGAACAAGATCATCCGCGCGCAAATCGGCGACGACGTCGGCGGCTGGAAAGTCAGCCAGATCGACGGACGCAAGGTGGTGCTGTCGTTCGAGGACCGCTTTGCCACATTCATGCTCTTCAATCACGATGGCCAGCCGCGCGCTTTGGCAGATGGTGAAAATCGAAATACAGCGGGCGGCACAAAAAACCCGCCACAACAATCTGAGCTGAAACAAAATTCGTCGCTGGCGACGGAAAATACGAGTCAGCCGAGAAAACGCCGGCGCGGCCGGCAATAATCGGCAAATTGGGCGGCGGTCCGCAATTCACCGCAGCCGCATGACTATTCGTCAGCCTGATCTAGCTTATTGGTGCGGCGTGATCTTTTTCGAAAGCCGCGCCGCGTGCCCGGCAATTTTTTCCGAGATTAGGCTCTCGAAATATTCGGCGTGTCCAAAATGGTCTTTGCTTCGCCCTATATGGTGCGCCATTCGCCGTATTGCGTCCACCGTTAACCATCACACTCCCATGCATACGATCCACGGAGCAGGCGGCGCGGAGGACCCCGCCTGAGGATTGGCATTGGTGTTGGCGTTCTGTCTCGTGCCGCCGCGTATCAGCGGTCGTGAGAGAGGCGCCGCGGGGCGGGAGTTTGCGTAGTGAGTTGTGTGCGGGCGTGGAGTCTTTCCGACATCTCGCAGGCCTGCGTCGCGATGACGCTGCTCTGTGCGTTGCCCGGCTGTGCGACGCAAAGCTTCAATCCGAGCGCCGCGATGGCGCCGAGCAGCGCGACCGATTACATCCGCAGCGCCGACGTGAGCGCCCGCTTCACCAGTGACGCGGAGGGCCGCTCGGGCGACCGCTATGAGGCGCCGCGACCGCTGCTGTTTCCGGCCTCCGAAGGCGATGCCGAGCCGCCACGCGAGCAGGACGGAACGATGCGCAGCGCATCGGCCGAGCCCGCCGCCCTGGTGAAAGGCGAGGGCGTCGAGATCAATTTCGACAATGCCGACATGCAGACCGTCGCCAAGACGCTGCTCGGCGATATTCTCCAGCTCAATTTCGTGGTCGATCCACGCGTGACCGGCAATGTGACGCTCGCCTCGTCCGCGCCGATCCCGCGCAAGGATGTGCTGCCGGCCTTCGAAAGCGCGCTGCGGATGTCGAATGCCGCGATCGTGCGCTCCGGCAAGCTGTTGAAGATCGTGCCGATCTCCGAGGCCAATGCGAGCGGCACGCTCAGCGCCGGCGCCGGCGAGCCGGGTTTCGGCGTTTCGCTGGTGCCGCTGAAATATACCTCCGCCACCACGGTGGCGAAGACGGCGGAAAGCTTCCTGTCGCGGCCCGGCTCGATCCGCGTCGTGCCCTCGCGCAACCTGTTGCTGATCCAGGGCACGACACAGGAGCGCCAGGCCGCGCTCGACGTGGTCGCGACCTTCGACGTCGAATGGCTGCGCAATCAGTCGGTCGGCGTCTATCCGCTCAAATCGACCTCGCCCGAAACGATGATCACGGAGCTCGAGCGGATTTTCGAGACCGGCGACGGCGGCCTCGGGCAGGGCGTGATCCGCTTTCAGCCGGTGTCGCGCATGAACGCCGTGATGGTGGTGACGAAAAATCCGAAGCTGCTCGCCCAGACCACGCAATGGGTGCAGCGCCTCGACCGCTCCGACAGCACCGGCACGACGCTGCGCACGTTCCGACTGAAGAACGGCAGTGCCACGCAGGTCGCCAAGATCCTGAACGACATCTTCGTCACGCAAAAATCCGGTGCCGCCTCCGAGACGCCGACCAGGCAGACCGCGCCCGGCGTCGAGACCGCGCAATCGCGGCTCGATTCGCTCGACCGCAATTCGGGCACCACAAATGCCTCCGGCGCGGGCGGAAGCCAGGACAATCGCAGCAATACGATCGCCGCGGCGTTCGAGGCGTTCTCCGATCGCAACAAGGCCACGGAGAGCGATGCGTCTCCGACATCTCCGTCCGGCGGCGGCGCGCCGCGCAGCACTTTCCAGGGCGTGCGCATCACCGCCGACGTCGCGAACAATGCCATCGTGGTTTATTCCAATCAGGAGGATTATCGGGTCGTCGAACGCGCCTTGCGCGACCTCGACCGCCCGCGCCTGCAGGTGGCGATCGACGCCACGGTGGCCGAGGTGACACTGACCGACGAGCTGCAATATGGCGTGCAGTTCTTCCTCAACAGCAAGGACGTTCGTGCCGGGACCGACAAGGGATCGATCGGCCTGCTCGGCGGCGCCCAAGTGGCGGCGCAGGGCGCGCTGCTGCAGCGCGTGGCGCCGGGTCTCAATCTGCTGCTCGGGCCGGAGTCGCAGCCGCGCGCGATCCTCAATGCGCTGTCGAACCTGACCGACGTGAAGGTGCTGTCGTCTCCGTCGCTGGTCGCACTCGACAATCAACCGGCGCTGTTGCAAGTCGGCGACGAGATTCCGATCACGACCAGCTCGGCCGCGGTGCTGACCAACGCCGCCGCGCCGATCGTCAACACGATCCAGATGCGCAATACCGGCGTGATCCTGAAGGTGTTGCCGCACATCAATGCCAATGGCTCGATTCTGCTCGAGGTGGACCAGGAGATCTCCAACGTCGCCAACGCCGACCAGCAGACGCTGACGCCGACGATCGCGCAGCGCCGGGTGCATTCGACCGTGTCGGTGACCAGTGGACAGACCGTGCTGTTGGCCGGCCTGATCAGCGAGCGGGCGCAGCAGACGCGCTCCGGAATACCGGGCCTGCGCGAGATAAAATTCCTCGGCGACATATTCGGGAATACGTCGAATACCAAGTCGCGCTCGGAGATCATTATCTTCATCAAGACGAAATTGATCCGCAACAGCATCGAGGCGAGCGCGGTCACCGAGGAATTTCGCGAGCGGCTGCAAACGATGCGCACGGGGCGTTCGGTCATCAGCGGGCGCGAGACCGACGGCCGACGTTGAATGGAAGGGTGCCGCGAATGCGGCGCCAGCCAAGTTCGTCCTCTCCCACAAGGAGCGAGGGGCGGCGGAGTATGCCGCGCGCTCGCTATTTGCCGCATTAAGAAATTTACTAGCCGGCATTTAATGCCCGGCCATATAATCGCCATTCCGGTTCGTCATGTTTTAATAAGAGCGATCACTCGTCGTGTCAGAGTATCAGCGGGCGTGATCGCGCCGCATTTTGCCGGATGAATAAAACGGAATAATTCGCTGCTGATCATATTGTTTTCTCCGCCGACGAAATTCATCGCCGCGGCACTCGTCAAAATGACTTCACATTTAAGGACGATGGAGGCCAAATAATTGTCGGTAAATTCGTGTTGTCTCCGCCCGCGGTGCACGGCCGCGCAGAGAAGCGGGAGCGACGAAATGGGGACGATGAACTTTTCGCGAGCATGCTCGCTTGCCAGCCTTGCCGCCGTCTTGATGGGATCGACCTTCTGGTCCGCAACGGCGCAAGCGCAAACCACCGCCACGACGGCGACCACCGGCGCGGCGGCCACGAACACGGCCGCGGCGACGGCGACCACCGATCCGGCCGCGACCCAATTCCGCAGGCCTCCGAGCGGCGGCTCGTCGTCGTCTTCGCGCCCGACGGATCCCGGCGTGCGCGGCGGCGAGCCCGGCGCGGGCGGGCCGCTGCCGGGTCTGAACGAGGCGGAGCTTCAATTTTTTGAGGTCTCAAAGGAAGTCTTCCAGGAAGTCGATGTCGCGGAGGACGGACTCGGCCCACGCTTCAATCTCGACAGCTGTTCGGGCTGCCATTCTCAACCGACTGTCGGCGGCACCAGCCCGGCGACAAATCCGCAAGTGGCGGTCGCAACCCTCGCGGGGGCGAAGAATGTCGTGCCGCCCTTCATCACGGCGGATGGCCCGGTGCGTGAGGCGCGTTTCGTGCGCAATCGCGATGGATCGCCGGACGGCGGCGTGCATGCCCTGTTCGTGATCACCGGCCGGTCCGACGCGCCCGGCTGCAATATCGCGCAGCCGAATTTTGCCGCCGAGCTTTCGCGCAATAACGTGGTCTTCCGCATTCCGACGCCGCTGTTCGGACTGGGTCTGGTCGAGAATGTCTCCGACGGCGCGCTGGAGGCCAATCTGGCGGCGAACGCACAGCAGAAGCGGGCACTCGGCATTTCGGGGCGTTTCAATCGCAACGGCAATGACGGGACGATCGCGCGCTTCGGATGGAAGGCGCAGAACAAGTCGCTGCTGTTGTTCTCCGGCGAGGCCTACAACGTCGAAATGGGCATCACCAACGAGCTGTTCCAGAACGAGCGCGAGAGCGATCCGAATTGCCAATTCAAGTTCACGCCGAATGACGGCACGCCGCTGGAAGCCGAAGACAGCCCGAGCCCCTCGGCGGCCTTCCAGAGCGACATCGATCTCTTTGCGGCGTTCATGCGCCTGACCGCGCCGCCGGCGCCGGCATCGGCAACGAGCACACCGGTTGCGCAACAGAGCGGGACCACCGCGGTCGCCTCGGCCACGACCGAAGTGGCGAGCGTGTTGCCGTCAGCGGCGGGAGCGACGACCGCTGCGACCTCGTCGACCTCCACCTCCACGGCGGCGACGGCAACGCGCGGCAGTCAGGTGTTTGCCAATATCGGCTGTCAGGCCTGCCACACCAAGAGCCTGACCACGGCGCAATCGCGATTGACCGGGCAAAGCAACGTCACGTTCCAGCCGTACAGTGACTTCGCGCTGCACGACATGGGCCAGGGTCTCGCCGACGGCGTGTCGCAAGGCACCGCGAACGGGGGCGAGTTCCGCACCGCGCCGCTGTGGGGCGTCGGACAGCGCATCTTCTTCCTGCACGATGGCCGCACCAAGGATCTGCATGAGGCGATCGAGGCGCATGCCAGCCGTGGGTCGGAAGCGAACGTCGTGATCAACAACTACAATCTGTTGTCGCGCGACGACAAGCAGGCGGTCATCAACTTCCTGCGCTCGCTCTAAACGGAGCGCGCGTGTCATGCGGGCGTTGTTGTATCCGGGTGTCGCGGCGCTTGCCGCAGCGGTGTTCGTCGGTGGAATCGGCGTGATGCGTTACAGCACCGCGCCCCCGGCGTTCGCCAATCCGGAAGACGGGCAGTTCGCAAACGGCACGTATGTGAGCGACTACTTCAATTTGTCATATCGCTTGCCGCAAGGCTGGATCCCGGGCCTCCCGGGACCGGCGCCCTCCTCATCCGGCTATTACGTTCTCGGCACATGGATTCCGCCGGGCGAGCTCGATGCAACGGTCCTCATTGCCGCGCAGGACATGTTCTTTGCCGAGAAGCCGGATGACGATGCAAAGGCCGTCACCGCCGACTTCCGCCAGGTGATGTCTTCGCTCGACGGCATGACGATCGATCGCGAGCCTGCGGAGGTGAGGATCGGGCGACATGCGGCGCATCGCGTCGACTTCAGCGGAGTTGGGCTGCATCGCTCGACCTTCGCGATCGAGATCCGCTGCCATGTCGTCACCTTCAACCTGACCGCACGCGATACGGAGTCGCTGGCGCGGCTGACGGCATCGCTCGACCAGCTCGCGGCGCTGCATCGGAGATTTGATGCCGCGACGGCGCCTTGCATCCGCGATCACGCGGTCGCCGAGAATATCATTCACCGCGTCCAGCCCGAGGAAGCCGGCGCGAAACCCGCGCAGGTCCCGGTGCGCATCGTCGTCGCGAAGGACGGCAGCGTGCGTCATGTCCACGTGATCGGCGCCACCGCGGCGCAGAGGCGGAACATCGAGGAGGCGCTGCGGCAGTGGAAGTTCAAGCCGTATCTGCGCGAGGGACGCGCGATCGATGTGGAGACCGGCCTGGTGATCAAATTCAAACGGACGGAGATGTGACGGGGAGAGGGGATGCCGATGCTCGCCTGACGGCGTGCACGGCAAGAGAGCCGGACGGGGGGCGACGCCGCCGTCCGGCTCATCTTCACGCATGATCAGCGGCTTCTGAGCCGAAGCATTGCTAAGCTGCGCGCAGGATGCCGAGCTGCTGCAGCGCGGTTGCGCCATCGTCCAACCCGACTTCCTCGGCGATCTTGCCGTTCTGCACGCGCAGCACCGTGGTTCCGGTGAAGTGCATTTTCCGGCCCGAGGCGGCAGGAAGGGAGCCGATCAGAAAGTCGCTGAAGGCGGGACCGGTGTGCGTGCCGCCGCCCTCCCAACGGCCGACCACATAGTCGCCCTCGGCGATGAGGTCCGCCGTGCCCCAGAACTTGAGGTCTGGGAACGCTTCGCGAAAGTCGGTCATGAAGCTCTTCACATCCGCGCGCCCGCGGCGTGGCGCGTGCAGCGAATACTGCAAGAGAATGTCGGGTGTGCTGAGCTCGTCGACAACCTTGGGATTCCAGGGATTGCCCCAGAACTCCTCGAACCAGCGGGCGACGATCTTCTTGTTTTCCTGTTCCTTTGACATGGCTGACTCCATTGCTGTTGTTGCCCCTCGGCTCTGGACATGGCGCGCTTTGCCGACGTGGCCCACCCGATTCCGGGATGAGCGCCGGGCAACGAATCCGCCGCGCAAGCGTTCGAATCGCATGCGTGCGTGCAAGAGCCCGCGCTTCGCCGCTGTGCTCCGCGCTTGGCACCGCAATGGGAGCGTCAAATGCAGCTTGCGACGTACAAGAAGTTCAAGGGCGATCGTTTGATGCCGTGGGGGAAGGCGACGGTCGTCACNGGCGCGAAGGGCTATGTTTTTCTTTCCGGCAACACCGCCACGGCCGAGGACTACGATCCCTTGAANCGACGCGGCGGTGCCGTCGGCGATCCCGTAGCGCAATGGCGCGCAATACTTGCGAACATAAAATCGGATTTGGAGGAGGTTGGCAGCTCGCTCGAGCATCTGGTCAAGCTGACGTTTTACGTCAAAGGGCCATTTCCGAATGGTGGCGTTCTTGGTTCACCGAATTTTCGCCTCGACGTGCTGGACGAATTTTTTGCCGAACATTGTCCCAAGCACTGCAGCTACNATAATCCGCCGCCATCTGAGGTGATTGGTGTTGCGGCACTTGCGCATCCGGACCTCGTCATCGAAATTGTTGCCATCGCGGCNTTGCCNGACTGAGTTTCTTTGCCGAGGGCGATGCGCCACGTAGGCGTCAGCGGGCGGTGACGGTTTCCGGCCTGTCGGTCTGCCGCATTCCAGTTGACGAGGCGAGGACGCAACGGGTGCCAGATCGAACGGTATCTGCAATCAGGCAAACGGCAAGAAGGTGTCCGCATGTCCGAATCGTCGAGCCCGCAACACGTCCTTGAAGTCCTGATGCGCGGCATTGCGGATCAGGCTTTCGACACCCTGCACGAGCTCTATGCGGAAGATACCGTGGTCGAGCATCCTTTCGCGCTGCCGGCGCCACGCCGCACCGAGGGGCGGGCAGCGATCCGCGAGCATTTCGCCGCCTTCGCGGCCGCGCCGCTCCGGCTTCAGGTCCGCAACTGGGTCGTGCACGCGACGGCGGATCCGGAGGTCGTGATCGCCGAGTGGGACTATGACGGCGTCGTCACCACGACCGGGCGCGCGTTCCGGGTCTCGAACGTGCAGATGTCACGCGTGCGTGATGGCTTGATCGTGGAATCGCGCGATTATCATAACCACGCCATGATGGCCGCCGTCATGGGACAACTGCCGGCGCTGGTCGAGGCGCTGGGGCGCGCGGACGAATGAGTGCGCCGTGCGCCCTGAACCTGGGGTGACGAAGGATTGCGGGCGCGACCGTCGACGACCGGGGCGGCATTCAGGCAGCGCAATCGGTCGAGCCGACCCGCCGCATTGGCAATCGCATCGGCAGGTTCGAAAACTATATCCGCGACCGGCGCGGATTTGCCGCCGCCCCAACCCATGATGGGCTGACCATGGTCATCGCCGGATGGCCCTATGCGGAGTTTGAGGATGGCAAGAAAGATATCGAGGGCAACTATCTGAAGACGATCGCGCTGGCGCCGGCATTCGCCGATCGCCTGCGCGATGCCAAGCGCGAGGCGCGCTTCATCGGTGCGGCTGTGCCGAACTATTTTCGCAAGCCTTACGGGCCGGGTTGGGCGCTCGTCGGTGACGCGGGCTACAATCGCGACTTCATCACCGGACAGGGCATCATGGACGCTTTCCACGACGCCGAGCTCTGCACGGCCGCGCTCGACCAGGCCTTCTCCGGGGCGCAGCCGTTCGACGCCGCGATGAGCGCGTATCAGCACGCGCGCGACGAACGCGTGAAGGCGATGTACGAGTTCACCTGCATGCTGGCGACGCTGGAGCCGCCGCCGCCCGATTTGCAGCAACTCCTTGCCGCGACGCACGGCAATCCGAACGCCATGGACGACTTCGCGCGGATGAATGCCGGGACGATCTCGCCTGCGGCGTTCTTCGCGCCGGAGAATGTCGACGCGATCATGGCCGCTAGGGCAGGATGAATTGGGATCGAATTGACGGCGCCAACCGCGTTTGCCCTCTCCCCTCGTGGGAGAGGGCATCGCAGGACATTCAACGTACTCCGTCGGGAGAGGGGGACTCTCGACAGGCACAGATCGTAGAGAGGCCCCCTCTCCCGATCTTCTGCGTTGAACCTCTGAGGAGCCCTCTCCCACGAAGGGGAGAGGGCACTCCGACGAACTCCGCACTCGCGGTCGGGACGTGCGCAGGCTTGCGCAAACCTAACTTCATTACGCTCTGAAGCGAGAGCATGATTTTTTTGGTCCCGCGAGGGGAGCGATGGCACGCTTCAGCTCGCCACCTTGATACCGGCACGACGCGGCGAACACCCACCTCCGTATAGGTTCCTCACCGCAAAGCGCGCCGCAGTTCAACCTGCGTCCAATAGGGTTCGGTCCGCCGCGCGACTATTGTGATGGTGCGGTTCGGCAGTTCGAGGATTCGAACACCCGCAACGGACAAGCCAGGAAAAGCGCCACGGGAAAGCGCCAAGGAGCGCGCCAAAGGAACGCGTCATGACACGGTCGACGCACGGCTCAATGATGTCACTCGGCACGGCGTGGCGCAGGCTGAAGCGCGACGTGTTCGATCCTTACCGACCTGAACTGCACTATATGCGCGGACCCGGTCCCAAGTGCCGCGAGAAGTGGGCGCAGGATCCTCACATCGGCACGCAAGCCCGCTAGCGCCGCGCACAACGGGCCACGGTCTCACGCCAGACGTGCATCTCAGGCCTCGACTTGAGGCTTGCCGCGGATTTGCCTGCATTCTTGTGGCATCGCCGCCCCGGATCGCGCCGCTTGGCTCCGGTTCGCCCATCCAAATTGAGGTTGCGGCAGCGAACGGCGTTTGCATAATTGCGCCGGGGCGGCAGGCTCGTCTTCCTGACATTGCGGGTGGAATTGGATTGCTTCGTTCTCAACGGAGGAAGCTCAATGCCACTGTTTGTCGCCAGCGCAACCACGAGTCCCACCGGCCCAGGCCCGACCGGCACTGCGACGGCCGATCTGAACGGAGACGGCCACCTCGATCTTCTCGTCGCGAACGAGTTCAGCAGCAACGTCTCGGTCCTGCTCGGTGACGGCCACGGCACCTTCACGGCGGCCGCGCCTGCGGCGGCTGGAAGCGGGCCGCAACAGATCGCAACCGGCGATCTCGACGGCGACGGCGATATTGATTTTCTCGTCACCAACACCATCACCAGCAACGTTTCGGTCCTGCTCAACAACGGCATCGGTGGATTCATCGCCGCGCCGTCCGTCCTGGTCGGAAACACGCCGCACGGCATCGCCCTCGGCGACCTCGATGGCGACGGCGATCTTGATTTTGTCGTCGCCAACTACGGCGCTGACACTGTTTCGGTGATGCTCAATGACGGGCACGGCAACTTCGCCGCCGCCGCGGGCTCGCCGCTCCCGTCCGGGGGCCGTCCGACAGACCTCTTGCTCGTCGACCTCAATGGTGACGGCCGCCTCGACATCGCGGTCACCAACAACACCGCCAACACCGTCACGGTCTATCTCGGCAGCGGCCCGGGCAGCTTCGCGGCCGGCACCGCGTTCGCCACCGGGGCAGGGCCGCGCGGTCTTGCGTCGGGTGACTTCGATCGCGACGGCGATATCGACCTTGTGGTCGTGAATTTCGCAGCTACTGCCACTGCTTCGATCCTGGTGAACGACGGCCACGGCAACTTCGCCGCGGCGCCAACGGTCTTGTCGACCGGCAACAATCCTTTCGACGTGACGGTGGCGGATCTCGACGGCGATCACGATCTCGACATCGCCATCGCCAATACCAGCACCAACAACGTCAGCGTGTTCGTCAACGACGGGACCGGCGCCTTCACGGCCGCAAGCGGCTCACCTTTCGCGACCGGCTTCTTCACCCCGACCAGCATCGTGGCGGGCGACTTCAACGAAGACGGCCTGCGCGACCTTGTGGCNACCAACACCAATTCGAACAACAACACGCTCCTGCTTAACACCACGCCGCGTGCCGTCGGCACGCCGGGCGACGACAGCTTCGCGGCACCGGGTGGGACCGAGCTGATCGACGGCTTTAACGGCACCGACACCGCGACCTTCGGCTTCCGCCTGGTCGACGCGACGATCACATTCGTGGACAACATCATCATCATCGACGGGCCATCGAGCCGCACCATCGTCAGCGGCATCGAGCGCTTCGTGTTCACCGACGGCACGGTCGACAATCGTGACGGCAGTCCGCTGATCGATGATCTGTTCTACTATTCGCGCTACCACGACGTGTGGACTGCGCATGTCGATGCCGACGCGCATTTCAATACGTACGGCTGGCACGAAGGCCGCAATCCGAACGCGTTCTTCGATACCGCGGGCTATCTCTCNNNCTATACGGACGTCGCGGCCGNGGGCGTCAATCCGCTCGCGCATTNCGANCAGTTCGGCTTCCGCGAAGGCCGCGATCCGTCGCGCCAGTTCGACACCGCCGACTATCTCGCGCANAATCCCGATGTGGCNGCCGCCGGTGTCGACCCACTCGCGCATTTCCTCGAGAACGGCCG